>BNJT01001135.1_pt1 | contig 80664 bp, 105 predicted proteins | sample 8540491 | NCBI WGS metagenome assembly BNJT01 (sample SAMD00202455, study PRJDB9452) | human saliva metagenome | host: Homo sapiens | reverse complement strand
GATGAAATAGGGTTAACCCCAAAGTCCTAGATTCTAAAAAAAGTTTACAAGAAAACTCATAGACGCAGTGGTTTATTGATATCTAAATTCGCTTTATAGAAGCTTTTTAGATATATAATAAACTGTGCGGGGGTGACTCGACAAAATCGATTTCTACGAAATCATGATTTTTTTGAGTCACTCCCATTTTTTTGTAGTTTGTGATTTTTTTATTATTTCTATTATAATGATTGTAAAGAATAAAAAAAGTGAGGTTGGTTAAATGGATATAAAAAGCTGTGTTATTTGATATGGATGGACTAATGGTTGATACGGAAAGCTTAGCAACTGAAGCGTTTATTCATAGTGCGAAAAAGCAAGGATATGATATGACAAAAGAAGAAACACTTTTGGTATTGGGATTTACTACGAAAAGTATTTATGAGTTTTGGGAAAACTATTTTAAGGATTCTAATGTTAGTGGAAAACAACTAGTAGATGATCATTATAAATATATAGAAGATATTTTATTTACCACAGGGCCAAGGAAAATGTCATATATCGAAGAGTTATTAAAATATTTAAAAAATAGTAATTATAAAGTTGCTGTAGCATCATCATCTAGTATGAACCACATAATAAATAATATGGAAAAGACTGACTTGAAGAAATATATAGATGAGTTTGCTAGCGGAGCTGAGGTTGAAAATGGTAAGCCGGCACCAGATGTATTCTTATTAGCTGCAGAGCGTCTAGGGATTAAACGCAAAAGAGTGTTTAGTTTTAGAAGATTCAAAAGCTGGAGTAATAGCGGGGAGTTCTGCAGGAGCTAAGGTTATTATGGTTCCCGATATGTTTAAGCCGGATAAAGAGTGTAAAGAAAGAACTTATAGAATTGTTGGAAATCTAGGAGAGGTTATAAGTATTTTAGAGGAGAAAAATAATGAAAATTTTTAATAGATAGTGCAGACGTAGAAAAAAATTAAAGAAATATCGAAATATAAAGAGATAACAGGGCATAACTACTAATCCAACAATATTATCAAAAAGTAGAAGGGGATATTAAAAAAATATTTTAAAAAGAATTAAAGGAAATTTACTTATGATAAATATGAAATTCATATACAAACAACAGAAAGTGAAGTTGAAGGAATATTAAGTGAAGCAAGAGTACTACGAAAATTTTTTGGAGAAACATTTTATATAAAAATTCCTGTAACAAAGGCTGGTTTAGAAGCTATTAAACTTTGTTCAAGAGAAGGGATTAAGGTTACTGCTACAGCAATTCTAAGTCCTATGCAAGCATTGGCTGCAGCTATGAATGGAGCAAGTTATGTAGCACCGTATGTAAATAGAATGGAAAATATCGGACAAGATGCAACAGAAACAATTTCTGTAATAAGTGATTTATTAATAGATTATCAAACAGAGATTTTGGCTGCGAGTTTTAAAAATATAAAACAGATTCAAGAAGTCTTACTTCAAGGAGCTGAAGCAGTAACTATATCTCCTGAATTAATAGAAACAAGTGCTTGGCATCCTTATACAGATAAGTCTGTTTTAGATTTTGAAATTGATTGGAAAAATAAATTTGGTGATAAAAAAATTGTTGATATGATATAATAGTTAAAAAAAATAAAATATGTTTTAGAAATGGAGAATAGTATGGATAATATGAATAATGTAGAAGGTATGACGGATGAATAGTTTATGGATTATAAATGAGATACTTCTAAAGTTAGTTTTAGAGATGTTAGAAAATAGTGAAACACTAGAAGAAGCAAAAAAATAAAAATAGAAAAAAACTAATGAAATAATTTTTAAAATTAACTCAATAAATAATTAAAAAAATCCTAAACTTTTGAATGAAGCAGAGTAATTATGATGATATTGAGTTGATTTTAATAAAAGGAGAATAAACGTGATAGGTCTTGTTTTTTTGATGTAGATGATACGTTGTATGAACAGATAGTTCCATTTGAGAAATGCGTATAGAAGTTTATTTGATATGGATATCGATATGGAGAAGTTTTATCTTTTTAAGTAGATATTATAGCGATGTGAAATTTGAGGCTTCAAGGAAATGGGACGATGACTATGGATGAATATTATATTTATAGGATTCAAGAAGCGGCGAAAGATCTGGGTGTCTATCTAACTGATGAACAGGCACTTAATATGCAAAAAAAGAATATAAAAAGAATCAACAAAAAAATTACAAATGTCTAATATAACTATAAGTATTTTTAGAACTAGCGAAAGAGAATGATGTAAAGTTAGGAATTATTACTAATGGACCAAGTGAACACCAATGGTCTAAGATAAAAAGCATTAGGTCTTGAAAAGATGGATTGATAGAGAGAATATTATAGTCTCAGGGAGATTATGGTATAAATAAACCGGGATGTTAGAATATTTGAGATTATGCAAGAAAAAAATTACAACTTCCTAATGCTTCTCTATACTATATAGGAGATTCAATAGAAAAATGATATAGTTGGAGCGAACAATGCAGGATGGAAAGTGATTTGGATAAATCGCTATAAGCAAAAAAAGTACCAAAGGAAGTAGATATTTATAAAATAGCGGAAAAACAATAGTGAATTGTTTGAAATTATTGAAAAAAATTTTTGAAAAAGTAAAATAAAATGGTTTTAGTTAGTTAATTTTTTTATGGTAAAATTAGTTATATTGATTTTATTAGAAGTTTACTAGAATAAAATTGAACTAGTGCTTTGTCTAAGGAGGAAAAAAAGTATGAAATTAGTATTTTTTTAATTTAAGAGAAGATGAAAAAGAGTGCTTTAGAAAGGTTGGAGAAATTCTCACACTGAGGTTGAGATTGATGTTTATACTGAAGAGCTTACATCAGCTAATAAACATCTGTTGGCAGGGAAAGAAGGGGTAGTTTTAGCACAAAATAAACCTTTTGAACGTGATGTATATGAGTATGCAAAAGAACAAGGTGTTAAAGTGTTTGCTACTCGTTCTGCTGGTTTTGATATTTATGACTTTAGAATTAATGTCAGAGCTTGGAATTAAAAATGACGAATGTACCATCATATTCGCCAAATGCTATTGCTGAACATGTTCTTACTTCTGCGTTACGTATTAGTAGAAATACAAATAAAATTCAACGCAATATAGAAAAACATAATTTCTCTTGGAATCCAGGGATATTATCTCGTGAGCTTAGGACTTTAACAGTTGGTGTTATAGGGTACTGGAAGAATAGGTACTCAAGCAGCTCGATTATTCAATGCTTTAGGGTCTAAAGTTATAGGTTATGATGTTTATCAAAATGAGGCGGCAAAAGAAGTACTAGATTATGTTGAAAATCTAGATGATTTAATAGCAAATTCTGATGTTATTACTATTCACATGCCGGCTATTAAAGAATACAACCACATGGTAAATGATGAATTTCTTGCTAAGATGAAAGATAATTCAATCTTACTAAACGCAGCCCGTGGCATGCTAGTTGATACTAAAGCTGTTTTACGAGCTTTAGATAGCGGAAAACTTCTTGGAGCAGGGCTAGATGTTTACGAAAATGAAGGTAAATATGTTCCTAAAAACTTTGAAGGAAAAGAGTTTGATGATGAATTATTACAAATGCTAATAGATCGTGATGATGTGATCTACACACCTCATACAGCGTTTTTATACAGAAACTGCAATCCAAAACCTTGTAGAAGGTGGATTAGAAGCGGCTGTTGAAGTAATTACAACTGGAGCGTCGGCAAATGTTGTGAATAAATAAAATGTAGAAGAAGGGGCTGCCCTAAAAGCCCTAAAATTTAATAAACTATACGGGAGTAACTCGACAAAATCGATTTTTACGAAATCACGATTTTTGAGTCGCTCCCTTTTTTATAGGAAAGAATTTTTGCATTGATTTAGCAATTTTTTAGAAAGGTGAACATAGAAAAAAAGATCCGATATTGTCAGATCTTAAAGTTTTAATTTATTATTTTTTTAATAAGTCACGGATTTCTTTAAGAAGTTCTTCTTTAGCATCAACTTCTGGTGCTTTTTCTTCAGCTTCTTCCTTAGACATTTTGTCTTTAGCTGTATTGATGGCTTTAACGAAAATGAAGATTGCAATTGCTGTAATTAAGAAATCGATTGTAATTTGAATGAAGTTACCATATTTAATGTTATTCCACGCTAAGTTAGTAAAATCGGTTTTAGCAGGGAATAGTAATCCGATAAGAGGCATCATAATGTCAGTTACTAGTGAACTTACGATTTTTTTCCAAAAAGCAGCCCCCATGATAACCCCTGATAGCTAAGTCTAATACATTTCCTTTAAATGCAAATTTTTTTAAATTCATTTAACATAAAAAAATATCTCCTTTTAAAAAAATTAATACTAGAGTATAATATATCAAAAATATCAATAAAAATCAAATGTGAGAACTTGTATTTATAAAAAAACAAAAGAAAACGTATTTTTAATCTTAATTGTCATATTATTTTTGGGTTGATCCAAAAGTCTTAAATTTTAAAAAAAGTGTATATTATAACCCATATACGCAGCGAGTTATTGATATTTAAATCTGCTTTATAAAAAGCTTTTTAGATATCTAATAAACTGTGCAGGGGTGACTTGACAAAAATCAATTTTTTTACGAAATCATGATTTTTGAGTCACTCTTATTTGCTAAGTAAAATATACTGTATTTGTGATTAGTATATAATCTACCGAATAAACAAGATAACTAACCGAATATGCATTATCTATAGATTTTTTTAAATATTTATTATATAAAAATATAATTATAAAAAGGAGCTAAAGATATGAAAGTTGAATTAAATATATGAAAGGAGCTAAAGATATGAAAGTTGAATTAAATATATGAAAGTTGAATTAAATATATGAAAGGAGCTAAAAAAATGTGAAAGTAGAATTAAATATAGATAAGAAATTTGAAGAAACAATAGTTACTATATCAGCAAATAAAGTGAATGATGAGATTCAAAAATTTAGTGAATTATATAGAAAAATAAGGAAGATTACTTTATAGGAGTTTTAGATGGTAAAGTACGTTTATTAAATACGGAGGATATTATAAGGGTATATGTTGAAGATAGAAAAGTATATGTAGTTACAGTTGAAGGTAGATTTATTGTTAGAAAAAAATTATATGAAGTGCAGAATACATTAACTAAGGATTTTATAAAAAAATATCTCAAAGTGAAATAGCTAATGTTAAATATATTCATAGCTTAGATTTAGGATTGAGAGGAACAATAGTTATAAATTATAAAAAAATTCGGATATAAGTTATGTATCACGTAGGATGTTAAAAAGAATTTAAGATGAAATTAGGATTATAGGAGGTATTAAAAATGAAATTATTTCAAAAAAATTGTAATATTTATGTTGTTAGGGATAGGAGCAGGGAATGTTATTAATCTGATATTCGGTATTTTGTGTGGTCAGTTTTATCCTGGTATGCCATTGTATATCCGAGTTTTGATAATTTAAATACGGCAGTATTAATTCAAACCTTAGTATATGCTATTTTAGGTTTATTACAAGGATTAGCTGGTAAAAGTATTTCAAAAGTAAGTTAAATGATAATATAGTAATAGTATTTGTATCACATTATTTTTCTTATTATGTTACCACTTGTGTTAGCGGGTTATTATTTGAAATGGTTTAGTAGTCTTACTACTTTAATTTTAATGCTGATTACAGCTACTGTGGTTTATATTTTAATAGGAATAGTTCGATATTTTAGCATTAAAAAAATAGTATAAGTGAGATAAATATAAAAATTAAGAGATAATAGATAAGATTTCGCTAGTAACAAAGGAGGAGCAACACAAATTAATGATTTTGTGTTGCTCCTATAAATTTTTATTAATTGTATAATACTTTTTTTAAAAGGATATTTTGTTACAATTAAAATATTATTTTTTTCTTCTTCGATTTTTATCTTTCTTTAAGAATTTATTAAGTAAATTAGAAGCTTTAGCTTTATTTTCTCCTACTTTTTTTCAGAAAGATTTTTCGATTTTTTTCATCAGTATTTTTTTGAAACCAGTAACATTAGATTTCACATTATCAACTGAAGATTGTAATCCGTTGATAGATGTCGCTAATCCCTCTGCTGAATTGAATAGTGGATCTAATTTTTTTCAGATTTAACTTGTAGGTCTTCAGCCAGGATATTTGTATTTTGTAATAAAATATTAGTTTCTGCCATAATTGGCTCTAAGTTACTTTCAACCTTTTTAACTGTGTTATTTAAATCTTTAGCAAGGACAAGTGCTTCTTCAGCGATATTTGTGACATCTTCTACACATTCTGTGGCAACATTTAGAGATTTTCTAACAGTTCCAAGTGTAATTGCTGTGCTTATGCATAGGATTAGAACTCCTACACCTGCTAAAAAAGATTCCAGCGTACGCTAAAATTAACCAGTTTATATCTAACATAAAATTTTTCCTCCTTGAGTATAACTAATTATATTGAAAAATTAGATGATAATATAATTAACTATTTTTGATTTTTTTGTTCTATAAATTTATGACAAAGTTTGTTTATATTCCCGGCGCCCATAAATAGGAAAAACACTATTATCAAAATTAAGTTTATCAAAAATCATCTTCTCTATTTATTATTTGTGCTCCTTTAGTTACTTTTTGTAAATCTTCTATTCCCACGATTTTTTCTTTTTCACGAACAGAAGCAAAAATTGGACAAAGGAATACTCGATCGGCTGTTTCCAAACTTTCAGCGAATTCGTTTAAGAATTTAGCTGTACGTGTATAAGTATGTGGTTGGAAGATAGCGATAACTTGTTTATCTGTATATTTTCTACGTGCACTGTCGATAGTTGCTCTAATTTCGCTTGGATGGTGAGCGTAGTCATCTACTATTACATTATCCCCAAGTTTGTGTTCACTAAATCTTCTTTCAGCAGGTTTGTACATATCAAGTGCTTCTTGAATTTTTTCTGCACTGATTCCATTTAAATCTGCTAAGGCAATAGCAGATGTGGCATTAGAAATATCATGCAGTCCAAAAAAACAGCCATAGTAAATGTTCCTAATAACTCAGAATTTTTATAAATGTCGAATTTACTATGTTCTGATGTAGTTTGAACATTTTTGATTTGATAATCATTTCCATCATTAAATCCATATTTTACTGTTTTTGCGTGTGCAGGTTTAAGTTGTGAAGCAAGACGGTCGTCACCGCAGATAACAACTGTATTTTTTTAACTTGATTTACAAAACTTTGAAAGGCATCAAACATATCGTGTTCATCATTGAAGTAATCAGGATGATCAAAATCTATGTTTGTTACAACTGCATAATCAGGATGATACGCAAGGAAGTGTCTGTAATATTCACATGCTTCCGCAATTATATATTCAGAATTTTTTTCACCGTGACCAGTCCCATCCCCAATTAAATACGATGTAACGTGGCTATGTTTAAAAATATTACTTGCCATTGTAGTTGTAGTTGTTTTTCCATGTGCGCCGGTTATAGCGATTGATGGCACTTCAGAAAGAAGTTTTCCAAGGAACTGTGCATAAGTATATATTTTTAAACCTAACTCTTTTCGCTCTTCTATATTCAATATGTGTATCATTGAAAGCATTTCCTAGTATTACTTCATAGTTTTCTTTGATATTTTCCATTCCATAACTAAACATTGGAATGTTTCTTTGTTCTAATTTTTTTCTTGTGTAAAAAAAGTATGTTTCTTCGTCTGAACCTTGTACTTCATGCCCCATGTCATAAGCAATTTGTGCAAGTGAGCTCATACCGGATCCTTTAATACCTATAAAATGATATTTACTCATTATCATATCTCCTAAGTTTTTTTCTAATAAATTAAAAAAATTTCCTTATTATTTTTTTCATAAGCAATTCAATTTTACAACAAAATGGATAAAAAAATTCAATCGATAGGAATATTTTTATAGAAGGATATTTTCAAAAAAATTTTTCTTAGTTTTTTTCATGTAATTAATTAAAGATTGATATACAGTGCTTTGATAGAACAGGATTTGTAGTATGATAATTGAGCAGCTCGAAAATGAATTTTTATCGAGCTGCTCATCTTTAATCTCTTGGATATTAAAAAGTTTGTAGAATATGCGGTATTAATTTTATAAGTATTGATTTTTTTAAACTATTATTCATAGTTTTGATAGCATATGTGGATACTATATATAATCTTTATATTCATTAGCTTGGGATTTTTTTATTTAATATCCTGTGTTTTCTCTTATTCCTATCTTCTGTTTTTTTCTTCTAGAGAAGATTGCTGCTCCGCTTAAAAATTAATCCTAAAGTGACTAACGAAGCTAAGTTAGAATTTGTTAATCCAGTTTTAGGTAATAATTTGTTAAGTGATGCACTAGTATTAGGCTGTGTAACTTCACTAGGAGAATTACTTGGTTTGTTTGAGTTAGATACTATTGCAAATTTACTGAAGTGATCTATCTTAAATATTACTTTTTCCATCTTTTATAGTTGACTTCATAAGCTCTAGTTCTCCGTTATCTTTTATGTGATAAACAGCTACATCTTTTTCATCCTCTTTTTAGAACTATAGCTACAGTACGTTTTGATTTTGAATTAACAACCTTATTATTTTTTTGTCTAGTAGTTTTTAAATCTAATATTCTGATTTGATTGTCTGCAGGTAAATTTAATTTTTCTAAAACAGAATCTGTTAAGGCTTTATCTTCTACTGGTGTTACTGATAGTTTTGCTGTGTTTGTTTTATCTGTTAGAGTAACTTTAACTCCAAAAAGCATCGTTTGAGAATATATTATTTATAATATTGTCAGATGGATTTGTATTGTTTTTTTAGGTGTAACTACATTAGAATCGTTATTACCAGAGTTAGAGTTATTGCCAGGTGTAACCACATTAGAATTATTGTTACCAGAGTTAGAGTTATTGCCAGGTGTAACCACATTAGAATTATTGTTACCAGAGTTAGAGTTATTGCCAGGTGTAACTACATTAGGATTGTTATTACCAGAGTTAGAGTTATTGCCAGGTGTAACTGCATTAGAATTGTTATTACCAGAGTTAGAGTTATTGCCAGGCGTAACTACATTAGAATTATTGTTACCTGAATTAGAGTTATCACCAGGTGTAACCACATTAGAATTGTTATTACCTGAGTTAGAGTTATCGTCAGGTGAAACTACATTAGAATTATTGTTACCTGAGTTAGAGTTATTTTCTTTGTCAGTTTTATGTTTAGAATATTGTTCTAAGGCTTTATCTAAGTTTGATTTTTCTTCTTTGACTTTCTCTATAGATTTTTCTTCATCGTATACTTTTTGAGCTTTTTCAGTAGCTTCTTTTTAATTTAGTATATTCTTCTTTATTGATTTCAGTTTTATCTTTATCATCGTTAACTAATATTTTAGCTGTTTCTAGAGGTAAAAGAAGATTTGTTTTTTTCAGTAGCAAGTTTTTTTAGCTATTTGATCAGCTTCAGATTCGTTAGGTTTGTTTCCTTCGTTGTTGACAGGATTATCGACTTTGTCATTAGGTTTGTTTCCTTCGTTGTTGACAGGATTATCAACTTTGTCATTAGGTTTGTTTCCTTCGTTGTTGACAGGGTTATCGACTTTGTCGTTAGGTTTGTTTCCTTCGCTGTTAGTAGGGTTATCAACTTTGTCGTTAGGTTTGTTTCCTTCGCTGTTAGTAGGGTTATCAACTTTGTCGTTAGGTTTGTTTCCTTCGTTGTTGACAGGATTATCAACTTTGTCGTTAGGTTTGTTTTCCTCAGCTGGAGTTGTTTCTTTCAATCCATTAACTGCAGATTCAATTTCTTTTAGCAGATCAGAACGAGTATCTTCTAGATTTCTAGTTTCTTTAGCTTTATTGATGAATTCTGTAGCTTTAGTAATAACTGCAGTTAAATTATTTTTTTAGATTCATCTGTATATTTATTAGTAGCAATTTTATCTTGTGCAGATTTAACAGTTTCTTCAAGTTTAGAAGTATCGTATCTAAGCATGTTAGAGTATGTTTGAACGTCGTTGAATAGTTTCAAGATTTCATTAGATTTAGGGTTGTTGTGTATTAAATCTTCTAATTTATCTATTTTTTTCCTTGAAGGTAGTTATCTACTGCATCGATACTTTCTTTGCTATATTTTTTGCTATCTTTATCAGAATTAAAGTTAGCTACAGCTTCGGCATTTGAAGTTCTAAGTTGGATAAGTAAATCATATTGATTTTTTAAATCTGATAATTCTGTGAATGCAGTAGAAATATCTTCTGTACTAGCAGTGTTATTATTTAAAAACACTTTGTGCAGCATTTATTTTTGTTACCGAAGTTTTTTTAATTACTGCCATGTCTTGGCTTACATTGGCGTTTTTTTAAATACATTGTTCCAACTATCATAGTATTTGCTTGTTGTTGCATCAAATAACGCGCTTAATTGTTTTTTATCTGCAGTAATAGCTGCATTTTCTTTAGGATATTTTAATGATAATATAGCTACGTTTTCGTGTTTATCTGTACCGAATACTGTACTGCTTGCAAAGGTATTAAGTTTTATAGTAGCAGGTCTACCTTCGATAGGAATTCTTATTTTTGATGGATATTTATAAGAGTTTGTTTGATTGTTATAAGTAACACTTGCTGTATCTTCTTTTAATACTTGAACATCTTTTTCAATTTCTCCATCAAAGTATGTAAGTTTACTCATAACCCCAATATTAGCTGTTCCGTTGTTCATAGGAATAAGGTCTAATTCTAAATATGTTTTTTTCCATTTTTCCGTTACTAAATATGTATTTTTTTGATTATACCGTTCGCCATAGAAGGTGAAGTTGAATCTGCTTTTAATAATGAACCTTGTAATTCTATTTTATTGCTAGAATCTGAAGAAGGTGTAGAATCTGTTGGATTACTTGGTTTTTCTTGAGTTGCATCGGCAGAATTATTGAATGTATTTACTGCATTTGTAAGTTTATTTAACTCTGTTAATAATGCTTCTTCACTAGTAGAATCATTTTTTAATAGTTCTTTAGCTTTTGCTAATTCATTAATTAAAGTAACGAAAGCGGCTGGATCTTTTTTACCTTGGTTTATTAATTCAACTTCGGCTATTTTTATTTTTTTAATTGCTCTTTTGCAGAAACAGTCGCTGTTGTAGCTTGAGAACTGTTTAAGTCAGCAATAGCAAACTTAAATTGTTCTTTGTAGTAATCTGTTAAATCTGTATTAACTTGATCATCTGTATCAGGAGATTCAGGAGTTAATTTAGCATTAGCAACATAAGATTTTGCTTCATCGATTAATTGTTTAAGTTTAAGTTTTGCTTGAGTAACTTTGTTAAAGTTGTTATATGCTTCTTCAGCTTTTTTTGATTTCTCCTGAAAGTTCTTCTGTATTTATACGAAGATAATCACTTAAATGCTGCACTTCACCTGTAAGTTCATCTAATTTTTCATAAACTGTAACGGTACCTTCTTTTTCAAATTCACTTAGGTATGTTTGTTTTTTACCTTCTATATCACTAGGAGAAAGTTCGTTTATTTTTCTTTCAACCGCATCTAGTTTTTTTCTTTCACTAGAGCTTTACTTTCATTTGTATAATGTGTGTTATTTTTTTCCATTCATTTTCATAAGAATCTTTCGCACTTTGTAGTGATTTATGTAAGTTAGCAAGAGAATCTAATTTTGTACTTTCATCTAGTAGTTTATTTATTATATTATCTACGTCGTCTTTAGTTAATGAATCGTTGTTTAAAAAGCTGTTGAGCTTTAGTTATTAGTTGACTAAAGTATGTTTTAAACTCTTGTCTTAGATCTTTATAATTATTTTTGCACAATATCACTAGTGTAATAATCAATTTTATTTCTTAAAGCAGCTTTTAATGGAGATTCTTTTTTTGCTTCAACTTTAGAATAGTAATCGATGTATAAATCTGTGGCTTTAGTGAAATTATCAATTTGATTATCGTTGAAAGAATAAGAGTCTTTGAAATTAAAGTTTCCTAAAAGAGCTATCTCTATATTTTCTTTAGTAGAGTCAACAATTAGTTTTAATTTAGTAGGATAATCACGACCACCAATATTTTTTTTCTCTAAAACAATAGCGTCAGTATCGGGATTACCTAGACTATTGTATTTGAAAGTGTCAGCTAAGGCAAAATCAACACTACCTCCCATGATTTTAGGTTCTAGTGATAATATTACTTCATTTTTTTCCATTTCCTAGTTCATGAACCTCTACATTAGTAATTAATTCAGATAAATCTCGATTATATATAGTTCTTATAGGAGTTTTTGCTCCTCGATCTACGAATTTAGCTGTTACGTTATATGGTGCAACAGGTGTTGTAGTATTTTCAACAGGTGCGCTAGGAACAGGATCACCTTTTTGCCCATCTTTTTTAACAAGATTATTGATAGCATCTGTTAATTGTTTTACATGATCTGATGTATCGTTAATTTGAGGATTATAGCTTTCTGTTTGTTTAATCCAGTCTTTAGCGTGATTTAAGGCTTGTTCAAATTTTTCAAGTGTTACAGGTTCATATTCACTTTTGATTTTTCTCTCAGCGATATCGATTATTCTTTTTAGCTCTGTAGTATTGTATTTCAAGTAAGTGAAGTTCGCATTATCAAAAATCTTTTATTAATTGAACTAGTTCTTTGATATTTTTTTATTATTTTTTTAATGCAGGAACGCTCTTAATATAGTTTTTTTATATTGTTCAATACTTTCTTTTGTATATGTTTTTTCGTTATATAGTTCAAAATATTCTAGAAGTTTGGCAACTTTAATATCCAAAACTTCACGTAAGGTTGCAATGTCTTCCATTTCGTGAATAGGAGTTGAAATTTCGTATAATTTATCGTAATTAGCATTTTCAGAACGTTTCAATTCTTGTAATTTTTGTTACAGCTTCAGTAATTTTAGCTCTTTGTGAGAAATCTGAAGCAGTGTCTGAAGTGTTCTCTTTTTGTTAGCAACCATTCATTAACTTTATTACCACGATCTCATCCAGTTTTGAATTTTCTCGTTTAATTTTTCTCTATATTTAGGGATAGCTTCGTTATTCTTTTGGGCAGATGAATAGTTTATATCTAATGCAAATGGTCCAGTTTGTTGTTTATTTCCGTTTTTATCTAAATAAGTCATGTTAGATATTACCAATTGCTCAGCTTTTAATTCTCCAGGAACACTGAAGGCGATAATACGTTGATCTTCAGCAGAAGGCCCTAGTTTAACGTTTGTATCTAAACCAGATACTTTATTAACGACAAAGCTTGTAATTTTGCTTACCTTATCTGGGTTGGCTACAAGATTGATTTCTATGTCTTGACCTTGTTTGTAGATTCCTACTAGTGATTCTTTAAATAAGTTTTTAATTTCTTCTTTATTGTCAACTACTTTTTTTCATAGAAATCTTGTTGTCCATCGCTAGAAACAGAAACCATTGTTGGTGTTTTAAAGTCAGTTGTAGTGTAGAAACCATCGTCGTGTAAATTATGACCAACTTCAAAATTATAAAGTTGAATATAATATTTTAAAGTGTTAATTGCATTTTTTGCAGTTTTTTCTGTGTAAGAGTTAGCAGCTAGTTTTGTTTTTGCAGTAGCAGCCTCACTCCACATGTTATACCATGGGGTAGTGTCGATAACATCATCAGGTACTTGATGATTTTCAAATGTTACATGATAATAAGGGAAGTTTGAAGTTTTATGGAAAAAATGTAGTACCTAAGTATCTATTTGTGATAGACTGATCGTTAAATATTTTATTGATGATTGCATTTAATTCATCTTTAGTTTGTTGAGTAGCTGCAGTATCACCAAAATCAGCTTTTGCTATATTATTATTTTTGTAGAGTACAAGCTTGAGCAGTGATAGAAGAAATCGTAAGTGCTAAAGCAACGCTCATACTTGATTTTAATAATTTATTTGTTTTCATGGAATATTCTCCTTTTTATATTTATATAATAATCTTATTTGAAATTAATTTTTTTCAAGATTGATTATAAACATCTTAGTTCCTTAAAACTATTTATATAATTTTTTTATTAAATCAACCTTTTTAAAAATTATAGATATCTATAATATAACATAAAAAAACGCTTTAAATGAAAACAGGTTATCAATATCTTTTGTAGAGAAGTTAAAATAAAATTTATCAAATTAACTAAAATGATGATATTTTTTTGAAATAATATTCTTATATTGTATTAATTATTATTTATATAAAAAAATAAGAAAAATTATAGTAGAGGTATTTATTGTGTTTTTTTGATTTCAAAAAAATGTGTCTAATTTCAAAAAAATAATTGCTTATTAATTAATATGATGTTTTCTTGAAAAAAATTTACTAAATATTTTTCGATGTAGTATAATTTAAAAAGGAAATAGTTTAAAAGGAGAGCAAGATGTCAAAATTTTATGTAGTAAAAAAATGGTAAGAAGACGGGCATATTTTCTACTTGGGATGAGTGCAAAGAACAGGTTTTTTTGGATTTAAGGGGGCAATTTATAAGAGTTTTAAAACATTATCAGAAGCCGAAGCTTTCTTAGAAGGTAATAAAGAAAAAATAGAGAATATAGAAGAAGTTGATGGAGTGTATGCTTATATCGATGGTAGTTTTGATAGGATAAGTGGTATCTATGGTTCTGGTGTAGTCATAGTAGATGATGAAGGAAAACATGAATATAAACATGCCGGTAATCGTGAAGATTATGCTCAATTACATAATGTTGCTGGAGAACTGGAGGCTGCTAAATTTGTCATGTGGTATGCTGTTGATAAGAAAATTACTGAGATAACTTTGTTTTATGATTATCAAGGGATAGAAGATTGGGCAACTGGAACTTGGCAGGCGAAGCTCCCTTATACTCAAGATTATGTGAAATTTTTATAATAAAAGTAAAAAAACAAGAGTAAAAAGTAAATTTTGTAAAAAGTAGAGGCTCATACAGGAGTTGAACTTAATGAACTAGTAGATAAACTTGCAAAGGATGCAATAGTTGAGTTTAAAAAAAGAAAAAAATAATTAAGAACATGGTGTACTTGAGACTATTTTAAATTGAGAGAAATTCGATAAAGAAGTTCAATAAATCAAATCGAGATTAATTATAAATTATTATAAAAAAATAAGAATTATATAGATTTAGTAGTTAAATAGAGATAACTGGAAAAAAACATAAATTTTAAGTTATCTCTATTTTTTTACTTTTTATAATATTAAGTGTTTAAATGTGTTATAATTATTAAAAATGTAATTAGAATTTAAAAAGAAGGAGGGTGAAAAAAATGGACAAGACGATAAATAATAAGCAAATATTTAATAAAATAGCTAATCTTATTTATAGAGACAAAAAAATCGTATTTTGATTGCGTTGTTAGTTTCTATTGCATCTTATTATTTTACATTATATCCAATGGATAGGTTGAGTTATATTGTCGATGGTATAGCAGGTGGAAATATTGATTTTAATGGTGTAGTTAATGAAATTCTAAGAATTGTTTTTAGCCGGAATAACACTGTATATTGTCTACTTCTTTAAAGAATACTATACTTTTTATAGGTTATGACAAAGTCATTAAAGATATGACATATGATATTCAACACGATATTTATAGGGCATACTCCGATATTTTTTTAACAAATTCAGTATAGGGGAAGTAATTAGTAGATCTACTAATGACATTACAAATTATATAGCACCACTTTTTTTGGTTATGGTATTTTATTAATCTTTGATGGAATAATTTACAATTTATTTATAAGTGTTCTTATATTTAACAAATCTAATTTGATTTATTTATTATTGATTCATATACCTTTGATTCTTCAGACTATTTATTTAGTGAGTAGACGAAAAGTGCAAGAAAAATATTATAATAAAATGGCAAAAACTATGGATGAAATTACAGAAGAGACTTTAGAAAATGTTAAGGGTATTCGTGTAATTAGAGCTTATAGCTTGCTAGATAAAGTAAGAAATAGTTTTGTAGGAAAAACTTAGATGTTATGCTAGAAGTAATGAACAATACATGAAGAGAACACTCGTTTATCAGCCACTAAATACTGTGTCTTTGGCGACAAGTTATATTATGGCTGTGGCTGGAGGTTTTTACTTTATTAATTTAGGAATGATGACATTAGGGGAGTTAATCTCTGTCTGTGTAGTTATAGGCATGATTCAGTGGCCGTATATTGCTTTATCAGAGCTAGTTGTTATGCTTATAGAAGTTAGACAGGCTACTAAAAGAATATTGGAAATCTCTGATAAAAAAAGCTGATATTAATAATGAATTAGCCGAAAGTGATTTTTGAGTTTTATAGTAGTATTGAATTTAAAGATTTTAATTTTGGTTATGAGGGGAATAATCATGTACTAGAAGATATTAATTTTACTATTAATAAAGGTGAAACTATAGGGATAGTTGGGAAGACAGGAAGTGGGAAAACAACTTTCATTAAACAATTTTTACACCTATATCCGATAAAAAGAAAAATACTTTACTTCTTGATGGAAAAGGTATTGAACGATATTATGACTATTCTGTGAGAGCTAAGATAGGATATGCACCACAAGAATATCAGTTGTTCTCAAAAATCTATAAGGGAAAAATGTTCTTTTTTTATCGATATGATTTAGAAGATAAGTTAGAAGACGTTCTTGAACAAGCTGATATTAAAAAGGATATTAGTAGATTTAAAGATGGCATTGATACTCTTGTAGGAGAAAATGGTTTATCTCTATCTGGTGGTCAAAAACAACGTTTAGGTATAGCAAGAGCATTGTTATCTAATCCTGAAATATTAATACTTGATGACAGTTTGAGTGCTGTAGATTCTAATACTGAAAAAAACTATTATAGAAAAATATTAAGAAAAACCCGTGAAGGTAAGACTAATATAATAGTAGCACATAGAATTTCTGCGGTAAGACATGCGGATAAAATAGTTGTATTAGATAATGGAAAGATCTTAGATTTTGGAACACATGATGAACTACTTGAGAAATGTCTTTGGTATAAGCAACTAGATGAGTATCAAAATAAGGAGGTAGAAGAAGATGATGAAGAATAAAAAAATCCGTTATTTCAATTTCTTCCTTATATGAAACATGCTGAAAAAAATCATATATACTTGGTTTTGTTTTTTCACTATTAAATGTAGGACTAGGTGTAGCTGGTGTATACGTGCTGTCGAAAGTGTTTGATGGAATAACTGGAGATTTAACACGTCAGATAATTTTAAAATCATTAATTGTAGTAGCTGGGTATGGACTTATACTACTATGTTCAGGGATTTCTAACTACATTAGAAATATTTACTTAGTAAAAGGTGCTAATGAGGTCTATGTTAGAATTCAGATGCAGGTATATGATCATATACAAAGCCCTACCTATTAAGTATTTTGATAATATGCCAGCTGGGGCGGTAGTATCTAGAATAACAAGTGATGTTAACCAAATTAGAACATTTTTTTCGTCTCGACATTTGTTCAAATATTAATAATTGCGCTTAAGATTATTTTTTCTTATGTTGTGTTATTTTATGTAGATGTACGCTTTGGATTATTTATGCTAGCGCTATTCCCGGTAATGTTTATAGTTTTAAAACTTTATAACAAGTTATCTATAGATAGTATTAAGGGATACAGACGTAAATTTTTCTCAAAGTAATGGGATTATAAATGAAAAATTATCAAAATTTAGAAATCATTAAGGCTTTCAATAAAGAAAAAAAGAAAGTATTGAAGATTGGAATAAGCATAATGAAGAACGCTATAAATATTGGAAAAGATTGAATTTAGTAGATAGTCTATTACTTCATAATATAACAGGAGTATTTAGAATTGTAATCTTCATAGGTATTGTTTATTACTATTCGTATTCACATTTTAATAATGTTTACGGTATTACATTGGGAATGGTATATCTATTTATAAATTATACTACCGATATAATTTATAGAATCGCAGATTTTACGATGGGGATTTCTAATTATATCAGAGCGCAAGGGGCAGCTATAAATATTCAAGAGATACTTAAGTTGGAAGTTGAGGAAGATAATCAAGAAGATATTACTAAGGATGATTTCCGAGGAAATATTAAATTTGAAGATGTATATTTTTCATATAAAGATAATTTTTTTATGTTCTTCGTAATTTGAATCTTGAAATTAAAGAGAATCAAACTGTAGCCTTTGTAGGACATACTGGAAGCGGTAAGAGTACTATAATGAATCTAATTGTTAAGTTTTATAGTGCGACTAAAGGTAATGTCCTGATTAATGGTAGAAATATAAATGATTATAGTAAGGAATACCTAAGAGAAAAAAACTGCGATAGTACTTCAAGACTCATTTTTTTATTTGAAGGTACTTTACTGGAAAAATATTACGACTTCTAATGATGAAAAAAACTTGCCAAGGAGGCATTGTCTAGAGTTGGAGGAGAGTTTATTCTAGAAAGTCGAGATTTAAGTTCAAAAAGTTGAAGTAGGCGGTAGTAATTTTTCAACAGGAGAGAAACAACTTATTTGCCTAGCAAGTACTCTAGCTAAAGATCCTAAGATTCTGATTCTTGATGAATCAACGGCTAATATCGATAGCGAAACAGAACAAAATGTGAGTCGAGCTATAGAAGAATTAAAAACAAGGGAGAACGACGCTTATAATAGCTCATAGATTATCAACTATAAAAAATGCAGATATGATTTATGTCCTTAGAAAAGGAAAGGTAATTGAAAGTGGTACACACGAACAATTACTGGCTCTTGAAGGAAACTACAGAAAAAAATGTATGAAACTCAAGTAAAAGGATAAAAATTGGAGTAATTCGAAAAAAATCAGATTGAATTAAATCTTGATTTTCGAATTACTCCTTTTTAAAAAAATTATTTTTTTGAATACAAATTCGTATGCTAAATCGATATCTTTAAATGAAATCATAACTGTTTCGTACCCAAGTGGTTTGAAAAAGTTCATTAACAGCATTAGCAACTTTTTTTCGCAAACATCTACAGGGCGATGAACCCATCCGATTTCTAAGTTTGCTCTGCTAATTTCTTCTCCATCAAGAATAGCAACACTTTCAACTAAATCTAATGTGAAAGCTTCACGTGGTCTTTCGATAATTTCTGCGATAGTATCGAAAAAGCTCAGCACTAACTTTTTTTAAATCTTCTTTTTTTAATCCTCTAGCAACTATACGTGGCATAATAGACCTCCATTATTTGAATTCGTTTTTCTTATATTATATCATAATATAGTGACTTTTTTTGTGAATAGTTTGAACATGATTTTTTTATATTAATTTTAAAAGAGGTTAGATAATAAGTAGGATGAACCGAATGAGAATTTTTAAAGAACAGTTTAGTGTAGATTTAGAGCATTTAATTGAGGATAGATAATAGTTTGAAACAACAGGCATGAATTAGAAGTGAAAGCGGTGGATGAATATTGTATTTGTATATATTTATTTGAAATTTTAAATGAACGGTTATATTTTTTTATTTTTTTAAAAAAATATCTTATTCATATTTAGGGAGAAAGTGAAGTGAAAAAAACTCTCTAATTCAGATTTACTATGATTTATTGTGGTTTAAAAAAATAAAATGTAAATTATGTTAAATTTGTATTAAAATTATACTGGAAATATTTACTTGAGATTATAATTCGTGGTATACTTTTGTAGTATTGTCTAAATATATACTTAGAGATAATGAATATCGAAAACTTAATTGCTTTTTTTATTGAGGTTATAGTAGTAAGTAAAAACAATAGAGCGGAATAGTTTTTTTAAGAGTAAAAAAATGATTTTAATTTAATATTAGTTAATGAATTTTTTTAATTTCTCTACGATTAAATTCAGTGCGATTATTTTTGTGTTATTAATTGTTTGATGAGGAGTGTAGTAAAAAGACTAAAGAATTTATCTTTAAGGTCTAATAAATCTTCAGAGCTTTTTTTAAGTTTTTTTATTAGTTATCATCTATATGTAAGAAGAATTAAAGAAATATATTTATAGAAGGAGATTATTTAATTATATGAAGTTAGAAAAAAAGACAGAAATATGCAATACGTAAGCTTAGTGTCGGTGTGGCATCGGTTCTTGCTGCGCAGTTTTATGTAGGTAGTGTATCTGATGTTCCTGAAGTACAAGCTGGAGATGTTGTTGGTGCTGAGGTAGCGAATAAGGTAACTGATGTATCAGCCGGAAAACCTAAAGATACAGAAGATGAGGTTATAGGTAAAAAACAAGAAAGTATAGTTGAAAATGAGAGAAAGGTTGAGACTAAAACGAAATCAGAAGAAAAATCCAAATTCTGCGAATTTAGGAACGCCAAAAAAATCAGAAGAAAATATCGATAAGAAGATTACTGATAAATTAGACGCTAAAGAAAAAGAGGTTGAAAAATCTGCAGAGAAGAAAGAAAAAGAAGATAAAAAAGCTTTGGAATCAAAAGAAGTTCAAGAAGCCAAAGACACTCTATCGAATAGACTTTTAGAATCTAAAGCAGTTAGTCAAGAAGCTGACAAATATATAGCTGGAAAAGATGTTAGTGCAGAAGTTAGAGCTAAATTGACAAAATATTTAGAGAGTTCTAAGAAAGAAGAGAATAAAGCGCAACAACTTTTAACAAAAGATAAAGCGACTCTAGAAGAATTAAATAATGGTGCACGAACTTTAGAAATGGCTCTTGAAGTTTTATATTTAGAGCTTAGACGAGCAGGACATTCAGGGAAGGTTAGTTATATGATGGAGACAACGGTAACTCCTGCAGATGAAAGTGTGGATTCTCCAGAACTTACTCCTAGAACTGGCTCAAAAGTAATTTATTCGAATGGTGCACCGATTTCAACTGAGATTGGTTACGATATTTCAAATGCTGTGTATGGGAATGATGATACAAATGATAACCCATATTATTATTCAAAAAGTAAGTTTGCTTTAAATGAGGATGCTAAGAAATTAGGATTGAGAGCTAGTTACTCATATTTCACCGGTTCTGATGGGAAAACACATTATAAAGGCTTTTTATCTGGTTCTGTTTCACCTAGCGTAGAACAGGGTTTTTATAATGTCGGATTCACTTATCAAGGTAAATCATATACTACAAAGGTGGAAGTGAAATCTGCTGAAGGAGCTCCGTATATGACCTTAGAGCGTTATTTTGGAGATGATTCTGGTCGTAACATACGAGATTATAAATTGAAAAAAGATGGTTCTACAGTTGACCTGAAGTATAAAGTCGGGTTGACGAGAATAGGTTGGGATGATGTAGAGTTAACTCCAGATGCTAAGGCGTTGGGATATACTTTCGACAAAACAACAGGTTATATAACAAAAACAGTTACTCTAAATAATTCAATAGAAAGTAGAAATTATGTTATTGGAGTACAGTCCAAAACGGATCCATATACTAGAGCTGTAGCTAACTTAACGATAGAAGAACCACCGGTGTTTAAGGTGGTTGAAGACTTTTATGTTGCTGCATCTAGAAATAACTTATTAGGGGATTCGGTTACTTATGATAGTAGTACTAATACAGCTTATATGACCGCTACGCCTTTCGGTTATTATCTGGAATCTAATAAACCGCAGACAATAGAGGATGCGAAGACAGATAGTCCACAATATACATCTAATCTTTGGTTGTCATTACCTGGAAAAAGAAATGAATATAATATCGTCAATAATGTCGCTCCAATAACTATTACCAAGTTAGAACAAACAGGCGGTAGTCCTGGTGTGAAAGTAGAGCTTATAAAAGACGGTCCGGCAACAGGAGATAATATATTTATATACAGTGGAGCTGAAGATTCAGATGTTCTGACAGACAATATTGTTAAGAAAAGTGAAATAAGTACTTATGATTCAGATACTTTATCCCCCTACCGTTTAAACTTTAAAAGTCTTCCAGAAAAAGCAGGTACTTATTTTGTAGATTTTCAAATAACGGACAATATCGGTAGGGTAACAAACTATCATTTAAATTTAGTTACTAAGGAAGTCTCACAAACAACTCCAAAACCTGATTATGGTTATAATGCGAATTATACTATTACAAGCGCCGATGTTATGTTTGATGCGGATAAGCTTTACCGAGTGACGAATCCAATTCCAGTAGCTGTGCCTATCTCTGATAAGGAACAAAATCTAGGAGACTTAGTACTTAATAAGTCTAATGCAATACTAGACATCAATAGTAAACCTGATGGAGTTGAGATTACAAAAGATACAGAAAATCCTACTAGATTTAAGGTAATAAAACAAAATGGTAAGACTTTAGCTGCAGGTGTTTATACAATTACTGCTACTGCTCGAGATGGGCACTTTGGGGCTAATGTTCCATCTCGTACCTATAGGTTCGAAGTGATGGATGGTATAAATAATATTGATCATAAAACATTGACTGAAGGTCAAGAAATTCCAAATATTCCTATCTCAATGACGAATGGCAGTAAGATTACTAAATTAACGGTTGAATCAGATGGAGATTATATTCATTTAAGTCCTAATGAGGACAATACTGGTTTAGTAGGGTATGCTCTGAAGAAAACTGATGGTCGAAAAGAAGCGGTTGTCACAGCTACATATACCAATACTGAAGGTCAAAGTCGTCAGATTAAGACTAAGTTTACTTATGAGGTCAATGCTTCACCTGTAACGGATTTATCTTTAGAGATTTCTAATGATAAACAAACGGTTATAGAAGGTACTAAATTCAAAGATATGGTTGTCACAGCTAGTGAGGGAGCAACGGTTACAGTTGATCCTGCTAAGTTACCACATGGAATAACATATAACGAAAAGACTAAGACTTTATCAGGAATTGGAGAGTACGAAGGTCGTTATATTATTCCGGTAATGGCTACTAAAGATGACAAGTCGGTTACCAAGTTAGTCGACCTTACAGTAACGCCAGGTGAATTTAGTGTTCCAACAGCTAATTACACGTTTACAGCAGGTAATGAAATAGCTCCAATTACTCTTAAAATTCCTGCCAATGCGACTGTAAGTTCAGTTGGAGGTACTTTACCAAGAGGTTTAAGCTGGTCTGCGGACAGAAAAACAATCACAGGTACTCCGACTCAAGTAGGGACTTTCCAAGTCTATGGCTATGTTAATAGAACTACTTCAGGTGGTACAAATCAATCGACATATGGGTATGTAAATATTACAGTAAAAAGTGTGCCACTAAACTTTTCTATTCCTGATAATACAAAAACAGTAAAAGTTTTAGATGAACTTTCTCCTATTAAGTTACAAGCTGATGGAGCGGTGTTATCGATAACTTCAGGTTCTTTACCTCCTGGGGTAAATTATGATGCTGCGACAAAAACTGTTTCAGGAACTCCTACAAAAACAGGTACTTATACAGCTACATTTACAGCAACTAGTCCGACAATTAGTGGTAATTCAACAGCAAGTGCAACGTTAACGATTGAGGTAACGCCACGTGATTTAAGTGTTGAAGTTGCGAGTAAGGAACAAGAGAAGACAGTTCTAACTGCTATCGATAATGTAGTTTTAACTTCTTCAGATGCTAAAGCTAGATTAGAAGTAGATACAAGTAAACTACCACCGGGAGTTACTTATGACTCTGCAAGTAGAACGATTTCCGGTACACCATCTAAAGTGGGAGAATACTTAATTCCATATAAAGCGACTTTCCCAGAAATGGCAGAATCACCAGTTGATGGGGGACATATTAAAATTAATGTTCGCCCACTTCCGGTAAGCATTAATGTTACAGAAAAGAACAAACAGTTCACGTAGGTACAGCTATTAAGAATATGGTTGTTACTCATAGTGAACATTCGAACTTAGGTGCTCGTTATTTAAGTGTGGATTTACCGGAAACAGATATAGATTCTTATCTTGAATCAACTGCAGGTTTGCGTTATGATCGTGTAAATCGTACAATTAGTGGAACTCCAACCAAGCCTGGGACATATATAATTCGCTTGAAAGCAACGTTAGATTCTGAATTATTAGGTAAAGGAACTAAGGATGACAGTGCAGAAGCAACTATTACTTTAAAAGTAGTAGATGATCCAGTATCATTAGACATCAAAAATGGTCGTCAAATGATCGCCTTAGGAAAAAAACAGCTCTTCGTCCAATTACGTTTACAGTACCGGATGGAGTTACACTTACTGTTGATACAACAAAACTTCCAAATGGTGTAACATATGATGAGACTACTAAAATTATTTCAGGAACACCAACAGCAACTGGAGCATTTGACATTCCAGTAACCGTAACAAGTGTAGGAGGTAAGTCTATTACAAAAGATATTACAATTGATGTTGTAGACTTAACACCACCTACGCCGACAGTTACAGTGAAGGAAAATAATGATGGAACTCATACTATTACGATTTCTCAACCAGGTGGTCAACCAGTCGAAACAATTATCAAGAATGGTAAAGATGGTGAGACTCCAAAAGTCAAAGTAAATCGCGATGAAACTAAGAAAGAAACTACGTTAACCTTCTATAGTGATAAGAATGCAAATAACCAGTTTGACGAAGGAATAGATACAGTTCTAGGAACATCTGTCATTAAAGATGGTCAAGACGGGGCAGCTGGAGCTAAAGGTGAAAAAGGTGACGCCGGAGAAGCCGGACCTAAGGGTGAAAAAGGCGACAAAGGTGAAACCGGAGCAGTTGGACCAAAAGGTGATCAAGGTATTCAAGGTGAACGTGGTCAAGATGGGGCTCAAGGTTTACCAGGACAAAATGGACGTGACGGAAAAGATATCCTAAACGGCACAAACACACCAACAGCCCAAGATGGAAAAGATGGAGATACATTCATCAACACAACAACAGGAGATGTACTTGTTAAGAAAGATGGTACATGGCAACAAGCAGGAAACATTAAAGGAGCAAAAGGTGATAAGGGTGAACAAGGACTTCAAGGACGTGATGGACAAAACGGAACAAACGGACAAAATGGACGTGACGGAAAAGATATCCTAAACGGTACAAGCGCACCAACCGCTCAAGATGGTAAAGATGGAGATACATTCATCAATACAACAACAGGCGATGTACTTGTTAAGAAAGATGGTACATGGCAACAAGCAGGAAACATCAAAGGGGCTAAAGGTGATAAAGGTGACCAAGGTATTCAAGGTGAACGTGGTCAAGATGGGGCTCAAGGTTTACCAGGACAAAATGGACGCGACGGAAAAGATGGATTCACACCTACAGTTAGTATTGTAACAAACCCGGATGGAAGTCATACAATTTCAATCACACAGCCAAATGGAAAAGAACCATTAAAAACAGTGGTCAAAAATGGAGAAAACGGACGTGATGGACGTTCTCCAAGAATTGAACTAAAACCAATTTATCCTACACAACCTCGAAGTGCTAGAAGAGCAAGAAGTGTGGATGAAGATCGTGCAACTACTCAGCCGGCAACGAAATCAATCGGGGTTCATATTACGGTTTATTATGATAATGATAATAGCTTAACATATACTGCTGGAGATACTTTAATTAGTGAAGAGACTATTTATAACGGAGTAGACGTACCGTGATGGTATTGATGGTAAATCAGCTGTAATCGAAACAAAAAAGAAAAATCAAGGTGGAACATACACAATCACTATTATAAATCCAGACGGCTCAAAACGAGAAATAGTTGTGAAAAATGGAAAAGATGGTAAATCTCTAACAATTGAAATAAAAGAAAATACAGATGGAAGTCGTACTATTATCATTACAAATCCAGATGGAACAAAACAAGAATTCGTAGTGAAGAATGGAAAAGATGGCCGTGATGGTCGTGATGGAAAAGACGGACGCGATGGAAAAGATGGCAACTGTGGGTGTGGCGACAAACCAGTGACACCACGTGAAGACAAACCACAAGAACCAAAAGGCGACAAACCAGAACAACCACGTGAAGGTAAACCGCAAGAACCAAGAGATGATAAACCGGTAATATCGCGAGAAGACAAACCACAAGAACCAAAAGGCGACAAACCAGAACAACCACGTGAAGGTAAACCGCAAGAACCGAGAGATGATAAACCGGTAATATCGCGAGAAGACAAACCGCAAGAACCAAAAGGTGACAAACCTCAAGTTCCAACGAGAACTCCAGAACAATTAGTACCTACTATAGACAGTGTTAAAGTGGATGCTCGTAAAGGAATGTTAGCCAAAACAGGTGAAGGGAAGTCTGATACATCAGTCTTCTTAGGAAGTACGGTATTACTTGCTCTTTATCTACTTAGAAAAAAGAAAAATTAAGATAGTTTGTTATATGAGGGAGTGACTCAAAAAAATTATAATTTCAGAAAAAAACGATTTTTATCGAGTCCCTCCAAAAAAACTTATTAGATGTCTAAAAAAACTTTTATAAAGTTAATTTAGATATCAATAAATTACTACATCTATGAGTTTTTTTATAAATTTTTTTAAAAATTTAAAAACTTTTTAGGTCAGTATTATATAACTAATCATAAGGAAACAATTCGATTAAATTCAAGTATGAGAGTTTATAACTAATCGGATTGTTTCTTATTTTATATATAGTAAAAAAAGTAAAGGATAGATGAATTATAAAAAAATAAATTTCCTGCACTATATGAAATTAAATTTTTTTATTTATAATAAATGAAGATAAATGTCACTATATCTGTAATTTTTTTGAAAAATATTGTGTTTTTTTGGATGGTTAGTATAAATTAAAAATGCATTTTTTTGATTATTTTACTTTACAAATGTTACCAATTATTTAAATAATGTGGTATGATAGAAAGTAGGAAAAAAATATAAAAATTAAATACTAAGGGGAAATTTTATTAAATTTTTATATGAAAAAAATACTTTTCATTACTAATGTTAATTTTGGTATGCATTGCCATATTTTTTTTATTTTCTAGCCAGGTAGGTTCGGAATCATCTCAGATTTCAAGCAATTTAGTTATAAGAAAAATTAGGGCATTTTAGTGAATATTTGACTTTAGGATTTTTTTCGTTTGCTTATTTTTTTCAAACTTACTTTTTGAAAAAAACAATAAATGTAAAAAAATTTTTAAGAGAACAGTACTTGTAAGTTTAATTTTCTCTATTTTGTATGCTGTTAGTGATGAATTTCATCAAACATTTGTAGATGGTAGAGATGGAAATATTATTGATGTTTTGATAGATGGAAGTGGAGCTTTTTTTGGAATATTGCTTTCTTGCATCCTATATTATGTATTAATCAAAAAAATCTAAAAAAATTTTTAGTTTTTTTAGTTGTATTTTTTTAGAAAAGTTATAAAAATAATTACCTAGATAAATAAAATTGAAAAAAACATAAGGAGGAGTTATTAATGCTTAAAGCGCTTATTGTAGAAGATGACAAATTGTTAGCTGCATCGTTAAAAAGCAGCAATAGCAGGGAAATTTGATGCTGATGTTTGTTATAATGGATTAGATGGACAAAGACTTGTTGATGAAAAATGTATATGATTTTGTAATAGCTGATAGTATTTTTACCGAAGAGGCGGAATCGATTTATTAGATTATATACGAGAAGAAAAAGAATATAAAAAACACCAGTAATTGTAATAACTATAGCTGAGTCAACTGAAGAAAAGGCTAGAGTTATGAAACATAGAGTAACAGAATATCTACCACGTGTAGCGGATGCTTCTCTTTTACTGACAACTATGTCTAATTTACTTCAACGTGAGAGTAATTTAAAAAGGTGAAAATGAAATTACATATAAAGATTTAGTATTAGATCTTAAAAAAATGAATTAGTTATTTCTAATAATGGAACATTAGAAACTATTAAAGGAAAAATATCTTGAACTATTATCGTTCTTTGTAATCAATAATAATATTGTGTTAGAAAAAAAGAAGAGATATTTGATCGTGTATGGGGCGTTGATTCTGAAACAACTATTAATGCGATTGAGGTGTATATTTCAGGTCTTAGAAAAAGAACTACGAAAAAAATTGGTTACGATAAGAATTTAAGAACTGTTCGTGGTATTGGATATACTTTTGAGTAGGTAATATGTATGGAATTTAATTACCCTATAGATTATACTTTATATAATACTGAAGAAATAACTATAATTATTAGATTTTTTTAGATTTAATAGAGGAATGTTACTTATCAGGAGTCGAGCTAACGCAATTTAAATCAACTTATAAAGAGTTTAAAAAAATGTAGTTCGAGCTAAATCAGAAGAAAAATTCGTTATATCGTGAATTTAAAGAGATAACAGGGTATGATGGATATTTAGCGGTAAAAAGAAATGAAGAATGAAAAACCAAAAAAATTAGGCTTTAATGCTTAGTTTTTTTGGTTTTTTTCTGTTATATTTATAAATCCATAATGAAATTTTTGTATTTTTTTCTTACTATTCTTGTAAAATTATATTTCTCAAATATGTCATCTTTGAAATGAGCTTTTATAATGATTTTTTTTCTTCCTACACGATGAGCTTCATTTATGAACTCATCGAATGGGAAAGTTGGCTCCGCTAGAGTGGTTATACCTGCTAGGTTGTTGGATTCAGTAATGTTATGAGAAAAACATAGGGTCTACATAGATTATATCATAAGAATTTTCTGAACTATTTTTTTAAAAAAATCTAGGCAATCACAGTTGTAAGTTGTAATTTTTCTCATAGCGTCGTTGATTTTTTCGTTTTGAGAGGTGTATTCTTTTAGTCCTGTATTTGTGATTAAGAATATAATGTTGTTTTTTTCTATTGCTGTGACGTTATGTTCATAATAACTTAGTAATATGCTATCTCCAGCGAGTCCCATTGTACAGTCAAGAATGTCTTGTTTTTCATCGTTGATTATCTCTAGTAGAGGCTCGTTGTCTGAATTTTTTATTTTTAAAGCAGTGGTGTCTAAGTGGAAGAAAAGTTCGGAGTTATTTTCGTAATAACTCAATTTATTTTTATAGACAACAAAAGTACCTGTGGCTATCGATAGAAGTTGCTTAATAGTTTTTTTGTTTCTAGGAATATATTGAAGTGCTAAGTTGTCTGCTAGTAGTTTTGCGGTTGAGTCGAGTTCTTTAGTTGTCTTTACGCTTGTTGTTACTATTATATTTTTTTCATTAATTGTTATTGTTTTCTCCTCGGTTATTATTATATCTACAGCCTTATCATGATTGTCGATTGGAACAGTCTCCTGAAGAAGTTTATCGTATGATAATCCAATGCTAATGTCATAATTGTTTAAAGAAAAAAATATTTATCATAATATCCTTTTCCATAACCAAGACGATAACCATTTCTATCGAAAACTATAGAAGGAGTGATGACTAAGTCGATTTTACCGGTGTAATAGTTAGAGTGTTTCGGTTCTAATATACCAAAATGCCCACCTTCTAAGTCATTCCAAGATGTAAGTTGTATTAAATACATTGTATTGTTCTCGATTTTTTTGGAACAAACACTTTCTTTTTATTTATCCATTTTTTTATGAGAATTTCTGTTTGAATTTCTGTGCCGAATCCAACAAAAATAAATATTTTTTTCCGCTTGTAAGAAAGCTTCGTGTTTTTTTCTAGTGTTTCTAATATCTTTTTGCTGGCGAAATCTCTATATTTTTTTCTGTCAACATATTTCTTTTGAGAATAAATTTTTTTTCTAAGTTCTTTTTTTCATAAATTTCACCTCAAATGTATTATATCATAGATTTGTAATTTATATATTTATTTTTTTAATGTTCGGGAATAGTGAGAGAAATAAATCGCAAACAAGTTTATGTAAATAAAAAAAGTACATTATATCTGTAATAAAAAAATTCAAGTTATAATTATGAGAAAAGTTAATATAAAAAAACAAATATGGTTTTTTTGCTATAGATGAATTTATGCATTGTTCAATTATATTATGTACCTATTTTTTTAGAATTTTTTTATAATAATATATGTGAAAGTATAATCAAAAATTTTTAAGAAAAATATAAATTAATGTGCAGAAAAATAATTGTTGTTATAAAAAGGGTTTTTAAATTTTCGTAAACAAATAAGATATATATAAATAAAAAAATCTTAAATTATGATTTGAGTTATTTAAAAAGTTAAAAAGTAGTAAAAATAAAAAAATAATTATTAATTATTTAATGGAAATAATAGTATAAATATGATATAATATAAAAAGAAAATTTATAAGAAAGGAATCTTCTACAAATAATGACAAATTCAGAAAAAAATAAAGATATGTTAAGTAGTGATGAATTGCTAAATAATAGAAAAAAACATCAGAAGACTATGCTAGCTTGTTAGAAAAAAATAAGAAAAGCAAGTTGATATAGAAAAATTCTTCTACTTACACACGAAAAATCATATAGCGAACAAGAAAGTAATGCACAAACAGTAGTTATGCCGGTAGTTACTGAAGAAGCTGCTGACGAATATGCAGAGACAGTTGTACTAGATAGAAATGAATTAATTCAGGTTATTGAAAAAGAGAATATGCCTGAAGAAGTGAAAAAAGAAGAAAAGGCACAAGAAAAATCAGTTGTATTAGAGGTGCTAGGTCTTAAGAAGCGTATTGGACTAAAAACAATAGTTGAGGATATCACTTTTGATATGCATGAGGGTGAAATTATTGGATTGCTTGGACCAAATGGAAGTGGTAAAACTACAATAATGAGAATGATGGTCGGATTAACAAAAATATCAAAAGGGGATGTTTATTGTTTTGAAAAGCCTTTAGGTTTAGGGAAAAATGCTATGCTAACAGAGGTTGGATCAATGATAGAGACGCCTGAGTTTTATAACTATATGTCAGGATGGTCTAACTTGAAGCAAATTTCTCGTGTGTGTGGTAAAAAAGTTACAAGAGCTCGTATGAAAGAATTAGTCGAATTTGTTGGGCTTAGTAAAGTAATTAAGAAGAAAGTTAAAACTTATTCACTAGGTATGCGTCAACGTTTAGGATTAGCACAGGCGTTACTTAATGATCCTAAAATTTTAATTCTTGATGAGCCTGTAAATGGATTAGATCCTCAAGGAGTTCAGGATTTTAGAAATAAACTTAAAGAAATCGCAGCAACAGGAGTGTCTATCTTGATTTCATCTCATCTATTAGACGAGATTGAAAAATTATGTGATAGAGTTATCGTGATTGAAAAGGGTAGAATTATTGCTGATGACAAATTAGAACACTTGATTTCAGAAGAGGTTGTTAAAACATTAATAGCGACTCATGATGTTGAGAAATCTGAAATGTTAGTAAGAGAATTAGGAATTAAATATGAGTTAACGAAAGAAGGATTTGTATTTAAAAATCTTGAACGTGAAGAAAAAGCGAGAATTATCTCGTATTTAGTAAATAATAATGTTGAATTAGACACAGTTCGTGAATTACGTGCATCATTAGAGGATCGATTCCTACAAATTACAGGAGGGAGAAAAAATAATGAAATTACTAATAAATGAGTTCATAAAAGATTATAAAAAGAAAAACAACATGGTTATATTTCTTGATGTCATTTGGAATTATTTTTGTTAAATAGTTACTTTACGAAAAGACAATTTGAAGATGGTATTGATGCGGTGAAAAATATTAAGTGGAATAACAGTAGTTTCAGCTGCACTTGCTTTGGTATTCTCACTGATTATGCTAGCTAATAATCTATCTCAAGAGTATTCAAAAGGAACTATTAAATTCTTATACACAAAACCAAAATCACGTTCTGCAATACTTACTGCTAAAATAGTTTTAGCATTCATAAACTACATTATTTTCTTAGTAGTAGGAACAGTATTTGACTTTTTAACAAAAATACTATGTGTTTTTCGATAGAAAAGTAGGTTTAAACCACTTGAATGATACTATAGAAGAAGGGTATTTTGGTAGAACAGTTGCTAAACAACTAATCATTATGAATTTAGCAGACTTAGCGGTGTTTATCTTCTTCGTTGCTATGGTGGTATTAGTTTGTGTTGTATTTAAAACGCAAATCTTATCATTAGTACTAGTGATGTTATCACTTTTAGGAACTAGTTTAATACAAAGTTTAACAGTTTATGCAGTTTCAAAATATTCTTGGGCGAAATATCATATGTTTGATGTACCTTTATTTAGTGATTATTACCAAAATGAAGCAGGGCGTCATGCTGTAAAAAGAAATATTTAAGTTTGATAATGCAAATACATTAATTATCATGTTAGTAGCATATAGTTTTGTTTTTCTTTTACAATTTCTTACATTGTGAATGCAAGACGTGATATTACAATAGATTAAAAATTAAAAAGTTGTTAGGAGGTAGGTAAAATGAGAAGTTCATTCAAAAAAATTGAGCGAATTAAGGATATTTTAGATTTAAATGGAGATGTGTTAACTTTTAAATATTCAGCCGAAGAAATACGATTTGATTTGGGAGAAGAGCAATTAAGTAGTATTTTTAGTAGATTTGTTAAGAGAAATCTTCCTAAGATTAAAGAAGGATTAGTTGCTGGTAAATTAGTAAAATGTCAAAGTGGACTAGGGATTTCATGTTTATTTATTCCGAGTGAAAATGATGAAGAATTCTATTTAATTACTCCGTTTTTTTAGAGTATTTAATACCGACAAAAATTATTCCAAGAGTCTTTAATTAAGTATGGAGCTAGTATTAGCGAATTAATTTGTGATGTGTATTTTTCATTACCAATTACACCAAGAAAGAAATTTAATTATTTAATAGAATTATTAGTTGAAGATGAAAATGTAGATTTCTTAGATGCGATTGTTTTAGTAGAAGATTCAAGTGTTAAAAATGTACGAAGAGCGTCTTCAAGAAAGAATTCATATTTAAACGGTATTTTAGAAAGTGAAGTTAAATTTAAACGTGAAATATTAGAGGCTGTAGTAGATGGGAATATTTCTCGTGTTAATATGCTTTTCGATCTTCGTAAGAGAAATCACGGAGTAGAGGAAAAATCATGTAGAACAAGGTGTAAATGTACGTCGCAGACGTTCTTATAATATGAATGATTTGTTACGTTATGCTTTAGAACAACATAATGATGATTACTTAGGAATTGAAGAATTATGGGTTAAAATTAAAAATAAACTAGATAACTATGACTTATCAGAAGATGTTATTAGAAGCTATTGCTTGCTTGTAGATAGAAATAAATATAAAGATAAACAAGCGGTAGTTCGTAATTGTATAGCTTATATTAATGATAGAATTTCAGAGAAAATCAGCTTAGATAATGTAAGTGATTATCTTGGTGTGAATAAGAGTTATTTATCTTCAATCTTCAATAAAGATATGGGGATCAGTATTGTAGATTATATTCATGATAAACGTATCTCTAATGCTTGTTACTTACTTGCAAACACTGATTTTTTTCAATTTCAGAAGTAGCAGATTATATTGGATATTTCGATACAAGTTATTTCATTAGAATATTTAAAAACTCTAGTGAAAAATGACACCTCTGAAATATAGAGAATCTTTATCTAGAAGATAATAATATAGAAAAAGATTGTTGGCTAAAAAAAGTTAGTCAATAATCTTTTTTTACAGGCTCTATAAATAAAATAAAGTAGCTTTAATTCTCTTAACGAGTCTAGATTTTACGTCTTTACTTGTCAAGGACAAAGGCTTTGCCTTTTTAAAAAAATTCTTGGCAAGTAAGCCTTAAAAAAATCTAAAAATAGACTCTAGAGAATAAAAAGCCACTTAAAAGTAATTAAATCTATAAAAAAATTAAATATTATAAACTAGTAAATTTTTTTGTTAACATAAAGAATTTACAGAGTTTTATTCACACTCCCGCATTTTAACTTTACAATGTACCCTTTTTTTAATTTAATCTGAATTTTCACCAGGAGTAACTGGTTTTAATATAGGAGGAGGGAAGTAGGAGTAACTGTAGTTGAACTATTATTCGTTTCTTTTTTCTCTTCTTTTTCCTTATCGTCTTTTTTCTTAACCACTACTTTTGCTGGATCCCCGAATGAAAGGCTCTTATCTATATTATAACCTAGTTTAGCTAAAGTTTTTTCTTTAGATAATTCCTTAAATCCACTAGGGATAAGATCTTTTGCTCCTCCTTTAGCATTATTATAAGGATTAATGCTAGAATCAACAACTGAGTTAGGTCGACTAAAGGCTGTATCAGGAGAAATAATATTCGTATCTAATGAATAAATAGCATTCATAATCGCTACCCAACTTCTTTGAGCATAATCATAACTTGGTACTTTAGCAGGGTTGTCATACCCATTCCAAAGTCCAACAGTTATCTTAGTAGAACCACCAACAACCCATAGATCTTTATAGTATTCAGATGTCCCTGTTTTAACAAATAGATTTTTAGTGCTGAATTTTAGTTTGCTAGGCATATCATGAGATGTTCCGTAACTTTTATTAATTACATCACCAAGCATATCAACAATAAGATAGCTTGTAGATTCTTCATAGATTTTTACTGGAGTAAAATCAGCTTTATAAACAAGCTCGTCATCATCGTTACGAATTTCTTCTATGATATATGCTTTTTTGTGTTCACCTTTGTTGGCAAACGTAGAAAAAGCACTAGTGTTTTCTGTAACTGAAAGTCCGTATGTCATGCCCCCAATTGCAGTTGCTAAATTTGTTTTTATCTCCATCTGTAAGACCAGTAATATCCATTTTTTTCAAGATAATTAGTAACAGGATCTTCTTTATAAAATGAAGAGTATAATCTTACAGTTGCTAAGTTAAGAGAGCCAGCAAGAGCCTGTCTTGCAGGTAAGTATCCGTGTTGAGACATATCATAGTTTTCAGGACTCCAACCATAATAATTAAACCTTTTATCTAATAGTGTAGAATTAGGAGTAATATAACCTTTATCTATTGCAGGTACTGTATACTAATAATGGTTTAATAGTAGAACCCGGTGAGCGTCTAGTTCTTGTCGCATGGTTAAGCTGTTGTTTATTATAATTCATCCCACCGATAAAAGCTAAAACTTTCCCGCTATTATTTTCAATAACAGAAACTCCTATGTCTAAAGGATAGACAACTCCACCATAAGAATAAGTAGGATAAGAAGCAAATTGTTTTTTTGTTTCTTGTAGAGTGTCATAAAGTTTTTTATCAAGTGTAGTTTTTACTTTATATCCACCAGTGATAAATTTTATTCTACTTTTTTTCTATCAAATCGTTACGATATTCTTTATTGTTTTCAAACTCGTTTTCTTTATGATTTTTTGCTGCTGTTTGTTCAGCAAGAATTTCTGAGACAGAATTAGTAACTTCATCACGAATATAAGGATAGTCTGTATACTCAGAATATTTTTTTGCTTAGTGAAAGCACCTTTAATATTAAAAATTCTTAGCAGCTTCCATTTCTTCTTTTTGTAATAAAGTTATTAGAAAGCATACGTTCCAATACATAGTTCTGTCTATCAAATCCCGCTTGAAGTTCTTCATCTGGGCGAATTTTTCCTGTTGCATCAAACGGTGTATATTTATACGGAGATTGAACGAACCCTATAAGATACGCAGCTTGTGCGATGTTTAAATCTTTTGAATGGACGCCGAAAAACACCTTGCGCTGCAGTTTCAATACCACTAATATTTTGTCCTAGACTATTTTTTTACCGAAAGGAGCAACATTTAGATAATTTTCAAGAATTTCATTTTTTGAAAAGTGACTATCAACTCGAAGGGCTAATAATATTTCTTTTGCTTTTCTTTCATATGAGCGAGAGTTATCTAGCAGTTGATTTTTTACCAATTGTTGAGTAATTGTACTCCCACCTGTTGTTTTTTTGCTCCAGTTACTTCACTGGCAGTTGCACGAATAACAGCAAAAAAATATCAATTCCATTATTTGAGTAAAAGTTTGAATCTTCACTTGCTATTATAGCATTTTTTTAACATTCTCTCCTAATTCTTCGTAAGTAACAGTTTTTCTTATTAATTCTGAATTAATAGTACCTAATTTTTTTCACCACTCCCGAAGTAAACTTCACTATTTTTTTACTAATATTATTTATTTGTTCTTTCATTTCTTTTTGAGTTAAGACAGGTTGATCTTTTACCAATCCACCCAAATAACCGATAGCAAGCCCCGCACTTAGACTAATAAGTAATCCAATTGAAAGAAGTACGGCTTGCGTCATAGAAGTTAGTATCTTCTTAATTTTCATTGTAATCTCCTTAGATTGCATACTATTACCTATATTATATCATAATTTTTAAAGGAAAAAAACTAAATGATACTATATCCATCTAGTATATTTCTTTGAAATAAATTTAAAAAAATATAGTGCGTTTTTTTCAAAAAAACAAACCATATGGGCAAGCATCAGTAGTATTAAGGGCGGTTTACACATCTCTAAGTGTTATTATTTTCATATCTTAAACGCAACAAAACAATCAAGCGTATGCCTGTACTTTGGCTTTGCCTCTATATTGTGTATATCTATATCCATGATTTTGTTTTGAATCTGCGAATCTGCGTTCTACTGTTTCTTTCTTTCTTTAGATAAATGTTTCAGTCCGGCTTCATTGTAATAATCTGAATTTATATGACGTCTTATTATTTTTTTGTGTCTACTTTTTTTTAATATAACTCTAAACAATCTATCTCTTAAATATTTTTTTCTTAAATAGTACCTTTATTTTTCATGTGAATAATGTTGATTGATAAAATGGTCAAAAGAAGCGATTAAACTAACATAAATTTTAAAAAAATTTATAACTAAAAATCTTATAGGAGAAAAATATATTTATGGAAAAAAAGCAAAGATTTTCTTTGAGAAAAAAATCAAGTTAAGTTAGGATTAAGTTTATTAGCAGTATTAGCTACACCAATCTCAGTAAATTCTGTTGCTAGTAACGAGGTGCATGCCGAATACAAAGGAGAAACCTTTTATCACAATAACAAACTAGCAAACTGGTGGTATGATGATGGAATGGATTGGTTCTTTTTCCAAAATGGTAAGAAATTTACAGGATATGGAAAAGATAATGCCGGAACACATTACTTTGACGAATGGGAAATATGCAGAAGATAAAAAAGTCCCAACAACAGGATATGCGAATGGAGTATATTACGTAAATGGGAAAGTAGCAAACTGGTGGTATGATGACGGAACAGATTGGTTCTTTTTTTCCAAAATGGTAAGAAATTTACAGGATATGGAAAAGACAATGCCGGAATCCGTTACTTTGTAAATGGGAAAGTAGCAAACTGGTGGTATGATGACGGAACGGATTGGTTCTTTTTTTCCAAAATGGTAAGAAATTTACAGGATATGGAAAAAGATAATGCCGGAACACATTACTTTGTGAATGGGAAATATGCAGAAGATAAAAAAAGTCCCAACAACAGGATATACGAATGGAGTATATTACGTAAATGGGAAAAGTAGCAAACTGGTGGTATGATGACGGAACAGATTGGTTCTTTTTTTCCAAAATGGTAAGAAATTTACAGGATATGGAAAAGACAATGCCGGAATCCGTTACTTTGTAAATGGGAAAGTAGCAAACTGGTGGTATGATGACGGAACGGATTGGTTCTTTTTTTCCAAAATGGTAAGAAATTTACAGGATATGGAAAAGATAATGCCGGAACACATTACTTTGTGAATGGGAAATATGCAGAAGATAAAAAAGTCCCAACAACAGGATATGCGAATGGAGTATATTACGTAAACGGGAAAGTAGCAAACTGGTGGTATGATGACGGAACAGATTGGTTCTTTTTCCAAAATGGTAAGAAATTTACAGGATATGGAAAAGATAATGCTGGAACTCATTACTTTGTGAATGGGAAATATGCTATCGCTAAGAAAGATAACAAAAACACAAAACGTGTCAACGTCCGCACAGAAACAATTAAATTTAAAACTGAAACTAGATATAATAATCGACTTGCTCAAGGTATAAGAAATGTACTAACAGCAGGGGAAAATGGTTCTTACAAAGTAGTAAGAGATGATATTTATGAAGGTAATAAAGCTTGTTAAACAAGGTGTTGAGCAAATCGTTGATCGTGTCGAAGCTGTAAATGAAGTTGTTGAAATTGGTACAAAAGTACAACAAACAACAAAAACGTGTCAACGTCCGCACAGAAACAATTAAATTTAAAACTGAAACTAGATATAACAATCGACTTGCTCAAGGTGCAAGAAATGTATTAACAGCAGGGGAAAATGGTTCTTACAAAGTAGTAAGAGATGATATTTATGAAGGTAATAAACTTGTGAAACAAGGTACTGAACAAAAATATCGATCGAATTGAAGCTGTGAACGAAGTTGTTGAAATTGGTACAAAAGTTCCTCAAGCAACAACTGATACTTACTTTGTGTTAGACACTGAAAATAATTGGTTTGTAACTTCAGAACAAACTGATGCATTAACTAAACTTTTTGGCACAGCAAATGGTAATGTCGATGTTACATCTGTAGTAGAAAAATTAAAAGACCCTGAAAATTATAAATTATTCAATAAGTTAAATTTAGGTCAATACTTCAATAAAGTAAATAATCCTGCAGGTTTACAAAAAATGATCAATGACTATGCGTTGAAAAACCAACTAGAAATTAATAAAAAATTTATTGATTTAGCTAATGTTGAAAGGGTAAAAGCTGGTCTTGTTCCTGCTGTAAGTGCGTTTGATAACGTATTTAATAATGTTCAAATCGATAAATTTGTTCAAGATATGGTAAATGAAAGAGCGAAAGAAATGGCAGATTATGGTAGCCTTCGTTATTTAGGTAAAAAAGAAGGTAAACATAAACGCCCTGATGGTCGTAGCTGGTATACTGTATATTCTGATAAAGGAATTGATTTAACAGGTTCTAGTGATGATAATCACCGATATAATATGGCGGGTGAAAACGCAGGACAAGGGAATTGGGGTGATTTAGACTTACTAACTACACCAGATGTAGTTATTAAAGAGATATTTGGAGGTTGGATGGCTAGTCCTGGACACAGAGCATTAATTTTAAATGATGTTCCTCATCCAATTTTTGCATTCAGCTATAGACAAGGATTAAAAGATTATCTAGGTTCAAAATATAAACCTACAGTAGCTATGTTACACCTTACTAGCTGGTTCAACCCATTAGATTATCCTGTTTCTAAAGAAGAATATGAAAAAAATGGAGATTAGATCCAAAAAAACAAAGATAATATTGTAGCAAGCGAAGAATATTATAATTTCCTAAAAAGCTAATACTAAAAAAACAAAGCAACACAATAAAAAAATAATGAAAAAGATTAACACACACTGTAGAAAAAAATTGTAGCTAATATGTTGTATCAGAAATTTAGTAGAGGCTGAATATGTTCTAAAAAAATCTTTTTTTAATATTTTTTTATGAAGTTTAATGAGCGATGTTAAAAAAACATGATTCTATAAAGATCCGGTTTTTTTAGTGTCGCTCATTTTTTTATCTTTAAATATAAGAAAAAAATATAAAAACAAAAAAATAAAAAAATGTGATATAATTGTTATAAGTGTATTAAAAATTGAGATGGAGGTATTTTTAATGAGTAAATTATTAGAAGATTTAAAAATATAGAGATTTAGTTTATCAACAAACAGATGAAGAAGGAATAAAAGAATTATTAGAAAAAGAAAGTGTATCGATTTACTGTGGTACAGACCCAACAGGGAACTCATTACACATCGGGCATTTACTGCCATTTTTAACATTAAAAAGATTCCAACAACATGGGCACAAGCCTGTCATTCTAGTAGGTGGAGGAACTGGTATTATAGGAGATCCATCAGGGCGTAGTGAAGAGCGTCAATTACAAAGTTTGGAAGTAATTGAAGATAATGCTCGCCGTTTAGAAGCACAACTTCGTAATATTTTCCGTGGAGATGATAATATTGAATTCGTAAATAACCGTGACTGGTTAGGAAAAATATCTATGATTGAATTTTTACGTGATTACGGAAAATTAGTAAATATTAATTACCTACTAGCGAAGGATTCTATTTCAAGTCGATTAGATAATGGATTATCTTTTACAGAATTCAGTTATACAATTTTACAAGGTATTGATTATGCACACTTAAACGAGCATCACAATGTTAAGTTGCAAATTGGTGGTTCAGATCAATGGGGTAACATTACTACTGGATTAGAAATCATGAGAAAACTTCGTGGTGATGTAGAGGCGTACGGATTCACTATTCCATTAATGTTAAAATCTGATGGAACTAAATTTGGAAAATCAACAGGTGGAGCAGTGTGGTTAGATTCAGAACAAACGACACCTTATGAGTTCTATCAATTTTGGTTCAATACTGCGGATACAGAAGTAGTACCGGCTCTTAAAAAAATTCACATTCTTAGAAAAAGACCAGATTGAAGCATTGAGAGAAAGTTCAGAAAAAGATCCACACTTACGTCTTGCTCAAAAAGCATTAGCTGAAGAAATGGTGAAAATTGTTCACGGTGAAAAAGCGTTAGAAAGTGCATTAAACATTACAAAAGCATTATTCTCAGGAAATATTAAAGAGCTAACTCACGACGAATTAAAAAGCAGCTGTTAAAGGAATGCCAAAATCAGAATTAGAGAAAAAAAGAATACAATATTGTAGATTTCCTAGTTGAAAGTAATCTGGTTCAATCAAAACGTCAAGCTCGTGAAGATGTAAATAATGGGGCTGTTTATGTTAATGGAGATAAAGTTACAGATCTCAGAGTATGTTGTAGATGCTAAAGATAGATTAGAAGATGGTTTTACAGTACTTAGACGCGGTAAGAAAAAATATCTATTAGTGGAATACAAATAAAATAAAAGTAACATATACATAAAGAGGGGAACTGAAATGAATCTTAAAGAAGTTGTTGGTAAAAAAGCTGTAGAATATGTAAAAGATGGTATGATAGTTGGCTTAGGAACAGGTTCAACGGTATTCTATTTTGTTCACGCACTAGCTGATAGAGTAAAAGAAGGATTAAATGTTGAAATGGTGTCAACATCGATTCAAACGGTTGAATTAGCACAAAGCCTTGGTCTTACAATCAAAGAACTAGAAGAAATCGATCATATTGATCTTGCTGTTGATGGTGTAGATGAAATCGATAAGAACTTTAATGCGATAAAAGGCGGCGGTGCAGCATTATTTAGAGAAAAGATCGTTGCTGATATTGCACGTGAAGTAATATGGATCTACGATGAAAGTAAAGATGTAGAAAAACTTGGAAACTTCAATCTACCAGTAGAAATATTGCCATTTGGTTATAGTCATACGATTAGAAAAATGGAAGAAGCGGGCTTAAATCCAGTATTAAGACTAAAAGATGGGAATACTCTAATAACAGATAATAATAATTTTATTGTAGATTTACATTTAGGGTATGGATTTGATATTCAATCTGTAAAAGAAAAACTTGAAAGCATAGTTGGAGTGGTAGAACATGGATTATTTTTTTAAATATGTGCAAGCTATGCATTAAAGGAACAGAGCATGGAGCAGTGATTATAGAAAATCCTAATAAATAAATTTCATTAGTATTGAAAGGTCAAAAATAAAGAGGTGAGAAAAATGGAAACATTAAAAGATAGAGTAATAGAAGCATTAGAAAATGTAATAGATCCGAGTTGGGTATAGATATTATGAACTTAGGGTTAGTATACGATGTTAAGATGAGTGATGATAATAAACACGCTATCGTTGATATGACATTAACATCTATGGGGTGTCCATTAGCACCGATTATCATAGAGCAAGTGGAGACAGCTATGCTAGGTGTTGACGAAATAGAAAAAGTTGATGTTAACATAGTATGGGAACCAGCGTGGACAAAAGATAAAATGTCACGTTATGCTAAGATTGCCTTAGGTGTGATAGATTACGAATAAAAATATAAATACAATTTGAATGGAGAATCCTAATTTAACTGCGTTTTTAGTTGTTATAAATGTTAAAGATATTTTTTTAATTCAATTAGGCTTTCCATCAAAAAAACACCACAAAAAAATTACTTGGGAATAATATGTTCAAAAGTTAAAACTATATTTAATATATTTATTAGTAAGTAAATTAATTATTAGATTTATAAAAAAATATAATAATGATGATAATATTTTAAAAATCTTTGATCTCTTACTTCATTTATGTTAAAAACCCCGAGTTTATCACTTAGAAATAATAAAAAAATCGCTGTAAATGTTGATATAACAATATTTATAGCGGTTGTTTTTTTGTGCTGTACACGAATTAAAAAGAAAAATATATTTAGTTATAGTTCAGTACGGAAGAAGAAAAAAAGGGTACATATTAAAAAAATCTTTATGACGTATATAATATAATAAATAAAAAAACGGTAGCCAACGAATAGTTAGCTATCGTTCTTTATTTAACAAAAAAACCGAGCACATTTGTCTCGGTCTCTTATAGAAAAAGGAAAGTTTATGAAGTTTATAACTATTTACTAGTTATGTATCATATTATAAAAACTTATACTTTAAATATACTTTAAATTTAGTTTTAACTTTAAAAATAGATTTTTAGTATTAAAATACTAATAAACTAGTATTTTTAATACTATTAATAAAATTATAATTTATAACTAGAATTCTTATGTAATTAATGAAAATAAAAATAAAAAAAGCATTTTTAAATATTTCTAAATTATTACAAAATGTATTTTGTATTACAAAAATCGAAATTTTATTGATTATGTGCTAGAAAAATGAATTATAATAAAGAGGAAGTGATTATTAAATTAACAATAATAATGAGGAGAAAAAATAAGATGAAGAAGCAGAGATTAAGATTAACTAGTAAAGTATTGGCAGGATTAGTATTATTTTCAGGAATAACAGCAGTTCCTACTAAGGCAGTTGATGTTAAACCAGCTGCGGTAGATGTTAATGTAGCTAATGTAAAGGCAAATGTCTTTGAAAAAAAGATGGACACTTTTATGCTAAATTAGTAGCAGATAAAGAGGTTGCTAATGTTGTAGCGCGTATCACAACTGAAAGTAAAGCTGAATTTTTAATTAAAAGAGATATTATTAAAGCAGGTGAAGAGGTTGTAGTAGAATTAGATCTAAATGCACAAGTTCCTACTAGAAAATTGCCTCATACAGCAACTGTTAAGGCAGAGTCATTTACTACAGTAAATGAAGTAGGTGGTCATACATTTAAGATTGCGGTTCGTTATGAAGTAGCAACAGATGAAGTTAAAGCTCAACAAAAAACAACTAAAAAACCAGTTCCAACTCCAGCAGCACCTGTAGCAAAAACTACAGAACCAACAGCACCTGTAGCAAAAACTACAGAACTAACAGCACCAGTAGAGAAAACTACGGAACCAGCAGCACCTGTAGCAAAAACTACGGAATCAGCAGTACCAGTAGAGAAAACTACAACACCAGCAAAACCTAATACACCAGTAGGGGTACAACCATCAGATAAACCAGCGGGCTTATTAAATACTCCGGTAACAGCTGGCACTTCAGGATTTAGAAGTGTTCCAAAAACTGTTATGACAAGTGCACCAAAACAAGTTGAAGCACCAAAAACAACAGAAACAAAAGTAGCAGCACCTAAGCAAACTACTCAAGCACAAGTATCAACAGCTAGAGAAGACCAAATTAAAGAAGCCTTTTTAAATAAAGTTGTAAAATTAAGACAAATTAATGGCTTACCAGCCTTAACACCTAATGCAGCATTAAATGTTTCTTCACTAAAAAGAAGTAAAGATGTTTCAACAAGCATTATAGATGGTAATATCCACGGTCCAAATGGAACTATTCAATATGAAAAAGATGCAGCTAAAGCAGCAGGATACACTAAGCAAATTCTAGCCAATGTTGCCATATCTGGTGATTATGGAACATCTGAACAAATCGCACAACGACTATTCGATATATTATTTAAAGAAATCGGGAATGTAGTTCCAGCATATCCATATGGACATAGAAATACATTGTTAAATGCAACTGCAACAGAAACTGGTGTAGGAGTAACTATAAGTAATGGTCAAGTATATTTAGTACAGCACCAAAATTACGATGGGCATTTCAATGGAACGACACCAACACCAGGTAAATATTTAGATGGTTCTAACACAGTTTATTTAAATGGAAAACCAGTAAGATAATAAAATGAAAAAAACTAACTTAGATGCAATAGCCCTCCAAAAATTTGTCCGAATTTTTGGAGGGCTATTACTGAGACGATGAACTACCGTAACATTTAACTAAAAAAATATGAATGAATTAGGTGTATATTATGTGATTTAGAAACAAAGATTCTATATGCCACAGTTTAATATTTGTGGTTCAGCGAATACATGGAATTTAATGCTAGATCGTGGAGGAATAACTACTAATCATTTTGATCATGTACATGTAAGCTTTGCAAAAATAAAATATATTAATTATAGACAACTAAAAAGGTGAAATTAATTCTAAGTTAGTTGTCTATTTTATATTAAAAAAACAAATAATACTTTTTAAAAATATGTTGTGAAGTAGTATAATTATAGATAAGTAATAGTACAAGGGGGTAAATATGTCAGAAAAGAAAATGAACATGATAGTGTGTGGAGGTTGAAACTCGAAAAATAGGTACGGGAGCCTTATCAGATATACTAAAAGACCTTCCAAAAAAAGAGGATAAAAAAACTTAATAGTTGGATATGAATCTTCAGATGATGCAGCAGTTTATAAAATATCTGAAGATAAGGCGATTATTCAAACATTAGACTTCTTTACAACAATGATAAATGACCCATATTTATATGGACAAATAGCAGCGACTAATGCACTTAGTGATGTATATGCGATGGGAGGAGAAGTTATTTCGGCGCTAAATATAGTAGCTTTTTCCTGAAAAATATGGACTTAGAAATTTTTACATCAAATATTAAAAGGTGGAGCGGAAAAAGGTTCACGAAGCAGGGGGAGTTCTTGCCGGCGGACACTCTATTCATGATGCAACACCAAAATACGGATTATCAGTAACAGGAATAGTTCATCCTGATAAAATATTACAAAATAACAATTGTAAAGTAGGGGACTTATTAATCGTAACAAAAACCTTTAGGAGTGAGTATTATTAATACTGCGCATATGGTAAAAGAGTGCTCAGAAGAAGCATTTGCACAAAGTGTTAAACAAATGACTACACTTAATAAATATTCAGCTCAAATGATGAAAGATTTTAATGTTAATAGTTGTACAGATATTACAGGATTCGGTTTTCTAGGACATCTTGTAGAAATGTTGGATGGTAAACATTCAGCAGAAGTATTTTTCAAAAAGATATTCCGTATATCGAAGAAGCGTATAAATGTGCAAATGAGTTTGTAATTACTGCAGGAGGTCAACTTAATAGAACATTCGTTGAACCAAATGTAGAATACCAAATTAAAGACTTTGCGTTAGAAGAAATAATGTATGATCCACAAACATCAGGAGGACTTTTAATAAGTTTACCGGAAAGTGAAGCGTACGAATTATTAGAAACACTAAACACCCTTGAAATTAAGAGTGCTATAGTAGGAAAAGTTATAGAAAAAAACAAGAAAAAAAGCAGTTATTGTTAAATAATAAAAAAAGATAAAAGGAGAATATAAGTATGAAAAAAAGAAATTTTAGATGCACAAGGGTTAGCTTGCCCAATGCCAGTTATTCAAACCAAAAAAATTATTACTAGAAAAATGATGTAGTAGAAACAATCGTAGACAATGTTATAGCTACTCAAAACTTAGAAAAAAATGGCTACACAATTAGGATTCAATTTCTCAGTGAAAGAAGAAGCAAAAAGATAAATATATCGTTACTATTTCTAAGGGAGAAGCAAGCGTTGGTGTAGTAGTTGATACATTATGCGATAAATGTGTAGTTCCTGTAACTCAAGCAACACGTGCATTAGAAGAAGATACAAAAGTAACTCTATTAGTGAAAACTGAAGATAGTGTAGAAAGTCTTAGAAAGTTTGCTGATAAAAATAGTTATGAGTTTAAAGTTTCTGATATTGAAGGTGGCTTCAAAGTAGAAATCACACGAGAAGAAGACCTGCAATTAGAGGCTTTACCAGTTGTTAAAGATGATAGTTATATCGTTGTGATTAACAAAGATCAAATGGGACATGGTAGCGAAGAACTAGGGAAAAGATTAATAAAAGCATATCTTTATGCCTTAGGTGAGCAAGAGGTGCTACCTAAAAAAATTATTTTCTACAATAACGGTGGGATTTTAGTAGATAAAACTCGAAGCCATGTGCTAGAAGAGCTAAAAACACTAGAAAATAATGGAGTAGAGATAGTTTGCTGTGGAGCATGTATCGATTACCACAATATTGATTTAGCAGTTGGAAATCCAACAAACATGTACTTTATTGTTGAAGATATGAGAAAAGCTAATAAAGTAATTCAACCGTAGGAGGAAACATGGTAGAAGAAGGATTAGTAGTTTTTAATAGTACACACGATTCAATAAAAAGCGGATAACATTTGTCTAGAAAGAGAAATGGGAGCGTCACTTATTCCAACACATCCATCTATAGGAGTTGGTTGTGGATTTATGTTAAAAAAACAGCTTGGGACAATTTCGATAATGTCGTAAGAATGTTAGAGGATGAGAAAAATCGAATATCGTGGTTTGTATTATTCTAGAAAAGCTGGAATCAAAAAGAATTATAACAGAATTAAAAAGATTATAAATTAAAAATAAAAATTTTGAATAGAGGTTATTATAGAGAACGATGAAAAATCTATTTAGAAAAAAATTCTCTCGCGTAATCTCTATTCTTAAATATAATATGTAAAGGTGAATTGAATGAACAACAATGTAATTATTGGTACTGCGGGGCATATAGATCACGGGAAGACAACTTTGATAAAAAGCTCTAAGTGGAATTGAAACTGATACTACCCAAGAAGAAAAAAAGACAGAGGAATGTCGATAAATCTTGGATTTGCTTATTTTGACTTGCCAAGTGGAAAAAGATGTGGTGTAGTTGATGTTCCAGGGCATGAAAAAAATTTATTAAAAAAATATGTTAGCTGGAGTTAGCGGAATAAACTTAGTATTATTACTAGTTGACTCAAGAGAAGGTATAATGCCACAGACAAAAGAACATATTGATATATTAACATTACTAGGAATTGAAAACTACATTATCGTAATGACAAAAATAGATTTAGTTGAAGAAGAGTATCGTGAACTTGTAAAAGAAGATATACGAGAATTTATCGCTGGGACAGTTCTTGAGAACTCACCTATTATAGAAGTAGATTCTATTAGTAAAAAAGGTTTAGACGATCTGTTAGAAACAATTGATAAGAAAACAGAAGATATTGAAGCTAAAAATGTAGAGAAAAATGCTAGATTAAATATCGACCGTTCATTCCAGGTAAAAGGATTTGGAACAGTTGTTACAGGAACTCTTACGGAAGGTGTAGTGAATGTAGGTGATGAACTTGTTATTTATCCAAAAGGAATTAAAACAAAAGTTAGAAATATTCAAGTCCATGCAAAAGATGTAGATAAGGCCTATGCGGGACAAAGAACAGCAATAAACTTAGCGAATATAAAGTTTGATGATGTAAAACGTGGAGATACTCTAGCAACAGCAGATTCATTAACAAATACTTATATGCTAGATAGTGAGATAAAATTAATCAATGATGAGAGAGCTAATCTTGAACTATGGGATAGGGTACGTGTATATATAGGTACTGAAGAAGTTATGGCAAGGGTAGTACCACTTGGAACAGATTTATTAAAAGCTGGAGAGAGTAGTTTTGCACAACTTAGATTAGAAGATGAAATAGCGGTTAAAAATTATGACAAGTTCATCATTCGTACTTATTCACCGATGATTACAATTGGTGGAGGAGTGATTTTGGATGCTAGTCCTAATAAACATAGAAGATTTAATGAAGAAATTCTTGAAAAACTAAAAGTGCAGCTTGAAGGGAATTCAACAGATTTAATAGCTAATTATATACTATCTCACAATAACTATTTAGTTTCTAAGGATAGTATCGTAAAAAGATTTACAACTTCCGGAAAAATGAGGTAGTGGAATCATTAGCTCAACTAATACAATCAGTTACAGTTTATGAGACTAAGTTAGGTTATATTCATAAGAAAAAAATATGAAGAAGTATTAGAAAAAAACTGAAAAAAATTATTAGTAGAATATCACAACAGATTTAAATTGAAAGTTGGTATTCCTAAAATTGAGGTACTTTCTAAGTTTAAACTTTCTCAAAAAGAAACATTAGAGTTGCTTGATTTATTTATAGCAAATAATGAAATTCGATTAGAAGGTAACTTAGTAGCTGAAAAAGATTTCGTAGCTAATTACGATAAGAAACAATTAGCTGAAAAAGAAAGAATAGAGAAGTACTTTATTAGAAGGAGGATTCACACCACCGACTATTAAAGATTTAACAAATGGAGAAAAACCGAAAGTTGAAATATTAGAATCTCTAATCGACAATACAATAGTCAGATTAGATGCTGATTTAGTATTACATGCAAATGTATTAAAAAGAAGCTATTCAAAAAGTAGAAGACCACTTTAGTGCGAATGAACAAATGGGATTAGCAGAATTTAGAGATATGTCCGGTTCTAGCAGAAAAATATTCAATGGCTATTTTAGAGTATTTAGACAAACTAGGTATTACTCGACGCGTAGAAAAATTATCGAGTATTAGCGAAAAAAATAAATAAAGAAGGGAGCTAAGTCATCATACAAAATTGACTTAGATAAGGTAAGGGATATGAGTTATTATTTTGACTATGGTGCAACATCACTAAAAAAACCAAAAGAAGTTGCTGACAAAGTTTACGAAGTGTTATCATCAGCAAAATACGCTAATGCTTCAAGAGGTAGTTATTATGAAGCGAATAATGCATTTCGTGAAGTGTTTGAAGCAAGAAGCGATATTGCGAAATTTTTTGGTATGAAAGATGAAGACAGAGTGGTATTTACGAGTAATTCTACAGAGAGTCTAAATATAGCGATATTAGGATTATTAGAAAAAGAAGATCATGTAATCACGACTTCTATGGAACATAATTCGGTATTAAGACCAGTATATTTGGCTCATGAGACAATTGGTTGTGACTATACGGTTGTTCGAGCTGGGAAAACAGGTTTAATCGACTATGATGATTTAGAAAAAGCTATTAAACCTAATACGAAAATGATCGCTATCACTCATGGTTCAAATGTTACAGGGAATATAGTAGACTTGGAGAAAGTCGCTTCAATCTGTAAAAAGCACAATATTATTTCAGTTGTGGATGCTTCACAAACAGCAGGGGTAGTACCTATTAATATGGATGAATTGGGAATAGATGTATTATGTTTTACTGGCCACAAAAGTTTATATGGACCACAAGGCATTGGTGGACTATGTGTAAGACTTAAAGAACCTGAAATCAAGAGATTTAAAGTTGGTGGAAGTGGAGTTAGAACTTTCGATGAAAAACATCCAGGAGAATATCCATTGCGCTTAGAAGCAGGGACACTAAACACTGCAGGAATCTTAGGATTACATGAGGGAATAAAATATATAAATAGACAGGGAATAGAAAACCTTTATAAAAAACAAATGAACTTTGCAGATAAATTTTATAATGAATTAAAAGATTTAGACTGTTTAGAGTTTTATGGAGATTTTTACGAAAGAACGTACAGCTGTAGTTTCGTTAAATTTTAAAGGTATTTCAGCTTCGGATGTTGCAGATGTTCTTGCTGAAGAATATGATATTGCAGTTAGACCTGGAGCACATTGTGCCCCACTGATGCATGAGGTACTGGGAACGAAACAACAAGGTATAGTAAGATTTTTCTTTTTCTAGTATGAATACAGAAGAAGAAGTAGACTATGCTATCAATGCTATAAAAAAACATTAGCAAAAAGAAATTTAGGAGAATTATTATGTCAAAACAATTGTTATCACAAATTCCCGCAATAAATAAGATTTTATTATTAGATGAAGTAAAAAGAACTGATAAATGAATATGCAGAAGTTGCGGTGAAATCAGCGATAAAAAGAATATATTGATAGAATTAAACAAGAAATACTAGATGAAGAATTATTTGAAGTTCCAAGTTTAGAAAAAAATAGTAGTAGAAGTTACACAAATAGTAAAAAAAGAAGATAGAAATTCTTTACGCCGAGTTATTAATGCAACTGGAACAATATTACATACGAATTTGGGGCGTAGTTTATTAAGTCAGAAGATTAAAGAGAACATTGAAAGTGTAGCTTTTAACTATTCTAATCTTGAATTTGATATTGATAATAAAAAAAGCGTGGTAGCCGTTATGTTCACCTTATTGATATTATCAAAAAATTAACAGGTGCAGAAGATGTACTTGTAGTTAACAACAACGCTGCGGCAGTATTATTAACATTAAATACGTTAGTTAAAGATAAAGAAATAGTCGTTTCACGTGGAGAGTTGGTAGAAATCGGTGGAGCGTTTAGAGTTCCTGAGATTATAAAACTAAGCGGGGGAACACCTATTGAAGTCGGGACTACCAATAAAACACACTTAAAAGACTATGAGAATGCGATTAATGACAATACAGGAGCGTTATTAAAAGTTCATACTAGTAACTATAAGATTGTAGGATTTACTAAAGAAGTATCTAATGAAGAGATATCATATCTTGCTCGTGAGAACGAACTAGTGTCTATAAATGATTTAGGAAGCGGTCAGTTCGTAGACTTTTCTAAATATGGATTACCATACGAGCCAACTGTGAAAGAAGTGCTTGATAGTGGTATTGATATAGTAACTTTCAGCGGTGATAAACTTCTAGGAGGGCCACAAGCAGGTATTATCGTCGGTAAAAAAGAATATATAGAAAAAATGAAAAAGAATCAGCTTACTCGTACGTTACGTGTAGATAAGATGACTCTAGCTGCATTAGAAGCTACTTTAAAATTATATTTAGATGAAAAAGAAGCGTTAGAACACATTCCAACGTTACATATGATTTCATTATCAAAAGAACGCTTATTTGGTAAAGCAGACGTTCTAAAAACAAGACTTAGTGACTTAGACTTCAAGATTACAATAGCTGAAGATAAGGCAGAAGTTGGTGGAGGAAGCTATCCAGCAAGTTACTTAGAAAGTGTTGTAGTGAAATTAGAACATCCAAAACTAAGTGCAACAGAGCTAGAACGTCGACTTTTAGAAGTAGAAATACCTATCATTACACGTATTAAAGACAACGAATTAATACTTGATATGAGAACACTTCGTACAAGAGAATTCGATTTAGTTAAACAAGCTTTAATAGAAGTTGCAAAGTAAAGATAGAATTTAAGTTGCAGTAAGTTGCACGTTAAAGTAAAAATTCAGCTGTGAGAAAGTAAGAAGCTTTGATATATCAGCGTTTTTTTAGAAGACAAAATAGAATGATTTAACTTGCAGTAAGTTGCACGTTAAATAATATTCGATAAAAATCAGGAGGTGAGTATATGTTTAGGGAAATAAATATAGAAGATGCACAAGAAATAGAAGAAATCTGTAAAGTAGCATTAGGCTATGATGTAGATGTTGAAAATGTGAAAAGACAAATAGAGAAACTAACTAATGATAAGAAACAACATATTATTATCGGTTATGAAGATGAAAATATAAGGAAGATTATTGGCTTTGTTCATGCTCAAATGTATGAAAGTTTTTATAGTGATCTCAGGATTAAATATTCTAGGACTCGCCGTTAATCCTGATTTTTCAAGGTAGAGGAATAGGTAGAAAACTTATGAATAAGTTAGAAGATTATGCCGTAGACAATAATATTAGCTTTATTAGGTTAAATTCTGCTTTGAAACGTGAAGAAGCACATAAATTCTATGAACATATTGGGTATAACTGTGATAAAGTTCAAAAAAAGATTTATAAAGGTATTCAAATAAAAAGTGTTTAAACAGAAGTTTTGACGTTTTAGTTTACTTTTAGAAAGTTTAAAATAAGATTTATATAATTAAAGGTAAAGTGTTTGATTATGTAAATCTTTTTTTCGTTTATTTTAGATTTATAGAGAAAATAGGTAAATGTAAAAATTCCGTACGAGATCCACATGAATTTGCATGAGAATTTTATTAGAGATGAAGCTTTATAAAAAAATTATGAAGGTTTTAATTACAAAAATGTTCACTCTTTTTGGAATATTGGGTTATAATAGTAAAAATATTAGAATTTAAATTGTTGATTTATATAAGATAGGAAGATGTGATATAATTAAATTATGAATGATAAATTAGAAAAAAATTACAACCATTTACAAAAATGGACTGGTGGGAAAAAGAAAGCTACTGCCTAAATTAAAAGAATTACTACCAATTAGTTATAATAATTATTATGAGCCTTTTATAGGAGGAGGAGCACTATTTTTTTGAATTATCTCCTAAAAAAATGCGACTATTAATGATTTTTAATGCTGAGTTGATTAATTGTTATATTCAAATAAAAAAATAATCCTAAGGAATTAATTGAGATTCTAAGGGAGCATAAAGAAAGAAATAGTAAAGAGTACTATCTAGAGATAAGAGGATTAGATAGATTAGATTCATTTAGTATGTTATCAGATATTGAGCGTGCTGCTCGTATAATGTATATGTTAAGAGTTAATTTTAATGGATTATACAGAGTTAATTCAAAAAAATCAATTTAATGTTCCTTATGGAAATTATTCTAATCCTAAGATTGTAGATGAAGAATTAATTAATAGTATTAGTGATTATTTAAATTCAAAATGAAATAAATATTATGAGCGGAGATTTTTGAAGAAAGTTTAAATACAGTAAAAAGAAGGAGATTTTTGTTTATTTTGATCCACCCTATATTCCTTTTAAATGAAACTAGCTCGTTTACATCATATACTCATGAAGGATTTTCTTATGAGGATCAAGTACGATTACGAGATACAGTTAGAAAAATTAACAGAAAAAAAGGTGTAAAAAGTTATGGTCTCAAATTCTTCAAGCGAACTAACGATAGAATTGTATAGAGAATTTAATATACATTATGTAGATGTAACTAGAACTAACGGAGCAAAAATCAACTAGTAGGGGAGTAGTAAAGGAAGTCATAATCACAAATTATTAAGGGAGGAATAATTATGGATATATATTATAAAAAAAGATAACTGTACACTTGCTTTTAGGGTGATATGTTTGAAGTTATTGAAAAAAATTAAAAGTGAAAAGTATTGATATGATTTTTGCCGATCCACCATATTTTTTTGAGTAATGATGGTTTTTTTCAAATTCGGAGGAAAAGTAGTTTCTGTTAATAAAGGTGATTGGGATAAAATCTCATCTTTTGAAGAAAAGCATAATTTTAATCGAGAATGGATAAGAAAAGTTAAAAGAGTGTTAAAAACCAAACGGAACAATATGGATTTCAGGTACTTTACACAATATTTATTCAGTAGGTATGGCTTTAGAACAAGAAGGATTTAAAATTTTAAATAATATAACATGGCAAAAGACTAATCCAGCACCAAATTTATCATGTAGATATTTTACGCATTCTACAGAGACTATATTATGGGCAAGGAAAGCTGATAAATACGCTAGACATTATTATAATTATGATTTGATGAAAGAGATTAATAATGGGAAGCAAATGAAAGATGTTTGGACAGGACCTTTGACAAAAATTAGTGAAAAATGGGCTGGAAAGCACCCTACTCAAAAAGCCGGAGTACTTATTAGAGAGAATTATTTTAGCTAGTACAGAAAAAGGAGATTACGTTTTAGATCCTTTTGTAGGTAGCGGTACTACAGGAGTTGTAGCTAAAAGGTTAGGGCGTAAATTTGTTGGAATTGATTTTAAAGAAGAATATTTAGAAATTGCTAAAAAGGAGATTGGAGGTAGTAAAATGATTAAAGATGGAATAGGTGGAGTAAATACGAAGACTGGTTTGGAATTCGAGCTGCAGACAGATTTAAAAAGAAATTATTTCTAAATTGAAGAATTATGAAGTGAGAAATTGTGATTTTAATACTTCTAGAAAAAACGGAAAAGTTATTAAAGGGAAAAAGTTACGCTCTGAAGAAAAAACTGCAAGATGGATAGTATTATATAAACAAGAAGAAGTAGCTAGAATTTTTTTAGAAAAAGAAGGTTTATATAGATATTTTGATGAAATAGATGGTTATGATTATACAAAAGATAATATCCAGTAAATTATTGCGGATGATGCAATTTTTGTGATAGAAAAAAATACGGTATTTATAATAGAGAAAAAACTCAAAGTGGAAGTGGTAGTGTAGATGAAAAAAATTACAAACCTGTGATTTTTAAATTAAAAACAATATAGGAAGCTATTTTCTCCATTAAATAAGGAAGTTAAATACTATTATTTATTGGAGAAAGAATGGTTTTCACAACAAAAAAATATAAGGATGTATTAGATTATATTATTTCAGTAGGTTGTGGATATTATTTTAACTATATACCATTAAGTGCGTTGGGATTACCAGTAGAGGAGGAATGTATAGATGAAGCTTAGTGAATATCTATCTAGTAAAGTTGATGACAAATTAGATTATTTCTTTTCTACATTATCAGTTACTAATAGAACTCCGAATATTATGTAAATTGGGATAAAGTCAGGAGAGAAACAAAAGCATTTGAATTAGAGTTGCACACTTTAAATTATTTAATAGGAAAAGAAGATATTTATAATGAAGCTTTTAGGGTTATTTCAGAAGCAACCACAGCTTTTTGAAAGCTATTCCTAGTTTAATAGCCAGTAGAGAAAAAAAGTTTTTAGATATATTATTCTTTGATGTAGATGATATTATGAATTTTTTTACCAACTAGATTTCAATAATATTGATAATAGTCAATTAGAAAAGTATGTAGATTTCATGAAAGATGCAGGTCTTTTAGAATTTTTACAGAAAGATGCGAATCGTTCATTGGTTGATTATGTTTATGGTGTGGAAGCTGGTTTAGATAGTAATGCGAGAAAAAAATCGTAGTGGAACAACTATGGAGAATATTTTAGAGCGAAATGTAGAAAAAAATTTGTATTGAACAAAAATCTAGTTTATAAGGCTCAAGCAACAGCAAATTATATAAAAAGTTCTTGGGGAATTGAAGTACCTGTTGATAAATCGGAACGTCGTTTCGATATTGCAGTATTTTCAAAAGAAAAAAATAAAGTATGGATTATTGAAACTAACTACTATGGTGGAGGTGGAAGTAAACTGAAATCCGTCTCGGGGAATTTACGGAATTAAGTAAATTGATTCAAACAGCTAAAAGATGATGTAAGTTTTTTTCGTGGGTAACTGATGGACAAGGTTGGCATACAGCACGTTATCCTCTATCTGAAGCTTTTGGACATATAGATAATATTTTTAATTTAGAAATGTTAAAACAAGGATATTTATTTGATTTGTTTAAAAAGTAATATATAGGAGGAACCATGTCAGATTTAGAAAAAAATTATTTTTTTAAGATAGATAAACAGGTAGAAGAGAACAAAGGCGAAGGGTTGTATTTTTGACTCTTTAGTGAATTACTTAACTTTAGAGAATGATGAAGAGTATTTTTGATATTGTCGATAATTTCTCTAAAGAGGATATAAAAAAAGCTTATCAGTTTTTACTTTTAAAAAGCTCTTAAGGAGTTGAATAATCCTAGTTATGATATTACACCGAAGTTATAACTATGTATGTATCTCATATTTTAGAGTGTTTATACAATAACGAGAAGATTTCTGTAGCTGATTTTTGCTAGTGGAAGTGGAAACTTCTTAATTAACTTAGCTACCTTATCAAAAGGTGACTATGAACTGACTTCTGTTGATGTTGATAATAACTATGCTATATTACAACAAAAATATTTTCAATTTATTAGAAACTAATGTTGAAATTATTAATCAAGATGCTCTTAAGCCTTTAAATATTAAAAAAACAAGATGTTATCATTAGTGATGTACCTTTTGGCTATTATGCTGATGAGGATAATAGCTTAAACTATAAACTTTGCAGTGTTGAAGGATATAGTCTAAATGCCTTGTTATTTATTGAACAAACAGCTAATTATTTAAATGATAATGGTGTAGGGGTATTAGTAGTACCTAAAAAGGTTCTTGAACTTGAAGATAATTTTAAGAAATTTTTTTAGAGGAAGAAATTAACTTAAATGCGGTAATTACTTTACCTGATGGGATGTTTAAAAAAATACGTCTCAGCAAAAAAAGCTATTATTCTTATAACTAAAAAAGGTCAAACAAAATTGCCGAATCAAGTATTCTTAGCTCAAGTTCCAAGTCATAAGAATAAAGAAGGATATGCTAATTTTATTGAAGAATTTAAAAAAAGTGGTTATCTGAAAAAGTAGTATCATTAATGAATAAATGAAAAGGTTATTTTTTTAGGAATAGGTAAATTCCTAAAGTAAGTTCTAGTGAAAAAAATTAAAGTGAAAGACACCTTGGGAAAAAAATGAAAATAACAACAAAAATATTCCTAAGGTAACTTTCGTGCATTGCTTGTATGAGCCAAAAAGGGAATGGGGATGACTCAAAAAAATCGGTTCTTTGTCAAATTCAGTTGATTTTGAAAATTAGGAGTAAGCTATGCTATATAAAAGTAGTATAGCTTTTTTTCCTATTTTTTTTCGTTTTTAATCTTATTTCTTTCTTTTTAGTGAGAATATCTTGACGCTCTTCTATAGAATACCTAGGTTTCTTCTTAGTCTCTGAAGGTGTAAAAAGGCTAAAAAAACAAGAAGTATTTTAGCTTTAAAGTTACTAAAGGTTCTATAACCATAAGAAATACGTTTAATAACTTTAATTTTATTGTTAATTCCTTCTAAAGGACCGTTAGAAAGCCCATTGTAGTAGATAGTATTGTTAATCTGTCTTTTATATTTTCTAAGTGTTTTTAATAGCTGTAAACATATATCTAGGTAGAGTAGATTTATCATTGATTAAAGATTTAAATCTATCAAAATCATCTTTTTTTACCATACTAAAGCCGTAGTGCGATATACCTGTATATTTTACGTTATATTCACACGCTGATACACAAACATATCTGCTTAGGGATTGTTCATTAGTAAATTGTTCTTTTTTTCTTTATTCCTTTTTTTAATGTTTATTATAATTTTTCTATTATATTTGTTGTATAAATACTTCTTCTTATTGATTTTGAAAAATAAATAATATATAAATAGACAATCTCTATCTAAGACAACAGTTCTTCTTGATTCGACAAGACTATCTTGATAACTAAAATGAGCCTTTTTTTGCATAGTAGAAACGTTTATCAAAACCACAATCTTTTCTTTTTAAACTTACAATTCCAAGCTAGCACACCATCTCTCAGTATAAAACTAATTTCACAAAGAATTAAGATAGAATCAGGGATTTCTTTAAAAAGAAAAAAATTTAAAAATAGCGTAATAAAGTTAGATAAATATCTTTTCGTGATTATTTAGTCTCAATTCAAATTCCAGTTAAAAAAAATAGTTTCAACTTAAATTCCAGTTTTTTTTATTTGAACTGGAATTTACTTTGGGAATTAACTCGTAATAGTTTTACTATATCTTTAAAAACTTAAATAAATGACAAATTTTACTAACTATGGTATAATTGTAATATTTAAAAAAATATTGGGAGGATATTTTTTTCATATGCAAAAGAGGGCAAATTTATATTGCAGATACAAATCATGGAACTATTTTATTAAGTGATTGTGAGAAAGAAGTTATTTCTACGAAATTATTTAATAGATTACATCATATTTCCCAAAAATTCCACAGCGTATTTAACTTTTCCAACTAATCGTACTAAAAAGATTTGAGCATTCAATAGGAACGATGAAACTTTGTGGTGATATTTTTTTATAATGCTATCTGTAATACATCAAATGATTTAATAGAGTTATTATTTACAAATATTAAAAAAATTATTGTTAATAATATTGTGGATAATGAAATTTTAGAAAATGCTGATAAATATAGATCGATAATAGGTGATTCAAAAATTAAAAAAATAATGGTGAGAAATTGAAGGAATTTAAAAAAATATTCTTTAGAGAATATTTTTTTATAATAGATTTATTCCTCAAAAATTTAAAAAGAAGAGTATAAATTATTGTATGTAATTCTTTTCCAATCTATTAGACTTTGTGGTTTACTGCATGATATAGGGCATCCCCCTTTTTAGTCATGTTACAGAGTATTCTATTAACAAAAATATAGATCTTTACTAGAAAAAAATAAAAGCTTCATTGACATCAAGGGAAAAAGCAATACTTGGAAATTATAAAGGACTATGATTACGGTGATGGAGATTTTTCAATTACATGAAAAAAATGGGAATAAAGATGACTAAAAAAATTATTTAGTCAAATTATATTTTCCGGGGACATAAATCATTTAAAAATTGACTTTTGAAGAAAAAAATGTTTAAAAATCCTGGTATTTGAATTAACGAAATTGATTTTATTGGAGAAAGAAGGGTTGGAGTCATTACATAATATTATTTCGGTACCATTGATGGAGATAGATTAGATTATGTAAATAGAGATATTGAAAAATTCAGGTATAGATAATGGTAAAATAGAATATAGTAGATTGATTTCCTCTTGCAAATTTAGCAAACTTGAAATTCACGACGCTGAAAAAAATAGAAGTTGTTTATGACTCTAAAAACAATAAACACAATAGAAGATTTTTTTACGAAAAAGATGGTATTTATATAAGAATATAATAAATCATCATAGAGTTTCAAAAAAACGGATACTATTTTGCAAAAATTGTGTAGAAATGATTATTGAAAAATTATTTGAGTGATACAACAATAGCGACTGAATTAGAAAAATAATATTCTTCCGGATGACATATCAGGGTTATGGCTTGCTATTAGACTTGCTCATTCTAATACAGAATACTTTTGATTCTTTGATTCAGTGGGATGATAACTGGCTCATAACAGTTTTAAAAAAACATTATTTTTAGAGATTATTATGAAAAAAAGAAATGAGCGTGTCTTACATGCTAGAAGAATTTTTTTATCTAACAAAAAAATTATTATTCCATCATTAAAAAAATAATAATGATTTTTAAATTTTTTTAGTAGTGCTTTTTAAAAAAATAATATAAAAATTTAATTATATAGAAGAGACACCTCAGTATAAGAAGATTGAGGAAAAAAATATTCTCAAAGCTACAAAAAAATCGCGCGATGCACATAATATTTGCGTATTTAGATTCAACCTTAGATAGAAAAAAATAGATATAAAAACAAGCTATGGATGATTTTATTAAATCAGAATATGAAAATGAAGTAGAAGATTATTTTTGTGGTTTTAAAGAAAAATAAAAAAACGGGGTTAGATACAGATCCTATAATTTATAGTTTTGAAAAATGAGTTCAATCTTTCTGAACTGTCTAATATAAGAGCAATTCTAGAAGTTGAAAGAAGTAATTACCCATATTTTTTTATGTTTATTTTAAGACTAAAAAAATGGAAATGGATTAGATAATGAATTTAGAAAGAAATTTTTTTAGAAAAAAATTTGGTGAATTTTTAGCTGAGAAAGTTAATTTGATATTTGAAGAGTTTAAGGAGAATTAAAAAAATGGAAAAAAACAAAAAAATCAAAAAAAGCAAGTTTCGTTGTATCTGAAACAATTTTTAAATCAAGAAGGTAAATTTACTATTAAAGATATTTTTAGACAAAGTGAAATCTATAATTATTGATCAATTTAAGACATTAGATAATTTAAAAAGATATATTATTGAGAAACTCAATTCTATGTGTGATTATGGACTGGTTGGGAAGACCGATATGTATTATTTTTCTGTATAGCGTAAAGAAGGGGCTTACCCAAAAGAGAATGGGGATGACTCAAAAATCGTGATTTTAGAGAAATCGATTTTGCTGAGTCACTCCCATTTTTTGTTTTATTTTACGTTTTATTCATAGTTCTAGCTTTTTTAGTGATTTTAGGAGGAATAATATCGGCATCAAATAAGACACCGGCTACAAAAGTTCGACTACCTTTAATATATTTTTCATCTGGAGATGTTTCACAAAAATCTTTATTACGTTGGGATATTTTCTCTTTTCATTCACGAAGTTGAGAAATTAGAATAGAGCTATTGATTAGTTTGAAGTTAGAAAATATATTATCATAACTTGGGCCTAACTAATAGCTTTTTATTATTAACGTTTATAGCAAGATAGAAAATATTTTTAATGTAAAAATTAAATAAAAAAATGAAAAATCAATGAAAAATACAAATTCATTTAATCATAAATCTTTTTTTAAACTTTATATTTGTATTTTTTTATAATTTTAATATTAATGATAGTTTAGTAAATTCAACAAAAAAATTTCTTCATGAAAAAGCCTATTAAATTAGCTTTTTAGAGGAATGTAATTGGTTTAGGATGGTTTATGTTTGTAGATTTTTCCGTATAACAAAAATCCAAACAGAGTTAATTTTTTTATTATGTTTTTTTAATGAAAACACAGGTTAAATTAATCTTTATCACTAAAATATTTTGTTGATTTGAAGCTATTTCTGTTATATAATGTAAGTAAAGTATTAATTATCTATTATTACTTTGTCTTTTAATAACAGGTTTCTTGTAGATGTATACAACATATTTAGTTATCTTAAGCAAATAAATTTTTTTATTGTAAGGTGTAAAAAAATGGAATTAAGAAGAAAGACCTTAAAAGTTAATGGGTTCTCATATAGATATTCTTATTTTTCGATAGCATTGATGCTGAAAGTATCCTTGATGATGCTGTAGAAATGTTAAAGATGTATGAGCATAGATTTAGCGCGAACGATGACAGTTCTGAGCTTATGGAAGTTAACCATAATGCTGGAATTAAAGCTGTCAAAAGTTCATCCGGATTTATTTGATTTAATAAAGATAGGAAAAAGTTCATAGTTGTGCACCAAATAGTTTTTTAAATATAGCTATTGGACCAATTGTACAAACATGGAGAATAGGATTTAATGATGTAAAAGTTCCAACAAAACAAGAGATTGATGACTTATTAGAAATAACTGATCCAAATCAAATAATACTAGATGAAGAAAAAGCAATCTGTCTTTCTTGCGAAAAAAGGAATGGCTATTAATTTAGGCGCCTTAGCTAAAGGATATATTGCTGATCTTATGATAGAGTATATGAAAAAAAGAGGGGTTGATTCTGGACTTATTAACCTAGGTGGCAACGTATTAGCTTTTGGTGATGCAAAGCATAATCCAGATTTAATGTGGCGCATAGGCATACAAAATCCAGTAGAATCTCGTGGAAATCATTTATTTACGATAGGTATAAAAAATCAATCTGTTGTTACTTCTGGGATATATGAACGCAAATATACAGAAAATGGAAAAAAACTTATCATCATATATTAAATCCTGAAACTAGGTTATCCCTGTCGAAACCAATGTAGCTGGGTTATCTATAATTTCAACTGCCTCAGTGGATGGAGAAATTTGGACAACAAGATTATTTGGTAAGAGTGTCGAAGATATTTTGGATGAAGTTAATAGCTTGTCTGATATAGAGGCTGTTGTAGTGACAACCGAAGGTAAAGTTTATTACACAAGCGGAGTGCTAGATAGAATAATATGTTAGATAAAACTATCTTGAAGAATACTGAAAAATACTTTTAATTTAAGGAGGCTCTATTAAAGTGGCTGAAGCAAAAAACAAAAAAAATGTTAAGAAAACAAAACAAGAAAATCTAAATACAAATAAAGTAGATAGTACAAAAAAAGAGAGAGGAAACAAAAACATGGTAAAATTAATTGGTCTAGTTGGTACAAACTCTAAAAAAATCTACAAACCGCCAACTTTTACAATATATTCAAAAAAACATTTTGCAGGGTAAAGCTGACATCGAATTAGTTGAAATTAAAGATCTTCCTTTATTCAACAAACCAGCTAATAAAGAATTACCTGAAGGAGTTAAAGAAATAGCAGCTAAAATTGAAGCAGCAGATGGAGTTATCATCAGTTCACCTGAGTATGACCACGCTGTTCCTGCATCATTAATGAGTGCAATCGCTTGGTTATCTTATGGAATCCACCCATTACTTGACAAACCAGTAATGTTAACAGGAGCTTCATACGGAACTCTTGGATCATCTCGTGCCCAAGCTCACATTTTACGTCAAATTTATGGATTCACCAGAAGTTAAAGCACGCGTAATGCCAAGTTCTGAGTTCTTATTAGGGACATTCATCTACAAGCTTTTGACGAAGCTGGAGATATTTCTAATCCCAGAAACAGTAGCTAAATTAGATAGTTTATTTGCAGATTTCTTATTATTCATTAAAAATTACTGAGAAATTAATTAATGCTCATAAATTAGCTGAAAAAGAAATTGAAAAACTTCTCTTGGGAAGATTTAAAAATAGGATAGGAGTGTAGACACATGAAATTAGTAGGAATCGTAGGTTCAAATGCGGAAGTTTCTTATAACCGCAAATTAATGGAATTTATAGCAAAAGAATATAAAGATTTATTCACTTTAGAATTATTAGACATTACTAACTTACCAATGTTTAACCAAGATGAAGATCATTCAAGAGAAAACAAAGATTTATTAGTAATGAATCGTAAAATTTTACAAGCTGATGGTGTTATTATTGCTACACCAGAGCACAACCACACAATTACAGCATCTCTTAAGAGTGCATTAGAATGGTTATCATTCGAATTACACCCACTTGAAAATAAACCAGTTATGGTACTAGGAGCTTCATACTATGATCAAGGATCATCTCGTGCTCAATTACACTTACGTCAAATCTTAGACGCTCCAGGTGTTAATGCAATCGTATTCCCAGGTCACGAGTTCCTTTTAGGAAAAGCTAAAGAGGCTTTCGATGCTGAAGGTAACTTAGTAGATGATCGTACAGTTGGATACTTACGTATGTGCTTAACTAAATTCGTTAAATTTGCTAATGTAGCTCAATCATTAGCAGAAAGAAAACCAACACCGCAAGAAGACTTAACAGCTAGTGGAAAATCTGATACAACAATTGAAGGTGTTGATATGGATGATGATAACTGGGTTGAATTAGCAGCTGAGAAAGTTAATGCTGTATCTGGAGATACATATGTTAAACTTGACCGTGGTATCTTAACAGTAGACCAACTTAACTATTTCTTAAACTCTATGCCAATGGAATTAACTTATGCAGATAGTAACAACCAATTTATCTACTACAACTACAACAAAGAAGATTATGAAATGCTTGCAAAACGTCGTCCGGTACAAGTTGGATGTTCATTAGCTACAGTTCACCCTGAAAGAGTTTATAAGAGTGTTAACTGGTTAGTAGGATTACTACGTTCAGGACAAATTGATGTATTCCGTACACACGTACCAACTCACGGACCAGACAAATATGTAGTACACAACTATCAAGCAATGTACGATAAAAATGGTAAATATGCTGGTATCAACGAGTACATCTTAGACTTCAAACCAATCGTTGACTGGTACCTAAAACAAACTGGTCAATCATTAGTTAAAAATGGAGTGCCAGTAGGTCATGGATATGCAGCAGCGCCTGCACCAGCAGCAGCTGATGCAACAAGTGGAGCATCTGATGCTGGTCACGGAGCACCTGCACCAGCAGCGCCAGCACCAGCAGCGGCTGACGCAACAAGTGGAGCAACTGCTATAATAGAATATTAAATTAAAAAAAGGTTTAGGTCATTACTGAAATCTACTTTTTTTCTCAAAGAGCAGTTTTTAAGGAATATTATGTAAAAATGAGGGTATAATTAGTAGTTAAGCACTAATTAGTGTAAAATAATCTTTACTAAATACGGAGAGTTTGATATGAATAAAAATAATTTATTATCAAAGTTGTTTCATAGATACTTTATAGTCGCCTTGAATGGTATGGCATTAGGTTTGTTCTGTACGTTAATTATTGGATTAATTATTAAACAAATTGCTATAAATTTAAGTGGAGCACTATCTAGTTTTCTTGTTGTTGTGGCTACAATTTCAATGGCTTTAAACAGGGCCAGTAATTGGTATAGGGGTTGCTCATGCGCTTAAGGCACCTAAGTTGGTTATCTTAGCTTCGGGAGTAGTTGGTTTTCTAGGCGCATTTGGTTCGAATTTAGGAACTAATCATTTGCTGGAGCAAGGTAAATTAGTTATTACAGGATCTGGTGATCCGCTAGGAGCGTTTATTTCAGTTGTTATTGCAGCGGAAATAGGAAGACTTGTCTCAGGAAAAACTAAAATTGATATAATTGTTACTCCATTCATTACAATTATAATAGGTGCGATAGTTTCATATTTTACAGGCCCTTATTTAATAAAGGGAATGAGAATTCTCGGTACATTTATTAGAGAAGCGACGGAACTTCAACCATTTATTATGGGAATAGTTGTTTCGGTAGTAATGGGAATAATTTTGACGTTGCCTATAAGCTCTGCAGCGTTGTCTATTATTTTAGGATTATCCGGAATAGCTGCTGGTGCGTCTACTGTAGGATGTGCAGCACAAATGGTTGGATTTGCAGTTATTAGTTTTAAAGCAAATCGTTGGAATGGATTGTTTGCTCAAGGTTTAGGAACGTCTATGTTACAGGTGCCAAATATTATGAGAAAACCCATTATATGGATTCCGCCTATAGTCGCTAGTGCAATTCTAGGTCCTATTGCTACAATTGTTTGTAGAATGGAAAATAACCCTGCCGGTGGTGGTATGGGGACATCTGGACTTGTAGGGCAACTTATGACATGGCAAACAATGTCTAATCATGTTTCTCATTCGGTATTATTAATTGAAATTTTGTTGTTACACTTTATTTTACCAGCAATAATCTCATATGCAGTATATTACTATATGGAGAAAAAAGGATTCGTAAAAGCAGCTGATTATAAATTAGACTTATAAAATATTAGGGAAGTGACTCAAAATCGTGATTTCGGAGAAATTGATTTTGTCGAGTCACTCCCTTTTTGTAATTATATTTCTCGTTGAAAAAACTATAGAGCATTGTGATGGTTAGAAAATAAAAAATAGATAAGGATAAAATTGTAAATTTCTAATAAACATGGTCAAAATATAGTCAAATCGTAAAAAAAGAAGCCCTGTTACTGATGTAATAGGGCTTTTAAGCTTCTTCTTATTAACGTACTTCTTTAATACGAGCAGCTTTACCACGTAAGTTACGTAGGTAGTATAATTTAGCGCGTCTAACTTTACCTTTACGTACAACTTCAATTTTTTCAACTTTTGGAGTGTGAACAGGGAATGTTCTTTCAACACCAACACCGTTTGAAATTTTACGTACAGTATAAGTAGCAGAGATTCCTCCACCACGACGTTTGATAACTACTCCTTCGAATTGTTGGATACGCTCACGTCCACCTTCAACGATACGAACGTGTACTCTTACTGTATCCCCAGCTTTGAATTCAGGAATATCTGATCTTAATTGCGATTTAGTGATCGCTTCAATGATTTTGCTCATTATTCTTTCTCCTTTTTTTACAAAATGTTCTTTATTAATGCTTGATTAACAGAGGAACATCGTAATTTAATGTTTTCACATCTCGACTATTATAACATTATTTTTTATAAATATCAATAGATAATTTAATAATTTTTTTATAAAAGGGATTTTTCCCAAACGTCTTCTTTATATCCTAATAATAGAATGTCATTTTTAAAATCAAAGGCAAGTGGTCGTTTAATCAACATTCCATTTTCATGAAGCAGTTGAAGTGCTTCATCAAGAGATAATGTAGCCAACTTGTCTTTTAATCCTAGTTCTTTGTAAACCAGACCGCTAGTATTAAATAATTTTTTTAGCGGTAAGTCAAATGTTTTCGATTATTTTTTTTAAATTTATCTACTGTAGGTGTTTTTTTCCTTTACATTGTAGTATGTTGCTTCAATATTATTTTCAGTTAAAAGTTTTTTTGCTTTTCTACATGTCGAGCATGATGGATATTCATAAATGTTTAGCATATATTCTCCTTTCTATTGTAATCAGAAATTTCAGTAAAAATTTACTAGTCTACGATATTATAATACTAAATTTTTTTACTGTAAAGAAATCTGTTTAGTAGGAAAGTTTAAGAGTAAGCGGTTTAAGTTAAAATGATTAAATAATATGTGATATAATTATATTATAGGAATAAAGGAGAAATACTATGCAAAAAAATAATTGTAAAAAGATGTTTCTAAAGTATATGGTGAAAATAGCAATAAAGTTATAGCAAATGATGCTATTAGTTTTGATATTAATGAAGGAGAATTTGTTGTAATTTTAGGTCCTAGTGGTGCTGGGAAAAGCACATTACTTAATATTATGGGTGGAATGGATAACGCTAGTAAGGGATCTATTAATGTCTTTGGAAAGGAAATCGTTGGTTTAAGTGAAGATGAGCTTACAAAATATAGAAGAGAAGATATAGGATTTGTATTTCAATTTTATAACTTAATTCCAAATTTGACTGTTTTAGAAAATGTTGAATTAGCAGAACAAATAGTAAAACAACCAAAAGATGCAATTGAAATTTTGAAGTTAGTTGGCTTAGAGAATAGATTGAATAATTTTCCTTCTCAAATTTCTGGTGGAGAGCAACAACGTGTAGCTATAGCCAGAGCAATAGCAAAGAATCCGAAACTGTTACTTTGTGATGAACCGACAGGAGCCTTAGATTATAAAACAGGTAAAAATATACTAAATATATTAAAAAATTATAGTGTTGATGAAAAGAAAACAGTTATTATTATTACTCATAATAGCTCTATTGCCGAAGCAGCTGATAAAGTGATAGAAATCTATGATGCCAAAGTTAAAAAAGTAACCCAAAATACTAATCCTAAGAGTATAGATGAGATAGAGTGGTAGTATTATGAAAGCAATAAATAGAGATATATTAAGAGAAGTCTCACGGACTAAGTCAAAATTTATTTCGATAATGATAATAATGTTTTTAGGAGTTTTTATATTTGTTGGTTTAAAAGAAACATCACCAGCAATGGTAAATACCTATAACAAACATATCGAACGGCATAAGATGTATGATTTGAGAATAAGTCATAGTTATGGTATCAACGAATCGGATATGAAACTTATCAATGATATAGATAATATTGATATAAGTGAGAGCTACTATATAAAAAAATTACAAATTACAAATAGTAATGAATTCGTAAATATCGAGTCGGTACCTGAGAAATTAGTTTTACCTAAGGTGATTGAAGGGACTTTACCTAATAATGAAAGTGAAATAGCTTTAGTTGAATCACTTCAAGGTAGTTATAATATCGGCGATGAAATTTCTTTTCTTTCAAATAACACTGATAGCGATATTTTGAAACAATATCAGTTTAAAGTAGTAGGTTTTGTACAAGGTGCGGATCATATAGAAGTATCGAAAAATAATTTAGCGAATAAAGATTACTTTGGATATGTGAAAAAAGACGTCTTTAAGTTTGAAAATGTCAGTGGTGTTAATATTAAAACTGAAAAAAATATTAATTATAAATATAGTGATAAAAGCTTATATAACTGAGGTTAATAAAACAAGAGATAATTTGATTGAGAAATTCAAAAAGTTCAACAGAATATAGATGAGAAAAAAATCATTTAGAGAAAAAAACAACAAAAAAATTAAACGAAAATGAGAAGGTTATAAATCAAGCACAAGACCAACTAAATACTGTTAAATCAAAAATAGAATTATTAAAAAAATGTTGATAGTAAAAATTATAATGAGCAAATAGAAAAAAACTAAATAAAGCTCAAAAAAAGAGATTGATGAAAAATAAAAAAACAATTGAATATAGCAAAAAAATAAGTCTTAAAGAAGAAAAGTTATCCAAGGTTTTTCAGTAGAGAATATTAGAGGGTTTAAAAAAATTATGCCCAGTTTATAGATTCTGCAAGTAGTTTAACTTTTCGTTGCAAATGTCTTTTTCAATATTTTTTTATTTGTAGTATCAATCTTAGTTTCACTAACTACTTTAACTAGAATGATTGATGAAAAATAGAATAAATATAGGAACACTTAAATCATTGGGGTATAGTAATTATCAGATTTCTAAAAAAAGTATTTTTGTGTATGGAGGTTTATCTACTTTAATAGGAACTATTCTTGGGATAATTGGAGCATACTTAGTTATAGTGCCTATAATTTATAATTCATATGCAAGATTTTTTACATTCAATACACCAGAAATTGCGTATACTCCAAGTATTCTTGTAGCGGCATTTGTAATCTCTTTAGGATGTATAAGTTTAGCGATATATATACCCTTAAGAAAAAATTTAAGAGAAAAAAGTGCATACTTATTACGACCTAAGGCACCAAGTGGTGGAAGTAGGATATTTTTAGAAAAAATAACATTTATTTGGTCAAGACTTAGCTTTTTAAGAAAAGTTACATTTAGGAATATTTTTCGTTATAAAATAAGAATGTTGATGACTATTTTTGGAGTTTCAGGCTGTTTAACTCTTATGTTTATAGGTTTCGGAATACGATACGGTGTTATCGATATTTCTAAAGAACAGTTTAAAGTGATAAATAAGGTAGACATAGCAGCAACTTATAATCCGTATATAGATAATGAAAGTGTAGAAAAACTTCAAAAAGAGATTAGCGAAGATAAGAATGTTAAAGCTAGCACTAAAGTAAATATTCAACTTGCAACTTTTGAGAATAATAATGAGATTGTAGATTCTGCACAGTTAATAACAGTCGATAAAAATGATTATAAAGATTATATTACTTTGAAAGACAATGGGGATAAAATTATAAATATACCTGAAAATGCAGCTGTAGTTAGTGAAAAGCTTGCATATTTGCATAGGTTAACTAAAGGAGATAATTTTACTGTCGTAGTAAGTAATAAGGAATATACACTAACAGTAGGCGAAATCAATAAAAATTACTTTGGACATGCAATATATATTAATAGAGATTATTATGAATCTGTGTTTAATAAACAGTATAAAGATAATACATTTTTAGTACAAACTACAGGTGGAAAAGAAACTGTAGAGAATGTAGTAAGTAATTTACATAATAATAAGGATATAGTAAATATAAGTGATAATTCAAAAATCCAAGAGATATTGGATAATTTTATAAAAGGGATTGATATTATAGTAGCGGTAATGGTAATTTGTTCGTTAACGTTAGCTCTTGTGGTATTATATAATTTAATAAATGTAAATATTTCAGAGAGAATAAGAGAATTATCAACGATAAAAGTTCTTGGATTTTATCCGAGTGAAGTAACTATTTATGTATTTAGAGAAATTTTTTACTTAAGTGCGGTAGGTATTATCTTAGGTAACTATCTTGGCTATAGGATGTACTTGAAAATAATATTAGAACTAGCGGGTCGTGATATGATGTTTAGTAGTAAAGTGCCATTAGTTGTGTATTTATTGGCATCAGGAATAACAGTATTAATTACGATAGTAGTAATGATAGTAATGCATAAAAAATTAAAAAAAGTAAACATGGTAGAAGCTCTAAAAGCAATAGAGTAGAATAGGAGAAAAGAAATGGCAATTATAATAAATGATGAAGCGAAAAAAATTATTAAAAAGAAAAGAATAAAAACTATATATTAGTATCGCTATTTCAACAGTCTTGTTGAGGTGGCGGAGTAAATAAAGTTATCGGGGTTTCGATAGCAAGCAAATTCGATAAAGAATTATATTCAAAATATGTAGTTGATGGAATAGATGTTTATATTGACTATAGATTAAATATAGGAGAAAAATGTAGAAATAGGTGTAGAAAAAAATTCCTATTTATGAAATATTTTTAACCAAGTGGGAATCACTGCTTAATGAATACAAAATTGATTACGATAGTAGTAATGATAGTAATGTATAAAAAAATTAAAAAAAGTAAACATGGTAGGATCTCTAAAAAGTAATAGAGTAGAATAGGAGAAAAAAATGACAATAAAAATAAATGAACAAGCGAAAAAAACTATTAAAAAGAAAAAAATAAAAAAATCATGTGATAATCTCTTTATTTCAACAGTTTTTGTTGAGGGTGGGAGAGTAGATAGAGCTGTCGTGGTTTCGATGGATGATAAATTTAATGAAGAATTATATTCAAAAATATGTGGTTGATGGAATAGACGTTTACATCGATTATAGATTGAATATAAATAAAGAAGTAGAAATAGGTGTAGAAAAATTCTTCTTCATGAGACAATTGAGTCAAACAGGAATAAATGTATAGTAAATGAAAATTAACTAGATATGCGGATACAATATCTAGTTAATTTTTTTTATTTAGTTAGAAGAAATTCCAAGTTCTTCTTCTTTTTTATGTTTATCGTTATAAACTTTTTTCATGATTCCGATAACGATTGATAATGCGAATAGACACATTAATCCGATAAATAAGTTTCTAACACCACCTGATAATGTACCACCTACATATGAATAGACGATAGTTGCTGGTAATTGTCCGACACCAGTTGCTATGAAGAATCGCCAGAAGCTCATATTTGTAAGTCCAGCTGCATAACTAACGAAGTCAAATGATACGAATGGTAATAATCTACAGATAAGAATTGCTTTATCTCCGTAGCGTTCGAAGAATACGTCAATACTTGCCATTGCACCCTTACTTGTAAGTTTTTCTACTACATCACGTCCAAGTCCTCGGGCAATGTAGAAGCACAGTGCTGCTCCAAGCATAGCTGTAGACCAAGATAAAGCAGCTCCAGCAACCCAACCGAAGATTGCTGCGTTAGACAATGTGATTAAGAATGCTGGAATAGGAGCGGCGATTGATTGAAGAACCATAAGTACTCCAGAAACAACTGCAGCCCATGCTCCCCAGCCACGTAAATATTCGATTACAGCATTTGTATCGAATTGAGATAAAGTTGCGAATGCTGTGTTTATTCCATTTTTGAAACTAGGCACTGCGAAGTAAATTGCGAAGAAGATTGCAAAACCAATAAGTGTAATATATCTAACTTTTCTACGTTGTGCTTTTAATTTTTTCTCTTCCTCAGGATCGACTTCTCTTAAATCACTAAGTTTTACTTCTTTTTGTTTTAATACTTTAAGTTCATCTTTAGTATAAACTTTTTGGTATTTAGAAAGTGTTAAAATAATATAAAGATTTATTAAGTTAACAACTACCACAGCAATAATAAATGGAATTCTAATTTGGCTAATTGAACCTGCATGAAGTACTTCACGAGCAATGTATAGTAAAGTTTTAGTTTTACCTGAAAAAATAGCCATTAGAAGTATAATTGCTTCTATAATGAAGAATGTATATTTACGATTTATACGTTTAAAATATAAACCTGTCATTATACCGTAAACAGTCCAAACGAATATTACAAGACTTTGGTCAGCTAACATTTCAAACTGTGTAAAGAAGAACAGTAAGAATGCGAAGAAATAACCAACAGCTATACCAACACTTGTAAAATAAAATAATAATCTTAAGCGTTTCATTAATTTTCTCCTTGTATCATAAATAGGGGAGCGACACAAAAGGGACTTTTGGATTATCACCTTTATAGAGTCGCTCCTTCATAGTATATAAATATTTGAGGGGTTTTTATATAAGAAAATTAAATATTTATATGCTATTACGAATATGCATAAATAGCTTACTTAGTTATAATAATTAACATAGCTAATTATTATTTTTTGATGCTGTAAATTACTGCTGCATAAGTTCCGTCTTCTGGTAGAACATCTTCATTACCACTGAATTTCACTTCTTTACGAGTTTCAACAGCTCCATAAGTGTAAGTAGTATTTGAAATAATACCAACAGGACAACTATCTAGACAAGATAAACATCCTGTGTTTTTGTCGATTGCACGCTCTAAGTTACCACCGAAGCGGAAATCAATTTGTTTTCCGTTACTATCTTTTACCACTTCATTGATATCATATTTTTTCTCTGCACCATTCCAAGTAATTTCTGCTTTGATTGGAGTTCCTTCTACGTGAGTAGTAGTTGCATTATTTGGATTCATATTATTTCCAGGTTTTGCACCAATTTCAATTAAAGCGTTGTAGAATTCTTCTGGTTTAGCAAATGCTGTAAAAATTGATTTTGCACCATTCGTACCACTTTGTTCTACAGAGTTATGTCTTGTAGCTTCATCGAAGTATTTACCGTTAATTTTTGTAAGAACAGTAATAGTACCTGCTTCTTTATCTACTTTTATTGGTTTATCTAGTGATACACCAGCAACATAGTCAGCTGGTTGATTTGAATTTTGTGAAGTTGAATTAGATGAACTACTGCATCCAACAGCAGTAAATGCTAATCCAGCAGCCATAAGGACTGATAATATTTTTTTTGGTTTCATGAACGAATCCCCCTTATTCTATAAATTTATTATACATTTGTATTATAACATTTATATAAATAGGTAACAATAACCTATAAAAAATTATATTATAAATTTAACTTTAAACATTTAAAAATGTTTAAAGATTATATAAAAAAATATTTTTTTCTATTTACATATAAAAATATGCTGAAAAAAATTAGAATAATAAAATATATGTTATGTAAATAAATTATTATAAATTTTATAATTTAGAATATAACTTTATTGTTTCAAATTTCAAGATATAATTGATAAAAAACTATCAATTGTAAGTTAGAAATAATAATGGAAGATAAAGACTACAATTATTAGCGTAAATGCTGAAAAATATGATATAATATTTCAGTTATAAATGAAATCATTAAGGTTTTTATCAAATTAAGTAAAAAAATATGTGAGAAAGGAGAAACTATGTTAATTCAGTTAAATAATATAACGAAAAAAATTTTGTTGTAAATGAGATATTTTCAAATGTTAAACTAGAGATTAACGATAAAGATCGTGTTGCAATAGTAGGAAGAAATGGAGCTGGAAAAGAGTACATTATTAAAAAAATTATAGCAGGTGCTATTAGTTTTGATAGTGGAGAGAGAACCATTTCAAAAAATACAACAGTCGGATATTTATCTCAAGAATTTATCGTAAGAGAAGATTTGTCAATTTATGAAGAAATGATTACTTGCTTCGATGAGATAATTACTTTAGAAGCGGAATTAGAGAAGTTATCATTCGAATTAACTCCCGAAAATATCGAAAATAATCCATCGCTTCTTAATAAATATGATAGATTGCAAAATGAAGTATTAACTCATAAGGATTATCATTATAAAAGTAAAATAGAAAGTGTTCTTTATGGATTAGATTTTACAAAAGAAGTATTTGATAAGAAGATTAGTACTTTTTCTGGTGGAGAGAAAACAAGGCTATCTATGGCGAAATTGTTACTTAGTGAGCCTGATTTACTAGTTCTAGACGAACCGACCAACCACCTTGATATGGAAAATGTAGCATGGTTAGAAAATTATTTATCAGCATATAATGGTGCAATAGTAATTGTAAGTCACGATAGATATTTTTTAGATAAAGTTGTTAATGTTGTATACAACTTAGAATTTGGTAAGCTTAAGAAATATGTAGGTAACTATTCTAAGTTTTTAGTGCAGTATGAAGAAGATTATGAAAAACAATTAAAAGAATATACTAGTCAGCAAAAAGATATAAAAAAATTAGAAGAATTTGTTCAGAAAAATATAGCTAGAGCTTCAACTAGTAAAATGGCTAAAAGTCGCTTAAAAGTACTAGATAAGATGGAGCTAATAGATAATCCTAAAAAAGATGATAAAGCAGCGGGGATAGAGTTTTTAATTAAAGAGCAAAGTGGTCGTGATGTGTTGACAATTAGTGATTTACAAGTTGGTTATAATGGAACTAAAGTGGGTCAAAGTTATAATCTTGCTGTATATAAAGGAGACAGAATAGCTGTTGTTGGAAGAAATGGTATAGGAAAATCTACTTTAATAAAAACAATTGCTAAGAGACAAAAAGAAATTACTGGATCTGTTCAATATGGTAGCAAAGTGTCACTAGGATACTACGATCAAAAACAAGCAGAATTTGAATCTTCAAAAACGATATTAAATGAACTTTGGGATGAATATCCTTTGATGAAGGAAGCAGAAGTAAGAACTGTTCTTGGTAGATTCTTATTTAGAGGAGACGATGTTCTTAAAATAGTAAGAGATCTTTCTGGTGGAGAAAAAGCTAGATTGCAACTTGCGAAATTAATGTTAGAAAAGAATAATTTATTAATATTAGACGAACCGACCAACCACCTTGATATTACTAGTAAACAGGTATTGGAAGAAGCTCTTAAAAATTACGAAGGAACGATTGTTTTTGTAAGTCACGATAGGTACTTTATTAATAAGATAGCTAATAAAGTATTAGATATTACTGATAATGGACATAATATGTATTTAGGTAATTATGATTATTATCTAGAAAAAAGAGAACAAGAAAAAAATAGCTCAACAATTAACGAATAAAACTGAGGAAGTTGTTGTAGTGAAAGAAACTAATAATTACATTTTAGATAAAGAAACTAAAAAGACGTGTAAGGAAATTAGAAAGAACTCGGGATGAGTTAATGGAAAAAAATTGAAAGCACGGAAGAAGAGATATCGGCTATCAATAATGAACTTGCAAAAGAAGAAGTTTATACTGATATGATAAAAAAACACAAGAATTTAATGAAAAAAATTAAAACAATTAACTGCAGAAGTTGATGAATTAAATAATTCTTGGTTAGAAATTGAAGAGGAATTAGAAAGTATTAATGAGTAATAAAAATTAAAATAACAACATATGTTGATGCTGAAAAAAATTCATGAAGATTCTCATGTAGGGGCACATATTGAAGAAGCTACAAGTGAGAAAAATAACTTATAGTGATAAAAAAATAACAAAAAAATAGAAATTTTTATTGACAAAAATAAAAAGAAAGTGTTAGTATAGAAAAAAAGACGATTCAAAAAAATGTACTTGGCATATACTAAAAACAAGTAATGATTATAGTACACAATATGGTCAGATGAAATTGGAGACACAACTTGTAAAAATAAGTAAGATGGCAAAAAATAGTTTTACTTTATTTGAGATAGTGTACAATATATATTTCGGAAAAAATGACAAACAGCAAAATAAATTGAAAAATATTAGTGAAAAAAACATTTAGTAGGTAATTAGGAGGAATTTTTGGTGAAAAAAATAAAAATAGTAGAATTAATACAAAAATTCTTTAGCCAAATTAGAAATTGATGGAGTAGATATTCATGTAGAAACTCCAAAAAACACAGATAATGGAGATTTTTCTTCAAATGTAGCGATGCAATTAACAAGAGTTTTACGTAAAAACCCTAGAGTTATTGCCGAGGAAATAATCAGTAATATTGAAGAAGATGAAGCGGTAGAAAAAATTGAAATTGCTGGCCCAGGATTTATTAACTTTTTCGTTAAAAAATCAAGTCTAGGTAGTGTTGTTGGTAAAATATTAGAAGACGACTTTAACTATGGTGAAAACAACATTGGACAAGGTAAAAAAGTACTATTAGAGTATGTATCAGCTAATCCAACAGGAACACTACACGTAGGTCATGCTAGAAATGCTGCTTATTCTGACTCTTTAGCTAGAATAATGAAAAAATCAGGATATAATTTATCTCGTGAGTATTACATCAATGATGCAGGAAATCAAATTAACAACTTAGTTACTTCTGCAATTGTTCGTTATAAACAAGCGCTAGGTATCGATGCACAGCTGCCAGAAGATGCGTACCACGGTGAAGATATCAAAATTCTAGGTCAAAAACTAAAAGATGAATTTGGTGATTCATTATTAGAAAGAGAAGACTTAAATGAGTTTATTCGTGAGTATGCAGTTGCATATGAAATGGAAAACATCAAAAAAGATCTTGGGGATTTTGGATTAGAATATGATGTATTCTTTAGTGAAAAATCTTTATATGAAAATGGTCTTGTAGATAAAGCTTTAGAATCTTTAAGAGAACAAGGTTTTGTTTATGAAAAAGATGGAGCTTTATGGTTAGAAACAACAGCTTTAGGTACAGGGGATGATAAAGACCGTGTATTAATTAAAGCAGATGGTTCATTAACATATTTAACTAGTGACATAGCGTATCACAAAAATAAATTAGATCGTGGATTTGATTTGTTATTAGACGTTCTTGGTGCAGATCATCATGGTTATGTAGCTAGACTTAAAGCTAGTGTAGTAGCTATGGGGTATAAAGCAAATCAATTAGAAGCGTTAATTATGCAAATGGTACAACTACTTAATAACGGGGAAGTTGTAAAAATGAGTAAGAGAACAGGTAAAGCAATTACACTTCGTGATTTAATCGATGAAGTAGGAGCAGATGCTGCTCGTTATTTCTTAGTAATGAGAAGTGCAGATAGTCATTTAGATTTTGACTTTGCAGTAGCGAAAGAACAATCAAGCGATAACCCATTATACTATGTTCAATATGCTCATGCTAGAATTTGTTCAATCTTACGTCAAGCGACAGAACAAGCTGAATACGATGTGAAAAATTGTGATTATGAATTGCTAACAGATGAGTACTCAGTAGACTTACTGAAAAACTTAGCATATTATCCAGAAATAGTTGCACAAGCAGCTAAAAATTATGAACCGCACAGAATTTGTAATTATCTACAAAGTCTTGCAAGTTCATTCCACAAATTCTATAATAACAATAAAGTAATAACTGAAAATAAAGAACAAACTCAAAGTTATTTAGCATTAATTACTGCAGTTAAAATAACTTTAAGAAATGCTTTAGACTTAATCGGAGTATCTGCTCCAGAAAAAATGTAATAAATAAAAAAAGAAGGGAATCTAATATAAATGGTAAAGTTAAAAGAGTTAAGCGCAGAAAAAATTAAGGAAATGTCGTTAATAGATTTATGTTATGCATATATGGTAGAAGAAGGAATTGAAAAATTAAATATTTATGATTTCCTAGACTACATTAAACCATTAAGAAGTGTTGATGATGAAGAATTTACAGCACAAGCAGCATACTTCTATACTGACTTAAATTTAGATGGAAGATTCGTTTGTGTAGAAGATGGAAGTTGGAAATTAAGAGACAGTCTATTTGTAGAAGATATCAAAAACTTTGTTGAACCAAGTGTTCAAAAATTTGAGATCGATGATGAAGAGGATATTGAAGAATTTGGAGATGAAGAACAAGATGATATCCACGATGAAGTAGATGCTCTAATTGAAGAAGAAGATATGGAAGAAAGTGAAGATGTCTATGATTTCGATAACGATGGTATAGTATCTAAATTCAACATTTCAACTGAAGACGAAGAGTTTTAATAAAAAGGCCGAGAGGCTTTTTTATTTTTGTGAGTCTTTTTTGTTGCATATTATATTAATATGAAGTATAATAAAGAAAGTCAATAAAACATATAGTAAAAATTGTAATACAGGTTCTAAGTTTTTTAAGTGAATAGCACAATATCACATTTATTTTATTTATTATCTTTAACAGCAAGAATACGATTGATTATTGATAATAAAATATAAAAATAAAAAAAGGAGATTGTAACTTATGAAACAAGGTACAGTAAAATGGTTTAACGAGGAAAAAGGATTCGGATTTATCGAAGTAGCAGGAGAAAAAGATATCTTCGTTCACTTCTCAAGTATTAAAAAAGACGGATTCAAAACTTTAAAAGAAGGCGATAAAGTTGAATTTGAAGTTGAAGATGGTGCTCGTGGACCACAAGCAGCTAACGTAGTTGTTCTTTAATTAGAAATACAAGAAAGCTATAATTAGATTTTTTTATATCTAGTTATAGCTTTTTTATTTGTTATTTCTAATAGAGGGATTAGCAGAGGTATGGTATTCTTACGGAAAAAATGAAAACGGATACGATAGTTATTGAAAAAATTTTCATTATATTTTATAATTAAATTGCAAGGTAAAAAAATAAATGGAAATTAGGAGGAAAATCTCATGAAAGGGATAAATACTAATTTATTACATGGATACCCTGTAATAGATGATTATACTGGTGCCGCATCGATTCCTAAATATCAAGTTACTACATTTGACCAAAAAGAAGGATATAAAGATTGTGGTAAATATTCGTATAGTCGCTTTGGGAATCCGACGATATTGGCGTTAGAAGCAGCTGTTGCTAATTTGCACAAAGCAAAATTTGGTTTTGCATTTGCTTCAGGGATGTCAGCAATAACAACTGTTTTAATGTTGTTGAATAGTGGGGAGCATATAATACTACCTAAAGATGTTTATGGAGGAACATTCCAGTTTAGTTCGAAAATTTTGAAAAAATATGGAATAGAAGTTAGTTTTATTAATTATCAAAATTTAGAAGAACTAGAAGCTACTATTAAAGATAATACTGCAATGATTTATATCGAAACTCCATCTAATCCTTTGTTAAAGGTATCGGATATTAAGGCGATAGTAGAAATTGCTAAGCAACATAATATAAAAACTGTTGCGGACAATACTTTTATGACCGCTTTATATCAAAAACCATTAGATTTAGGATGTGATATTGTGATAGAGAGTTTAACTAAGTTTGTTAACGGTCATAGCGATGTTACAGCTGGTTGTGCAGTTACGAATAATGAGGAAATCGCCAATGAAATTTGTTTATTACAAAAGAATTTCGGTGGTATTTTAGGAGTAGAAGATGCATGGTTAATCTTACGAGGAATGAAAACTATGGGATTACGAATGGAGAAATCTGTAGGAAATGCGAAAATTCTTACTAAATTCTTAGAAACTCAAGATAAAATTAAAAAGGTATATTACCCTAATCTTACAAGTTGTAAATTTTATGATATTCATACAGAACAGGCTAGCTCAGGAGGAGCTGTTTTCTCGTTTGAATTTTTTGAACAAGATGATTTGAAAACATTTCTTAAAAAAATCAAAATTCCGATTTATGCAATTAGCTTGGGAGGGGTAGAATCTATAATTTCTCATCCAGCAACTATGTCTCACGCATGCATGAGTGAAGAAGAAAGGTTAGCTCAAGGAGTTACACAAACTTTATTAAGATTTTCTTGTGGAGTAGAAGACTCAGAAGACTTAATCGACGATTTAAAACAAGCGTTAAATAATTAATATAAAAATAATAATATAAATAAAGGAGATTTATTAAATGAAAATAACAGAAGTAAATACACCAAAAGCGCCAAAAGCAGTAGGACCATACGTTCAAGCTAATAAAGTAGGAAATCTAATTTTCTGTTCGGGTCAATTAGGTATTAATCCTGAAACTGGAAAAATTGTAGAAGGAGGAGTTATCGAGGAAGCTAAACAAGTTTTTAGAAATATTGAAGCAGTATTAGAAGAAGCTGGAAGTTCTATGAACCATGTTGTGAAATCATTAGTGTTATTAAAAGATATTGCTGACTTTGTAGAAGTTAATAAAGTTTACGCAGAGCAATTTAATGATGTACTTCCTGCTAGATCAGCATTTCAAGTAGCGGCACTACCATTAGGTGGTAATATAGAGATTGAAGTTATAGCTGTAGAAAAATAAAGGTGTTTTGAAGGGATTCAGGATAGTTTAATCTTATTTTTTGAATCTAATAGTATATAAAAAACCAAGGATGGCAATTTGCTATCCTTGGTTTTTTGCGTTATAACTTGCTATTGCAGCGTCTATTTCTTCGTTTGTAAAATTAGAAATATCACCTTTCAATTCATTTTCTATAATACTTCTACTTGTTGCGCCCTCTTGAGTATAACGAATCGTATTGTAAGTTTCTGGAACCTGTTGTCCGATTATTTGAGGGTGGTTTTTTGTATTAGGTATTGAAGATGTTTTTTTAGAATCTGTAGCAGTATGTTTTCCGTTACTATTTCCTTTATTTTCAGAAGTTTTCTCTTTTTTAGAATCTTCTTTATCGCCTAATTCTTTTTTTGTTTCCTCTTTTTTTGTAACGTTAGTTTTATGGTCTTGTTCTAACTCTGAAGTTTCTGAGTTTAAAAGTTTTTCTTTTAATGCATTATATTTAAAATCATATTTAGCCAAAATTGTTTTTACTTGATCTGCATAATTAGGTGAAGTAGAATCAAGTTTTAAAATTTCAACAAGAGCATCATCGTAGTAATCTAATTGATTTTCTAAATATGAAATTCCTTTAGAAAAGATATGGTTTGTATCAACTTTTTTAGCTTGTTTTAAATGATTATGAGCCGTTTCTAGGTTAGCATTGTTTAAAAGCTTCATCAACTTTTACTAATTCAGTAGCTATATCAATATCGTTATCTATGTTTCTTAGAGTTTCTTTTGCTTTTTCAGTAGTCAATGTTTCAAGTCCTTTTAAACCTGAATTGAAATCATGTGAATCATTTATTAATGATATATATTTAGAATGTTCTTCTTTAAAAATTCTTATTTCCTGAAGTAAGATAGTAGTATGTTCCACCTACTAGGAAAAAAATTGCTAATATAGGCATTAAAAATAGAGATTATTTTTTTCATAAAGAGCTACGCTCCTTTCTTTAATGTCTTTAACTATAATTAATTGTATAATGTTAAGAAAAAAAATCAAGTGAATTAAATAATAAGTAATTAAATTAAATACGTAAGATATCTACATATTAGTAATAAATCAATATTATATAGTGAAAAAAATAGTAGCTATTAATGTTGAATTTTGTAGAAAAAAATAATCTAGTTAATACAGGTAGAAGTACTAAATCAAAAACGAAAAAAATATAATATAAAAATATACAATAAT
>BNJT01002674.1_pt1 | contig 80810 bp, 113 predicted proteins | sample 8540491 | NCBI WGS metagenome assembly BNJT01 (sample SAMD00202455, study PRJDB9452) | human saliva metagenome | host: Homo sapiens | reverse complement strand
CTGGCATTTCATAAGTGTCGCCGTCATTGACGCTACCTGTTGCATCTTCAATATAAGTCACCTTATAGCCTCTGTCCGACGCGATAATGGCAGTAAATAAGCAGCAATATTCCGCGTTCAGTCCCGTAATCACCACTTCATCTACCGGATTGTTCGCAAGAATCGCCTTCAACTCTTCACTTCGGAAAATATTTGGCGAGTCTTTTTCTACGATAAAATCCGCATCCGCAGAAAGCTCTTCGTCAAGCTCTCCTCGCTCGTCGCCATTATAAATAATACTCTCCTCATTCTCATCAATATGACGCGTATGAATAATGAGGTTCCCGCTCGCCTTGAACATCTCTTGTAATTTCAAAATATTCTCTCTAAGCAGGTCAAAATCCCCTCTAGCTAACATCCCTTTTTGGCAATCTAAAACAATTAATGCTTTCACTAATCGTACTCCTTTATATGTTTTTAATGAGTTTATTTTCAATTTTATGTACAAAATACGGATCAGTCTTTAAATATATAAAATGATCTACAACTACCCTAAATCAACTTATATTCATACCACTCTTCATCTACTTTCTGAAATCCCAAAGCCAAAAACATTCTTTGACTTTGAGTATTAAAAGGATATATTTGTGCAGAGACCTTTACCATTTTTTGTTCTTTCGCCAGCTGTATCATTTCAGAAATACATCGTCTTCCAATCTGTAAATTCTGATACTCTTTGCTGATAACTATAGAAAGTTCCGAGTTATCTTGGAGTGTCACATCTCCAACTAACACTCCTTCATATTGGATATAATAGCAAGAACCATGTGAAGTTAGGTAATCATACATTTTATGAAGTTTTGTTAGATTGTAAATCTGATCAGTATTATCTACTTGTTTGCAAACCTCACTATCTTGATACCAAGGAAGGGAGATGTCATCATTTCTATAATAAGGAATAAGCGTTATCTGATCGTCTACTATTCGATTCATCTTTATTTTTCCTTCTTTCTATTTAGACGCTTCTTCCGATTCTTCAATATTCTCCACAAACCCTTCTACATCTTCAATCTCTACAAACAGCGGGTCTAAGTGACATAAGAAGTGCCAATCTTCGGCGCCTTTCTTTCTGTAGAGAATTGCTTCGCCATCTTCACTTCCAAAAATAGCTTCTATCGACTTCATACCCTTTACTTTCTAAGAAAGCTTTTTGCCTTGCGGAAGTTTATCTCTCTTGCTTCGATATAGGCTTTTAACTTCATCGTTATTCACGACATAAGCATCGACCTTTGTAGCTCCTTCGACCACTTTATCGTTTTTAACGGATAGATTCGAAATTTCTTTCCAAATAATCTCGACATTTTCTTCAGGTTCAAACGAAAATCTAGATAAAGGGACAATATTTCCATTGAAGACAATTTCCATATAATCCGCAAGTTTGCAGGATTAAAAAGATTCCATGTCAAACCCATCTTCTTTTTTTCTAAAAGTATAGCCAGGGATTTGAGCGACAAAAAGCTCTTCCTTCTTCTAAAGAATCAAACGCGACCAAATCTTTTTTATAATCACCTTGATACAATTCCAATATAACCATCGATGACCCTCCTAAACTTTTTCATTCTAAACATTATTACGATACCTTTAATCACACGAAACAAGCACTCACAATGTACATCCAATAGACCTGTCTGCATGACGACCCTCTCTATAATCCTTTTAAAGGTACATAGAGTTTTCTAAACAACGTATCAGACAGAAAAAGAGAAGATGTTTATTTACGATACGCCTCTATTTTGTTTTTATATTCTTTCAGAAGCTGCTTGGAATAAACTTTTTCATTCTTTGAATCTCGAACTTCCCTCCAAAGAATAGAGGCAACGGTTAACTTGTTCGCATACTGATGACTACTTTCATCTCTACAAAAGTCTTTTAAAAATTGATTCCACTGACAAGCCGAATGATCATACTTGGCGTAATCGGACTCTCCATAATAAATTTTAATCATATCTTGAATCGTAAATTTTAAATCATTATCCCTTTTTACTTTTCGCCAAGCAGTTGCCATATCCGCATTGAATTTAAACGGACTAACCCCTGTTACCGCTGAAAAATAATCTCTAAACTTCTGATTAAAAGAAAAACCACAGTTCAGGAGCGGAGTCTCTAAAGTGATTACTTCGGATTGAGTTTTGAGACCTTTCCTCACAGATTTCTCTATTTTATTTCCCTGAAAATATTGTTCAATTATATAAACCAATTCTTTCTTCGTCCCTCTATACTCTAATCCAAGAGACTTACAAATTTGGGAAAGTTCTTCTCGATACCAATAGTATTGGTTAAATTCTTCAAATGATTTGATTTCTTTAAAACTAGGTCTATTCTCTACCAAACAATCACCTCCACCCCTTCAAATCTACGACGGTAACTTCCATCAGCATGTCCCCTCAACGTGAGGCCCTAGTAAAAGCCAATCTATTTTATTACAACGAATTTTTCCCATCGTCTAAGCACATCTTTTAAAGGCTCATCTAAATAGGTATAAACCTTGTCCGTGATCCAATCAGGAATTCCATAAGCTGCCTCTGCGATACTTCCCGTGATTGCGGCAAGGGTATCACTGTCCCCACCGAGAGAAATCGCATTTCGAATCGCATCTTCAAAATCTGTACTCTCCAGAAAGGCAACGATAGCTTGAGGAACCGTATCCTGACACGTTTCATTGAAACGATAGGTCGGACGAATTTCATCTAGCGTTTTAGAAAGATCATATCCATACTCTTTCTCGATATGTTCCTTAACACGTCTTTTAATCTCCGCAGGGTTATCACTACCATCACCACCGCAGAAATAACGGCACATAAAAATCGCATCCGCTGTTGCCATTGCGCCTTTGATTCCTTCTGGATGGTTATGCGTCACCTCTGAAGAAAGTTGCGCCAGACGTTTTCCCTCGGACGGCAACTCGCTTGTTGCAGCCTCCATCACCCAAGCGCACGGAGAAACACGCATCGCTGAACCATTTCCAAACTATTGTAAGGTTCGCGGTTGTCGGTCATAAGCCATCGGTTAAACCTGGCTCCGTAATCCGCGTTTGGGTACATTCTGCCGTACTTCTTCATAGCATCAATGAAGTCATCCTTCTGTCCACCATTCATGATAGCTTCTGCCACAGCACAAGTCATCACCGTATCATCTGTGAAAAAACAGTCTTCTCTAAAAAATGGAAACTCTTTTGTTTTGATATTATTCCATTCATAAACAGACCCAACAACATCTCCAACAATTGCTCCTAACATAAATATCCTCCTTTAAAAATAACCATTATAAATTTACTTTACTTATGAATTAGCTCGCAGAAGCAGTGATACCGACTCAACATGCGCGGTCATGAAAAACATATCCACATACTTTTTAACAATAACATAAGGTTATCATTAAAAAGGTTTACCTCCACAAACTGGAATTTGCGTATGGAATCAGTTTTTGCGAAGTTCCATATAGATTGAGGTTTTCTCCTTACCCTCGGAAATCAGGTACTCCCGGAAAGTCTTTCTGCTGAAAGCCAAGCCTCTCATACAACTCGATTGCTTTCATGTTTTCCGGATTCGGATCAACCCATACAATCTCTGCACCGTTTAGGAACGCTTCTTTGATCGCATGGGAGAGCCCGGCCGTTGCAATTCCACATCCTCGTGCAAATCCAAACAATTTTATGTCCAGAGCGGCGCTTCGATGCTCTGCGTCGATTTCATAGAACGCTTCTCCGCAGTATTTCCCGTCTTCGAAAATTGAATAGTGGTTTAAAGTCGGTCTGTTCGATTTAATCCACCGAAACCAATTTTGCATTCCTTCATCTGTTTGATGTAAGCCGTCCGGAAAACCGACGAACTTCATGACATCTCCATCGGCCCAAAGCTGTTGAACACATTTGATATTCTCAATCATTGTTTCTTTTATCTCAAGCATTTTAATCTCCCTCAAATCCGCTTATTTCTTTGGTTTTGGTGCAGGCAACTCATCATACATCGAATTGAATAAGCCGGTTAAAAATTCTTTGTTGTCAACATCATCTACCAATAGCATTTCCTTTGCTCCATCATATGGTAACTCATATTTTGCATTTGGCATATATGCTATTGCAGATTTAACAGGCTTCACTAAAAACCTATCATCATAAATCCCACCAACAATTTTTCCACGATAATAAACAATATATTCGCCCATCATTGATCTATATGTTATTTCTTCCAACTCGGATAGTTGTTCTAAAATGAAATCTAAATACTCTTTACTTGAAGCCATAATCTATACCTCCAAAACTTGCATTTGTCTACACCGTTTTAATCCATGTTACCCCAAAACTTATGAGCAATTTTCCAAGTCTTTCCCTGGTTTAAAGATTCATAATTGGTTTGATTATTATTATTATCCGTAAATCTTAAATGTATTTTTCCTTCAGAATCAATTTCTCCCTCAACTTTAGGAGATGTATCCGGAGCATCAGAAATATAAATCATCCTATTTTCCTCAATTCTTACAAAATACCATAGACTTCTAGCCATAGCCCTATCAACCTCTATAAGTCCATAGTTAGAATTTGGTATTATGATAGCGTTTCAAGAGATAAACTATCTAATATTTCTTGTTTAGTTAGTGGTTTATGAATGGTATCTTTCGCAGGAAGCGTAGGAGAATAATTTTCCTCATAGACAATAGGCTTGCCCTCAGAGTCTAAATTATCATGTTGAACATTCCTATCACTATCTCCTAAGGAAACTTTTACTACATCCCATGTCCCAGTCCCAAGTTCATCCAACATCGCAAGGCTAACCCTATTTCCATCCCACTTTATCCAGTACTTACCTGCTGAAATTGGTGAAAATCCATCATCGAGGGAGGTTTCTGCGCCTAAATCTTCAATAAATAAAGGATTTATCCTTTCAAATAAACTTACATTTGACAAAAGCAAGAACGAAGCCTCATCAACTACTAGCGTATGTTTTTTTATCAGGGAAATAAAAAGTATAGTAGGTACTTACAAGATGACCACCTAAAAAAATTAAAGACCCAAATAAGAATCCTGTAATTAATAAAAATCCAGCCTGTTACCAGAATAACTCTAGCAATGTTACTAGAATATTTCTTCCAAAATAGCTTTAGAAAAAAGATAAGCCAAGCTACAATCATCAGTAAAAGAATAAATAGGACATCTTCTTGCCTTAATTGTAACCCAAAGAAATCAATTAATATTCTATAACCAGTCCTACTTTTTTTATATAAAAAGTATCATGGAAACTGCTAGCCATATTAATGTTATTGCTGATAGAATGTATGTTTTTTTATCTTGTTATTTTTTTACTTTTTACCATGTTTTTTTATCCTATAAATTCTAATTTATATTTATTATACCATAAAAAAATAAGCCTACAGATTTTTACTCCGTAGTCTTAGTATATTTTTTTATATTAACTTATTAACTTCGTTTTTGAACCTCTAAATATCCTCTTTTTTTGTTCGCTTTTTAGAAAATCAGATTTTTTTCCTTAGCTATCCGCTCTGCCTCTTGTTTAGCAAATAATAGCTTAATTGCCTTATCCCTACGAGCCGCTAAAGTACCAACATCGTGCCGTGTTTTACGCATAATTCCTTCATCAAGAATGAGAATTTCATTATCGTAATCCTTAATTTTTTTCGATAAGCTTTTAGCATAAGAATCATATAGCGCAGGAGCATCATAGCCGTTATATCGAGCTTTATCAAAAAGTGCAATAGCTTCATCTACTTTTGCCATTTTTTTCCTGCCAGATCCTCTCTATATCCTACGTGCATAATTACACCTCCATCAGGTGTTTATGTTATACAATAAAAGGCATTGTTTTTTTAAGTATTAAAAAAATCCCGATTTGATAAATATTTAGAATAGTAAGCAGTTCAATGTTACGAAGAAACTTTTGCCAATCATCTTATCAACTCACCATTATTTAGTCAACCATCTTATCAACTCACCAAATCAATAACCGTATCGGCTGATTACTTTTCAAATTCCCCAATTTCAGATATCTTCCCTCAAAACAAAAAAACCGTGATTATCCTTCCGGCTTAAAAACCAGACCTCAAATCACGGAAAGCCTTTATTTACTTATCTTATTACACTCTTATTTATCAACCCTTGACATTAATACTACCGTCTCAACATGTGCTGAGAGCTTTCTTCTATACTAATAGACGAAAAGGGTGTGAAAATGATTTTTTTAAATGATACTGTGGAACGGAACAGTAGCCCTAGTATTGACTACTGTCGTTTCTATTCATATTGGCTATTCTAGGACTGAGATGAAAAAAATCTATAAATGCTCAGAATAAAAATTGAACCCGCAAATCTCCCCAAAAACAATGGTGAGTCATGTACTTGTATTATTCCGAAAAAAATACACCTCTGGTGCAGTGAGACAAATTGGTGTATCTTATAGTGGCTTCGTAGATGAAAGCTATACTCTACTATCACTCTTTGATGATGTAGAACAAATTGAAAAAAAGATAATAGACTTCAGACAGCTATTGATGTTGTCAGAGAACAGTTTGGTTTTTTAGCCATACAAAAAGGAACCGTCCTAACTGAAGGTTCCAGAAATATTGAACGCAGTAAACTTATCGGTGGTCATTCCGCGGGTGGATTGGAGGGATTAAAATGAAACAAGAAAAAAATACAGTACAATTTTCAGAAATCCGTAGCAAAGGATGTAATGATATTGAAATGCTTGAAAGATTTTTTTACATGGAATCGTTGAAACAGCAACTTCAAAAACTTCGTCAGAGAAAAACTCAAAACAACTGAAATATCGATACGACTAGTACATGCTAAATCTGAAAAACCGATTACCATTGGAATTTACATTTAGCATTAAGCCAACAAGCTCATCTGTGATAATCTATACTGAGGTAATCAATCGCTTTAAAGAATGTTACACAGGTGGGGGAATTCAAGGTTTTACGATTCAATTTGATAAAAATACCCTTGCCTCTGCATAGAAAGGATTTGATATGATTGACCGTTCATATTTACCATTTCAATCAGCAAGAGAGTACCAGGATACAAAGATGCAAAAAAATGGATGGGCTTTTTTTCCTATCTGAACATGCATCAGCACTCTCTGATGATACAAACAAAGTAACGTACATGTCTGACTTATCACTAGAGAAGAAATTATTACTCCTCAGTCAAGTATACGCCGGGCAGCTACGCACACGCATTCAAGTGATTGAAAAAAACAAGCGTGTTTCCTACACTGGAACAATACCAAGTCTGACCAAAGATTTCATTTTGATAAAAACTACAACAGGTCACATCAATTTGAAATTAAAAGACATTATTAGTATTGAACTTGTCGAGGAGGTGCTCTATGAATCAGCTTGAGTTTCAGCGTAATCACCTACAAATGGACTATTATAGCGAGAGCTACCAAGATTTTGAACGTGACTTCTACCGCTACTCTAACATGAATATTCCATTGACCTTCCTAACTGATGATATCCTAAAAACAATGGCGACTTCACGTAAGAATTACTTTGTCCTCAATAAGGAAAAGTCCAGAGATAACCGCGATCACTTCTTCATATTTGAAGTAAGTACCGTAGATGAGAATCCGCTAATCTATCATTATACATATAAGAAAACTACAATATATTTAGCAGAAAAATAGGAGCAGTTCAATTGACTGTTCCTATTTTTAATATTCATAAAATCTAAAGTCTTTATACTCTTTAACAATGGAGTCGCCAACCAGAACAGACTATACTGACCAGCGACTACCTTAAATTTAATGTTTCAGATTTATTTTCTTATCTCTAATTTCATAAACTACATCTGCTACATTTTCGAGTAATCGTTTATCGTGGGTGATAAACACGATAGTTCCGGTGTACTCCTTCATTAGTATTTCCAAAGCCTCTAAACTTGGTATGTCAAGGAAGTTACTGGGTTCATCCATTATTAGGATGTTATATCTACCCATGAGCATTTTAGCAAGCAACAATTTTATAATTTCTCCACCGCTTAAAACAGATAAACTTTTTCCAATATCGTTCTGTTTGAACCCCATAGATGCTAGCACTGAACGAATTTCTGATATATTGTAGTCACAATCCTTCTGCATAAACTCCATAACATTCTGATTACTGTTGTACTTGTAACCATTCTGTGCAAAGTAACCTATTTTTGCCTTAGGCGAAATAGAAATTCCTTCTTCATGGTTTAAGATCATTTGGATTAAAGTTGTTTTTCCGATTCCATTACCACCAGTTAACGCCACTTTTGCTCCTAACGGAATTTGAAAAGATGCATTTTCAAACAGAGCCTTATCCCCAAATACTTTATTAATTTCTGCACCGACTATAGGGTATGGATTATGGAGCTCCAATGCTTTACTTTGCCTGAAACGAATTCTGCGAATGCCTTCCGGAGCTTCTACTTTTCCTAAGGCCGCAATCCTGTGCTCTAGGGTTTTAGCAGCATTATACATCTTTTTTTCCTTACTTCCTATTGATTTTTGATGAGCTAAACGCCCTCCGTCTTCAGTACTTTTTTTCTTTGAAGAACCTTTTGCCTTCTGTTCTATTTTACGAGCCTGTTTTCGCTTTTCCTCCGCAGCCCTTTCCAATCGGGCACGTTCCGCAATAAATTGTTCGTATTCTGCAGCTTGGCTCTTACGTTCTTCCTCTTTCTGACGAAGATAATCAGAATAGTTTCCCCAATACTCAGTGATTTTGCCATCTTTCAGTTCCCATATTTTATCTACTATTTCATCAAGAAAATAGCGGTCATGGCTAATAACTAACAGTGCACCTGTAAAAATATTTTTAGCTGTCCTATTAGAAAAATCAATTCCTTCACGGTCTAAATGGCTCGTAGGTTCATCCGCTAAAAATACCATGAACCTGTGCCGATAAGGCCTGTGCTATTTTAAGCCTTGTTTCTTCACCACCGCTCATAGTCTGTATATTTAATTGCTCAACACCTAGCTTGCCTACAAGTGCAAAAATCTTTTTTTCCTCCTGCAGAGTTACTTCGTCCAACTGGGGAATATAGGCAAGTTCACCCAGACGATTCATTTTACATCCTGGGGGAGTTAATTCTCCTAAAAGTACCCTGAGTAAAGTGCTTTTTCCAGCACCATTTGCTCCTACTAAACCAATACGGTCATAATCATATACTTCTAATTCATTTATATCTAAAAACATCGCGTCCTTTGAATTCCACACGAATGTCTTTTTGCTTTTTAATATTAATTCCATAACATTTCCTCCTGTCTATAATCGCATGCTTTCATTTGCTTGTATGCAGGGAAAACCCTGCGATTTTAGCAGGAAGAGTTACATGAAAATAAGATACATAAATATTCCTCCAATATTGTTTATTTTAAATCTAATTTTCTAACCTCAGTTATCATTTGGCAAACTATAGCAATGCCAATAATTAAAATACCTGATAGTAAAAACCAATGATTTACACCGATTTTATCAGCAAAGAATCCAGAAAGAATTAACCCAATTGGCATAGCAAGTGACATGATACTTCCGATCAAAGAAAAATACACGTCCTAAATATTCAGGCTTAATTTTTCTCCTGAAAAAGAGCTGTTTGCACACCGCTATAAAATGGCACCGAAAGCCCCATTATTGCACAGCAAACTACGAATATTACAAATCCATTTGGAGGAAGTATTCCCGAAACGGCTAAACTGGTCCCCATTATAAAAAATGAACTTGTTATTAGTAATACATGCTTTTCGAAGCCCCCTAATCTTCCTAATAATAAGCCTCCTGCTAGCATCCCAAATGCAAAGGAAATTTCCGTAATAGAAATATGCACAGGCGTTCCATTAAAGTGTTCCATGCTTATTAAAGGAAATAGTGCATTGATTGGCATATAAACAAAAAGTATATAGTGTTCCTAAGAGTAATAAGGCAAACAATCCTTTTGTTTTGTCTCAGAACCACAACTCCTTCTTTCATCTCCCTTATGAAATTTGGTTCTAAACTTTGCACTTGATTACCCAGCTTAGGTATACGTACAATTGTTACTGTAATAGATGCAATCACAGCACCCAATACGTCGATGGCAATAATAGCATTTAAATCCCAAACGGAGTATAAGAGTGCTGCAACTGCCGGACTAACAATATAGCTTATAGACTGCAAAGACTGACTATAGCCTGCGCATTTCGTTAGCTGTTCTTCTGGTACTAAAAAGTGGTGTAACCGCATTGAGTGCTGGGGTATGAAAAAGCTGTTCCAATGCTACGGATAAACAATACTATCATAATCATCCAGACAGGTAGCTCCATACAGAATGCAACAATAGCAAGCACTGCACCAGCTGCTGCGATAATTAAATCGGCACCAATCATTATCTTCTTCCTATCATGACGATCCACTAGCACACCAATGGCAGGTCCCAAAATCGCATAGGGTAAAAAACCTACTAATGAAGCCATAGACAAGACCATCGCAGATCCTGTTTTTTTTCTGTAAGGTAAAAAATAATCGCCATTTGCAGGATGGCACTAGTGATTAATGATACTGCTTGCCCTGCCCATATTGCATAAAAATTTTCGTTTCCAATTGTTGTATTTTTTTCCATTTATATTATCTCCTGCATATTATTTTTGCTTGAATTTCTATTTTTGAATAGCATTCTAGGTATTAAAAATGCAGGCCAAACCCCACAATGTGGCTTTTGGTCTGCATACATACAATTTGGAAACATTCATATTAAAGACATAGTTAAATAAAGGTATAGTTAAATAACCAATATCCTCACCGTAACTAATGAATGCTCAATATCGTATAAATAAGCACAACAAAAAAAGCCTATCATCGGGTATAGATTCTGCTTTTTTTATTGCCAGCTTATCTTAAACGCATTGAGGCTGTCATAGTTTCGGTTCCTCCTACATCTTTGTTTATATCAATTTATAGTATAACACAACAAGATGATATGTTCAATATAAAAAGTTATGGAATGAGACTCATACTTCCAATTCGATGCCAGATTTAAAGGATATGACGAAGTTTTCTTCATAGACTGTAACGCTCTGGATTATCTTCCTTAGTAGCAAGCGATTAGCTTTCACAAAAATCTTCTGTTTGTAGTTTTAAAAAAATTCATCAGGATTTTTCTAACTCAACCTCAAAAATATTTCATTTTACATTCCCTCATTTCATTTATTGATAAATTGAGTTTGCAAAAAAAGAGTGGACAATTTTTGTCTACTCTTAACCTTTTAAAAATAGTTTTTTTTAATCGATTTGAAGTTGCCTAAATTATTACTTATTCGGTAAAATGAAGTATTGCTTTCAACAGATTTCCTTCAACTACACTTCACTTGATTCAAACAAGGTGGGTACATTTCTATTCCCACAAACTCCTTGTCAATGGAAACAAACACGTACCCACAGGGTAAATGGAAATAGAAACTGATAATTTCTAGCTATCACTTCTACTCATTCCAAAAATTTTCTCACTCTGATACTTACCCACCATAAAGCAAAAAGCCTTGCAATCAAGGCTTTCATTATCCCTTTCGTTCAAAGGTTTCTAAGCTTTTACGAGCAGAGCGACACACTCAGCGGTTCGCTATCTCCGTTCTGTCTGCGTGCTAGCACTTGTCAATCACGGACAGCTATCGCATGGGCGGAAGTAAATGCTAATCTTCGTCGTTTTACTCCTTGACTAGCAAACTTACCGCCTCAACATGCGCAGTCATTGGAAACATATCCACGGGTTGCACGTACTGCGCCTCGTACCCTCGTTCCTTGAAGTGTACAAGGTCGCGAGCGAGTGTTGCTGGGTTACAGCTCACATACACGATACGCTCAGGACCTGTGGCACACGCAGCTTCGATAAAGGCAAGGTCGAGCCCTTTGCGCGGTGGATCCACCACAATCGCATCTGGCTGGATGCCTTCTTCCTTCCAGCGTGGCATGATTTTCTCAGCCGCACCCGTTTCAAAGTGCAAATTTGTCACGCCGTTCAGTTTCGCATTTTCCTTGGCCATCACAATCGCATCATCCACGATTTCCATGGCATAGACTTTCTTCGCATCACGGGCAAAGGCTAAACTCATCGTCCCGATACCGCAATACGCATCCACGACCGTCTCGCCGCCCTTCAAGTTCGCAGCATCAATGGCTTGTTGATAGAGCACTTCGGTTTGTACGGTATTCACTTGGAAGAACGAACGCGCGCTAATCTTGAACGTGAATTCGAACAATTTCTCTTCGTACACATCTTCCCCGAATAACACCTTCGTCTCACGTCCCATGATGACGTTCGTTGGCTTCGGTTGGATGTTTTGCACGATAGACACCACTTCCGGATGCGCCGCTGTAATGTCTCTTACAATCGCCTCCGCTTGCGGTAACACCTTTGTTCTCGTCACGAAAATAATCATCACTTGCTTCGTACGCAAGCCGCGTCGCACAATAATATGCTTTCAAGTCGCCAGTGTTGTTGGCCTCATCATACGCCACCACTGGATACTTTCTTAAAAACATCACGCACGGCCACAATCAATCGGTCGATTTCAGGGTCTTGAATATGGAAGTCTTCAATTGGAATTAAGTCATGCGAGTTCTTCTTGAAGAAACCTGTTGTCAACAGACCGTCTACCGTACGCACTGGAATTTGCGCCTTGTTTCGGTAGCCCAGCGCACTCTCCATTCCAAGCGTTGGACGCACTTCTAATTCTGGCATCTTCGCGATTTTCGTCATCACATTTTTCACTTGTTGCTGCTTGAAGGCCAGCTGACTCTCATAAGTCATATGTTGCAACGGCATCGTTCCCACACGTGTTCCAAGGGCGTCTTTTACGTCCACGCGATTCGGGCTCACTTCCAGCCACTCCTCCACACGCGCGTAGCCATAACTTTTTCCAATCTTCATCGTCTTCACGCGAACGACTTCTCCGGGAATACTATTTTCGATAAATAGCGGGAATCCATCGACCTTCCCGACCCCAAGTCCTTCATGCGTTAAATCTTCGATCGTTACTGTATAAAATTCGTTTTTCTTCATTTCTGTTCCTCCAGAGTTTATCACGTCTATTATACCGTCTTTTAGTGGAAATAAAAAGGCTACTCCAACAAGAGTCAGAGTAGCCAATTCAATTTTTTAATATCCAAACGGTTTGAGCTGAATATCCACCTCATATCCGTTTTTGTGTGCCAGTTCGATGAGCGTAGATAGACTTTCGGATTTTTCTTTCCACTCTCTAACCTTGACAGATTCGTTCTTTCAAAACCAACTTTCTTTGCGTATTCCTCTCTAGATAAATTACTTTCCATACGAAGTTTAATAATGCGTAATGACGCTCGATGTCTTGCTAATTCCTTTGCCAAATCCTCTTTAAAGTTCGGATAGCGCGAAGAAATAATCGAGAACTTCTCTGTTCTTAAGGAACTCACTGCCATTCACCCCTTCCGTAACATCTTCCACTTCAAATTTCAAATACATAATTCCTTTATCTTCGTCATAATCTCCCCATTTTTCAATCATCTCTGGAGTAACCCCTTCTTCTTCAATCAGTTGCAAGATCGCAGCTGCCTTTACCATTCTCCCATACGGCAATTCCATTAATTCTTCAAAGTTTTCCTCAGTAAATTCACGTTTATACCTCATAAATACACCTCCGTTTTTCTTAATTGTATCATTTTTGATACGTATCAAAAATGATACATCTTGCTTTTTTCTTATACTATTTTGCTCAAAAAATCCTCCAAAAAGCTACACTCTTTGGAGGCCCCCTGATTAAATCAATATTTTCAATGCTTTAAACTCGAAGTCCTAGTGGTCAATGGAGCATTAACTCTCAAAGCACCATCGTCTTTGCATGGATTGTGTCACTTTCTTCTCTTTAAAAAAGCAAAAAACAAAATCTCAGCACTGGATTACGAAGAATCTTACGGATTTTATAATAGCTATAACGGGAATACGCATTAAATGCGAATTAGGAGGTGTAGGAATTCATTCCGTACACCTCCTTTGAGGCTTTAAAGGTGAGAGACTATAGGCTCGAACCGGTGCCCCGTTATAGCTTTTATAAAAGAATCCGTAAGGATTCGAAGTAATCCAGCAGCACTCACTATTTTAGTTTTTCGCTTTAGGTTTTAAGAATAAGAAGTTTAAGACTAGTAGCACCACAATCCATACACCAGGGACGATGAAGCTTTGGGCAGTTAAGGCGAAATCGGTTTTGGTAAAGAAATCCACAAAGTTCCCCATAAATGTATAGTGTGTCACTTTTGATACCGCATCGCTCAACATTGAGAACATCGGTAAGAACGCAATCCCCATCATCGGAATCACACCATTTACTTGCGCTTTTGCTTGCGTATCTGTCAAAGCACCTACTAATAAGTTAAGTAAAATCACACAGATAGCCACACTCGCAACGATTGCACCATATTCCATCCAACGTCCTGAAAGATCCGCTTTAACAATCATTGGGAAGCTTACAATCGTAATCAATGCTAAAACTACTGGGTAGAATAAGATTGAAATTAAGTATTCTACTGAGTGAATGCCGCTTAAGAAGAGTGTTTTCAAGTTTTTCTTTTCTTTTTCTTCAGCAAGCATAATTGTAATCATTGATCCGACAGATAAGCTAAGCGCTAGTGGAATCATCATGAATAGGATTTGTACGGCTGTTTGTGGGTTGCCGTCTTTGTTCATGAAATGGTCGTATGCCAGTAACATTCCGTACGGGAATACGATTTGGAATAACATTGCTCCATTGCTTAAAATCATTTGTGTACGTAGCCAAATTAAGGCGCTAATTCTTTTAATCATTTAATTTCTCTCCTGTCAATTGAATAAAGATGTCTTCTAACGTTGGTTCCATTGAGTGAATGAGTTCCACTTGTCTCATGTCTTGGTCTTTTAAGTCTTCAAATGCCATCACTTGTTCGCTGTGGTCATTGAAAATCACTTTCACTCGTTTTTCTTTGTTGTATTTTTGAATAATATCTCGTGGAGTTCCGATTTCCACTAAGTCCCCTTGGTTTAGTAGGGAAATGCGATCACACAACTCTGTGGCTTCGACCATGTCGTGTGTTGTTAGGAAAATCGTTGTTCCCGCTGTTTTTAGTTCTTCCAACAGACGGTGAATCTTCTTAGAGGTCATTGGGTCTAGCCCACTCGTTGGTTCGTCTAGGAAGAGTAACTCTGGTCTGTTTAAGAGTGCTCTTGCTAGAAACATTCTCTGACGCATCCCTGTTGAAAGTTTTTCTCCGCGATTGTCTTCTTACTTTCTAGTAGTCCGACTTGTTCCAGCACTTCATCGACGCGGCTATTTGGTAATCCGTAAATCTTTCGCGTAGACGATTAAGTTCTTCTCGAGACTTAATTTTCTCGTAGTAACCACTTGAAATCTCCTACGAGTCCGATATGTGCTAAAGTCTTCAGGGAGTAAGGTCCTTTGTATCTTTGCCGAGGAGCTGTGTCGTTCCTTCATCGGCTTTTAGTTGGCCAGTTAGGATATTGATGAGGGTTGTTTTCCCTGCTCCACTTGGTCCTAAGAACCCGAAGATTTCTCCTTTTTCGACGTTAAATTGAATTTGGTTTAGAGCTGTCTTGTTTCCAAAACGCTTTGTAATTTTTTCTACTGTAATCATGTTTGCCTCCATGTGTTGTTCTTGATGATTCTACTTTAACAAAAACAAAGGTCACTCAGTAGGCCCGTCCGTCACGACTCACCATGACAAAAGTCACGATAAAAAATGACGGTGGAATTTGACAGCTTCTACCACCATAATAGGAAAAAATCCCTCGTTTACATACATTTTCGGAACCCTTTTCATTATTGTTGTAAACGCAATTCTTCCTCTTTACTTTCCTGATTTTTACTACTATAATGCAGGTAGAGAAAGGGGGTAGCGATTATGAACGTACCTACACTAGCATCACAACGTATCTCTCTAAGGCCCTTTCACGAAACTGACATGGAGATTGTAGAGGCTTTGCTAACGGACCCTCTAGCAACGTCCAATCTTCCATGGGTATCTGCAACGTCTCATTTAAATGCAGAGAACTTTTATACACAACTAATGGACAACGACCCGTACTTTTTTATCATTGAAATGAAGAATTACGACCTGCCAATTGGCTTTATGAAAGTCTCCACAGACAAAAGTCATCTAATGGATTTCGCGCTGCTCGAAGAATATTGGCATCGTGACATTTTAATTGAAGCCTTTCAATTATTACATCCGTACCTTCTTGAGCAGGGCATCTCAGAGCTCTATTTAAAAGTAGAAAGTACGCACACAGACTCTTGCGACTTCGCCAAACGGATTGGATTTTCATACGAGTACTCCTATGAGGTCAAAGACGGAAGCACGGTCCGACTCTACCACATGATTCTCATTCCCGAAATCGCTCGTTTCAACCCAGATATGTGGCAAACTCACTCTGAGCGCTTTATCGAAGCCCTTTAGCATGCAAAAACTCCGACTGGAATCCCAGCCGGAGTTTCTTTTTATCTAACTGTCTTTGTTTCTCTTACCAACAAGCTCAAAGCATTTCACAAAATTTAAAGCATAAATAAAATAGATGATTACGGAGTATCTTACGGATTCTATAGTAATGGAAATAACGAGTGTAACCGAAATGAATTAGGGCGTCAGTTGATTTTATCAACTTGACGCCCTTTGAAGTTCGGTAGGCAAAGAGACCTTGGCTCTTGCCGGTACAGTTATTTCCATTACTATGAAGATATCCGTAAGGATACGCAGTAATCATCTATGCACTATTTTGTTTGAAATGCTTCGAAGTCGAATACTTCGCCTTTGATCTTGTCTGGTAAGATAAGCGCGATTAAAATACCAACAATCGCCGGTCCCATCCATCCAAGCGACAACCCTTGCAGTGGAAGAATTTCCAACGCCTTGGCTAATCCCTCTAATTTCAAAGCAGAAGCTAAACTTGAAACTGTTGAAATAATCGTTGTCAACGCCACTGTTAACTGCATTCCTCTCTTAGAGAACGCCACTTTCTTATTCACTAATACGAAGAACGCAATCACCACTGTAATTGGATATAAAATCATCAATACTGGAAGTGAGAATGCGATAATCGTTTGAAGACCAAGCGTTGCTACACCAAATCCGATTAAGGTAAATACTGTCGCATACACTTTATAAGAGAAGCGAGGGAATGTTTCTTCGAAGAACTCCCCTACAGATACGATTAACCCTACTGTTGTTGTTAAGCAGGTAATGACTACCATCACTGCTAGGAAGGCTTGTCCGAATGTACCGAATAACTCGCGTGAAGCCATTGTTAATACGTATGACCCAACGTTTAAATCTGCATCTTTTGCTAATGCACTTGCCACGTTGAAATGATTTCCAAGGAATGCAAGTCCGATATATAGTACGCTGAATCCAATCGCTGTTACAACGCCAACGCTCATGATTGTTTTCTCGTATTCTTTCTTAGAGCTGAAATGGAACTCTTTTAACGTGTTCACAGCAACTACTGAGAAGGCTACTGCTGCCAAAGCGTCTAGTGTGTTATATCCTTCGATAAAGCCATTCCCGAAAGCTTTCGCTGCTGTCAATTCTGTTTGCCCAGCTAATTCAGGTGTTGTTTGACCGAATTTAAACGCGCCAACGACTACTAAGATTAAGATTAATCCTGCAAAGATTGGTGTTAAGATTTTACCGATGCTTGATAATAGTGATGAACGGTTATATGCCAAGTAAAAGGCTACCGCAAAGTAAATCGCCGCGTAAATAATAAGTCCTGATTTTGAATCCGATAAGAACGGTGCTACCCCGATGTTGTAAGAAACAGTTGCTGTACGTGGAATCGCAAAGAAAGGTCCAATGGATAAGTATAATGCAACTAAAAATGCGAGTGAGAAAATCGGATGAATCTTTTCGTCCAATTCTTTCTTGAACCCACCATTAATGACCGTTCCGATTAAAAGCGTTCCGATGGCAAGTCCGACCCCAGAAACAATAAATCCGATAACTGCTGGCCAAAGTTGATCAGCTGATTGATATCCTAAAGTTGGTGGGAAAATGAGGTTCCCTGCTCCAAAGAAAAATCCAAAGAGTAGTAACCCTGTTAATAAACCTTTTTTCATATAGTTAACTCCTTTAAACAAATGACCCTTCAAATGCCGTTCTTCGCATTCGAAGGGTCACTCTTCACTGTTATTCAATTACTATTCAATTAAGCTACTGTTGAGCCGTTTGGCATTCCGTCTGGTGCAAACACCACTTGTAGGACGCCATCTTTTTCAGCCGAAAGAATCATTCCTTGGCTGATTTGTCCGCGCATTTTACGTGGTTTCAAGTTCGCAACGATGACGACTTTCTTACCAACAAAAATACTTGGATCTGGATACCATTCTGCGATACCAGAAAGGATTTGACGGTGACCGCCAGCATCTCCAGCATCTAAGCGGAATTGAAGCAATTTGTCTGCCCCTTCCACTGGTCCGCATTCGATGACTTCTGCGACTTTCAATTCAATCTTATCGAAGTCGTCGTATTTGATGCTTTCTTTTTCGCTTGAAAGTTCCACTTCTTCTGGGTTCCAGTCCGTGTTTTCTTCTTCAGCTGGTGCTCCACCCATTTTTGCTTGGATGTAAGCTACTTCTTCTTCAACGTCTAAACGTGGGAAGATTGGTTGTCCTTTTTCAACCACTTTAGTTCCTTCAGGAATCACGCCGAATGTGTGTAATGAAGGGTAATCCATTAACGCGCTATCTGTAATTCCTAATTGTGCCAAGATTTGGCTTGGAGTTTCTGTCAAGAATGGTTGTAAGGCAACAGCAATGATACGTAAGCTTTCTGCTAAGTAGTTCATTGTACGTGCTAATTCTTCTTGGCGCGCTTCATCTTTCACAGCTGCCCATGGAGTTGTTTCGTCGATATATTTATTTGTACGAGAAACGAATTTCCAGATTGCGGCAAGAGCCACTGAGAATTGCATGTTTTCCATTGCTTCTTCTACTTCCACGATCATCGCTTTAGAAGCATCGACTAATTCTTGGTCAAATTTTGAAACAGGTGCAGTGTATGCAGGAATTGTTCCATCGAAATACTTATTAATCATCGCAACAGTACGGTTTAATAAGTTTCCTAAGTCATTGGCTAAGTCATAGTTAATACGTTCTACGAATGATTCTGGAGTGAAGATTCCGTCAGAACCAAATGGCACTTCACGTAATAAATAGTAACGAAGTGCATCTAATCCGTAACGTTCGATTAATGTGTTAGGGTCTACGACGTTCCCTCTAGATTTAGACATTTTACCGTCTTTCATCAATAACCAGCCATGTGCGAAGATTTTCTTCGGTAATGGTAAATCTAATGCCATTAACATAATTGGCCAGTAAATCGTGTGGAAACGAACGATTTCTTTTCCGATGAAATGTACATCTGCAGGCCAGTAGCGGTTGAATAATGTTTCGTCGTCGCTACCATATCCTAGTGCTGTGATGTAGTTTGATAACGCATCAATCCATACGTAAATCACGTGTTTTGGATCGTTTGGAACTGGAATTCCCCAGTCAAATGATGTACGTGAAACGGCTAAGTCTTCTAAACCTGGTTTGATGAAGTTATTAATCATTTCGTTTTTACGAGATTCTGGTTGGATGAAATCTGGGTGTTCTTCGTAGTATTGCAATAAGCGGTCTGCATATTTGCTCATTCTGAAGAAGTAAGATTCTTCTTTAACGAGTTCTACTTCGTGTCCACTTGGTGCAACCCCACCAATCATTTTTCCTTCAGCATCGCGGTATACTTCGACTAATTGAGACTCAGTGAAGTACTCTTCGTCTGATACTGAATACCAACCTTCGTATTCACCAAGGTAAATATCGCCATTGTCCACTAATTTTTGGAAAATCTTTTGGACGGCTTTTGTATGGCGTGGTTGTGTTGTACGAATGAAGTCATCGTAAGAGATGTCTAGCTTTTTCCAAAGGTCTTGAATGCCGAAAATGATTTTATCGACGAATTCAATTTCAGAAACGCCTGCTTCTTTCGCTTTTTCTTGGATTTTTTGTCCGTGTTCGTCTGTTCCTGTTAAGAAGTAAGTGTCAAAGCCTTGTAGTTTTTTATAGCGAATCATTGCATCGCTGGCTACGGTTGTATAGGCATGACCAATGTGTAAGTTTGCCACTTGGATAGTAAATCGGTGTGGTTAAGTAAAATGTTTTCTTGTCTTCAGCCATGTTGGGCTAAGCCTCCTTGAAATTGTTTAAAGATAGGCATAGTATACCATACCTACGCAAAAAATACGAGAAGTGAAAACTAACTGAAAACATTGTGGAGAGTGTGAAATTGTGCTGAGATTCAGTTGGGTGGTTCTGGTGGTTGGTTTGTGCTGATGATTTCTTAGAATCCTTGCGGATTCTTTTTATAATCGCTGTTACAGGGCACCGGTGCAAGCCTGTAGTCTTGCACCTTCGAAGCTTCAAACGCGGAGTACGGGATTTGTCCCTACTCCGCCTAATTCATATTCGATGCGATTCCCCGTTACTGCGATTATAAAATCCGCAAGCTTCTTCGAAATCATCTATGTAGAAACCCAACTGAATTGAGTTTATTTTTACCGCTCCACAATGTTTTGGTTTTGCTTCTTGTAATTTTTGCGTGCATAGATACTTTGAACAATTTCAGGAGGCGGGCCCGTTGGAAACAAGGAAACTTTAAGGAGAAATAGAAAAAAGAGAAGGTGGGGAGACCTTCTCTTAGAATGGAGATAACGGAGTTTATTTATTTCTTCTTACGGTTGAGAATCGCGTTGAGGACGACGGCAAGGATGCTGGCCATGACGATTCCGTTTTTGAAGAACATACTAAATTCTGTTGGGAGGCTATTGAATAAATTACTATTATTAAAGCCGACACCGACTGCAATTGATACTGCAGCGATAAGAAGTTGTGTTCGTTATTTGCAAAAGTCCACTACGAGCAAGCATCTGCATCCCTTGAAGAGATACGAACCCAAACATCACGATCATTGCCCCACCGATGACTGGATCAGGGATGATTTGTGCTAAAGCACCGAATTTTGGAAGAAGTCCTAATAATAGAAGGAAGCCTGCTGCGTAGTAGATTGGAAGACGTGTTTTAATTCCTGACATTTTCACTAATCCCACGTTTTGAGAGAATCCTGTATATGGGAATGTATTGAAAAAAATACCCTCCAAGCAATACGGCTAACCCTTCCGCGCGGTATCCGTTACGAAGACGCGTTTCATCGATTGGATCCTCGTAATATCAGACAGTGCTAAGTACACCCCAGTAGACTCAACCATTGAAACCATCGCAATAATACACATCATGAAATGATAGAAGTCACTTCAAAGGTTGGCAGTCCAAAATAGAAAGCTGTAGGAACGTGTAAGAGTGGCGCAGCGCCAACAGGAGCAAAACTCACTAACCCCATCATTGTCGCAAGTCCAGTTCCCAATCAACTAATCCGATTAAAATCGAAATCGACTTCAAGAAGCCTTTTCGTAAAGATATTGATCACTAAAAATAACTGACAACAGTAACGAGTGACAGATTAGGCTACACTTTGCTGACGTTGGATCGGAAGCATTTCCTCCCATATTTCCAATAGCTACCGGAATGAGCGTTACACCGATGGTCGTAATGACTGAGCCTGTAACGATGGCTGGGAAGAAGCGTGCTAGTTTCGAGAAGACACCGGAAATCAGAACGACGAAAAATCCCAGACACAATCAAAGCTCCCGAAACATCGCACCACTACCGTGACTTTTGACCAATAATCGTTAATGGTGCTACCGATTGGAAGGCTACCCTAATACGACTGGAAGACCAATCCCGAAATGTTTGTGCAATTGCAGTTGTAAGAAAGTAGCAATCCCGCACATGAAAAATATCTGTTGAGACTAAGTACGTTAATTGTTCAGTGTTATATCCGAGAGCTCTCCCAATCATCATTGGTACTAGGATTGAACCAGAGTACATGGCTAATAAATGTTGTAGCCCAAGCACCATCGCTTTGTGAATGTTTTTTTCTTGTTGTTGCATTATAAGTCTGCCTCCTTAAATACGACCTGTCCATTTTCAAAACGTTCTAAGCGCGCTAGGAAAAGACTGGGATGCCTGTTTCTTCTAGGAGCCCACGTCCATCTTGGAATGATTTTTTTCAATGACAATTCCGATGGCTTCCACTTTTAGCGCCGGCTTGTTCCACAATCTCGACGAGTCCTTTTTGCGGCTTGTCCGTTCGCTAAGAAATCGTCGACGATAAGGACTTTGTCATTTTCAGAAAGGTACTTACTAGCGATAGAGACGGTATTAGTGACTTGCTTTTGTAAAGGAATAAACTTCCGCAGTGAGGATTCCTTCATTCATCGTGATGTTCTTTGATTTCTTCGCAAAAAAATCATTGGAACCCCTGAGTGCGTCCGCTGTATACAGTGCTGGAGCAATTCCAGATGCTTCAATCGTGACAACCTTTTCGTAATCCCCAAAGTGTCAAACTTATCCGCAAAGACTTTTCCAATCTCTTTCATCAAGTTTAAATCGACTTGGTGAGTAAGAAAAGAATCGACTTTTAAGGATGTTTTCGCCTAAAAACATAGCCATCTTTTTAGAATACGTTCTTCTAATGTTTTCATAAGTCCTCCTTAAAAAAATAATCGACAGAATAAATGCAACTCCATTTCCGGTCAAAAACCGTACATTTTTAAACCGATTTATTAAGATAGTTATGATTTTACTGTTTTCGTTTTTAAAAATCAACTATAGAACGTGTAATTTTTTTACATTTTTAACGAACTATATACAAAAAAACTATATTATAATATTCCTTTTTAACGACTGAAAGCACTAAAAAAACGAGCAGGAAAATCCTGCTCGTCTAACAGTTACGTTTTAAATTATTTTTTTCTTCTGCTTTCTTATTTGTTACAAATACGATTGCACCAATTGTAGCGAAGATTGCTGATAATACCCAGTAAGCATCACGAATTGAACCAGTGTTTGGTAATTCAAAGCTTGGTGTAGTTGTTCCAGCAGTTGGCGTATATTTCATCATTGTAAAAACCATTTGTATTTTTTTAATGACTTTACTAAAAGGTAATTATAAGATATTTTAGTAAAAAACATGTACTATTCTAAACGCTAAGCTAAAATGTATTCTTTTCATTAATTTCTTTGTCGGACTCTATGGCCTCATCTTGTTTGAACGCCCAAAAACGTTGTCCCACGTAATTTAATAATACGTACAAGCCCATACCAATCACGAGTGCAATATTTCCTTGTAATTTTTCTCCTGCTCCTTGGAAAAGATACAAGGCTAATGGTTGCGCAACCCCATATGCTATTAAATAACATACGGTCAAGTTAATCGCGAATCTGATAATGGCTTTTTGGCTAGTTTTCTTCACTTCAAATGTGTACTTTTTATTAAGGAAGTAACTAAGAATTCCTCCAAATAAGTAGTTCATCGCTGAAGAGAACCAGTGCCCCAAATCTAGTATATTATAGCAGTAAAACATAATTGCCATTCCAAACAATGTATTTATAATTCCAACGACGATAAATTTTAAAAACGTCTTATCAAATATTTTAAATAGTTGATTTTTCAAATTATTTCCTCCACTCTCAACAGGTGTATTATACACCCTGTTTTGACTAAAAAAACACAACTTACGACAAAAATGATCATAAGTTGTGCCATTGTTTCACTGTTTATTTCCAAAGATTACTCTTCTTCGTCTTCTTCGTCGAATTCTTTATCTAACTCTTCGTCATCGATGATAATTAAGTCTTCTTCTACACTTACTTCGTCTACTAAGTCTTCATCAGCACCTAGTTCGTTCAAGTCAGAACGGTAAGCATCGATTTCGTCTTCCTCTTCCACATCGTCGTCAAGATCCACATCGATATCGTCGTCTAAGTCATCGCTATCAAGCTCTTCGTCATCGATAAGTTCTTCATCTTCTGGATCATCATCGTTGTAATCGATAAGATCATCTTCAGAACCAAACGCGTTAACTTTCTTACGTTTCTTACGAGGTTTTTTCAATTCTTCATCTTCCATAGATGTCGCGATTTCTTCATCGATAGAATCGATTGGATACCATTCTCGTAATCCCCAACGGTTATCTCCTAGTGAGATAAAGCTTCCGTCGATATTTAAATCTGTATAGAAGCGAGTCATACGTGATTCTAACGCTTCGTCACTTAATTCCATGTATTCTTGAATTTCTACTAATAATTGGTTGAAATCTAAAACTTCATTCTTAGCTTCTAAAATAGCATGCGCTACTTCGACCATTGATAATTCGTTTTTATTAATGCCATCGAGTTTCTTTAATTCCAATGGTTACACTTCCTTTCCTGTTCATCCTAAACAGTATAGCACAGATTCTTCATATTGTGCTACTTTAGAGAATTTTTTTTATGCATTTTCTCCTGTTTGTAAATGGAACGTCACAAGCGAGTTTGTAATCAGCTGTCTTTGTTGGAATAACTGATATTCCAGAACCACTAGCACTGTCTCTTCTGTTTCTTTCACGTGTAGTTGTTTTGTCTGAATATCAAAATGCATTTGTCGACCAGCACCTAATTCATAAATCCCTTTAGTTGCCTTTGTTTTATTGAATTCCATTTTACTACGCGCATCGCCTTGACGATGAAGTGTCACTTGCGGCACTTCCCCCGTCGTGTCGATTTCTACTTTCACACGCGTATTTGTCTCATCCTCTACATAACTAAGCACAAAACCAGAGTCCTTACGAAGACGCGTCGCATCCGCAAGCATCCGCTGCTTCATCGTTTCCCCACCTTGACTCAAAACCGTCTCAATCGTTAACTTCACATTCCATCCCCCTCTCTCCCTTTCCGGATTTTTATTGGGCAAGCAAACTCTGCGCTCTAACCCCTATTCCAAAAAGGTTTCTAAATTCAAAAAAGTCTTTGATGGCGGAGAAATTTTCGGATTCTATAGTAGCTGTAATAGGAAAAGCATTAAAACGAATAAGGGGAGTTAGGAATTTATTTCCCTTACTCCCCCTTTGAGGCTTTTAAAGGCGAGAGACTTTTGGCTCGAGCCGCTGCCCTATTACAGCTACTATGAAGACATCCGAAAATTTCGAAGCCATCAAACATATTTATATTTTTTAGTATTTCGCTAACTCTTGTTGTAATAGTTGGTTGACAACGCCAGGGTTTGCTTTCCCTTTCGTTTGCTTCATAATCTGCCCAACTAAGAATCCAACAGCGCGGTCTTTACCATTCTTGAAGTCTTCAATAGACTGTGCATTGTTCGCCAACACATCTTGAATAATCGGTAATAACTGAGCAGGATCACTCAATTGAACCATACCGTGTTTTTCAACAACGCCTTTTGCAGTTCCGCCTTCTTCGGCTAATAGCAAGAAGACTTTCTTCGCTAATTTCGAACTGATCGTTCCGTCTGCGATTAATTGAATCATTTCTGCTAAGCTTTCTGGCGTTAACTTCAAGTCTTTCAATTCTAATTTCTTGCTGTTCATGTGCGCTGAGATGTCACCCATTAACCAGTTTGAGGCTTGTTTAGGGTCGGCACCCGCAGCAACTGTTGCATCGAAGAAATCAGACATTTCTTTTGTTAATGTTAATACCATTGCATCATATTCCGGCAAGCCAAATTCGCTCACATAACGTTCACGACGTTTGCTTGGCATTTCAGGAATCGAAGCACGTACTTCTTCAATCCATTCATTTGAGATTTGGAAGTTTGGTAGGTCTGGTTCTGGGAAGTAACGGTAGTCACTTGAACCTTCTTTTGACACGCATTAAGATAGTTTGACCAGTCGCATCATCAAAACGACGTGTTTCTTGTAGGATTTCTCCGCCATTACGTAGGACGTTCGCTTGACGAACTTCTTCGAACGCTAACCCTTTACGGACGTTGTTAAATGAGTTTAAGTTTTTCAACTCAGTTTTTGTCCCAAATTTTTCTTGACCATAAGGACGGATGGAAATGTTCGCGTCACAACGCATTGAACCTTCTTCCATCTTCACGTCAGAAACACCTGTAAACATGATGATTTGACGAAGGGCTTCCAGATACGCATACGCTTCTTCCGGAGAACGCATATCCGCTTCCGATACGATTTCAATCAGTGGAGTTCCTTGACGGTTTAAGTCCACATAAGAAAATCCGTCTGTTCCGTGCGTATTTTTACCCGCATCTTCTTCAAGGTGAACACGTTCAATACGAATGCGTTTTGTTTGTCCTTCTACTTCGATATCAATCCAGCCATCATGACCGATTGGGTAATCGAATTGAGAGATTTGGTACGCTTTTGGATTATCAGGGTAGAAATAGTTTTTACGGTCGAATTTTGTATCTTGAGAAATAGTACAGTTCAACGCAAGAGCTGCACGCATTCCGAATTCTAACGCACGTTTATTCACGACAGGAAGAACCCCTGGATATCCCCAGTCGATGACGTTTGTATTTGTATTTGGTTCCGCACCGAAATGTGCTGGTGATGGAGAGAACATTTTTGAATCAGTTTTTAATTCAACGTGGCACTCTAAACCAATAATTGTTTCAAAGTTCATGTCATTGTTCCTCCTTATAATTGTGGGCGGCGTAAGTAGTAATCATTTGCTTGTTCAAATGCATACGCTGCTTGATAAATCGTTTTTTCTTGGAAGTAATTTCCGATTAATTGAATTCCGACTGGTAGGCCTTCTTTTGTGAAGCCAGCAGGAACTGAAATCGCTGGTAGTCCAGCTAAGTTTACAGGAACTGTTAATAAGTCCGCCATATACATTGCGATTGGGTCGTCACTATGTTCCCCTAATCCGAATGCAGCAGAAGTCGTTACAGGTCCTAAGATTAAATCATAGTTTTCAAATACTTTTGCAAAGTCTTGTTTGATTAATGTACGTACTTGTCCAGCTTTCTTGAAGTAAGCATCGTAGTAACCAGAACTTAAACTGAATGTTCCAAGCATGATACGACGTTTTACTTCCATACCGAACCCTTCAGAACGGCTCTTCACATATAAATCTTCTAATGTTTCTGCGTCTGTAGAACGGTGACCGTAACGGATTCCGTCAAAACGTTGTAAGTTCGAAGAGGCTTCAGATGAAGCTATGATATAGTACGCTGGAATTCCGTATTTAGAGTGAGGTAGGCTCACTTCTTCAACGATCGCTCCCATTTCACGATATTGGTCAGCTGCTTTTTAATACTGCTGCTTGCACTTCAGGGATCCACACCTTCTGCAAAATATTCGTTTGGCAACGCGATACGCATACCTTTAATATCGCCTGTTAATCCTTTATGGTAAGCAGGAACTTCTTTTGGCACACTTGTTGAATCGCGGTGGTCATATCCAGAAATCGCGCTTAATACTAAGGCGTTATCTTGAACAGTACGTGTAAATGGTCCGATTTGGTCTAAGCTTGACGCAAAGGCAATCAAACCGTAACGAGAAATACGGCCATATGTTGGTTTCATCCCAACAATCCCTGTAAAACTTGCAGGTTGGCGGATAGAACCACCTGTATCAGAACCTAGAGACGCTAATACTTCGCCTGAAGCAACCGCTGCGGCAGAACCACCTGAAGATCCACCAGGCACTTTTGTTAAGTCCCAAGGATTTTTTGTTTTCTTGAAGTAAGAAGTTTCTGTTGAACCACCCATGGCAAATTCGTCCATGTTGAGTTTACCAACGTTTACCGCACCTTCTGCTTTTTAACAATTCCATGACGTGCGCATCGTAAATTGGGTTGAAGTCTTCTAACATACGGCTTGAAGCAGTTGTTAAAAGGTCGCGTGTTACGATATTGTCTTTAATCCCGATTGGAAGACCTTGAAGAGAAGCTTCCCGCCGTAGCCTTTTTCGTCAGCAGCGGCTGCTTGTTGCAGTGCTTCTTCTTCATTTAATGTCACGAACGCTTCTACTTTAGGTTCTAAAGCGTGGATACGTTCGAAGGTTTCTTTTGTTAATTCAACAGAAGTGAATTCTTTATTACGAAGACCTTCGTGAAGCTCAACTAATGTTTTGTTTTCGATAATACTCATGCTTCACCCTCCTCGTTTTCGCCCATAATTGCAGGCACTTGAATAAATCCATCTTCGCTTGTTTTCACATTACGCATTAACAAGTCGCGGTCTGTTCCTTTTTCAGCAACATCTTCACGCATCACATTCACTAATGGATATCCGTGAGTTGTGACAGGCACACCCGTTGTATCTACTTCGTTTAATTGTTCCACCATATCAATGATATCGCTCATTTGTTCTGTAAAATGAAGGATTTCATTGTCGGCAAAAAGCTAGCTTTTGCAAGTTTGGCAACGTGTCTAACTTCTTTTTTTCCTCAATGGCCATGTTTTTTTCCTCGCTTTCAAAAATCAATACTTTTCTATTTTAAAAGGCACTTGTGCCTCCGTCAATGTTAATCAAAGATATGGTATGTGAAGACGCCTTGTGACATATCTTGTAATAAGAATGCCTCCACTCCATTAATCGAACTAATACGAACTTCGACTGGTGTTGTCTTCGGCAAGTATTTATTCGCAACGTCTGTTACATGCTGTGCGAGACCGATAATTTCAGACTCACCATAGAATTGCGTCATGATATTTACGACCATTTTCTTCGCAACATTATCTTGATACATCACGCGAGCTGTTACCCCTGATAAGTTCGGGAAGAAGTTTTGGACTTCTGTTCTGAAGTTTTCAAACGCTGTAGACTCCTCTGTCGCAGATTCGTTCACTAAAGGAAGAACCACTACTTTTTGGTTCACGTTTGACCAGTTTGTAATTTCTGTTCCCTCTACTGAAGTAGCTTCAAGAAGATATACCCCTCCGCCGATATCATCTTTAGACGTTTGACGGAATACTCCAAACACGATAGGCACAGCCTTCAATGCGTCGTTTTGACGTAAACGCGTTAAAATCGTATTCGCAATTTCTTTTGCTTTGGCAATCAACACTTCATTTGAAATTTCCGTTTCAGCATCTTTCCCATCGTTCGTGTAGTAATCCACACTATTCATCGCAATTCCGATGCTAATTCCACCTAACTCAAAGTTGTTTTCCGTTTGAATCATGTAGTCTTGTTCAAGGATTTGTGCTAAATATATTGGTTCACGGCCTGTAGGAGATGTATCTCCATTATCAGCCGGGTTTAGCCCATCTGGATTCTTATCACTCTTACGCGCAATCCATTTTAGCCGTTGTTTCCGCATCGATGATTTGGCCCTCTCTAAAGAAGTATTGGTTCGTTGGGAACACGCTTCTTGAAAGGTCAATCAATCCTGTTTCAAAGTTCTTTAAGTTAAATCCCTGTATTTAAGCTTAAAGTCGCTCCACGGTTTTGGCTCACTTCATATTTTCCATTTGTAATAAGCGCACGATAAAAAAATTATTCGACAATTGATTTGTTGTTGATTGTACTACTTTTTGCATTTGCATCTTTATTCGTATTGGTACTTTGTTGATTTGCTCTTGTAACATTTGCACAGGCAGCTAATGATACAACACTTGCTAAACCAAGCAATCCCAATCGTAATGTTTTTTTCTCATGTGATATCCTTTCTATGCAAGAGAATCGAGAAATTGTTGCTCGCTCCACACTTCGATTCCTAGGTCATTTGCCTTCGTTAATTTACTTCCAGCAGAATGCCCCTGCAATCACCACATCCGTCTTCTTCGAAACAGATCCTGTTACTTTGGCTCCAAGCAATTCGAGTTTTTCTTTTTGCATCTTGTCTTGTTAATTGTTCTAAAGTCCCTGTTAATACGACTGTCTTCCCGCTTAGGACATGTCCTGAAGCGATAGAATCGTCTTTTGTCACTCCAAGATAGGTCATATTCACGCCTCTATCTTGCAATTCTTGAATTAATTCTTGAACAGATGGTTGTTCAAAATAAGTTTTTACACTATAAGCAATAATATCACCTAAACCATCAATTTCCAACAATTGTTCAATGCTCGCTTCTTTCAAAGCCGTCATCGTTTTAAAATGTTGCGCTAATTCTTTAGCCGCCTTCGTTCCCACATGACGGATTCCAAGTCCTGTAAGGAGGCGCTCCAGTGAGTTTTCTTTGCTCTTCTCAATCGCTTCAAGAATATTTTCAGCGCTCTTTTGTTGAATTTTATCTAAAGCTAATAGCTGGTCTAGCGTTAATTGATATAAATCTGCCACATCGAGAACAAGCCCTTCTTCAAAGAGTTGCTTGATAACACGTGGCCCAATCCCACTCATATTCATCGCATTGCGTGAAACAAAGTGGCTTATTCCTTCTGTCAATTGAGCAGGGCATTTTGGATTCAAGCAGCGAATCGCCACCTCTTCTTCCAAATGTTCTAATTTTGCATGACAGACCGGGCAAGTCGTTGGAAACTCGTACGGCTGACTCGTTGCAGGACGTTTCTCTAAATCACGCGTGTGACTTCTGGAATAATGTCTCCAGCCTTATGAATCACAACGGTGTCTTCTAGACGGATGTCGCGCTCCTTAATCAAGTCAATATTATGCAAGCTCGCACGGCGTACCGTCGTTCCTGCTAATTGAACGGGATCCATCACCGCAGTTGGCGTTACAACCCCCGTACGTCCAACCGTCCACTCGATATCGCGGACTACGGTTTGTGCTTCTTCGGCTGGGAATTTATACGCAATTGCCCAACGTGGTGCTTTCACCGTAAAGCCGATTTCTTCTTGAGCGGCAAAATCGTTCACCTTAATGACCATACCGTCGATTTCATACGGCAACTCTTGGCGTTTGGCTGCAATCGTCTCGATGTAATTCCAGACTTCATCAATCGTTTGGCATTTTCAAACGCTCAGGATTTGTCACAAAAGCCAATCTCTGCCATTTTCTCTAATAGCTCTTCTTGGGTGGAAACACCTAGCTCTTCCACACTTGGACTGTTGTAAAGAAAGACCGATAAGTTTCTCTTTGCCGCAATTTTTTTGGATCGAGCTGTCTGAGACTTCCGGCTGCCGCATTTCTTGGGATTCGCAAAGACTTCAAGCCCTTCTTCTTCACGCGCTTCGTTTAACGCCACGAATGCTTTTTTTGGCATATAACATTCTCCCGCGTACTTCGATATTCCAAGGTTCTTTTAGAGAAAGCGGCACAGATTTAATCGTGCGGACATTGCCTGTTACATCTTCCCCAGTCGTTCCGTCGCCACGAGTCGCTCCAAGTACAAGCTGTCCGTCTTGATAGGTCAACGCGATTGAGAGTCCATCGATTTTCAATTCACATACATATTCAATCGCACGATTCGTTAATTTACGAAGACGCGCATCGAACTCTTCCAAGTCTTCTTTTCGAGAAGGCATTTGAAAGACTAAGCATTGGATTGGTATGCGTCACCTTCTGGAACTGGTCGAGCACTTCTCCACCCACACGTTGCGTTGGTGAATCTGGTGTCACGAATTCCGGATGGGCCTCTTCGAGCGCCACTAGTTCATGATAAGCCTTGTCGTACTGTGCATCAGTTGCAGTTGGCTTATCTTCCACATAATACTCATGACTCCAACGATTTAATTGTTCTTTTTAGCTCTTCAATTCTTTGTTGAATCGTTGTACTCATCTTCATCCTCTATTCTTCGATTTTTTTCGATTGGGGCAAAACTTGCAAGGAGTCGTTTAATTCCCATTCCGGCAAAGGCCACGTCTAACTCTTGACGGTCTCCTTCACCAGTAATGCGGACAACGGTTCCTGTTCCCCATTTTTTATGTGACACTTTCATACCCACATTCCATCCATCTGTTGAAGATGAATTTGCTTGTGGTTTGTCTGCACGTTGAATACGCGCTGGTGTCGTTTGTTTCTTTTGTAAATAACCACCGCTAGTTTGCGATTGGCTAGTCGTTCGATAGCGGTCAAATAGTCCCCGTGCCACCCTGTTGACGCGGATGACTGTGACTGACTACGAGAGCCATACGATGATGTTTGACTACGATTCCCATAAGACGATGTCTGGTTATTCGTATAAAAACTACTTGAGTAGTACGAATCACTCACCATTTCGCCTTCTTTTTGTAATAAACGATCATCGATTTCTTCAATAAAGCGGGACTCACGATAGTTTTGTGTCTTCCCGTAAAGAAGTCGTGAGTACGCACGGGTCATGAAAGAGTTTCTTCTCGGCACGAGTAATCCCTACATACGCCAAGCGACGTTCCTCTTCTTCGTCCCCATCTTGCAGTGAGCGGCCTGACGGGAAAATTCCGTCTTCCATTCCAACAAGGAAAACAACAGGGAACTCAAGCCCTTTTGCCGCGTGCAAGGTCATTAATGTAATTTGAGAAGCGCTAGTCTCTTCTTCGCTTTCCATATCCGTCACCAGTGACAAGTCCGTTAAGAATTGGACTAGCGGTGATTCTTCAGCTTCTGTATCGAGTCTTTGGTCCTCGAACTCTTTAGCTACCGATAGGAACTCGCGCATGTTATCGATACGCGCATCGGCTTCCATAGTACGCGCTTGTTCTAACGAAGCGATATACCCTGATTTTGTCATGACTTCTTCGATTAATTCCGTTAACGTCACAAACTCTTGCATCTTCGTTAAATCAGCAATCAGTTGTGCAAAATCGGCTAATCCTTTCCCTGCTTTACCAGAAATCCCGTTTAATGGACTTCCAGCCGCTTCTAAAAGGGAGAAGCTATGCATTTCGGCAAAGAGCGCTAGTTTATCAATACTCTTATCTCCGATTCCGCGTTTTGGCGCATTCACCACACGTCTAAAACTAAAGTCATCCGTTGGGTTCACTAAGAGACGTAAGTATGCAAGAAGGTCTTTAATTTCCAAGCGTTCATAGAAGCGTTGGCCTCCAACTATCTTGAATGGCATATTTGCCTTTAATAAATCTGCTTCGAGGGCGCGTGACTGCGCATTACTTCTGTAAAGCACTGCAAAATCGCTATAGTCATACCCATCAAAGTTCACCATTTTTTGAATGGTACTGATCACATAACGAGATTCATCATATCCCGTATGTCCGCAGTAATACGTGATTTTCTCGCCGGTTTCATTGTCTGTCCACAATTCTTTTGGCTTACGATTCACATTATTTTCGATGACTTGGTTCGCTGCTTTAAGATGGTCTTTGTTGAACGATAATTTTGTTCAAGGAGGACCACTTTTGCATCCGGATAATCTTGTTCAAATGACAAGATGTTCTCCATATCGGCTCCACGCCATCCGTAAATACTTTGGTCGGCATCCCCTACCACGCAGATGTTTTTGAATTTATCTGCAAGGAGTTTTACCAATAAGTATTGTGCGTGGTTTGTATCTTGATACTCATCCACGTGAATATAGTGGAATTTTTGTTGGTAGTAATCCAACACATCTTGATGTTCTTGGAATAATTTAACGGTCAACATGATTAAATCATCGAAGTCTACCGTCATATTTTTGCGCATTTCTGCTTGATATTCTTTATAACATTTCGCGGTAATTTGGCTTACATAGTCCAAATGCTTTTTCGCAAATGTTTCAGCGTCTTCGAAATTATTTTTCGCATTGCTGATGCTTGCAATGATTCCACGAGGCTCATAGCGATCCGTATCGATATCCAATTTTTGCATGATTCGTTTCATCGCAGAGAGCTGGTCTCCTGCATCAATAATCGTAAACGACTTGGCTAAACCGATACGCTCACAGTCGCGACGAAGAATACGCACGCACATCGAGTGGAAGGTTGAGACCCACATGTCTTTTGCTTGTTCTCCGACAAGCGCAGCCACACGCTCTTTCATCTCATTGGCGGCTTTATTCGTAAACGTAATCGCTAAAATATTCCACGGTTGTACCGCTTCTTCTGCCAAAATATAGGCCATGCGGTGGGTTAACACACGTGTCTTCCCACTACCTGCACCCGCCATGACTAACAGTGGTCCTTGCGTATGCATGACCGCTTCTTTTTGGCGAGGGTTCATTCCCTTAATTAATTCACTCGAATTTTTCACAACTCTGTCCTTTCATAAAGGTTATTGAACGTTGAAAAAAATAAATCTGTTACTTCAATTTCTTTGAGTAATTCCACACTGGAAGCGCCGCGAAGTCTGATCACACCCAGCACATCTGATGGGACGTTTTGGTGTTAATTGGAAGAATTCGAAGTCCCATTGTGGTTTCAATAACGTTAATAAACTTGCTTTTTTTCCATCATCGTTTCATAGATTGGCACGATGATCATTTCTTCTTTAATGTCTTTGTATTCAATTGGTAATCCCTGTTGCTACACGTACAAGAATTTCAGACATGCTATGGCCCTAAGAAGGCGCTGCTGAATTGTTGTTGCACGAGTGGTAATTGGTTGATTCCATCCACATAGAAAAATACCATTATTTCCCATCTTCACTTGAATCGATAAAACGGTCGTTCCAGATAAAGTTATCCATCACTTTGAAAGGCAATGCGTTTCAACTCTTGCACCCATTCTGGATTTAGGCGACGAGAGACGATACTGTATTTTAATTTTCCAGTAATATACACATCTTCTGAAATCGGAAGTACCGTTACGCGGTCTTCGTAGTCACGAACGACTGTCACGGTGAAAATGACGTTGCGCTGGAACGAAGGCTGTTAACATACAAGGCCCTTCTTCAAGCTTTTTCAAGAACGCGCTCTTCGAAAGTCTTCATCGTAGAGTTCCAATTTTTCTTCATGACGACTCTTTCACAAGATTGCTTTCTAAGTAAGCTGGAAGACCGATACTTTGCACAATCGATGGTAATTCACCCACATGTGTCACTAAACTATATGGCGCTAAGTTAATCGCATGCGTATCTAAGAATAATTTTTTTCAACGGTACGGTTTTTGCGAAATCTCTGCCAGTTCAAAAGACTGATAGTATCGCGTTTTGCTGCTAATTTCGTACAACACATCTACTGGCACTAAGTTTGTTAAGAGTAAAACTGTATCGACTTTTTCAGCAAAGTCTAATAAGGCCTCGCGGTCTGTGTAAGAAGAGACAATTTCATATTCAGCCATCGAAATAGCCGCTTCATTTGATTGATGGTAGCAGTACACAACGTACCCCATTTTTTTTTGCTTCACGTGCAATGGATGACACTTGTTCATCTCCACCGATAATTCCGATGATGGCTCCTGGTAATAACTGACTCATTAACTATCCTCTCCTTTTCTAAACCCTCGCGCCTTACGAACTCTTTCGTACAGACACTGTTGTTTCTTCCGTTGGTAATTGGTCGTATTTGTATAATTCATGTTCCTCAATCATTTGAATGAGTTTTTGTGCATAGGTTGGGTCGGTCGCATATCCTGCATCTTGCAAGGCTTGAGCGGCTTGTTTGTAGTTTCTAGCCCCTAGCACCTTGTGATAGAGTGTTGGGTCCCAATCCACGCCATACGCTAATAACTTAGCATGCGCTTCAACCGATTCCGCCCAACTTTCATAGACACGGAATCTTCCGTTAATCGTAATCCATGTGTTGTTCACGAATTCTGCTGTTTCTAGGACGACGTTTGGTTCGGCAGACGACCCTTTTACGCCGTATAAATTATAATATTTACTTGCTAATAAACTCTCTCCCCAATTCGATTCAAGGATTGCTTGCGCTAAACTCACGCTTGGCAACACGCCGTATTCTTTATACGCTTTTTGCGCCGCTGGGATGAGCACTTTTAAAAACTCATCTTGTGTCACATGTATTTCTTGAGGCTGGGTTTTATGTTCAGACAACCATGTGATGGTCCCGGCCAAAAGAACGCTTGCTACAGCTACAATCAGAAGTCCCGTCAATTTCGATAATGACTTGAACCATTCAACAAGATGAAAGACGATTTTATTTTTTCTTTTCTTTCTTTTCGCCACAGTTTCACCACTTTCTTTATCTTTTTCAATTTTATCATAAAATGGCCTATAAAAAAATGGATACCCCCTTGTTTTACAAGAGAGTATTCCATTAATAAAATCTATTTTTCTAAGGCCTTCTACTCATTCGAACTCTCTTCCGGAACAAATGCATTTTTACTGTACTCTAAATACTTTTGTTGTGCTTTCTTATCATGCATCCATTCAAGAAGTGCCTGTTTCTTCGTCCCGATTTGTTTATGCGTGATTCCTACCACTCGAATCTCGATAATATCTTGATAACTCCAGTGTCCATAAGTCGTTGCTACTCGTAAAATAGTAACATTTTCCTTAAATTTACCCTTGCTAACAGCAGCTGTTTTCCAGTCTACCCGTACATTGTCTTGACGAATCCAACGGCTAGCGATTTCTACCTTCAAGCGTAAATACTCTGCAACCGGATCTGAAGCCACTTCCGGAAGCACCTCTGCATTCCGTAGCGATTTTATTGACGAGCATCCATTCATAGTCCGTAAAGAGGCGCGCGATTTTTTGCAGATTTTCTGCCTTCAACCCTCTTTCTCCGTTCTTCCATCTTGTCCAACTTTGCCCGCTAATTCCTAATTCTTCTGTATAAAATGCTTTTTCCGAAACATAACGTTCCTTAACGGCATTCACCACAATTAATACAAACGCTTCATGCATTTTTATCACCTCTTGAATTGATTATACACCTAATAGGTGAATTGTTCAATAACTCTACCATTTTTTTAGCACATATATTATAATAGCGATATCTAAAAAAATTAGCAGAGGTGAGAGCGTGCCACAATCTTCAAATAATCCATTCCATATCGGACTTCGTACTTTTAAAAACAGCCGTGTCTGTATTTATTTGCGTGGTTTTTATTTAGAATCTTACATCGTGGTTCGCCAATGTTAGCTGCCTTATCCGCTATTTTCAGTTTACGGACAGACCATCAACAAACATTCAAATTTCGCACTTCTCCCGTTTTATCGGAAATACCACAGGCGGGGTTATCGCGATCATCTTTATTCTATGTACGGTCAATTTTGCCGTTCCCAGAGTATACAGATTTGCTGCTTGCTCCAATTGGAATCATTATCATTATTTTTATTCTGTAACCAGTTCAATAAAATCAGGTATCATTAATTCTTGCGCAACTTTCTTAGTTATCTTCTTCAATATCGAAGCAGGACAAAAATACCGCCTATGCGATTCAACGAATTCTCGATACATTAATTGGTGCAGCTCATTGCCATCGGAGTCAACCACATCCTTCCAAATCCGCATCTTAAAAGAAGAAACAATCAAGCATCATAAAAAGCGTCCTACCGAAATAGTAGAACGCTTTTTTTAGTACTATTTTTTTATTTCATTCGCATCATGCCATACATACGTGTATCGATAAAGAACACATCGTCGTTCACATCAATCGTCTTCGAAAGAAGAACCTCTTTTGTTTGCATTGATTGCACCCGTAGCGTCGGTTTGCCATCGACGAGAGTGATCATCACAAGATTGCCCTTTATTTAAGTACACTTGTGGGGCATAGACATCTGTTTCTGTTGTGAAGGCCTCTTCTAGTTTCTTCGAACCTGCATTCAGTACATAATATTTTGTCTCGTTATTTTTTTGCGCTCACTTGCTTTCACATACGTATCTGATCCATTGAATGCAGGCACCTCATCTGCCAAGGCAATATAGGCTTTGTCTTCCACTGTGTATAGAATCGAATGTACCGCACTCATGCCCTGTTCAGGCGTGACTTTCTGTAAACTTCTCAGTCTCTGCATCAAAAAGTCATTAAGCGGAATTTTTTTCATCTCTTGAATACATACTCTTGAAGAGAAGAACTTGCGGGTCATACACGTGAGAGCTCTTTGGCTTCTCCCCATGCAATCGAAGCAAACTGTTCTGGTAAATTTCACTCGTTTTGCCGGAGTGGCTACTCCCGTTTCTAAGTTCACAGAAAATGTGATGAAGAAATAGGTTGGTGGTTTCTCCCTCTATTTTTCATACTCTGACATTGGAACAACTCCATACACCGTATTACCTTTTTCTATAGAAATGTGATCTGCGTTATCAAAATGATTTTTCGTCGCCGCGTACTTCTTTAGGAATTGGAACCGTAAACAGTTGTAACCTTCTTTGTTTCTTTATTGACGATACTAAAATTTCACTTTTGAATCTGTTGTACTTTCAAAGCCATAGCTCATAGCCGTATAGAAGGTCATACCCCTTAAACGCCACCAGATTATTATAATTTCGGACGATCTGTTATAGAAAAAGTCTGCCAATCTCTTTTTTTCGTTTGGAAAGCTGTAGGCATTTTCGCAAAAGCCAACACGTTTTACATTCCCGTCTAAAAGTGCATACGCTGCACCACCAGGCGATGTCAAATCATCTGTGGCATATGAGATTTCGAATGTTGCTCCGTCGACTAATTTTTTTCTCTTCATCGGTTAATTGAATCGATACCGGAGCAGGCTTCACTTCTTGATACGCTGCGTGACCCAGCTGTCGCTAGAAACACAAGTCCACTAAAGGCAAATACTGCTGTTGCAAATTTACTTGATTTCATGATAAACCCCTCCTTACACACTAACTTTATGATTTAATAAATAATCGCTTAGTAGCATATTTAGAATAATCCAAATGAGCATACTACTGATTAAGAAGACCAACGCTTCATTTCCAATTAAACGAACCACAAATTGCGTACGCATAATCAGCGTAAATGTCACAACAGCAACTAGAATATAGAGAACTACCGAAGTTACCTTACGAACGTATCCTTTCTTCTCAACCCCAACAACAAGGATGGCGAGTTGGAAAACCGTCACGATGAGCGCGATCCCCATCGTCAAAGAATGAGAAGAAACTGTACCGCATACTGTGGAACTAGAAGCGGCATCGCCATCGAGTTTGTCACAAGCGACCACGGTGTGATGTGGTATTGCGCAAATTCTGGAATAAAGAAGCTTGTGAGGTAGTAGTTTAAGAACACCCCAACTACTTGAACAGCCTGTAAGAAGAACGTGAGCACTAGCATCGTTAATAATTTAGCCCAGTAGATTCCAAAACGTGATCCAGGAAGCATGAGTAGGCGATAAATGAAAGACCCTTTGCTACTCCATTCCTTCGACCAAATGACTGCCGAGTAGACCAGAATCGCTGTTCCAGCAAAGAATACTGGAAGTCCAATTGCGAGTTGGTCTAAAACGACTTGTTTCACGATATCAGGACTCACAATTCGCAATTGTCCGGTTAGTAACCCCGTCGTCGCAAGTGTCTTCACCTTCAACCCCTAGTTGCAATAAGATTTGAAGCAATGCCACCACGAGGATGAATCCTTTCGCCTGACCGATATTATAAAGCGTTAAATTGATGACTTTCTTCATGGTAAGTATACCTCCCTCATCACATCGACAATTGATTTGCCCTCTTCTTCACGCACTTGTTCTGGATAGAATTCCTTCACAACGCGTCCTTCGTTGAGGAGTACTGCTTTATCGACGATATACTCAATATCATTAATTTCATGCGTTGTAATCAATACGCCACGTCCATCGAGTAGGTCGCTCGTAAAGACACGCGCGATTTCTTCACGTGTAAACACATCAATTCCTGAAAATGGTTCGTCCATCAAGATGTAGTCTGTATCCAGTCCCCATCCCTAGAAGCAAGTTCAGTTTAGCGACATTCCCTTTCGAGAGTGATCGTACTTCATCCTTTAAATTCAAACGGAAGAAGTCTAATAAATGTCTTTCCTTTTGACGATTCCAGTTTGGATAGAACGTGCGCATAAAATCAATCGCTTCATCCACTGTTTGGTCTGGTGAGATAATCGAACTATCCGTAATGTAGCTCACCTTTTCCGCAAACACTTTACGTGCTGGCATATCATCGATGGAGATTTTTTTCCCTTTATCAAATGGCAACAAGTCCTGCAATGCAGTTCATAATCGTTGTTTTCCCAATCCCGTTGACTCCAATAAGAGCCGTCACTTCTCCTTTTTTCGCGTTAAATGAGATATCATTCAACACTTGTTTCTTTCCAAATCTCTTGCTTAAGTTTTGAACCGTTAACATAGTACCGCTCCTTCCCTACAATTGTTTTTTGAGATGTTCGATGACATCTTCTGCACTTAAATTCAGAGGTTGAATCGCTGTAGTAAAACTTGCGATGGCCTCATCCAACATTTCTTCTTTTAGTTGCTCAATCCGTTCTACATCTTCTGTCACACGACTCATGACATTATTTCCTGTCGTAATCAACCCCATGACCTCCAATTCATGAAAGGCACGTTGGACCGTATTAGGATTTATTTGCATGGTTTGCGCAAATTCACGCCGACTCGGCATCTCTTGGCCCTGCTTCCATTCTGTGGGAGGCAATTTCCGCTTTGAAATAGGCGATAATTTGCTCGTAGACCGGACTCCTTTTTATCAAATACGATCATTAGTAACTCCTTTCTTTGATTTCCCATTCAGTGTATTAACCGGTTAATACACTTATCTTTAACTGTATTATGCGCTTAGTACACTCAAATGTCAATAGCGTTTTTCAAAAAAATATTTTTTTAAAAATAAAAAAAGACGACTCAAAAATCGAGTCGTCTCAACGTTTATTGGATTTTTAATTTCACCATTTCTTGTAAAAATGAGGTTTGCTAATTCCGCTGCCCCTGTATCGTTTGGATGAATCTCATCCTCAAAGAGCCATTCTTTTGTATGCCCTTTGGCGTAAGTTCCCCAGTCGATTAGATGAACATTTGGATAACGTGCTGCAGCTGCTTTTTAACTGCTCATTTACTTCTTTAGCCCATTTAATTTCATAACCAGCTGTCACTAAGAAGATTTCACGGTTCCCTGACGCTTGAATCAACGCATCGATTTGCGCTGCAGAAAAAGCACCGTTTGAACCGAGGACAAATACTACAGTTTGAGAAAGTCGACCTTGTTGTGCCAACTTTTGAACGATTGGTGCGCTGTAATACAATTGACGTCCGACTTCTCCGTCCACATAGGCGTTCGGGAAGACCTCACGAAGTTTGTTCGCAGACGCTAGTAACACTGAGTCTCCGACAAAGGTAATCGGCGTCTTCTTCACTTCTTGTTCCACATTCGCTTTTATTTCATTACTAATCGTCGTTGTCCCTTCAGTGGTTGGCTCGGCCGTTGTCTCTTGTAAGAGCGCTTGGTTTTGACGAATTTTCTCCTCAACCTCTTGAACGGCTGAGTTTTGATTCTTCTCTTGTGCAAATCCAATCCCCGCAAGTCCTACACAGATAAGATACATCAATGAGAACACGAGTCCGAATTGCTTGATTCCTTTTGGAAGATTTGATTTCCCATAAGCCGTTAAATTATACGGACTATGCGCTTGTCCAATCGGAAGGATAATTCGCTCTCTTTCAAAGAGTTGATACGTAATTTCTGCCATCACGAAAATCAACACAAATTGAATCCCAACAGATAGCCACTGCTCATCAATTCCACGTAAAAACGTTGGTGCGATGAGATGAATTGGATAAAACCATAAGTAGTATGAGAAACTTCTCTTTCCAAAGAACGTAAATCCTTTAAAACTGAAAGAGGTAATGAATGCCGACTCCTTCACGAATCGAACAAGATAAAAAGAAGCATCATCACAAACGATGAAATAAACATCATCATGTAATAGACTTCTGCTTGCGTTCCATTGAAGGTGGTAAACATCCAACCTAATGTCCCCTAAACAGAGGATGCTCAACACATTCGGAACAACCGAACCTGACTCACGAGCTGGTAGAAGTAATTTCCCTTCGTGAATGTAACTTAAGAGCGCTCCAAACGTAAACGAGAATAAATCGCGTCGATACTAAGTAGTATACGTGAGAAGGATCTTGTTCAAACCAATAAAGTGCTGCCATCGCTGCTGCTGAAACAAGCGTTAAGAACGCGAGCAAGGCAAACTCCTGCATTCTGAGGAAGTTGAGTTTCTTCATCAGTTTTTCGAAAGGAGATACCCTACGATTAAAAAGTTGCACATAAAGGGATACATACCAGAGATGCACAAACGGACTCGGATTCGCCGATTGCACGAAGTATGATTGTTGAGAGAAAAATCTGATAATCATTATTGACGAAGAATAATGCCGAAAGCGCCATTTCCTCGGATATTGGATAGTAATTGCGGTGCTGCCACGAATAAAAAAATGCGACCGTCACAACAATCATAAAGAGCATCGGGAAGAACATTCTCTTCAAGCTTTTCACTGGGAAACGCTCCTTTATAATCTTCCGCGAATGTTTTTGATATTGTGTCGGAATGTCAAATAGCCTCCGACCACTAAAAAAATCCGTTAACGGCTAAAAAAATCCGCCCGGTAATAAATGTTGGAAAATAATAATACGTAATAATTGCTAGTATAAAAAAACCTTTCAAGCCATCAAATGCAGCACTCCGTTTTTTTTTCTGTTTGCATGGGAGGATGTGGGTGCGTTGGTGCTTGAGAAAGGTGTTGTTTGATAATTCATAGTCCCCACTGTCTTTTCTCCATTCCTTAAACTCCTATTTATTATATCTCAAAACCACTACACTTGGATACTAGGAACATTACATTTTTATTAATTTTAAGAAAACAGTTTCCAGTTGTTTCTAAAACGTGAACAAAGCTTCCTGTTGTTTATTAAACACAAAAAAGCTAGGCAAATCTGCCTAGCTTTCTCTTCTTACATTTTAGTGTTCTGAAGCACCGCTTGTTGCATCTACTGCTTGTGCTTGAGCTGGAGCTGAGTGTCCGCTATCTGAAGCACCACTTGTAGCATCTGCTGCAGGAGCAGGAGCTGAGTGTCCGCTATTTGAAGCGCCACTTGTTGCATCCGCTACTGGAGCAGCGCCATTTGCGCTTACTAAACGTTGGCCAGTTGTTTGTAAGTACCAATCTAACCATGGTTTGAAGTCAAATACGATTTCGTTAATTCCAGCGTAAGAACCATCAGGATAGTACATTGCTTGGTAGTTGTGTACGTTGATGATTTCTGGTGGAGTGTTTGGAACGATTGTACGGAAGTAATCCACGTTACCTGCACGTAAGTTCGCAATGAGGTATTCCACATTTTTGAATGTACGTGGTGGGTGAACTGTTCCTAAACGGTTACCAGATTGAGCTGGCACACGTGGAGCCAACATTTTGTTTGCTGGTTTGTTGAAGTTATAGTACAAGAATTGGTTGTTGTCATCGGCATATGTTACTTCAAATGGTAAAGCTTTTAAGAACATATCGATTTGGTCAACTGTTAATAAACCGTGGTCTAGGCGAACGTAGTCGTTTCCTTGAGCTGCACCAACGATTTCACTTGCTTTTTCAACCCATTCTGGATCATCTGGGTCTACGCCTTGAACTGTTGTCGCAATTGGGTTTGTACAATCTAAATCTTCTGGCGGTGTTGGTAATGGTTTGCGTAACACTTTTACAACCTCCACATATTTTACGAAGTTTTCTAAGCATGAACGTAAGAACGCTACAGTTCCTTCGCTCTTAATGTTTCCTTCTTCGTCAAATGCTTCTTTTGCTTTTCCTAATAAGAATTCGTTCCCTGGTAATACATATGCGTTTACCCCTGGAGCGTCCAAGATTTTACGTAAATGCACTTGCGCACGTGAAGTTCCTTGATCATAGTGAGAAGCTCCCATAATCATGACAGGTTTGTTTTCGAATGGGTGTAAGTTGAATGACATCCATTCTAATGTGCTCTTCAATGCAGCTGTGATTGTGTGGTTGTGTTCAGGTGTAGCGATAATCACACCATCTGCACGAATTAATTTGTTGTACATGTATTGTACTGGGAAACTCTTAGATTGATCTTCGTCTTGGTTGAACATTGGAATATCTTTAATTTCTAAGATTTCAAACTCGAATAAGTCACTGAATTTCTTTTCGATAAATTGTAATAATAAACGGTTATGCGAAAATTCCGCATTTGATCCTACGATACCAATAATTTTCATTTTCTACTGTCACTCCTTATTTTTTAGAACTGTCCCATGAGAAGTTTTTCGCTTCTTTTTCACGAGCTTCGTTTGCACGAACTAATTGTCCTGTAATTTCAATGAATAATAAGTAATCTGCGAAAATCTTTTCTAATTTTTCAACAGTTGCTGCATCTTTTAAGTTGCCTTCTTCGTCGAATGCTTGTAAGGCGTGACCTAATAAGAATTCATCACTTGGTAAAACGCGTGCTTTAATTTCTGGTGCGTCTAAGATTTGACGTAATTGACTTTGTGCACGTGAAGAACCTAATGTTCCGTAAGATGCTCCTGTAATCATGACAGGTTTGTTTAATAATGGGTAGATACCATAAGATAACCATGCTAAAGCGTTCATTAATACAGCTGGGCATGAGTGATCATATTCTGGTGTGCTAATGATTACTCCGTCCGCTGCAGCGATTTATCTGCAATTGCTTGTGCTTCTTGAGGCACTACTTTAGGAGTTGGTTTGTTGAACATTGGAATGTCTTTAATTTCGACAAGTTCAATTTCCGCCTGTTCTGAAAAATGTTTTTGAATGTATTGTAATAGTTGACGGTTTGTTGATTTTTTAGAGTTTGTTCCGACTAAACCGATTAATTTAACCATTTGAGTACTTCCTTTCGAGTAATTGAATCTTTGAAGCAAGTCCTGATGTATAGAAAATACGATCATCTTCTAAAATCAACACAGCTTCGATGTTAGGGTGTTGTTCCACTTCGAATAAGATTTCGTGTGCTTTTTTCCCAAAGAGTCTAGTCGTCCATATCTCACAATCCACGGATTGCTTCGATACAATCGTCAGACTCGCAACGTCTGTTTCGGCTGGATATCCAGTATTAGGGTCCAAAATATGATGGTATTTCTTCCCATCCACTTCGAGCACCCGTTCATAGACACCTGATGTCACAATCGATTCATCTTGAATCGGAAGAAGCGCCACATTTTCTCCACGCAGGAGTTTAGGATTTTGAATTCCAATCCACCAATTCCCATCTTCATGATGAACAGCTGGTCCTAGTGTAAGAACATTCCCACCAAGATTAATGAGCGCAGAAGTCACTCCTTGCTCTTTTAGCTGCTCTATCACCAAGTCGGCAATATACCCTTTGGCAATACAACCAAGGTCGATTCGCATTCCTTCTTCCAACAGAAAAATCGTCTGACGCTCTTCATCCAGTTCGACTTTCGTTGCATCGGTCAGTTGCAGTTTGGCTTTAATTTCTTCATCCGTTGGTACTCGTGCATCACTAAAGCCCACGCGCCATGTTTGAACAACCGGGCCAATCAAGATATTCATCCGACTTCCCGCAGCTAAACTATTCTCCAGTCCTATTTTTACTAAATAAAAAATTTCTGGATGAACACTAACTGCGTGTTTCCCCGCTGCCAAGTTCACGGCCATTAGCTCCGAAGTTGGGTCATTCGCGCTAAAACGATGCTCATATCGCTTTAATTGCTCGAAAACTTCAGCCACTAAACGCTCGCCTTCTGGATGCGCAATTTTCAATTCGATGACGGTTCCCATCAATCGAATGGTACCTGTATGATACTGTTCCAAAACTGCCATTTCTCCTAAACGAATTTTGTGATAAAAGTCACAGAAACGCCTACACAAAAGCGTTTTCTACTCCTTATTCTGAATGTAACACAGCAGAAATCAAATTTCAAGAACAAGACCTATTTTCACTAATAAAAATATGCATAAGAAAACTGTTTTTATGCATATAATCCTTATTTATTAAATTTTATTTACAGTCCACCCTTTGGAAATTTTTTTACCAATAAGCCGGACCTGTCCTTCATGAGAAGCAAGAAACTAAATCTGAGCACATAAAAAGTTCTGGTTGCCTCGAGGGACGAAAAAAAGCCCCCTACTTTAACAAGCACTAAAAAGCCGAATCCGGCCCTTTATGAGAAGCAATCAAACTTAATTCGAGCTGATACAGAGTTCTGGTTTTCTCGAGGGACTACAGAAAAAGCCCTTTGGATTCTATAATAACAACAATAGCGACTAGTAACCGATGCGAATTAGATTCTCTAGAAAATTAATTTTCTAGAGAATCTTTGAGGCTCGGTAGGCGTAAGACCTAGGCTTACGCCGGTACAGCTGTTGTCGTTATTATGAAGATATCCAAAGGGCTTGAATGTAGTCCCTACGGGACGGGACTCCCATTAAATCTTTTTAACAAACTCAGATTTAAGTTTCATTGCGCCGAAGCCATCTATCTTACAATCGATATTATGATCGCCTTCCACGATGCGAATATTCTTCACACGAGTACCTTGCTTAATATCTTTCGGAGCGCCTTTTACTTTTAAGTCTTTGATGACTGTTACTGTATCGCCATCTTGTAATTTATTTCCGTTTGCATCGATAGCTACTGGTCCTTCTTCAACTTCTGAACCTGGTTCCCATTCATACGCACATTCTGGACATACTAATAATACGCCATCTTCATATGTGTATTCTGAACCACATTTAGGGCAATTTGGTAATGACATTTTTCATTCCTTCTTTCTGTTAAAAAAATTCGTCTTAACGACGTTTACGAATCATATCTAAAGGTTTCACTGGCTCAGTTACTTTCATCTTGCAGATCATCATCGCATGAGGAGCTGCTTCGATTTCTTCGCCATTTTCATCCCATAATTGTGTTAGTTCTTCTTCGTGGTGACGCATTCCAGGTCCGTAGAACTCGATATGGTCTCCTACTTTGAAGTTATTACGTTGTTGCACAGTTGCCATTTGCGTTTCTGGATCATATTCAAGCACTTGTCCAACGAAAGCATATTGAGGAATTTGACGACGCGGGCCAAATAATTGCTCTTCTTCGGTTGGAACTTGGTAGTAGAAACCAGTTGCTAATTCACGTTGCGCTGCTTTCCATAATTCGTCAATCCATTCTTGTTTACATACATAGTTATCTGGATCTTCGCAGTATGAATCAACCGCTGCACGATAAACGTTAGAAACCGTTGAAACGTAGTGAATTGATTTCATACGACCTTCAATCTTCAAGCTATCTACACCTGCTTCGATTAAGTCAGGTAAGTGTTGAATCATCGATAAGTCAACGGCACTCATTGAGAATTTCTCTTCGATGCCTTCTTCGCCCGCGCCGACCATGTTCTTTTCGCCGGCAAACGGCATATCGAATAGACCGTATTTCCAACGACAAGACTGAGCACATCCACCACGGTTCGCATCACGATGCACCATATGGTTTGATAGTACGCAACGTCCTGAATAAGAAATACACATTGCTCCATGGATAAAGGCTTCGATTTCTACATCTACTTTTTCTTGCATTTCTTTAATTTCTTCCATTGACACTTCACGCGCTAATACGACACGTTCCAAGCCTTCTTCTTTCCAGAAGTTTAGTGTTTCGTAGTTGGCAGCTGAAGATTGTGTTGATAAATGGATTGGTAATCCTGGCGCTTCTGAGGCACAAATATCCATTAAGGCCATGTCACTGATGATGGCTGCATCGATACCGATGTCACGAACCGTACGGAAGAATTCTCCCGCCCTTTTTCGTCACCTTCGTGAGTCACCATGTTAGCGGCAATATATACTTTTTGCGTTATGTGCATGGGCAAAATCAACCGCTTCTTTCATTTCTGCAAAGTCGAAGTTTCCTGCACGGCTACGAAGTCCCGTACGCTTCCCCACCAAGGAAAAACCGCGTCAGCTCCGTATAAAAATAGCTGTTTTTAGTTTTTTTCAAGAGTACCCGCTGGAGCAAGTACTTCAGGTTTTTTTCAATATCTTTTCTTCCCATTTGACTCTCTCCTATTTCACATCTTCTGGATTTAATAAGTAAAAATCCTGCTTCAAGGCCACGAACTTTTTGGATGGTGTGCACGCACTTGTAATTCAAGGCTTGCACTCTTCTCAGGAGTCCATGTACCTGCTTCGATTTCATTACGAGCATTCACGAATAATTTTCGCTACTTCCACGAAAATCTTGACCTGGAGCAAGAACTCCGTCTAATTTCCATTGTGGAATGCCCATTTCTGCTAATTCTAACAAATATGGCGCAAGAGACACGTCGTTATTCGCGAAAATATGCGTTCCGTTAATGTCTTCGTAGATTGAATAGTGAGAATCTTCATCGGCAGGTTCTGACACGAATAAACCGCGACGTTTTTCAACAGATTCTTTTTTCTCAATATAGTTAAAGTAGTTATTTAACAGTGGGCGTTTTGAATGATGGATACAAGTTGCTCCGTACACTAAAACTTCGATTGGAATTTCTACACCTGCTGCCAAGATTTTCATCTCTTCACGAGGAATTTCACGCGCAATCACCGCACCAACGGCACCACGTTTACCCCAGAAATTTATTTGACGACTACTTGTTACTAAAACCGCTGCATCATAACGGTAAGGAATTGAGTACTCAGGGTCCTTCATAATTTGAACCACACCTGGATCTCCTACCGCGATGTTATCGACACCAATTCCCTTTAAAAATTTCAAATACTCAGGTACAAGCGCAATTCCTTCATTATGGAAAATCGCGTTAACAGCAACGCTTGCTTTCTTTCCATATTGGTGCGCCAATTCCGTTAATTCTTTTTGTTCCTCACGTGTAAACGACATAGGAAGGCGAAGTCCAAATTGGTCTTCCCCAAAATAAATCGTGTCCACGCCCGCTTCAAGCAAGTCTTTTGCTTGTTGGATGGATTCAACTGTTGCAATCAGCTCTATCATCCAAAGGCCCCCTTTGTTTCTATTAAAATTTTATACTCATCTAGAGTATCATAAAATGGCTCATTTTTCTAATGTTGTATAGAAAAATAAACAATCCACCCTACCGACATCATAGGATGGATTGCTATTTGTTATTCGACTTCTAATTGAATGCCAAATCCTTCTGGCAAAGCAGTAAATACCGCAATCTCAGATGGAAGTAAATGCCCGATGACGTTTTTGTCGAACGTCCGAAGGCAACTCAACTTTAGCAATTTCAATTTCACCTTGGTAACGACCGTACTGGCTATTTGCTTGATTGATTTCTCCAACGGTGCGGGTTGTTGTCGAAACCTCTCCTCCAAGTAAGGTCCAGCCCCGAGTACCGAGTACACGGTATACAAAATCACTGGCATCAACACGGTCATGAAGCACTTTCCCTGTTAATTCCACAGGTGCTTCTGCCTTCAACGAGACAAACCCTTCTTGGAATTCCTTCATGACTTTTTTTGTGTAGAGGCGTTAATAAACGTATCCCCCACTAAAAATCATATCGGTGTGCGCCTTAATCAGTTCGCAAATCGCCAAGCGTGTATCTAGCGTGCGATGCGTCTCCACAGTAGGCAACCCTTCATGAAGTGGCCCTCTTAAAGGCTCATCCCCTGGAATAAACGCGAGTACTTTTACTCCGAGCGTATGCAATTTTTGATTAATCGCGGTGAATTTTTCAAGCGAAATACCTGAATACACTTTTGGATAGTAGTTATGACAGGCAATAATCTTTTTGGAAAATCCGAGTCGTTCCAACAATTGATATTCACGATTTGTAAACGTCGACGCATTCACGACAAGCGTAAACGCCTTGCCGCAACGTTCGATAAACGCTTCGTCCCCAAATTCGTCCAGACGCAAGTACGATAGCCCTGCATTTTTCAGAGCCGCAATATTCTCTTTGGTAAGATCTTTATGAGCGATGTCTGGAATTAAATCTACTTCATATGAGCGAGCAAGCTCCACAAGACGAGCCATATCCGAAATTTCTAACGGATGTTCTGGCAACTGAAAAGAAGTAAAAGCCACGGTTTGACGCGCGGCTTTCATTTCTTCTAATACTTGTGTAACGACTTGTTCACCAAGATTGATATAGATGGAGCGCCCAAAAGAAATGTTTGCTCTATTTATTTCCATATACTTCGTTAATACGATCTTCATCTACACCGAAGAACCATGTGATAACAAATCCACCGATGTAAGCTCCGACCATTGCAGTTAAGAAGAGTACTTGAGTTCCTGGTACCATAATTAAAGCACCGAATAACCCAGAAACCCCTTGAGATACAGTACCTAAGTGGAATAGAACTGCTAACATACCGCCGACACCAGATCCTAAGCAGGCTGTTAAGAATGGTTTACCTAAAGGAAGTGTTACAGCGTACATCATTGGTTCCCCGATACCTAAGATACCAACTGGTAATGAGTCTCTTGTTAATTGTTTTAATTTTTTGTTCTTAGTCTTCAAGTATAATGCTAAACCTGCACCCACTTGTCCACCACCGGCCATCATTAAGATTGGCAATAGGTAGTTGATACCTTGACTTGGTCCGTTTGGATCGTTTAATAGCACGTGGATTGGAGTTAAGGCTTGGTGTAAACCAACAGATACGATTGGTAAGAATCCAGCCGCTAAAATGTAACCACCAAAGATTCCTAATTGTTCATATACGAAGTTTAATACTGTGTAAATACCTTGAGTTAACGCAGCGCCAGCAGGTTGGATGATTAATACTGATAAGAATGCGCCAATGATTAATGTTAATAATGGAGTCAAGAATGTTTTCAACATTGTTGGAATCACTTTGTCAACAGCGCGTTCTAAGTAAGCTACTACAATCCCCATCATTAATGCAGCTAATAAACCACCAGCACCTGGGTTGAAGGCTTTACCAGTAAATGGCATCAACACTTGACCAGCGTCTGTTTTTTTAATAGAAGTGGCATTGTTGTAACACCAAGTGACATACTTCCGGCAATTGCCCCAAGAATAGGTGTTCCTTTGAACTCACGAGCGGCATTGTACCCTACATATAAAGGTAAGAAGGTGAATAGACCCCAACCCATTGTACGAATGGCTTGGTACCACCATTCGAAGTTATATGCGTTTTGTGTTGTTACGTTAATAACGTTTGAAATACCGTTAATTAAACCAGCTGCGATAATCCCTGGTAATAATGGCACGAAAATGTTAGCGATATGTTCCAAGAAGCGTTGAACAGGGCCTCTATGTTTTGCTTTATTTTCTTTTTTGTTTTGTTTTGCTAAATCAGCTGCGTCGACTTCATCCACGCTACCTAATTCAATTCCTGTTAATTCCGCAAATTCGCGACCAACTTCAGTCACTTTACCAGGTCCTAAAACGATTTGAACCCCTTGTTCACGTTCTACAACCCCTAATACTGAATCTACATCTTTTAATCCAGCGACATCCACTTTAGATGTATCTGCTACTGTCAGACGTAAGCGAGTCATACATGTTGCGTTACTGACTACATTTTCTTTTTGCCCGACTTTACTTAAAATTTCACTTGCTACTTTCTTTGCATCCATTTTATTAAGCCTCCTTATTTTTCATTGCCTTTACAATATTCATTTGATTTTCCTGAAGCAGTCTTTCTGCTTCTTGTGCCGAAATATGATGTATTTGAGAGATAATAGCGACTTTTAAATCAAAATCATTTTCCTCAAGAACACGTCTTGCGTCTTCTGGAGAAAGATCGGTAATCTTCGCAAGAATATTGGTTGCTCGTTGTTTCAACTTTTGATTCGTTGGTTGAACATCGACCATATATCCTTTAAAGATTTTTCCTACTTGAATCATCGCAGTCGTCGTAATCATATTGAGAATGATTTTTTGAGCCGTCCCTGCTTTCATTCGCGTAGAGCCTGTAACCACTTCTGGGCCAGTAATCGCTTCGATACCAACTGAAGCGACTTGAGAGATTAAAGCGTTCGGAGAATTGGAAATCGCACCTGTGAAACATCCAACCGTATTCGCATAGGCAAGTCCTGCTGCGACATAAGGCGTCCGTCCACTCGCGCTAATTCCGATGACTACATCCTCTTTGATAAGATCCAAGTCTCTCAACTGTGCTTCGGCTAAGGTTTCATCGTCTTCGGCGCCTTCAATAGCGTTTCGAAGAGCATAATCTCCACCCGCAATGATTCCCACTACCATCTCCGGTGATACACCGAATGTTGGTGGGCATTCACTTGCGTCCAGAACACCAAGTCGACCAGAAGTCCCCGCGCCCAGATAGATCAATCGGCCTCCTTTCTCGAATGCTTGTACAACACCTGCTGTAACTTTTTCAATTTCTGGAATGCACTGTTCAATCGCATCAGTGATTTTCCTGTTTTCGTCGTTCATATAACGTAAAATCTCACCAATTGACTGTGTTTCGATATCCTTACTTCTGTCATTGACTTGCTCTGTTATTAATTTTGAAATGTCATCCATTTTCTCCACCTCCTCTTAAAAATTCCACTAAAATTCATAATGAAATCGTTTTTCATAAAACTATTATACAGCGTTGTAAATTTTATTTCAATACAGTATAATGAAATTGGAAACAATATTTCTCGAAAAAGGTAGGGATTCTATGAAAAAGTTTTTAACAGCAACAGATAAAAAAATTGAAGAATTTATTGCCAAACACTCTGATGTTGTGCTTTCTTCGAGCATTCATGTATTAGCAGATGAAATTGGGGTTTCGTCTTCTTCTATTAGTAAATATATTAAAAAAATTGGGTTCCGTTCTTATTCTCGCTTCAAGGTGAATTTGGCGCAACAAAATTCACAATCCATCGATGAACAAATCGACAAGGATGACTCCATTAAAAACGATTCAATCCAAATTAATTAAGACGGTTACGCGTTCTTATGAAATGACGATTGAACTAATCGACGACGACACACTTGACCGCGTCATTGACTTACTTAAGAACGCGCGTAAAATCTACACTTTTGGGGTTGGCGCTTCAGGGATGGTCTGTAGTGACATTTACTTTAAACTTAGCCGTATCGGTAAAAAAATATCGTCTACCACACTGACTCTCATATTCAATTAGCTAGTTTGAGTAACGCTACCGAAAAAGACTTAGTGATTGGGGTCAGCTACTCTGCAAACACAAGAGAAGTGACTGCAGCGTTCGATATCGCTAAAAAACGCGGAATCCCAACGGTTTCCATCACCGCGCAAGGCAACGGCAATCTAGACGCTCTCAGCACCTATTGTCTCAAAGTTCCTCGCCATGAAAAATCGATTCGTTCTGCAGCCATTACCAGCCGTAACGACTCGCTCTTCTTAGTCGACTTACTCTACTTGGGTCTTCTTCAAAAAGACGAAAGTCGTGAAAACGACATTCTAGAAAGCAGCTACAAGTTGACGCATGAATTGAGAAAATAATATTAAAATCACTATTTCTCTGTAACTTAGAGCTCCACCCTTTTCTGGGTGGTTTTTCTATAGCTTTTTAGGGGACAATCCAAACTGAAACTATTTATCTTAATCAATAATATGTATGAAAGGAGTTTTACTATGAGAATCGGAATTGATGGCGGAGGCACAAAGACAAAAGGAGTTTTATACAAAGATTATGAAATCGTTGATGAATATATTGGAGAGATGGGAAATCCGATTGTAAACTTCGAGCTTGCAGTATCAAATGTAGTACAAGTTATTGAGCACTTACTCTCAAATAACAATCTCCAATATTCAGATATCAACCGTATTTCTATTGGTATGGCAGGAGCAGGGACAGTTGTCGAAAAATTGACCGATGCTTTTAGTAAAAAAATCTTATGTCGTTTCGTAGTTGATTCTGACCTAAAAATGAGTCATATTGCTACATTCAAAAATAACGATGGGAATCTATTCATCGCAGGAACAGGGTCTTCGCTTCTCTCAAGAAAAGACGGAGAATTTATTCAGAAAGGTGGTTGGGGGCACATTCTAGGTGATGAAGGTAGCGGCTACTGGATTGGAAAACAGATCTTAAAAACATATGTTGATTATCTAGATTATGCTGAATCTCCTTTAGATTTCTGTGAATTAGTTCCAATGCTGAAAGAACTCTTCCCTGACAGAAGCACCATTGTACAAACGGTCTATTCAGAACCAAAAACAGAAGTTGCAAAACTTGCTAGCTTTTGCAGCACATATGACGCCAATTACTTTTTACACACTCTCGCTCAACAAGCTGGAAAAGATATCGCAAGAACACTATTATCTTGTAACAATGAAACTATCATTCCTGTCGCTTTTGAAGGAAGTGTCGCTAAGAAAAATTCCACAGTACTGAATAGTTGTATTTCTGCAATTGAGTCTTCTCAAAAACGTTTAAATATTATTCCCTCTAAATCGGCAACGGAAAGTGTCTTTTATTTATAAAAACAAATGCCTATTGTGAAGATTCACAATAGGCATTTTTGTTTTTTATAAAGTTGGATAGGTAATTTGACCTAATATGACACTCTTCTTTGCGCCAGTGGCAGAAGGAACATTAGATGGTCTTCTATGGTACGTTTGATTCCCTAAAATCACGAATGCCAATGCTTCTTTTGCTTCAGAAGAAAAACCATGTTCTTCTTGTGTAATCACTTGAACTTCTGGCATCTCTTTTTGGATGAGCTCAAGTAGATAAGAATTATAGGCACCTCCGCCACCAACAATGCACTTCTTCAAATCAAATGCACCAATCAAATGTTTCTTATAATGATATGCAATCGAATAGGCCGTAAACCACGTTAACGTATGAATAATGTCGTTTGCATCATTAGAGCGATACTTTTCAAGAAGCCCTCTTGTAAAATGTTCTCCAAACATTTCTCTACCCGTGGTTTTCGGAAGATCCATCTTAAAGTAAGGATGCTCTTTTAGTTCTTCTGCCAGTTGCGGTATCATCTTTCCTTGTCGAGCATAAAATCCATCCTTATCATATTTCTCTCCATAGAAAGTTCGAACAGCTTCATCAATCATCATATTCCCTGGACCCGTATCAAAAGCAATGACTTTTTTCTCATCTCCCTTTTTAGGAAGAACAGTCACATTTCCAATACCTCCGATATTCTGCAGTGCCACTGCTTGATGATCTTCACCATATAGTAAAGTTTCACTATAAGGAACTAAAGGTGCTCCTTCCCCACCTACCGCCATATCCATCACGCGGAAGTTTGAAATCACATCTGTTTTACATTCATTCGCAATGATTGCCGCTTCTCCAATTTGTAATGTACTTGGGACATAATCATCATAAGCTTTCGGAATATGGAAAATAGTCTGTCCATGACTTGCGATAAACGACAAATCTTCTAATTGAACATTGGACTCTTTGCAAATACGTTTTACTGCATCCGCGAAAAGATAGCCTAATTCAAAATTCAAAGAACAGATCAGATCCACAGGAATTAATTCTCTGCTACAGCATTTTCTAATTTTTGTTCGTAAACTTTCCGGAATATCTACCGTAATAAAGTTTAATTGTTTTACTTGTGTGGATTCATCGTACCCAGTAATTTCACAAAGGACCGTATCCACACCATCTAAAGATGTTCCAGACATTAACCCTACTGCCAGCATTATTGAACCTCCTTAATGAATTGTCGTGTTCTAACAAGCAAGTCTTTTGTAATATTAAATCTTTCTTCGCAATTCCGTAATACAGTAAATCGGTAATCGTTAATAAACTATTCCGAGAAGTGATAGAACCTAGACGAATTTCTTTTTCTTCCACTGGAACAAACAATCGGATATCTGACAATGTTGATAAAGTCGATTTTAAGTTATACTTTGTAACTCCTACAACTTTAGCTCCAAGTTTTTTTGCAACCTTGGCAATCGAATTTACGGATTCTGTCTCGCCACTATAACTAATGACAATAACAACATCGTCTTTCTCTAGCTGTGCTACACGTGCCATCAATGTATGTAAATCACGATCGTATATAATTTCTTGATGGATACGCGTCATTTTATGATAGAAATCTAAACAAACAATACTACTTCCGCCAACTCCTAATAAATAAACTGTTTTTGCTTTGTTAATCGATTCAATGGCTTTTTCTAAAGCATGATAATCAAGTAAAGCAAAAGTTTCTTTGATATTCTGAGTTAACATATTTTCTGTCTTTTGAAGCAGTGCCATCAAAGAATCACTTGGGTTTAAAAAGGTCTCAATATCACCTTCATCTAAACTATCTTTTTCTTTTGCTAATTCTACTTTAAACGCTGGTAAACCTTTATACCCCATTTTCTTTGAAAATCGAACCCAAGCTGATGCTGATGTTTTTGTCAGCTCCCCCAATTCTTTAGCATTAGAATCTAACACTATTTGTTTATTTTCAAAAATAAATTCAGCTATATTACGTTCTGTTTCCGTGAAAGCATCCATCGAGCTTTTTATTTTATACAGCACACTCATATAACACACTCTCTTCAACCATTAAATAAAACATCATTTCTTTAACCGTTATTTTCTTCTTTATACTTTTGAATGAAGTCTTTATACCAATAGAAACTATCTTTCTTATATCGCTTATAACTTCCATTACCTAGATTATCTGCATCTACGTAGATAACACCATAGCGTTTATCCATTTCACAACTTCCAGCAGATACAATGTCAATGATTCCCCAAGCAATATAAGCTTCAAGTGGAACTCCATCTTCTAGCGCCAATTGGGCTTGTTCATAATAACTCTTCATATAGTCAATTCTATACTCATCATGAACTTCTCCATTTTCAGTCAGTACATCACGTGCGCCTAATCCATTTTCTGATACGATTATCGGCTTCCCATATCGTTCGTACACTTTATGTAATGAAGTTCTTAGCCCAACCGGATCAATTTGCCATCCCCATTCACTGGCTTTCAAATAAGGATTCTTAGTAGAAACTACCAAATTCCCAGCTGTTTTATCTGCTTCTTCCACAGTAATTACAGATGATGTATAGAAAGAAATTGAAACAAAGTCGCAAGTATTCTCTTTTAATAGTTTCTTGTCCTCATCCGTAATGTTTAGAACAATATTTTTGTTTTCAAAGAAGGTTTCTGCATAATATGGATACTCTCCTTTAGACAAAATATCCATGCAGTACCATTGGTTCATTTGCTCTTCAAAAACTAGTTTTAAATTATCTTCCGGTCTACTAGTTAACGGATAATAACAGAAACAAGCAATCATAGATCCAAAACGACCGGGGAGTTTCATTTCTCTAGCTAACTTAATCGTTTTTGCACTTGCAACAAACTGATGGTGTAAAGCTTGGAATACATCAGATAAATCAAACCCATTTTCACCTTTCAACAAACCAACACCATTGAATGGGCTAAAGTACCCTGCGTTAATCTCGTTAAATGGCAACCAATATTCGACTAAGTTCCCCCATCTTTCAAAAACAAAGGTAGCAAAACGCATGAAATGCTCGATACATTCTCTTCCTTTCCACCCACCGTACTGCTCTACCAAATAAATCGGCATTGCATAATGATTGAGAGTCAAAAAGATTTTAATTTTCTTTTCTGTTAAGAGATTAAAAACTCGATCATAATAAGCGACCCCTTCTGGAGAAGGTACTTCTTCTACTCCATTTGGAAAAAGTCTTGCCCAACTAATAGAAAACCGATATAAATCTAACCCTAACTCATCTAGGTATTCAATATCTTCTTCCAAATGTTCAAAACCTTTTGTCCCGTTTCTGAACGGATAATACTTGCCGCTATCTAAGCTTTTAGCTTCTTCAATTTTTTCTTTCGTTAATAATCGTGTTTCTTCTGTTGCGTTCGAAGTTCGTGGTAAATACGCACGGCAATCTTGCGTATCTAATCCTTTCGACTCTGTGAAACCACCTTCATATTGGCTAGAAGCGGTAGCTCCGCCCCATAATATTCTTTGCTTTTTATCCATTGCGTTTATCCTAATCTAAATTTAAATTTTTGCCATGGTTTTAATTCATCTAAAATAAAGTGTTCAATATCCACTACTTTTCCGACAACATTTGTCTTTCCTGAATTTTCCATATCCTTCAAGGCAATTTGCAATTCTCCAGCATAATGACCGTATTCACTACTTTCGATGATAATATCCCCTCGACGGATCTTATCTGGAGCGTTAAACACTTCAAAACGATGTCCTTTATACTTCACACGACTCTGTGTTGAACGAATAAAGTAGTCATTTTGATCTCCTCTATTAAAGTGGAATTCCTCTAACACAATTTTCTTTTCAATTTCCGGAATTCCCTCCACGAGTTCAACATCAAAAGTTACCAAATCTAAATCAAGTCCTTGTAAAGATTTTAATTCTTCGTCCGTTGGATAACAGTTAGAAATCAGAATATCATCCACTAATTCCATCGCAATATGGTGTTTAATTTGTACATCTAATGGTAATTCACGATGAAGTTCTAAAGTTGGCAAGCCCTCTGTTGTTGGCCAAGGTCCAAATGCATGTTTATCGCCACAAGTAACAAAGGCTGCAGTTTTTAATCCATACTGATTAAATCGTCTCGTACATTCTTTATAGAAATCTAAGTTCAAACCTGAATAGCGGTGTGGGTAAAAATTATGGCAGCCATACAATTTATATTTATTTGGTCTGTAATCCATAATCGTATCTAATGTATGCACGTTATTACTCATGTTGATTTCAATAATTAACCCTTGAGGATTATACGTCATAATTGACTCTTCTAACCCTGAAAAACCTGCATCTAGACGAATTCCATCCGCTCCAATTTCTTTAAAGAAAGATAAATCTTTATACGAAATATTCAGTTCCCCAAACACTCGAGGCGAAACGTCTACAATAACTTCAAATCCAAGCGAGTGTGCATACTCATTAATCTCAGTAAATTCTTTTTTAATTTCTTCTGCTGGTTTATTCACAGATAATAAACACGAAAAAATTCTAGAAAAGCCGAACTCACTTGTTTTTTTTAGATAACTTTTAATTTCAGCTAGAGTGCTTTTTTCAGGATAAATTGATATACCTAATCGTCTCATTCATTTTCTCCTTACTCTTTTATACAGAAAAGCCCTGTTACTAGAACAGGGCTTAGAACTTCATTCTTATTGCTCTTGCTCTTGAGCTAGTAATGATTTGTCGTACATTGCAAAGAATGGATAGTAAATTAAAATTGATAATAAAATTAATACTACGTTTAATACAATGGCTCTCCAGTCACTACCTGTAGCTAGGAATGCTCCAATTGGTCCAGGAAGTGTCCAAGGCGCACTTGCAACCACTTTGTTTACTAAGCCTGTAGACATTGCAATCCAAGTTACTACCCCATTTGCTAATGGTGCTAAAATAAACGGAATGATTAATTGTGGATTTAATACAATCGGTGTACCGAAAATTAAAGGTTCATTGATGTTACATACTGCTGGAATAAATGCTGTCTTACCGAGAGATTTACCATATGCAGATTTTGAACGCCAGATTAGTAAGATAGCTAATCCGATAGTAGCCCCAGAACCACCAATCATTACAAACCATTGATAGAATGGTTCAGCTGCAATATTAGGGATTGCAGAACCGTTCCCAAATGCAGTAGTATTTTCTTCTAACAATACTAACCATAATGGTCGTGCAAGAGATCCGACAATTGACCAACCGTGGATACCAAATGACCAGAAGAATTGTGATAAGAAGATTACTACAATAACAGAGAAGATTGAATCTGTCGCTTGTACTAATGGAGCAACGATACTACCTACAATCTTATGAACATCAATACCGATGAACATTGTAATTGTTGAAACGAATAATAATACGATTACTGTTGGTGTTAAAGCTTCAAAAGAACGCGCAACTGATGCTGGCACTTGTGGTGGCATTGAAATCTTGAATCCGCTCTTTTGAGTGAAGCGATAAACTTCAACCGCAACGAACGCAGATAAGATCCCAATAAACATCCCCGCGGACCCCAGATTACTCATAGGGAGTACAAAACCTGAAGGCAATGAAGCTAAGTAGTTTTTCAAAGGTTCGCTAGTATCCGCTAAAGCTTTTACTTCTGCAGAAGCAGCTGGAATTGCTTAGGAATGATAGTTAGTAAGTATGCTAATTCTGCTAAGATCCCACCTGATAAACCATCTAGATCATAAGAAGATGCTAGAGAGAAACCAATTCCAAATACCGCATAAAGTGTCATGATGTACATTGACACACGGTAAGGTAATAAGATTTTAGCTTGGTTTGCTTGAATAAATTGAGTAATTCCCCATTCTTTTGGCATTGAGTTTGGAAGAAAGGCAATTACTAAAAACATTGACGCAACGACAATAATTGGTAAAGTTGCAATAATACCATCACGAATCGCTCTTAAATGGCGTTGTTCTGCTAATTTTGCCATCGGTGTCGACAGCTTTGTATCCATAAATTCAGTGATTTTATCAAACATAAAATATCCCCACTTTCCTTATTAAATTTTTAATTCTTCTTTGATTTGTTGAAGCAATTTTGGTCCTCCTAATGGAGTGTATCCTTGTGGCTTAATGAGTAAGCATGGAACGCCTGCTTCATCTGCACTAGCTTTTAACACATCATAACGATGACGAATCTGAGGAGCTACAAGAGAAATTTGATAATCCTCTTTTACTTTCTCAGCAAAAGCTTGTGTTCCACATTCGTCCACCTGAATATCTAACCCTTCCTTAGTTCCTGCTTCTTGTAATGCCTTGGCAACAATTGCGCTTGACATTCCTCCTGAACAAACTAATAAAATTTTCATACCTTTCACCTCCAGTCTCTTATAAAATTACTCCAGTCATTACGATAAAATAATAAATAATTCCGATGACAATACTCCAAATACCACCAACCCACCAAAAGGCTTTAGTAATTCCTTTTTTAGAGTTTACAAAGTATTGAGAAAATGAAACTGAAAAACCTGCGATGAAACCTCCAATAATCACAAAAGGCCATTTAAAATCGATATGAATCAAATCACAAATTGCTGGAATCACAAACATTGACACTACCATTGCGGCAATAATAAGCAATACACTTTTATAACCAAACATCGGAATATCATAATCTGTGGTTCCCATCGCTGTTTTATATTGCTTTTTCTGGTCCGTGTTCTTAACAGTCCATTTTCTAAATTTAGCCATCGTTTTCTCCTTACTCTTTATGCTCTAACTTCCAAAGTCTTTCGTTCATTCGAATTACATTTTCTGCTAGAGTTCTTACTTCTATCGAAGTCATCAGGTGATCTTGAGCATGTACAAAAAGTACAGTAACTTCATTTCTTTCACCTGCAGCTTCTTTTTGAATTAAGTCTGTTTGTACTTGATGGGCTTTATTTAAAAATGTATCTGCCTCTTCAAGTAATTTTCTAGCCTCTTCAAAATTACCTTTTTCAGATTCCTCCATCGCTTCATATACTAAAGCTTTGGCATTTCCTCCGTTACTAATAATTTCGAAAATAATTAATTCCATATCTTGCATTAAACATCACCTCCTAAATATTGGATGGCGCGTTTAATATGTCCATCTCCATTTATAAGAGCTCCTTCAGCAGTCTCTTTATCCACGTTCATGATTTCCATAACAAGTGCTTTCTTTACATTATGGCCACTTGCTTCATAAAGTTGCTCTGCTCTTTCCTCATCGACTCCTGTCAATGTACGAATCATATTTTTGGATCGAACCACTAATTTTTTATTTGTTGGTTTCACATCCACCATATAATTCTGATAAACTTTTCCAAGTTTAATCATGACACTCGTTGAAATCATATTTAGTATTAACTTTTGGGCTGTTCCTGCTTTCATTCGAGTCGATCCCATAATCGCCTCTGCACCAGTCACTGCCTCAATTGGATAATCCGCAGCTTCTGAAATTTCTGCATTTTTCACACAAGAAATGGTTCCGGTCAATGCACCAACTTGTCGTGCATATCGTAATCCACCCAGTACATAAGGAGTTCTACCACTAGCGGCTAAACCGATGACAGTATCTTTTTCAGACAGGTTATAATAGGCCAAGTCTTTCGCCGCAAGTTCGAGTGAGTCTTCTGCCCCTTCCTGAGCGGTAAACATAGCGTTATCTCCACCAGCCATAACCCCAACAACTAGTCCTTTATCGACTCCGTATGTTGGCGGGCATTCAGCAGCATCTAATACTCCTAATCTTCCCGACGTTCCAGCACCAATATAAACAGACGTCCACCGACTTTCATTCGAGTTACAATCTGCTCAACTAGGTTTGAGATGTCCCCTATACTCTCTTCAACGATTGAAGCAACCGTCTTATCCTCATTATTAATTTTTCGTAGGATCTCTTCCGTTGATACAGCATCGATATCTATGGTTCGGTGATTATTTTTTTCAGTATCTAACTTAATTAAATCTATCATCATCCCACTTCCTTCTGACATTAGTTTATCATAAAAAGCGCTATCATTGAAATAGGGTTTTAATATTTATTTCACATTTTTTTAAAAAAATAATTTCATTATTTTTGTGTTAATCAATCTCAATGAACACAAAAAAACTCGAAGCAAATTTGCTTCGAGTTTTATTTTTTCATCGTTTCTTTTACAAACTGCAGTTGGTCCGCGTTGCACTCTTGCCCCACTTTATTTTTCAGATTCAAATGGAAGACATGTCCTTGTGGTTTCTTTTTCTCTCCATATTCCTTAAAGACAACTTCCACGCCCTTCTTCTCCAACACTTCCTTCAGGTGATACGAATGCTTTCGTAAGAAGTCTCCATTACTCGTTGTTAGATGAACAGGCGGAAAGTTTGAAGTTATATACTGCGCCGGGCTCATTTGCTTCACTGCTTCAACAGTTGGTTTTGCTCCAAGTAAATCCGTTAAAAATGGCGTCAACGCGCGCCCTTGTTTCTTCCATTCGGCTTCCATATCAAATACGCCACAGTTTAACAGCAAGCCTTTTGGAACGAATTGTGCATCTACTTTAATCCCAGGGAAACTGTTCGCATAAGCTTCGTTCAACTGAACAGCCGTATACGCCGTCGCTAAATGCGCTCCTGCAGAATCCCCCACAAAGAACAGGTTAGAAAGATCCAAACCATAATCTTCTGCATGGTCTACAACCCACTCCACCATAGCCCCGACATCTTCTAAAGGTGCTGGGAAAGTGTGCTTCGGCGCAAGTCGGTAGCTAGCATTCACTACCGCAAATCCTTGAGTCGCTAAATACATACAATACGGAGCGTATACTTTCTTATCTCCATATACCCAAGCACCACCGTGGATATTCAGAAGTACTGGCAATTTGACTTCCGCATCTTTTGAACGATAGAGATCCAGCAAATGCCACTTGTCACAGGATCCGTAAGATATATTTTCAACAGTCTTTACATTCGTCGGTGGAGCCCAACCCAAGTCTCGTTTTAAGTCCCCAATCGCAAATAACGTACGGACAATATGACTGGTAAGTGACATCGCTAAACCTCCTTTCCTGTTAACGTTTCTCGTTTCTTTCTAAAAATGGCGTTACCAATTCCATCCACTCCAATGGAAGATAAGTGGACAAATATCCGTGATTATATCCCTTTGCTTCATATAAAGTACAATTGGGATGCATTTTCTGAAATAGTTTTGCCGATTCCTTCACGCACTTCATTTCTTTTTCTCCATAAATATAGAGAACCTCTGCTGAACTATCTGAAATTGCAGGTTTCAAATGGTAGCTAGCCATATAGGTTTTGTAAATCGTCTCTAATGTTTTGATGGGCAATCGTGGCATATCCTCCAAATAGTACCTTTCTAATTCTTCCGGATAAGCCATCTTAGGATACATCTTTCTCATGAGTTTTAATTGCATTTTACATGCAGACTTACCGAACATCAACTTCCCAAAACATTTTACAAAGGCGATGCTAATTTTCGCTAGTTTAGGCTGTGGTATACATAGACTTCCGTCAATAATGGCTTTGTCAGCTATATGAGCATCTATCGAAAGTAGCTCCATAACAATTTGTCCACCAAGAGAGACACCACCTAGAGCAAATACATGTCCATCACATCGGTCTTTTATATACTCTAGAATTTCCTGTGCAGATTGCTCCGTGGATACATACTCCTTTTGGAACTCTTCTCCGTGTCCATCTAAAACTGGTAAAAATCACATGGTATTTATTTGATAGAAGACGCGCTTGTCGCAAATAATTCCACCATGAATTCCCTCCACCATGAATCAATACAATATGAGGATTATGATTATCTCCAATTTCATGAAATCTCATCAAAAAGCTCCCTTTCCACTACCATTTCTTTTTACTATTGTACCCCAGGCGTTCAAAAAAACACATCATGATTCTTTTTCAACAAAAGTTTTTTTCTAGATTTCATAGTGTATATCTCTGGATTAGGATAGTAGCACTTCGCGACCTCCCCATTAGTACACTTAATAATCCAATTTCATACAGTTTTTGCACAAGGAATTTTGTATTTTCTTGCGATGGCTATTAAATACGTTTTAGATTCTAAAAACTCTTAAACTACCTTTTCTTTAAATTCATTTGTATAAGCGTTAAATCCATCTCGGTCTTCAAATGCAGAAGGCCCATGTGTTTTATAATTCAAAAAAATACATATTAAATCTTGCTGGTGCCGTTCTTAAACATATTCACTACGCAACTCACGAAAAGACACACTATAAAAAAACAATTATATTGTGGTAGGTTTTTTGGCCAACTTAAAAATGCCCCTCTAAAGTAGTTTACCTTTTAGTATCTACTTTAGAGGGAGCATATCAGATTAAGCAACAATTAGTTGCTTAATCCCTGTCTAAAACTCTTCATCAACACTATTTGATAAAGAACCTTTTAATTGATGCTTATTTTGCTGAAGATAAAATTTCTTCTATCGTAGTTTCTCTCTCTTGGACTAAATCGTAAAAGCCCACATGAACACCCTCTTCATATAGCCAACATAAATCTGTCCCATATGGCGCTTCGAAAATCTCTAGCATCACTGGAGCAATCTCATAAATGGAATCAGCTCCTAGAACTTTGAAATTGGCTGCATCTGAAAGATATTCTTCATCATCTTCAATGGATAAAAGATTCCATCCATTCAATGGTGGGGTTATAGATTGATCACGAAAAGTATATCGAATTGGCTTGCCCTCAAGAATATTATTCGAAACAATAAAACCACCAAAATCACTATTATTAATCATTGTACTCCTCCATTCAATTAGGGATTAACAACATTGATGTAAAAAAACAAGTTAATTAACCTCTTAATTTGCCGTTTTGGCCAAGGTTTTCTGCTTTAATTTCTTGAATAATGATGTGAATGTGTTCTGTTGGCGCACCAGTGTGTTTAGAAACCACTTCTGTCACTTCTTTGACAAGGGCTTCTTTTTGTTCACGGCTTCTTCCTTCGATCATTTCAACATGAATAAATGGCATGGTTGTGCCTCCCTTCGATTCTAACTAGTTTATATAGTTGTTCTTTGGTTTTATTTTACTCCTAAATGGGTAGGAATGCTAGGTGGGGTGCTGAAAAGGACTCACACCCTGTGGAGTTGAACTCGGGCTCACAGGACTGCAAAACTTCGCACTGTGAAGTTTTGCTTCCTAGAATAGCCGCATAAGTCACTTGCGCTCGGGTGCATCGCCATATTTATACGCAACCGCTTCGACGCAGTGGTTTATTGACATTCTTTTCATCACTCATGATTCAAGAATGTCTAATAAACTTTGCGAGAAATCATTCACAGTGTGAAAGATTTGGAATTCAATAAAAGCAGAATGACTTCACACTGTGAAATCATTCTTGGCTTCTGTCTTTCTGCCTCACACCCTGTTTTTAGTCGGGTTCGAAAAAGCAGAAACGACGTCCACTTCCCGAAACGTCCGCAGAACGTTTCACGTTCCTTCCGGCGTTCCGGTCCAGTGATTCGTTTCTAACCGCTTTTTCTCACACCCTGTATTTTTCTATTAAGGTTTTCATGGTTTTGTTTGAAAAGAGCACGGTTAGGATGACGGTATTCAATGGGAGCGAGATCATATTTTTCAGGATTCGCAGTGGCATGAAGGCTGCGAAGGCTTTCCCTGTCATCATATACACCCAGATTGAATTCAAACCGAGGTTACAAAAGAGGGTGACGAGTAATACTGCGAGTCCGATTTGTTCCCATCTGAGTGGTCTCTTATATAAGAAGTATCCGTAGATGAGTCCTCCGACAAGGGCTGTGAGTGTGTACCCAAGGAAGAATTGTCCACTCTCCCGACGGAAGAAGTTCCCGAGGATATCGACTAGGATTCCCACAAGTGCCGCACGCCACGGCCCAAGCATCTCCCCTGCAATGGCTGCCCCTGATAAACCCGAAGCCGATTTGTACGTAGAGGCCGAATTTAATCGCCGGCAACATTTCCATGACAAGACGAATGGCTAAGACCATCGCCATCACTGTAATATCCAGTGTTCTTTTTCGATTATATTTCTTTGTATTTTCCATATTAGCATCTCCTTTAATTGTAAAGAGTTGCTCCATTTAACTACTTCTATTTCTAGTGTTGTGTAAATGCAGCGAATGCGACTAAATTACCGCAATGTTTCCATTTTCGTCCCAGTGGCAACATTCCATCCGCCGGGCACTTAACGCAATAAAGTCTACTCTGATTTTAGGTTCTAGAAAATTTAGTTCCTACTTTCCATGAATCTCCTTTCTTACTCTTGGTTAGAATACCTGTCCTTTCTTGTGGACGTCAAGCAAACAATGATTTTTTTCTGCTGTTTGAAGGGGACCAAACCTGAATGAAAACTTGCTTCCAATAAATTTCATAACTCCTATTAAATATTTCACTTAAAATTTATATAATGTTTAAGATTGATACCGTTTTCGCTAACGTGTATAATATTATTAACTCTCTTTACAAATAGAAAGGTTAGACAATGAGCAATGAACGTTATTTAATGATGGAATCCGATATTAAGAGCTTATCGTTTCAATTGGAATCTATCACAAAATCTAAATATGACAGCGACTGGCATAGCACGCTCCATACGCATCCTTTTACGGAATTATTTTACGTTGTAGACGGAAAAGGCGAGTTTAATATTCAAGGCCAACGTTTTCCTGTAAAACCAAACGACTTTGTCATTATCAATCCGCAAGTAGAACATACAGAATTATCCTCTCCAGATGAACCGCTGGAATATATTGTGTTAGGGAATTAATGGGCTCTCCTTCTCAAACTTAACGCCCGTCTCGGAAGGTGGACATCCATTTTCATTCTTCAACTTGCGAGATGAGCAAAAAGACATCTTGCGTTATTTGAATGCGATGGTACAAGAGGCCACTTCTCAATCGATGAGCTACGAATTAGTGTGCCACAATTTATTAGAAATCTTATTAATTAAAAATCTTTGCGTCACCAACACTTCGACCTTGAAGTCGGCAAAGCAAAGCAAGGCGACAAAGGATATTTCATTTATCAAACACTACTTAGAAACGTACTATCACGAAAGTATCCAACTAGAAGACCTCGCTTCGATGACGCACTTAAGCCGATTCTATATTTCTCACAGCTTTAAGAAAGAAATCGGCATGTCTCCGATGGAATATCTCATTGACATTCGTATTAAAGAGAGTAAAATCTTACTACGAACAACCAATTACTCGATTTCACAGGTGGCGGATATTGTTGGTTTCACGACTCCAACGTATTTCTCAAAACAATTCCGTAAGAGCACGGGAATTTCGCCAACGGATTATCGAGAACAATTCCAAGGAGTTAAACCATGATTAGACAACCTAAGCGCGATGAGAGACGACAAATCATCCCGCTGATCGAACTGATTATGCAAGATATGGAACTGCCGATTTTGGAACATACGAGTCCGGAAATGCTCTATGCGATGCTAGAAGAAGCCATGCTCGACGACCAGTTTCGCTACGGTCTGAAGAACACGCTCGTCTATATTCATGAAGGAAAAGTCGCCGGCGCCATCTTTGGCTATCACGGACACTTAGAAGACGCGATTGACGACCCGTTCCACCGATTATACGAGGATTACAATACCCCGCATCAAATCCCGCTCTACGAGGACAAGGAGACGATGCCAGGCGAATGGTACATCGATATTTTAGCGGTCTATCCCGAATATCGTCGTCATGGGATCGGTCGTAAGTTATTAGTCGAAGTAGAAAACTTAGCGCGCCAACAAGGGGCTACCAAAATCGCCCTCAACTGCGAGAAGGATAATACGAAGGCCTACAAATTATACGAAAAACTGGGCTACACGCCTGAAAGTGAACGCGTACTGAGCGGCCACCCGTATTACCATATGACAAAAGCCTTATAAAAAATCCCTCTCTGGACAAAATCGTTCAAAGAGAGATTTTATAAAATGTAACTTATATGTTCCATTTTGCTTTTTTAAAAACGAAAAGAGACTCGAAATTTCGAGTCTCTTATTTTTTGTTTCTATGATTATTTTACATAGGCTTGACGAAGGTTGATGGTACGTCCGAATGGAAGTACTTCGAATCCTTCTACGTTTTCAGCAAGTAAGTAACTTTGGCTTGCTTGGTAGATTGGAGCGACAACCGCATCATCCATCACGATTTTTTCTGCCGCAATCATTTGTTTGTAACGTTCTTCTGGCTTCGTTGCGTATGTTGTTTTCACTTCAGCAACGGCTTTATCGTAGGCTTCGCTTGAGTAGTTCGCGAAGTTGATTCCGCCACCTGTTACGTATTGTTCTAAGAAGTTCACTGGGTCTTGATAGTCAGGTGCCCATGTTCCGAAGAAGAAGTCGAAATCATCTGCACGTTGTAATTCAAGACGGTTTTTCAATGGAACTGATTTAATGTTCAATGTAACGCCTGGTAAGTTCTTTTGGATTTGCGCTTGTAAATATTCGCCGACCACTTTCGCACTACCTGCATCTGACGTTAGTAATGTCACTTCAATCGTGTCCATGCCTAACTCTTGTTTAGCAAGAGCTAATTCTTTTTGCGCCTCTTCTACATTGTAGCTGAGTAAGTCGCCGCGGTCTTCCACGTAATCTTTACCCGTTTCTGGATTTTCAGCAAATCCTTTTGGAACAAGACCATTTGAAACGATTGAGCCATCTTTTAACACGTTGTTCACAAGAGCTGCTTTATCATAAGCCATCGCGATTGCACGACGGAAGTGTTTGTTTCCTGTGATTTTACGTTCAACGTTGAAACTCATGTATCCCATTGTTGCTTTTGGAATTGAGTGGTAAGTAGGTTGCCCTTTGTATTGATCCACGAATTGTTCGCTGATCGTTGTGTATTGTACTTGTTTTCCGTCAAATAATTGAACAGAAGTCGCTACTTCTTTTGAAACGTTCACTGTTACGTTTTGTAATTGAACGTTTGCTGCATCCCAGTAGCCGTCGTTCTTCACAAGTTTCCAAGAAAGTTCAGAACCTGTCCAACCTTCTAATTTGAACGGTCCGTTTGTCACGATTGAATCTGCTGAAGAGCCGTATCCATCGCCTTTTTCTTTCGCAACTTTTTCAGATTGTGGTAAGAAACGTGAACCTGTTAATAATTTTGGTAAATATGGTGCAGGATTTTCAAGCGTGATTTCTAATGTTTTATCATCAATCGCTTTAACCCCTAATTCTTCTGTAGATAATTCGCCTGAACGAATTTTCTTCGCGTTTTTGAACACATCAGCTGATTGTGCTACGTGTCCTTCTTTAGGGTCTACTAATTTACGGTAAGTGTAAACGAAGTCGCCTGCTGTTACAGGAGTTCCGTCAGACCATTTTGCATCACGTAATTTGAACGTATATACAAGGCCATCCGCACTCACAGTTGGCTCCTCTGCTGCCATTCCTAATTCAACTTTATTGTCTTTAGCAACACGATATAATCCTTCGAAAATTTGTCCTAACATATCTGAGCTCGGAACATCATCGTAGTCCGCGCTATCTAATGTTGCTAATTCTCCAAATGTTGTAATCGTTAAACTTTGTTGATTACTTGATGTCGATGTTGAATTGCCACCACATGCAGCCAAACCTAACGAAATAAGTAGTGTCGTCATTAATAATTTGGTTGATTTTTTCATAACAATTCTCCTTTATTGGTTAATCCATCGCCTTTGCGATAGGTCCATCATAGCATGGATAACCTAACCACCAAAATTTAATGCCTATGATACGAGAAAAAGCGGTCAGAAACGAATCACTGGACCGGAGTAACGCAAGGGACTTGGAACAAGTCGTGCGGCTACTACGGGAAGTGGACGTCGTTTCTGCCTTTTCGAGTTCGAATGCTTAGGATACGAGGGCGAACGCTCAGGGACGAATCATTGGGAAACAAACACCGCAAGGGACTTGATACAAGTCGTGCGGATGTTTGTTGAAATGGACGTCGGCCCTGTGAGCCCGAGTTCAACTTCACAGGATGCGAGACATCGCGCCCAGAAATGGAACGTTGGACCGGAACGCCGGAAGGAACGTGAAACGTTCTGTAAAATCCTTCACAGTGCGAAGGATTTGGGGGTGAGCATTGCAAATTGTATTGGAATATAAGTTGATAGGACAATACTGTATAAATTATTTGCAGTTTTAACTCTAAACTCGAAAGGCTTGAGCCTATGCCTTTTCGAACTCAACTACAGGATGTGAGACTTCACGGTTAGCCTTCCCAGGTATTTTGACAAACACAAAAAATAAGCTTTCGAAGTCTACTATTTTATGGTATCTTATGCTTATTAAATTCATCATTTTAAAGGAGAACAATTATGACAAAAACGCATAGTAATATATCCTTCATCGGTATGATCATTATTGCAGTTCTTATGTTCATTATAAGTATAGGTGCGGTAGGATACTCACTACTCTATCCAACTGCAGATACTTTATATAAAGAAGGAAAAGTCTTTGGTTTGCCTTACAAGAGCGACCAAGAAACGGTTGCTGTAAAAATCACGTATTTCAACCCTGATTATATGGCTACTGTCACTAGAAGTAACACAAAATTATATTTTATTCAGTTTTCAAGACCAAAAACAATTATGAATACAAATCCATTCGGGTATGCCAGCATTGAGATTAAAGACGGCGATCCCCTTCTGGATAAATTAAAGTCAGCGTCTGATCTATCCCAGAACCCAATGATTGTGGCCGCCACTATTCGTAAATCTGGCGCTAAAGACGCTATTCAAGATTATCATTATACGTTCAGTAATCTTGTGGATCGATACGAAGATATCAAACCTTATGCTGAAACATTATATTATGTTTCGGTAGATGAATATGATAAAAGTCGTTTGGTAGGTTATCCTATTGCTCTGATAACTATCTTGACGGGACTATACTTCCTATACGGTGCCTTTTCTTTAAGAAAAAACGAAGAGAAAGCATACAATGAACTATACGATTCCTATCCAGAATTAAACCATTCAATGGATACGGTATTAGGCAACGCAACTTATGTAGACCAAGCATTAGGAATTATTTTATATAAGAACCATCTGATTATTCCAAAAGGGGAACTTAGAGTATATGACCTAAGAAAAGCAAAACAAATGTACCACCGTATCTTGAATCATAAATCCTACGGAATAACAACAGGCAGTCTTTCACAGCTGATTATTCTTACGAATGATAAAACTTACCGAAAGAAGAAAACTTCTTTCCCCATTAATAACGTTGGAAAAGAAACAGATGACTTACTACAACCTTTCTTTTATACCGTAAGCCAAGAATTCCCTGATATCCTCTTGGGAGTCACAAATAAAAAACAACGCCCATTCTAAATAGGATGTGAGAAAAGGCGTTCATAGGCGATGACGGTTCGCAGGTTAGACGTAAGCGGCCTGTAAGACCGTGCGGACTAACCTCGAAAGGCTTGAGCCTATGTCTTTTCGAACTCAACTACAGGATACGAGGGCGAACGCTCAGGGACGAATCATTGGAAACAAACACCGCAAGGGACTTGAAACAAGTCGTGCGGATGTTTGTTGAAATGGACGTCGGCCCTGTGAGCCCGAGTTCAACTACATGATACGAGAAAAAGCGGTCAGAAACGAATCACTGGACCGGAGTAACGTAAGGGACTTGGAACAAGTCGTGCGGCTACTACGGGAAGTGGACGTCGTTTCTGCTTTTTCGAGTTCGAATGCTTAGGATGTGAGGCAGAAAGACAGAAGACAAAAAAGAGCTCACAAGTGAGCTCTTTTTGCTTTTCTTGAATTCCAAACCATTCACACTGCGAAGAACGCTCAGGACTCAACTTCTGCATTTTAGTAATTGCACATCCCCTGAACTCCCCCTTGCCTTTCTCTTCCATCTCCATTACCATAGAACTAACAAGAAAAAGGAGTTTTTCATATGCACAAGAATCGTGTTCGTGGTTATAATAAACGTTTTTATCCCGGGGTGGCCTTAATCGTGGCGGCTATGCTTTGCCTTGTTTTCGCATTAACAAGACTGAACGTTCCATTATTACAACTACAAAATAAATATTTTAACCTAAAGGACATCACTAAAAATGAAGATTCTATCTTAAAGGTCACTGGTATCGACAAGCACTCCGTCCAAAACTCGGACTTTGGAAAATGGTCGCTTTATATCGTCTCTTATTTAGAAAAAGATTCTCATGGAAACGAAACGACACAATACATCGGGTTAGAATTAGATGAAGAGACCGCCAAACAATTAATCGATAAGAAAAATACCTTAAGAGATCATCCTGAAAAAGTTGCGGGTACCTTTTGTTGAGCCAGAATTTCACGATAAGAAAGTTATGGATTATAGCTATCGTACCCAAGATGCGATGGAAAAAAATACATCAAAGCCCCACTTTCACGTCGTTATCAGAACTATTTATCGATTAAACCAGGAAAGGAAACACAAAAGCTCTTCCTAATCCTTTCTCTCGTCCTCTTGATTCCAGGACTAGTACTCGTATATTTAGCGGAAAAACATCATCAATTTGCGACGTACTACAATAGTCTATTTGCAGGATATAAGAACACAGAAGCGTTAGTGGCAAAGTCATCCAGAGTTGAAAGGCAAACGTTTATCTACATTATTAAATAAATCCGATTATATCGATGATACCTTAGGAGTGTACATCTATAAAAACTTCTTCTGTTCTACTGTAAAAGGCTTAGAGATTTATGACTTAAACAAAACGAAGAGTGTCTACACCATTTCGAGAAAACATTTTACCCTGAAGAAGGTGGCAGCTTTATGAAGTCGTACCTTGTGTTCGCAACAAGTGATCCAGACGCCGTGGTTCGCAGTACGAAAGTTCAAATTAAAAAAATATCGGCGAAGAGACCGATGCACATCTACAGCCATTCTTTGACAAATTACGTCAAGATTTCCCAACGATTGAGATTGAGGCGAAAAAAGAAAGTAAGAGATAAGGAGTCCAACAGGATTCCTTATTTTTTTCAACACGAAATTATCATATATGATAATTTCAGTATTCGAATAAAGTCACTTGCAAAATGCTATTTTCTAGAGTATTATAGATGTATTATATCTATATTATCGAAAAGAGGTTTATATCATATGACAGAAAATCGTAATCACGGCTTTAGAATTCGTTTTTACTTCGGACTTATTTTAATTATTGCCGCTTGCGTCGTCGGATTTTTCAACTTCCAAAAACCAGACGCTAAAAAAATCTATGAAGACGGAAAAGCTCTTCCCTTCAGTTCAAGCAATGACGATAAAGAATCAGCTCTAAAAATTACTGATATCTCAAAAGAACCCGTCATCGAAGTAGATAAAGGAAAAACCTATATCTACATTGTTGAATATGAAAAAGCAGGTACTTCAAAAGGAAAAGAACCTGGTTATATCGGTCTTGAATTAACAAAAGAAGATGCTGCAAAATTAGTCGCAAAAGCTGATACAATGCAAGACAATCCAGAATATGTTTACGGTACAATCATTTATTCATACCGTAATAAACATGCGATTCAAAACTACAGCGACTTAATTACTCAAGCGTTCAAAAACTATAACCTTCTACAAGCTGGTGCAGATACACAATTCTACTTCTCTCAAACAGAAGCTAGCTCTGCAAAAAAAGGTGGATTAATGGTTGCGGCAGGTCTTACACTCGCAGGGCTTGTATTTATCGGTTTAGCGTTCTTGAAACGTAAAAAAGTTGGTGCGGCTTACGACGAAATGTACGCTGCTTACCCAGAATTACGTGGCAACTTAGATTTACTACGTACAAACGCTACTTATGCGGATGACGAAACATATGTATACATCTACAAAAACCACTTCTTCACTACTTGGAGCGGATTAGAAGTATATGACATCACAAAAGCAAAACGCGTTTACCACTATCAGTTATCACACAAGAGATACGGAATCACAACGAACATTGAATCATTCCTAATCTTCTTGTCAGACGACAGATCATACAAAGGTAAGAAGAAGAAAATTGAAATTAAGAATGTCGGTGAAGAAACAGATGACTTCTTACAACCATTCTTCCGTGCAGTTGTTGAAGAATTCCCTAACACAGCTGTGGGGTATGAAAATAATAGACCGTTTCTAATTAAAGGATACGAGAAACAGGCGCTAAGAAACGAATCACTGGACCAGAATAACGCAAAGGACTGCTTGCAGTCGTGCGGCTATTCTGGGAAGTGGACGTCGTTTCTGCCTTTTCGAGTTCAACTACAGGATGTGAGTAAGAGCTCAACTTCACAGGATGCGAAACATCGCTCACCTAAACAAAATAACAGAAACTATAACGGACTCGCAGTGCGAGTCCGTTTTTATTTCATTTTCATTAAGAATCAACTTGCAAAAAATCATTATCTAGAGTACTGTTAATTTAAATCAATATTATTGCAAAGGAGTTTTTATTTTATGACAGAAAAATCGTAACCACGGTTTTTAATATTCGATTTTATTTCGGAGTAATTTTATTAATTGTAGCTGCTGTCCTTGCTTTCTTCGCTCTCAAGAAAGTAGACGTTGACACATTGGTAAAGGACAATAAATTCTTTACTCACTATTCTGCAAAGGATGGCGATCAACTGGCTGTCAAAATCACACAAATTACAGCTAATCCTGTAATTTCAGTAGATAACGGAAGTTCATACGTATACATTATTGAGTATGAAGATGAAGGTAAAGAGGCAAACGGCCAAAAAAATACGCTTATGTAGGGTCTTGAACTCGATAAAGAGACTGCTCAAAAAAATTAGTCGCAAAGAATAGTACTTTACCAGATAACCCTGAGATAATGGCTGTTACCCTTGTGGACTCTTCTAGAAACAAAGGAGCTATTAAAAACTACGACGACCTTATGCTCAATGGTTTCAAGAGCTATAATTTAGTTGGACAAGAGATTGAATATAGAGACTACTTATCTATCTCTGACAAATCATCTACTCAAAAAAACTCAATTAATCATCGCTGCTGGTCTTACACTCGCAGGTCTTGTATTTGTTGGTTTAGCCTTCTGGAAACGTAGAAAAAGTTAGTGCGGCTTACGATGAAATTTACGCTGCTTACCCAGAATTACGTGACAACTTGGATTTATTAAAAACAAATGCAACTTATGTCGACGATGAAATGTTTGTATACATCTACAAGAACCACTTCTTCACTACTTGGAGCGGATTAGAAGTATACGACATCACAAAAGCAAATCGAGTTTACCACTATCAAGTAACACACAAGAAATATGGAGTGACAACAAACATTGATTCATTCCTTATCTTCTTATCAGATGACAAATCATACCGTGGTAAGAAAACGAAGATTTCTATCCATAATATTGGGGAAGAAACCGATGACTTCTTACAACCATTCTTCCAAACTGTGGCCCAAGAATTCCCTAACGTCGCAGTAGGATATGAAAATAATAGACCGTTCTAAAATCAGGATGTGAGAAAAAGCGTTCAGAGGCGATGACGGTTCGCAGTTTAGCCGTAAGCGGTCTGAAAGACCGTGCGGACTAAACTCGAAAGGCTTGAGCCTCTGCTTTTTCGAACTCAACTACACTAGGATGTGAGCCCGAGCTCGACTAGGCAGAAAGACAGAAACTAACCCCACCCTCCGACTCGCAATGCGGGTCGGATTTTTTATGCACACCCCAAATAAATTCTCTCCATTAAAGTGGAAAATTTATTTTGCAATTCAAAATTGTTTGTGGTATATTATATCATACAACCTATTTTAAAGGAGAATAATCATGACTGAAAAACGCAGTACTAAAACTATTATCGGCTTAATCATCGCTGGAGTTCTCTCTATCATCGTTGCTCTTGGCGCGCTAGGATACTTCCAGTTCTATCAAACTGCCGACAACTTATACAAACAAGGTAAATCTTTGGTACTTCTACAATGAAAGACGAAGAAACGGTAGCTGTAAAAATTACGTACGCTCAACCTGATTCTATCGGAAGTGTCAAAGAAAGTGACACAGACCTCTATTTTATCGAATTTTCAGGAGTAGATACGGATGATTACGGTTATTCAACTATCGAAATTAAAAAAGGAGATAAATTAGCTGATAAAATTAAATCTGCTGATGTAGATACTCCAGTGATTGTTGCTGCTAAGATGCGTAAATCAGGTGCAGACGGTGCCATCCGTGACTACACTATTAACTTTAAAGATTTGATTAGAGAAAATGAGACAGTTTCAAAACTAGCAGAAACAGAATATTACGTTTCTGTTTACGAATTTGACAAAGACCGTCAATTCGCATATATCGTTGCTGGGATTGCTGGTATTATTGCTCTTGTATTCTTCTATAGTGCTTTCGCAACACGTAAAGGCGAAGACAAAGCGTATAACGAATTATACAACGCTTATCCAGAATTAAACTATTCAATGGATACAGTATTAGAGAATGCAACTTATGTCGATAATCAATTAGGAATTGTTTTATACAAACATCACCTACTTGCGACATACAAGAATTTCCAAGTATATGACTTAACAAAAGCTGAACGAATTTACCACTACATTTACACTCAAAAATCTTACGGAATGACAGTTAGCCGTACTTCTCAATTAATCCTTCTAACGAACGACAAATCATACCGTAGAAAGAAAACTTCTCTACTCATTAAGAACGTTGGGGACGAAACAGATGACTTACTACAACCATTCTTCTACGCAGTAAGCCAAGAATTCCCAGACATCCTATTAGGATACGAAAACAAAAGCAAGAGACCGTTCTAACAAGGATACGAGGGCGAACGCTCAGGACTGAAACACTGGACTGATATGCCGCAAGGGACTCGAAACGAGTCGTGCGGACATATCAGGAAGTGGACGTCAGTCCTGTGAGCCCGAGTTCAACTCCAGGATGTGAGAAAAAGCGATCAGAGGCTCAACTCTAAGATGTGAGACATCGCGCCCAGAAATGGAACGTTGGACTCGAACGCCGGAAGGAACGTGAAACGTTCTGCGGACGTTTGAGGAAACGCACGCCATTTCTGCGATGGCGAACTCAACTTCACGCCCGAGTTCAACTCCGGATGTGAGGCAGAAAGATAGAAGCCAAGAATGATTTCACAGTGTGAAGTCATTCTGCTTCGTAGTCTTTCGCCCGCAAAGTTTATTAGACATTCTTGAATCACGAGTGATGAAAAGAATGTCAATAAACCACTGCGTTGAAGTGTTTAGCTCAACTCCCCGTCTTCAAAACTAAATACACCCAAAAAAGAACCGCCATTTTCTCTATGGCGGTTCTTTTCCTTTACAATATTCATTTTTGATTAATCAACATATGAAGTTTTTGTACGGTTTAAGAATGCATAAGCTAACCCGATTAAGATTCCTCCACCAATCCAGTTCCCAACAAATGATACTGACCAATGACGAATAATATTTAGCCAATTCAAGGCATCGATTGAGTTTCCAACGGGTGAGAATTTCACGATAGAGAACGATGCAAAATTCGCCACTACGTGTTCATTTACTAGGTAAACGAACATAAAAATTGCAGAAATAACAATCCATAATTTAGCTTCTTCACTCTTGATTAAAATAAACGAAAGAATTGCTACGTTAACAAAGACATTTGCTAAAATACCTTCTAATAAAATTAGTTCGTTTGAACGAGACAATTTCAATTCAGCAACTTTTGCTATGAATTCATTTGCATTGATTCCGTTAAATGCTGAACTATTTGCGAATAACGCTCCTATAAACATGGCCCCAACTAAATTAAATAGAGTACAATAGAATAAAATAGCAATTGCTTTAGACCATTTAATATGCTTTTGATAAGCTCCCGCTGTTAAGAACATCATATTTGAAGTAGCTAACTCGCCATTTAAAAATACAACATAAACTAATCCCCAAGTGAAGATAAATGCAAAAGTAAATCTACTTAGCGCAGGGTTTAATCCAGCAATAATTTGTGCTGCATGAGCTCCTGCGGCTGTACTCATCGTTAAAAATGCTCCTGCAAACATTGAACGCAGTGCATAACGCATTTTACTCTCGTCAAAAAGCGCCTCCTTTTTTTGACATGCTTTTTCAAGTTTTGTATTGAACTCACTCGTGTGTTCCATAACATTCCTCCTAAAAATTAATTACACTTTAGTATACCATTTTTATCACAAATGCAAAGTCTTTTCTATCTTTTTTGTCAAAAATTACTTTACAAGTTTTCTGAAGATTGTTAGAATGAGGGCTGATTAAAACAGCCTAAAGGAGATTCTCATGAAGAAAATTTTTGGAATTTTAACAGCAGCTATATTCTTAACCGCATGTGGACAAACACCTGCAAATACGAACTCAACGACGACAAGTGTTGAAACGACTACTGCTGCCCAAACCACTAGTGTTACTCTAAATGTTACAAAAGACGGTCAAGCCATCGAAGGGAGCCCGTTCACCCTCACTTTCAAAGAAGGCGACAATCTTCTAGACGTGATGAAAGCACAACTAAAAATCGTTGAGAAAGACGGCTTTATCTCTTCTATTAACGGTGTGGAACAAGTCCCAGCCGAAAACAAATACTGGTTATTCGACGTGAACGGTACGATGAGCCCTGTCGGTGCAAAGAAGTCATCCTAAAAGCAGGCGACGTCATCGACTGGAAACTCAATAAACTTCAATAGTCCGATGGCAAATTCAACTCGAAAAATCACCCTTATCGCCCTACTATCCGCCTTTTGCGTGATTGGTAGACTCGGACTTCTATCTCTCCCAAATGTTCAACCGATTACCGTTGTGGTCATTTGGATTACGCTAGAACTTGGACTTTTGTACGGCGTTGCTATCGGTAGCATCTCCATTTTGATTTCCAACCTTTTTAGTAAGCATGGGGCCGTGGACACTCTATCAAATGGTAAGTTTCGCCCTCGTCTGCTGTTGTGCGTTACTTTTTCGTCCACTGTGGCCAAAAAGAAAACAATTTCCGCGCCTAGCTTGGATTGTTTTTCCAATCTTTGCAGGACTGATGGGCTATTTATACGGCTTTATCATCTCGATTTTTCTGGGTATTCAGCATGCCCGGTCTGAACTTTCTGGATTTACTACTTAAACGGCGTTCTATTTCGATACGTACCACGCCATCGGAAATGTCGTCTTCTGGATCCTATTGATTCCACTCTTCGAGAAGCTAAATCCATTCAAAATGCTACAAAAATAATAACAGACTTAAAATCACTCTTGTAAAAAGAATGGTTTTTAAGTCTGTTTCTTTTTCTTTATAAATGATTTCCTTCAAATCTTTACGGATATCTTTATAGCAGAGTTCATAAGGAACGCTTATTAATTCTTTTCCGGATTTCGAATAAATTCCCAAATCTTAGACACGTCGTCTAAACTCCTTGACACTTTTGTATTGACATCCACTGTTCCTTCTGCGTCATAAACATTGTGCACTCCGTACAGAACAATTTCATTTTTTGTATTTACATATACTAATTTTAGATTGATAACCCTGTCTTCTTTCGAGTCTCCTGGATAATTAACGAACAGCACCTGTTTGATATCTTTAGGATAATGATTATAGAGCTGCTCTATCTTCGGATCATCCTTATCAAACTTTACTCCGGTCCCTGCATAATACGAGATCGTATTATTCTCAAGAAGCACGGTATTTGCTATATCTTTTTGCAAATTGATTTGTAGCTTTGGAGCCATCTTAACGATACCCTTAGTATTCCAAAGATATACAACATCCTGTTTATCAATAAAATAGCTACCTTGAATATCTTTCACATTATCCATTATCTTTGTAAATTCCCCGTCATACTGCTTAAAATAAACAGTTCCGTCCTTCGTTAACGTAAAGAATCTCCAAGCTGAATCTCCCATCGATGATACTTTGACGACATCTTTAACATCTTCAATTTTCGTTAATTCTTTGAAATCTTTGTCGAATCCATTATATGGTTTTATCCCATAAGCATACAAGTTCCCATCCTTATCAACTGCTAAGAGTCCCATTTGAGTTCCGGATGCCATAACGATATTGCTACCGATTTTTTTCGGTTCGCCACCTTCTCCGATATACAAATCGTTATTATTATCAATCCAAACTTCTGAAGATACTACTTGTTTCACATTTTCAATATATTTCGTTAGAGATTCGGTAAATTTATCGTAATTCTCCATTTGAACGCCTCTACCAATATAATAGACGTTCCCTTTATTAGACAGTACCTTTATTCCCTGGGATGTTAAATCATACTGTGCGACTTCTTCTGCTCCAAGGTTTCCACATGCCGCAAAAGCCACCACACATATCACTGCCAGCAGCATTCCTAATATTCTCTTTGCTTTCTCTTTCATCATCTTACTCCTTTTTATTGCTGATTAAAAAGATTCTTCTGTTTATTATATCACAAATCGTCCCTTTAGTATTACTTCCCTATCCTTGCACAAAACTCCCCAAAGTCCCAAGCACCTTTCTCTTCACGAAAAGAAGACCCATTTTTATAAACACACAAAAGAGGCACCACCCTTTTTTGTATGCTCATAAAAATCGTCTATCTGGAAGATTCCCGGATTCTATAATAGTCATATTGGGGAATCGCAACCAATGTGAATTACTGACTCTAGGGTGTAACCCGTAGAGTCAGTTTGAAGCTTGGTAGGATTGAGACCTTGGCTCAATCCGGTGCCCCATTATGACTATTATGAAGACATCCGAGGAATCTGAAAGATAGACGCAAGTCTATCCTTTTCCATTTTTAGCACTTACAAGACAATCCATGAAGAACCATAAAGGCG
>BNJT01002886.1_pt1 | contig 80921 bp, 94 predicted proteins | sample 8540491 | NCBI WGS metagenome assembly BNJT01 (sample SAMD00202455, study PRJDB9452) | human saliva metagenome | host: Homo sapiens | reverse complement strand
ACTATTAAGAAAAATCGAATCCTTATAAATCAATAATAGGCCGTCTGAAAACCTGAAACGTTTTTTTAGATGTTCTAAATCCAACAAATAATGAAAGAAATCTATGTCCCCTAAGCAAATCCTGATTGTCGCCATCCGCTTGGTCGTTTTAATCGGCATCGTACAAACACTTGGCGGCATTGCTACCATATTCGCACAGTCAGAAAGCATATATGACAGCAAGCAAATTCCGCCCGTACTGATGTTCTACGGCTTGTATTTAATTGCATGGCTGCTGCTATGGTGTTTCCCTGCCGCCATTGCCAACCGCCTATTGCCCGAACATCTGCAAACCGTGCAGGAAGCCCCAAAACACCCTGCACCATGGCTGACGACCGGTATTGTATTAATAGGCATATATACTGTTTTCCAAGCCATCCCTGACCTAATTTACCAGTTCTCTCTCTATCATTTTGTACAGTCTATTGCTATCGACACACACACATCTGTTTGGGCGAATCTCGGCGCACAAAACCAAGCCGGAATACTTGCCAACATCGCGCAGCTTTTTATCGGCATTTTCCTGCTATTCGGCGCACCCAAACTCTCGTCTTGGATACGCAAAAGACTTTAACCACATAAAAATAACAGGCCGTCTGAAGCCGTCTGACGGCCTACCTCACATTCATTCCCATGCCTAAACCCTCGCCTGAAGAATTGGCAGTCTTTGCAAAATACGTTGCTGCCTTCATCCCAACCACACCCGACAAACTTCTTCAACTCATTGACAGTCAAGAAACTGCTATCGTCTTTCTAGGCAAACCAAGTTGTTCATACTGCCGCCGTTTTGTTGCAAACCTGTCTACCGTTTCCATAAACAGGCAGCTTACCATCCACTTTACTGACAGTAGCAACAAAGCAGCTTTAAAAACTTTTCGTGAACAATACGGCATCAAAACTGTTCCCGCACTACTCAAAATCTCACAAGGCAAATAAAATCCGTCTGCAATTCCAAATTATCAGAAGAAGAAATTGAAGTCTTTTTGAGCGCTTAGACTTCGCAAATTTCCTACTGATTACTTTCCCAGCCGACATTTCAGTTAAAATAACGGCCTAAAAATTTCAGACAGCCTTGAGCCCCAATACATACCATGACCCAAATCACCTTCCAACGCCCTGGTCAGCTAACTGCCCTACCTCCCTTATCACTCTATATCCACATTCCTTGGTGCATCAAAAAATGTCCATATTGCGACTTCAATTCCCACAGCCTCAAAAACGGCCTGCCGGAGGAAGCCTATATCGATGCCCTATTAACTGACCTGCAGCTTGAATTGCCTAATATTTGGGGCAGACCGGTGGAAACCATATTTTTCGGCGGCGGTACACCCAGCCTATTTCAAGCGAAATCGATTGACCGCTTGTTAAGCGGCGTGCGCTCGCTGTTGCGCTTACAACCTGAAGCGGAAATTACTTTGGAAGCCAATCCGGGCACATTTGAAATTGAGAAGTTTCAAGGATTTAAAGACGCAGGCATTACGCGCCTGTCTATCGGCGTACAAAGTTTTAACGACGATATGCTGAGTCGATTGGGACGCGTTCACAACGGCAAAGAAGCCCTGACAGCCATTGATACTGCATTGAAATTATTTGATAAAATCAATATCGATTTGATGTATGCCCTGCCAAACCAAACTATTCAGACGGCCTTAAACGATGTGCAAACCGCTATCGCAACAGGCGTATCGCACATCAGCGCATATCATCTGACAATGGAACCAAACACGCCTTTCGGTCATACGCCGCCAAAAGGTTTGCCACAAGATGAAGCAGCATTGGATATTGAAGATGCCGTACACGGCGAATTGGAAGGCGCAGGCTTTATTCACTACGAAACATCGGCTTTTGCAAAAGCTAATATGCAGTGCCGCCATAATTTGAACTACTGGCAGTTCGGCGATTACTTGGGCATAGGTGCCGGTGCGCATGGCAAAATTTCCTATCCCGACCGTATCGAGCGTACCGTCCGCCGTCGTCATCCCAACGACTATCTTGCCGCCATGCAGAGCAATCCGCATGAAGCAGTCGAACGCAAAACCGTTGCTGACGAAGACCTTCCATTCGAGTTCATGATGAATGCCCTACGTCTAACCAACGGCGTACCTGCCTCAATGCTGCAGGAACGTACCGGCGTACCCACTGCAAAAATCATGGCACAAATCGAAACCGCCAGACAAAAAGGCCTGCTTGAATCAGACCCGACCGTGTTCCGCCCGACCGAGCAAGGCCGTTTGTTCTTAAACGACTTATTACAGTGTTTTTTATAAGTTTATCCATGATGAAAGAAAGCTACCCAAAGAATTTCAAACCTCATAAAATTAAGAATGACAAAGCATAAGTTGTTTGACTTGAAGACGAAAACTATAAAAAGCTTTGTAATCACTTGGTGTTATAGGGATTGCAATTCTACGGTTATTTGGAGCAATTAATGCTGGATGTTTTTTGCCAAATTTTACTTTCCAGCCTTCTTTGATTTTGGTTTTGACCAATTTATCTATTTTAGAATTTGTACTATATTTGTGCATTTATCTTCTTTCTTAGATTTTTAGAAACCGTTACTGACCTCTCAATCAATAACGGTTCAGATTTTTATTAGTATAGGGAATTATTTACTTTTAGCAGGGTTATTACCACGACCTCCACCAGAAGGATTACCTGTTCGACTGGGCCAGTTGGGATTTGTATTGCCGGTATTATTAGTTGCCATAATTGTTTCCTTTAAAATTGAGAAGAAGATTATCCGCTGAAAGATATTTAGCGAATATGGTTATGATAAATTTGGCACTCGGACAAACAGGGACAAAATTAGGGACAAATCGGAGTTTATAATGGAAAATATAAAAATATTTTCTAACTTTATGAAATTAAAGAAATTTAAAAATTGGTCAGTTAATGATCTGGCTAAAGAGGTTTTCAATATTTTACATGATGATGGAATTTGTCATCTATCCAGCGCTGAAGAGGAAGACGAGATAAGGTTATTCTGTGAAAGATTTTCTCGAGGACTAAAGCGATTAGAAACTAATGATAAAAAAGAACCTCGTGTTAAACTATATAAAGATAAAAGTACAAAATTTACTTGGAAGCAATATTGGGAAGCAATATCTAAAGAATATCCAGATGTGCAAAGCCAAAGTGAAGTATTAGATAATATCGATAATGATAAAGAACTAGAAATAAAAAGAATTATTGACAAAACAATAGAAACTCAAGAAATACTTTCTTGGGATAGTGATTTGCAAATTTACTTCAATGCCGCAACTTTATTTTATAATAACAAACCTAAATCCATTCTAGATGCTTGGGAGTTATTAGATAAAAATTACAATGAACAGAATAGATTAGAGAACTTAGCAGAAAAACATAACATAGGTAGTTTACAGACTTATTTAGGTAATTTTTATTTTTACAAAAAACAAAAATACTCCAAATCCTTAGAATTTTATAAATCAGCAGCCCAAAATTATGATGTGTTAGCTCTCTATCAATTAGGACAAATTTATGAAATTGGCGTAAATGGACATATTGAGAAAGATATTGATAAAGCAATGGAATATTATAAAGAAGCTACTGAAATTGACTTTCCTTTTGCATTTAATAAATTAGCATATTTATCTTATTGCACACGAAAATATCAACAATTTTTTGAATATGCAAGCAAATCGGCAGAAATTAACGGATTTAATCCATTACCTATTATTGAAGGGCCGATAATGCTTGATATGGATGGGAATATTAAACGGTCAAATAAACAGCAACAATTTCCAAATTATCTTGGAGTGTTATATTTAGGTTTCGCATATCAGGAAGGACTTGGGGTTAATAAAAACCTGTCAAAAGCAATTCAACTATACGAGCATTTTTTAGAATTTCCATTTAACCATTGGACTCAACCTGTTTTAACAAGGTTATTTCTTTTACTCAAAGAATGTGCCCAAAACGAAGAAGATATAACCAAAGCTAAAAATGCTTTTTATAAATTGAAAGAATTAATAATTAAAAGTTTGGATGCAGCTTGGGAAAACACGGATTCAAGTATATTGAAATTTGAAGATAATTTATTAGGATTAAATCCTGATTTAATCAATGACATTGAAAATGCAAAATATTTTTCCCATGATAATGGAAGCTCTATCCTTTTAAAATCAATAGTTAAACGATTTACATCATAAATATAGCCTCAGATACAGATGTAGAGCTACTGGAGTAAATTTGATAATCTGAAACAAATTATCTGTTGACGTACGCATGAGATTCTAATAATATGATACTTATTATCAAGTAACAAAAGGCCGTCTGAAACCTGTTTCTCAGGATTTCAGACGGCCTTTTAACTTCTTTAAATATATCTAACTTTTTACTGCTTTTACTTTTTCTGCAAACCACAGCGCCGCAGCTGTACCTGCCATATCGGCAATGCCGTCCGCAATCGAACCTTGGCGCGTAGCAGTCAGAAATGCCTGAGCCAACTCACTGCCTATTGCAAACAATAAAGCGGCAAGCAGAATGCCTTTATAGGGAATATTCCTATTGTCTTGAATAAATATTTTTGCGCACAGCCATGCCTGACCGAAAAACAGTCCGAAATGACCGACTTTATCAAAATGGGGAAATGGTGGAGCGCTATTGCCGCCCTCTTTGAAAAGTAAGGCATAAATGGCGGCGGCAAACCAGATCAAGGCAGCGGCAGTAAATTTGTTTAATGGTAAGGCTTTCATTTGTCAGCCTCTTCATCCAACCATGTTTGGCAAATACCTGCCAAGCGGACAAATTTTCCACCCCGCGCCTTCAAAATATCACGCCATTGTGCTACTTCTTCAGCATCCGGAGCATCTTCAATACTGCATTCGTAAAGACAGAAGTCTAATGTTTCGCCAACAATGCCCGGGGCTTCGGTTTGCATAAGGCTGGTCAGTTCGTTCATATTTACTGTTTCTTTGATTAGTTTATCACTAGTCAGACGCACTGCCTATTTTCAGGCCGTCTAAACATGATGTGCAAGGTTGCCCGTTTGATTCGGGTACGCTTACTTACTGTGTAAAAAACGTGTTGCTTCTTCCCATTCGCCATTCAACACAGCCGGCAATCCTTGCAGGGATTTGGCGATGGAATCATTAATTAGCTGTTTGTGTTCCGCCGACGGTTTATTCAACACATAACCGACAACCAGATTACGGTCGCCAGGGTGATCAATACCCAAGCGCAGGCGGTAGAAATTAGGCGTACCCAAACGAGCCTGAATGTCTTTAAGGCCGTTGTGTCCGCCGTTGCCGCCGCCAAGTTTGAATTTGATACGGCCGCATGGAATATCCAGCTCGTCATGAACCACCAAAATTTCCTCCGGCTTAATTTTGTAAAACTGAGCCAAAGCGGCAACAGCCTGACCGGAGCGGTTCATAAAGGTCATGGGTTTGAGCAGCCAAACATCGCCATCAGGCGTAGTGGCGCGCGCTACTTCGCCGTAAAATTTCTTTTCGTCTTTAAAATTGACTTTCCATTTCCATGCCAGCTCATCCAACAGCCAAAAGCCGACATTGTGGCGCGTTTGTTCGTATTCTTGGCCTGGATTGCCCAAACCGACGATTAATTTAATTTTCAAGCTCATTACTGTTCTTTCAGTTTGACAGGCCGTCTGAAAAAGTTTCAGACGGCCTTTGATTTATTCTTGCCCTGCGCGTTTACGTCTCGCTTCTTTCGGATCAATCAATAATGGACGATAAACCTCAATCCGATCGCCATCGCGCAACACAGTCTCGTCTTTCACTGCCTTGCCGAAAATACCCAAAGGCGCTTGCTGTAAATCCAACTTTGGGAACTCCACCTCCAAACCGCTTTCAAGGCAGCTTCGCGTACAGTCGTACCTTCGGCAACGGTCATGCTCTTCAACACTTGCCTATCAGCCAGTCCGTAAACAATTTCAATCTCAAGCATAGCGGCGGTCGGCCTCTTTAATAAAAGCATCCACCAGCGTACCGGCGAGATGACTGAACACTGGGGAAATCATGGCTGAAAGTACAGCATTGGAGAAATCGTATTCTAATCTGAATTCGACTTTACACATATCATCGCCCAAATCGATAAATTTCCAAGTGCCGCGCAGGGTTTTAAACGGCCCTTCGAGCAAATCCATGCGGATTTCCTGCCCCGGGATATTATGGTTGTGCGTCGCAAACGACTGCTTGACGCGCATATAGTCCATAAACAGGCGCGCTTTTAGCTCATTGCCTTTGCGTTCGATGACTTCGGTCTTGCTGTACCACGGCAAAAATTTTGGATAGTCCTCAACTTTGTCCACCAGCTCAAACATTTCCTTAGCGCTATGCAGCACCAATACGTTTTTCTCGACTTTTTTCATGTTGGTTGTAGACCTTGTTTTTGAATATTTGGGGTTCAGACGGCATGATTTAGAAAAATATCTGCCCTACTTTGGGACAAAATTCCAAATTTAAACCGCTTCTCCATTTTGTTTCGCTTCCAGCCATTCCCAGCGTTCCAGTTTTTCCAAAAGCGACATCTCAATTTCTTCAGCCCTGCTTTGTAACGCACCTGCTTTTTCGTAATCTTTGAAAATTTCAGGATCGGAAAGCTGGGTATTGATTTCAGCCTGCTCGGTTTCCAAAGCGGCGATTTCATCAGGCAGGGCATCGAGTTCGCGCTGTTCTTTATAGGAAAGTTTGACCGTGCGGTTGGCTTTGGGTTTGGCTTTTTCAGGCTCGGCAGCCACTTTAGGCGCAGAGGCCGTCTGAATTTTATCTTCCCGCGATTTTGCGTCGATATAGTCCTGATAGCCGCCAATGTATTCTTTCAGACGGCCTTGTCCTTCAAACAATGCTTTGGGTAATCACATTATCCAAGAACATACGGTCATGCGAGACAAGGAATACCGTGCCTTGATAATCACGCAGTAGGTCTTCAAGCAGCTCTTGGGTGTCGATGTCCAAGTCATTGGTCGGTTCGTCCAAGACCAGGATATTAGCAGGGCGGGTAAAGAGTTTTGCCAGCAAAAGGCGGTTGCGTTCTCCGCCGGAGAGCGATGAAACAGGACTTTGTGCGCGGGCTGGATGGAACAGGAAATCTTCCAAATAGCTCATCACATGTTTTTTCTTACCGCCGACTTCAACGTAATCATTGCCCTGTCCGAGCGTGTAAAACACGGTGTCGTTTTCGTTCAACGCGCTGCGGAATTGGTCGAAATAAGCAACTTCCTGCTTGCTGCCGATACGGATCCTGCCGTAGGTCGGCTGTAATTCGCCCAAAATCAGCTTAAGAAAGGTGGTTTTGCCGATACCGTTGGGACCGATTAAGCCGATTTTGTCTCCGCGCTGCAAAATGGCGGAGAATTTGTCCATGATGACTTTGTCGCCATAGGCAAACGAAGCGTGTTCCAATTCGGCGATGATTTTGCCGCTTTTTTCGCCGCTATCGAGCTTAAAGTTGACCTGCCCTTGTACGTTGCGGCGTTCGGCGCGCTGGCGGCGCAGCTCTTCCAAACGGCGCACGCGGCCTTCATTACGGGTACGGCGCGCTTCGATGCCTTTGCGTATCCATGCTTCTTCCTGAGCATGGAATTTATCAAACAAGCGGTTATGTTCCGCCTCGACTGCCAACTCTTGCGCTTTTTTCTCGCTATATTTGGAGAACGAGCCAGGATAGGAGCGCAGAATGCCGCGGTCGAGTTCGACAATGCGCGTGGCAATGTTGTCCAGAAAACGGCGGTCGTGGGTAATCACGACTAGGCTACCTTCAAACGCCTTGAGCAGGTTTTCCAGCCAGATAATCGCGTCGATGTCCAAATGGTTGGTCGGTTCGTCCAGCAGCAATACGTCGGGTTTCTGCACCCAAGCCTGCGCCAAGGCGACACGCTTTTTCTGACCGCCGGAGAGGTTGCCGATTTTTTCGTTTTCCGGCAAACCCAGTTCCCCCAAAGTCTGCTTGACTGCCGCATCCAGCTTCCAGCCGTCCTTCGCTTCGATTTCAAGTTGCAATTCGTTGAGCTCTTTCAACAAAGCCTCACTCGAACCATTTTCCAACTCATGGCTGACATGATGATAACGGCGCAATAAATCGCGAATTTCGCCCAAACCTTCGGCAACGGTATCGAATACGGTTGCGTCCTTATCAAAAAAAGATTCCTGCGGTACATAAACGATTTTGAGGTTGTTTTGAACAATAATCTGCCCGTCATCGAGCTTTTGTACGCCTGCAAGAATTTTTAAAAACGAAGACTTACCCGCACCATTACGACCGATTAAACCGATTTTCTCGCCGCTGTCGAGTTGAAAAGAAGTTTTGTCGAGCAAGGCGACGTTGCCGACGGCAAAAGAAGCATTTTCTACGGATAAGATATTCATGGGGAAACTTCAAAAAAGAAAAGGGAGACATTTTAACCGATTATCGGCAGATATTTGCCGACAATCATATGAAATTGAAAGTATCAGGCCGTCTGAAAGCAGTTTTCAGACGGCCTTCATTATTATTCTTGAACCTTCAAACCAAAATGCAGATAGGCTCTTTCGGTTGCTACGCGTCCGCGCGGTGTACGCTGTAAAAAGCCTTGTTGAATCAGATAAGGCTCAATCACATCTTCGATGGTATCGGTCGATTCGCCAATCGCAGCAGCCACGTTTTCCAAACCGACAGGACCGCCGCTGAACTTGTGCAGAATCGCCTCAAGGAATTTCCTATCCATCACATCCAAACCTTGCCCGTCCACATCCAGCATACTCAAAGCCGCATCGGCAATTTCCGCATCAATGACGCCGTTGTTTTTCACATCGGCATAATCGCGCACACGTCGCAAAAGGCGGTTGGCAATACGCGGCGTACCTCGGCTGCGCTTGGCCACTTCCATCGCACCCTCGTCGCCCATATCCAACTGCAATAACTGAGCAGAACGGGCAACAATAGTTGCCAAATCTTTATTCTGATAAAACTCCAATCGGGATACGATACCGAAACGGTCGCGCAAAGGATTGGTCAGCATACCGGCACGGGTCGTCGCGCCTACCAATGTAAACGGCGGCAAATCGATTTTGACCGAACGCGCGGCCGGCCCCTCGCCTATCATGATGTCCAACTGATAATCTTCAAGCGCAGGATAAAGGATTTCTTCAACCACTGGGCTTAAGCGGTGGATTTCATCAATAAACAGCACATCATGCGGCTCGAGATTGGTCAACAAGGCTGCAAGGTCGCCGGCACGTTCCAAAACCGGGCCGCTGGTTTGGCGCAAATTAACGCCTAACTCTTTGGCGATAATGTGCGCCAAAGTCGTTTTGCCCAAACCCGGAGGGCCAAACAACAAAGTGTGGTCAAGCGCTTCGCCACGTTTTTTCGCCGCCTGAATAAAAATAGCCAACTGCTCTTTTGCTTTATCCTGCCCGATATAGTCGTCTAAAGTTTTCGGACGTAAAGCGCGTTCAAGCAATTCTTCCTGAGCGGAAATATTTTGAGCAGTGATAATGCGCTGAGGTTGTGCAGAAGTAAGATTATCGGTTTGTAACATAATGTTTCTAAATTCTAAGACCGTTCCCGACCCGTTATTTCAGACGGCCCGAACAATCAGATAAAGCGGTTAAATTATGATTTTGGCCATTATACCCGATAAGGCCGAACCACTTTTCTCTCAAATCTAAATCACACAAAAATTTCGTTTTCAGACGGCCAAAGCAACGTATAATAAACGGTTAATTCAAATACCTATCGCATTCAGGAGAACACATGAGCCTCAAGCAAAAAGTTATCGCCATCGACGGCCCCAGCGCATCCGGCAAAGGGACGGTTGCCTCACGCGTAGCCGAAGCCTTGAGTTTTCTTTACCTCGACTCCGGTGCGCTTTACCGCCTGACCGCACTTTACGCACAAAAACAAAATATTGCCTGGACAGATGAAGATGCCGTCAGCACACTGGCAGAAACTTTGCCCGCACAATTTGAAGGCAGCGTCGTATTATTGAATGGCGAAGATGTATCCGAGCAAATCCGTACCGAAGCGATCGGCATGGGTGCATCTGCCGTCGCGCAGTTGCCTAAAGTGCGTGCCTCCCTTTTACAACGCCAACGCGACTTTCTAACCGAAAAAGGTTTGGTCGCTGACGGCCGCGATATCGGCTCGGTTATCTTCCCTGATGCTGCATTAAAAATTTTCCTGACCGCAAGTGCCAATGTCCGCGCCCAACGTCGTGCCAAACAACTCGGTATCCCATGCGAAGGCGTTGCATTCGAGCGTATTTTGTCGGACATTGAAGCGCGCGACGAAGCAGACCGCCGCCGCCCTGTTGCTCCATTGAAACAACTGCCCGACGCCCTGCTTTTAGATACTGATAACCTTTCTATCGAAGAAGCTGTAAAAAAAGTGCTTGATTGGTATCATAAAGTTTAAAATTTGGAGTATAATCGCGAAGTTTTCATTTCAGACGGCCTGTTAACCCTATAACAAGGCCGTCTGAAAACATTTCCCAACCTGCCGCGCCAAGGACGGCAGGTCATTTCAAACCTAACCCGCACCCCTTGGCGGTGTACCGAAAAGAGTATATATGACTATGGAAAATTTTGCCCAGCTGCTGGAAGAAAGCTTTACCCTGCAAGAGATGAACCCAGGTGAAGTGATTACTGCCGAAGTAGTCGGCATCGATCAAAACTTCGTTACCGTTAACGCAGGTCTGAAATCAGAATCTCTGATTGATGTTGCTGAATTCAAAAACGCTCAGGGCGAGATTGAAGTTAAAGTTGGCGATTTCGTTACCGTTACCATCGAATCTGTTGAAAACGGCTTCGGTGAAACTAAACTGTCCCGCGAAAAAGCCAAACGCGCTGCCGACTGGATCGCTTTGGAAGAAGCTATGGAAAACGGCGACATCCTGTCCGGCGTTATCAATGGCAAAGTCAAAGGTGGTCTGACTGTTATGATCAACAGCATCCGCGCATTCCTGCCGGGTTCTTTGGTTGACGTACGTCCTGTAAAAGACACTTCTCACTTCGAAGGCAAAGAAATTGAATTCAAAGTGATCAAACTGGACAAAAAACGCAACAACGTTGTTGTGTCCCGCCGCGCTGTTCTGGAAGCTACTTTGGGCGAAGAACGCAAAGCCTTGCTGGAAAACCTGCAAGAAGGTTCAGTTATCAAAGGTATCGTTAAAAACATCACTGATTACGGTGCATTCGTTGACTTGGGCGGCATCGACGGTCTGTTGCACATCACCGACTTGGCATGGCGCCGTGTGAAACACCCAAGCGAAGTTTTGGAAGTTGGTCAAGAAGTAGAAGCCAAAGTCCTGAAATTCGACCAAGACAAACAACGCGTTTCCCTGGGTATGAAACAACTGGGCGAAGATCCTTGGAGCGGCCTGACCCGTCGTTACCCACAAGGTACCCGCCTGTTCGGTAAAGTATCCAACCTGACCGACTACGGTGCATTCGTTGAAATCGAGCAAGGCATCGAAGGTTTGGTACACGTTTCCGAAATGGATTGGACCAACAAAAACGTACACCCAAGCAAAGTTGTTCAACTGGGTGACGAAGTTGAAGTCATGATCCTGGAAATCGACGAAGACCGCCGCCGTATCTCTTTGGGTATGAAACAATGCCAAGCTAACCCTTGGGAAGAATTTGCCGCCAACCACAACAAAGGCGACAAAATCTCCGGCGCAGTTAAATCTATCACTGACTTCGGCGTATTCGTAGGTCTGCCTGGCGGCATCGACGGCCTGGTTCACTTGTCCGACCTGTCTTGGACTGAAGCCGGCGAAGAAGCTGTACGCAAATACAAAAAAGGCGAAGAAGTTGAAGCCGTTGTATTGGCAATTGACGTTGAAAAAGAACGCATCTCTTTGGGTATCAAACAACTGGAAGGTGATCCGTTCGGCAACTTTATCAGCGTAAACGACAAAGGTTCTTTGGTTAAAGGTTCTGTGAAATCTGTTGACGCCAAAGGTGCAGTAGTAGCTCTGTCTGAAGAAGTTGAAGGCTACCTGCCTGCTTCTGAATTCGCCGCTGACCGCGTTGAAGACCTGACTACCAAACTGAAAGAAGGCGACGAAGTTGAAGCCGTTATCGTTACTGTTGACCGCAAAAACCGCAGCATCCGTCTGTCTGTTAAAGCGAAAGACGCCAAAGAAAACCGCGAAGCGCTGAATTCAGTTAACGCCGCTGCAACTGCCAATGCCGGTACTACCAGCCTGGGCGACTTGCTGAAAGCCAAACTGTCCGGCGACCAAGAATAAGGTTGCAGACATGACGAAGTCTGAATTGATGGTTCGCCTCGCAGAAGTGTTTGCCGAAAAAAACGGCAACCAACTGTTGGCTAAAGATGTCGAATACAGTGTAAAAGTCTTGGTTGATACCATGACCCGCTCACTGGCTCGTGGACAACGTATCGAAATCCGCGGCTTCGGCAGTTTCGACTTGAACCACCGCCCTGCCCGTATCGGGCGCAACCCGAAAACCGGCGAACGCGTGGAAGTGCCTGAAAAGCATGTTCCTCACTTCAAACCGGGTAAAGAGTTGCGTGAGCGTGTAGACTTGGCATTGCAAGAAAGTGCTCATTAATACTTAGTAGCAAAACGCCGCAGAAATGCGGCGTTTTTTTGTTTTCGCAAGAAATACCAAAGCCAGCTCTTTTCACGCATGCCTTAATCACACACTATTTCAACTATATTTACTACAATGCTTTTACAAAAAACGCAAGCCGTCTGAAATCATTTATAATAGACCGACTATTCTGTAATGAAAACATCATTCCAACTACCGTCCAAACTATTGCGGATGATGTTTCAACTATCGACAGTAAAGCATAATAAAGGTTACACATGAGCAATAGAGACCAACTATTCACACCACCTCCATTTGAAACCACAGCCCATTGACTTGGTATCAAGCTGCGGCCGAACAACCCAACTTCATCCGCGACGAAGCCCAAGCGCGAGCCATTGAATATTTGGATCGTTTATGGACCGAGCTGATGATGTTCAAACGCAAACGCAACCGTTTTCTCGGCCGTAGCTTGCGTTCCCCCCAAGTACCGAAAGGACTCTATTTTTATGGCGGCGTAGGACGCGGTAAAAGCTTTTTGATGGATGCTTTTTTCGGCTGCCTCCCTTATCGTCGCAAGCGTCGTGTTCATTTCCATGCCTTCATGGCCGAAATCCATCAACGCCTTAAAGTCTTGAAAAGCGAAGCCAATCCCTTAAAAGCCGTTGCAACAGAAATTGCCAAAGAAACACGAGTTTTGTGTTTTGACGAGTTTCACGTCAGCGATATTGCCGATGCCATGATTTTGGGTCGCTTGCTGGAAAACCTGTTGAGTGAAGGTGTCGTCTTGGTAGCCACTTCCAACTACGCCCCATCCGAACTCTATCCTCAAGGCCAAAACCGCAGCAGTTTTCTGCCGACCATCGCCCTTATCGAGTCCAACCTGACCGTTTTAAATGTGGATGGTGGCGAAGATTACCGCTTGCGTACGCTGCGTCCTGCCGAAATCTTCTTTGTCCCTAATAATGAAGAAAACGAGCAAAAACTCTCTGCTTTATTTAAAGAAATGAGCGGAATCTCTGAATTAAACCCAGGCATCAGCATTATTCATGGACGGGAAATTCCCCATAAAGCCCAGTCAGAGCGCGCCATCTGGTTTGATTTCCGCGCATTATGTTTTGGCCCGCGTTCACAAGCTGACTATCTGTATTTAGCCGAACATTATGAGATGGTTTTCCTTTCAGGATTAGAACGCTTAACCCCTCAAGAAAAAGCAGAAGCACGCCGTCTGACATGGTTAATTGACGTTTTATATGATTTCCGTGTGAAATTGTGCGCCACCAGTGCAGTTGGCGTAAACGATATTTATGTCGAAGGCGATTTCGCCGAGGAATTTACCCGTACAGCCAGCCGTATGATCGAAATGCAATCCGAAGTCTATTTGGAACAACCACACCTGACTTTAAGCAAATAATGCCTTTCCCAAAAAGGGGCGGAATTTGGTAGAATACACTTCCCTCGCCTCTTGGCTACGACAACTTACCTTTCAATAAAAACAAGGACATAACATGGCCATCGAACGTACGATTTCCATCATCAAACCCGATGCAGTAGAAAAAAACGTCATCGGCAAGATTTACAGCCGCTTTGAAGAAAACGGCTTGCGCATTATTGCGGCAAAAATGAAACATCTCTCTGAGCGTGAAGCAAAAGAGTTTTATGCCGTACACAAAGACCGCCCTTTTTATGAAGACTTGGTTAAATTCATGACACGCAATCCTGTCATGATTCAAGTATTGGAAGGTGAAAACGCTGTTGCCAAAAATCGTGAACTGATGGGTGCAACCAATCCTGCCGATGCAGCTCCGGGCACAATCCGTGCCGACTTTGCAGAATCTGTCAGTGTTAATGCCGTACATGGTTCTGACAGTGTTGAAAATGCTGCGATTGAAATTGCTTACTTCTTCAGCCAAAGCGAAATCTGCCCACGCTAAGAATAAAAGCCTGTAGCCGCTTTACGGCCGTCCGATTCATATCGGACGGCAAAACTGCTTTGTATGCACTACAAATTAAAGGCCGTCTGAAAACCCAAAGGCTTTTAAAGCAAAGCTGCCCAATAAGCCCCTTTGCTTTAAAAGCTTTACTGAGAAACATAAAAATACATGAAAACCAATCTACTGAATTACGATTTAAACGGACTGACGCAACACTTTGCCGAAATGGGCGAAAAACCTTTTCGTGCCAAACAGGTAATGCGTTGGATGCATCAAGCGGGTGCACAAAATTTTGAAGAAATGACTGACTTGGCCAAATCATTACGTGCCAAGTTGAATGAACAAGCCACAATCGAAGTGCCTAAATTAATGATGGCACAAGAATCTACTGATGGCACACGCAAATGGTTGCTGGATGTCGGCACGGGCAACGGTGTAGAAACCGTCTTCATTCCCGAAGCCGAACGCGGTACTTTGTGTATCTCTTCCCAAGTCGGTTGCGCATTGGAATGCACCTTCTGCTCTACCGGACGACAAGGTTTCAACCGTAACCTGACTGCCGCTGAAATTATCGGCCAGCTTTGGTGGGCCAATAAAGCCATGGGCGTTACCCCAAAAAACGAACGCGTTATCTCCAACGTGGTGATGATGGGCATGGGCGAACCCATGGCAAACTTTGACAATGTTGTTACTGCCTTGAGCATTATGCTGGATGATCACGGCTACGGCTTGAGCCGCCGCCGCGTGACCGTTTCCACTTCAGGCATGGTTCCACAAATGGACAGACTGCGTGATGCAATGCCTGTTGCTTTGGCTGTATCTTTACACGCATCCAACGATGAAGTGCGCGATCAGATTGTTCCCCTCAACAAAAAATACCCACTTAAAGAATTGATGGCGGCCTGTCAACGTTATCTGGTCAAAGCCCCCCGCGACTTTATTACCTTTGAATACGTTATGCTCGACGGTATCAACGATAAAGCACAACATGCGCGTGAATTGATTGAATTGGTTAAAGACGTACCATGTAAATTCAATCTGATTCCGTTCAATCCTTTCCCAAATTCCGGCTACGAACGTTCTACCAATGAAAATATCCGTGTCTTCCGCGATATTCTGCAACAAGCCGGCTTTGTCGTTACTGTTCGCAAAACCCGTGGCGACGATATCGATGCCGCTTGCGGACAACTGGCCGGACAAGTACAAGATAAAACACGCCGCCAACAAAAATGGCAACAGATTTTGGTCGAACAATAAGGTCAATTATGAAAATCAAGTTCGGATTCGCGTTACTTACCGCACTGACTCTTTCAGCCTGTGCGTCCTCTTCCGGCCCAAGCCCTAAAGAACGTTCCATTCAAGTTTCTAATATCAAAACTCAACTGGCTGTGGAATATATGCGTGGCCAAAACTACCGCCAAGCTACTGAAAGTATCGAAGAGGCGCTTAAGTTCAATTCAAAAAATGACCTTGCTTGGTTGGTACGCGCCGAGATTTATCAGTATTTGAAAGTCAAAGATAAAGCTCAGGAAAGCTTTCTTAAAGCATTGTCTTTAAAACCTGATAGCGCGGAAGTCAACAACAACTACGGTTGGTTCTTGTGCAATCAAATGAATGCACCAGCCGATTCTTTGGCTTATTTTGACAAAGCACTGGCCGACCCAACCTACCCAAGCCCTTTTATTGCCAATATGAATAAAGGCATTTGCAGCGCAAGGTTAGGCCAATACTCTTTAGCCCAAGCCTATTTGGAAAGGTCTTTAGCAGCGAATCCGCAATTCTTCCCTGCTTTCAAAGAACTTGCCCGAACCAAAATGATGGCAGGCAATCTGAACGATGCCGACTATTATTTCCGCCAATACCAAAGCAAAGTTGATGTCCTGCAGGCTGACGATTTGCTCTTAGGCTGGCGTTTGGCTACCGCCTTGGGCAATAAACACGCCGCATACGAATACGAAGCTCAACTTAGGGCAAACTTCCCCTATTCAGACGAACTACAAACTGTCACAACAGGCCACTAAATGGAAAATAACGATAAAATCAACTACGACACACAAGCCGCCAAAACATTGGGGGATGAATTACGCAAACACAGAACTGATGCCAAAATCGATATTCAAGATGTTGCTTCACGTTTGAAACTGTCTGTCGAACAAATTGATGCTTTGGAAAAAGGGGAATATTCAGGCTTTCCCGGTTTAGTCTTTGTTTCAGGCTATCTGCGTTCATATGTACGATTTTTGAAAATCGACGAACAAACCATCGCCAAACATTTGCTCTCCATTACTCCGCAACTTGAAGACCATGTATACGCGGTAACACGCAGTGCCAACACCGGCTTAAGCTACCAAGACACTGAAAAGCAAGGTTTCCCAAAATGGATATTGGGGATAGCCGCACTGGCTTTGGCTGTAGGCGGTGTTTACTTTTGGCAAAGCAAATCCAGTTTTGAAAACGAACAGGCAAATATTCAAAACAGCAAAGATGTTGCTGATACGATGAAAACGCCTGCCTTAAAAACGGATAATATTGCCGTTAGCGAAATGACGGAAGACGGTAAAAAGAAATTACCAATAAGCCTGAAGTGGCTAATGATCAAGCAGCTTCTGAAGCTTCCGCCGTCATACAAGAAGAGAAGCCTGCCGTCAAAGTTGAGAAAGACGAACTTTGGATTAAAGTCCAATACCGAAGCAATCTGATTATTACAGACAAAGATGGAAAAGTAGTATTCAGCCGTATCGTTCCAGCCGGAAGTGAACAACGTCTGAGAGGCGGCGCGCCTTACAATGTTTGGATCGGTATTGCGGCCGGCTCGGAAGCCAATTACGGCGGTACACCTATCGAACCTTTGAAATACCGTGTTGCCGGTGAAAAATCCGCCTCTTTTGTTGCAGGAAAAAACTAAAATGACCACACCTAAACGCCGTCAGACACATCAAGTCAAAATTGACCACCTCATCATCGGCTCCGATGCACCCGTTCTTGTTCAATCTATGACCAATACGGATACGGCAGATGCCGCAGCAACTGCACGACAGGTCAAGAATTGAGCGATGCTGGCTCGGAAATGGTCCGCATCACGGTCAATACTCCTGAAGCGGCTTCCAAAGTAGCCGAAATACGCAGCCGATTAGACGATATGGGCTACACCACTCCCCTGATTGGTGATTTCCATTTTAATGGCGAACGCTTATTGGCCGAATTTCCTGAGTGCGGCAAAGCCTTGGCCAAATATCGGATTAACCCGGGCAATGTCGGCAAAGGTGCAAAAGGCGATGAAAAATTTGCCTTTATGATTCGTACTGCCGCAGAAAACAATAAAGCCGTACGCATCGGTGTGAACTGGGGTTCGCTTGATCAAAGCCTTGCCAAGCGCATGATGGATGCCAACTTAGCTTCTGCTACACCAAAGCCGCCTGAAGAAATCATGAAAGAGGCTTTGATTGTTTCGGCGCTGGAATCAGCAGAAAAAGCCGTGGCTTTAGGCTTGCCTGAAGACAAAATCATTTTGTCGTGCAAGGTCAGCGCCGTACAAGACTTGATTCAGGTTTACCGCGAATTAAGTAGTCGTTGCCGTTACCCGCTCCATCTCGGTCTGACTGAGGCAGGTATGGGTAGCAAGGGCATTGTGGCCTCCACCGCAGCTTTGGCCGTATTGTTGCAAGAAGGCATCGGCGACACCATTCGAATTTCCCTTACGCCCGAACCCGGCTCCCCACGCACACAAGAAGTCATTGTTGGTCAGGAAATCCTGCAAACCATGGGCTTGCGCTCCTTTACGCCAATGGTTACAGCCTGCCCCGGTTGTGGGCGTACCACCAGTACAGTATTCCAAGAGTTGGCTCAAGACGTACAAAACTATTTACGCCAAAAAATGGCTGTTTGGCGCACTGAATATCCAGGCGTTGAATCATTGAACGTCGCCGTAATGGGTTGCGTGGTAAATGGTCCGGGCGAAAGCAAGCTTGCCGATATCGGTATCAGCCTGCCAGGTACAGGCGAAACACCGGTTGCGCCGGTTTATGTAGACGGCGAACGAAAAGTGACCCTCAAAGGCGACAATATCGCTGCCGAGTTTTTACAAATCGTTGAAGATTATGTCAAAACCAACTACTGCGAAGGTGGCGCAAAACGTAAGCAAAACCGCGTTATTCCGATTCAATCTGCCTAAAACATTTTCAAGATTAAGAGGCCGTCTGAAAATATGTTGGGCAAACTGGATACTTGGCTGACTGAGCATCCCAAACGCAAGGATTTGCATGGTTGGCGACGCTTTATCGTTGAATTTTGGTTTTTCGGTTTGAAAGAAGCACGAGCCTGCTTATTTGCAGGCTTGTTTTTCATGGCCATGTTTCTTATTCCGAAAACGGGCTGGTTGGGAATTTCTCGCTACGACCTACTGCTGATTTTTGCTATCTCCGTACAAGCAGCCATGCTGTATTTCAAGTTGGAAACTTGGGATGAAGTGAAATCGATTACGCTATTTCACTTGGTGGGCTTTGCTTTAGAGTGGTTCAAAACATCAGGCGATATCCAATCTTGGAGCTATCCGGACGAAGCTTATACCAAAATCGGCGGCGTACCGCTGTTTGCGGGCTTTATGTATGCTGCAGTCGGCAGCTATATCATTCAAGCATGGCGGCTATTTGACCTCAAAATCAAAGCCATCCGCCATATTGGTTGGGCACTTTGTGCGCACTGGCGATTTATATCAATTTCTTCACCCATCACTATATCGGCGACTATCGTTGGTATCTCGCTGCTTTTGCTCTCGGCCTATACGCCCGGACAACGGTCTTGTACACGCCCTATGACACCACTCGCAGAATGCCGCTCCTGCTCGCTTTCGTCCTGATTGGATTTTTCATTTGGCTGGCGGAAAATTTGGGAACCCTATTCGGCGTTTGGCGCTATCCAAACCAAATCGGCGCGTGGGCATCAGTACACATCAGCAAATGGAGTTCATGGGCGTTACTGGTGATGATGACTTTTACCATCGTGGCGAATTTAAAACACATCAAACATACCATCAGCGTATCAAAAGATTAGTTATTTAACATTTGAAAAGGCCGTCTGAAACTTTCAGACGGCCTTTAATTTTCAGTAATCAATTAAACAAACTTAAGGCTTTAACAAACACCATAATGACACCATAGCCCAAAGGAATGCAGACCAAAGCCCAGCGCCACCATACGCCGATACCGCCGGCTGATACTTTCTTGCTGATCAGATAGGCATCGGATACAGCGGTTTCATCATCGGGATTGCCGCTATGTGCCGCGACCTTAATGTCTTTCTCGTGATGCTTTTCATGAACCGAACGGACACTCAAATTACACAACAAACCGACAATCAACAAACCTGCCATGATGTACATGGTAATGCTATAAGCTTCAGCAGCTGGAACGCCGCTTTCAATTTGGCTTTGGCGAATATAGTTGACCAACACCGGGCCAATAACGGCCGCAGTTGACCATGCCAGCAAGATCCTGCCGTGGATTGCACCGACTTGATAAGTGCCGAACAAATCCTTCAGATACGCCGGAATCGCTGCGAAACCGCCGCCATACATGGAAATGATGACGCAAAACCCAATAACAAACAAAGCCTTGTTACCGCTCGCGCCAATAGATGGAATGGCGAAATACAACAGCGAGCCAAGCACAAAGAAAATAGTATAAGTATTTTTACGTCCGATTTTGTCGGACACGCTGGACCACAAAAAACGGCCGCCCATATTAAACAAGCTCAACAGACTCACAAAACCCGCCGCCGCACCTGCGCCAATGGCAGCCTGTTTACCGACAGAAGCTTCAGAAAACAGCTCCTGAATCATGACAGAAGCCTGACCCAACACACCAATACCCGCCGTCACATTCAAACACAACACCCAAAACAAGAGCCAGAATTGCGGCGTTTTCATGGCTTGTGAGACATTGACATGATTGCTGCTGACCAATTTGTTTTTGATTTTCGGTGCAACATAACCTTTAGGTTTCCAGCCATCGGCAGGTATGCGGATGGTAAACGCGCCGAACATCATCAACACCAGATAAAACAATCCTAAAACAACAAAAGCCTGCGCTACTCCAACCGAAGTTTCACTGGAGAAAAAACTCATCAGCGACACGGATAAAGGCGAGGCCAACATTGCGCCGCCACCAAAGCCCATAATCGCCAAACCTGTCGCCATACCCGGTTTATCAGGAAACCATTTCATCAGTGTCGATACAGGCCCAATATAGCCCAAGCCCAAGCCAACACCGCCAATCACACCGTTACCCAAATAAAGCAAAAACAGATTGTGCGTATGGACGCCGATCGCCGACACAAAAAAGCCCAAACTAAAGCAGCAGGCAGCGACAAACATCGCCTTACGCGGCCCAACGCGCTCCATCCATGTACCGAACATAGCCGCTGACGCGCCCAACATCGCCAAGGCAATACTGAAAATCCAACCAACCGTGGTCAGCTTCCAATCTCCTGCAGCCGACTCAGTGATACCGATAAGCTTGGTCAGCGGCGCATTAAATACGGAATAAGCATATATCTGCCCGATGGCAAGATGCACGGCCAAAGCGGCGGGTGGTACCAGCCAACGATTAAAGCCGGGTTTGGCAATGGTCGCCTCACGGTCTAGAAATTTCATAAAATCCTCTTGTCTATGTGTATCAAACGCTGATTCCATATCATGCGGAATCAAAAAATTGTTGACAATATTTTAGCATAATCTCCCGTTTATCCTTTTTTCTGCTCCATGATAATTTTGCGCATCAGACAGAAAAAACATTCATCTAAACCATTTCTTCACGCCCATATCGACAAAAAGGCCGAGACCTTTGCAAAAGTCTCAAGTTGACCGTATTGGCGGAAAAAATTCAAACGCGTAGTAAGGGCATTTTCAGGGAGTTGTTGAACAGTATGCATAAAATTCGGCAAATAATCGCAGTTCGGGGCAAGGATATTTGGGTGGCGCACCAAAATTACTACAAAATGACTTGCGTCTATTGGTAGGTGAATGCACTTTTATAAGAAATTTCCCCATCATAATAAATAGTCTATTGGAATATGTAATTCTTCTACATATTCACCTAAAGAGATTGAAGCCAAAATATGCATCCCATATCCATTATCAAAAGATGTACCTTTATCTTTAAAGAAAATACCAAACATTATTAATCCTTAATTCTTTTTAAATCCTTGTCATAAATAAATAGTTCCAATCTTATTCATATTTTTCATGGCGCTTATATACACATATATAATTATCAAAAGATAAATATTTAGGGTAATCAATCCTAACTAAATTCTCATCAATAGTATAATCCTCACCAAAATTAGAAATAATATCTGTACCAATTTCATAAATCTCTTCATTCCAATAGGTAGAGATATCTCCATCAATAACGATATAAATACTTATACAATTTTCATTGATTCTTACATAAACACCTCTAACCTCTTTGGTAATTTTACCTATCAAGGCATTTTGGGTAACAATTCTTAATCTTATAATGTCATTATTCATAGACTATTATTCCTTTGGTTTAGACGGAACTACATGATATCCATTTTTACTATAATGAATAATCCCCATAGTTGTTGGGGTTTGATTTCCTGTAACAGGATCGATATAAATACCGATATTTTTATTGAAGTTCACCCTTTCTTTAGAACCAGGAAGCCCAATTTCAGTTTTTTCCACCTGCTGTCCAGTTCCTACATAACCTTTTAAAGAATCTAAACTTACAGTGATAAAGATGCAGTAAAAAGGCATAATGATAGCCCCATTTTTATAATTATTTATTTTAGGGGCAAAAAGATGAATATTTTATTACTAGACGGTAGAAAAGAGTTTGGTCATTCGCATGGTGAGTTAAACCACACGCTTCACAAAAAAGCGAAAGAAGTTTTGACCGCACTTGGACACAATGTACAAGAAACCGTGATTGATGCGGGCTATGATGTTGAAGCAGAAATCGAAAAATTCTTGTGGATGGATGCCGTGATTTGGCAAATGCCAGGCTGGTGGATGCACGAACCTTGGACAGTGAAAAAATACATAGACGAAGTATTAACTGCCGGACACGGCAAGCTTTACCACAGTGATGGCCGCCATCGTGTCAATCCGACAGAAGGCTACGGCACAGGTGGTTTGTTGCAAGGCAAAAAACACATGCTCTCGCTTACTTGGAATGCGCCGATTGAGGCCTTCACCCGAGAAGGCGATTTTTTCGAAGGCAAAGGCGTGGATGCGTTGTATATGCACTTCCACAAACTCAATGAGTTCATCGGTTTAACCCGTCTGCCGACATTCTTATGTAACAATGTGATCAAAAATCCACAAGTGGAACAATACTTAGCAGACTACCAAGCACACTTGGAAAAAGTATTCGGCTAATGGCAAAAAAGGTGGGTAAAATGCCCACCTTTTTTATTATTGATGAATGGGTGTGATCATTGTAAATGAGCCACATCGTTAAGCTGCTCAATATGAAACGCTTTCACTATCGTATTTCACAATACTGATTGAAGTATACAACAATGACACGGATTTACCCTCATCACGATGGTTTTCCCAAGTCGCTCCGCCTAGTAAGGACAATAAAAGCCGCAAGATATGACCATGCGATACCACTAAAAATATTAGCGCCCGATTGATGTACCTTAATGATGTCGTAAAGGGCGGCCATTGCACGTACTGCTAATTGTTCAAAGGTTTCAGGCCGTCTGAAAAAAATTTTTCAGACGGCCTTTTTCATTCATATCGTTTTTATGCGGCGAAGCGTTTGGCAACTTCATCCCAGTTAACGATTTCCCAGAAACCTTTCAGGTAGTTAGGACGGCTGTTGCGGTAGTCGATATAGTAGGCGTGTTCCCATACGTCGCAAGTCAGCAGCGGAGTGTTTTCAGTAGTCAGCGGAGTACCTGCATTGGAAGTAGAAACCAGATCCAATTCACCGGCAGGCGTTTTTCACCAACCATGCCCAACCTGAGCCGAAAGTACCGGCACGCGCAAGCATCGAACGCTTCTTGGAATTTCTCGAAGCTGCCCCATTTGGCATCGATGGCCGCAGCCAATTTGCCGGCAGGTTTGCCTTGGCCTTTAGGGGTAAAGCCCAGCCAGTAGAAAGTATGGTTCCACGTTTGGGCAGCGTTGTTGAACATACCGCCGGAAGATTTTTTCAGGATTTCTTCCAAAGGCATTTCTTCAAACTCAGTGCCTTTGATTTGATTGTTCAAATTGGTGATGTAAGTTTGATGGTGTTTGCCGTAGTGAAACTCCAAAGTTTCTTTGGTCAGATGTGGGGACAATGCGTCCAGTTCATAAGGCAATTGTGGCAGCTTGTGTTCCATTTTTATGCTCCTAATTATTGATATTTATATTTTGGTAGTGTGTGTTGTCAAATCGACAACATTGCTATTTTACCTGCTTTAGCCTAAACAAACCAATTGAACTTACACTGCGTTATAATAGCGGATTGCAATTTTCCAGCCAGAGATGCCCGTCATGAGCAATTATTCCGATATGCCGTCTGAAGACCGTGAAATCAGCGCATTGTCACTGCCGCCACATTCCACAGAAGCGGAGCAATCCGTCTTGGGCGGCCTGATGCTGGAAAATTCTGCTTGGGACCGTATTGCCGATGTCGTTTCCGGCGAGGATTTCTACCGCCACGAACACCGCCTGATTTTTCGTGCCATTGCCAACCTGATTAACGAAAGCCGCCCTGCCGACGTCATTACCGTTCAAGAAAGTTTGGAACGCAATGAAGAATTGGAAGCTGCAGGCGGATTCAACTATTTGATTACGCTGGCGCAAAACACGCCATCCGCTGCCAATATCCGCCGCTACGCCGAAATTGTGCGCGAACGTTCCATCATGCGCCAGCTTGCAGAAGTTGGCACGGAAATTGCACGCAGCGCATACAATCCCCAAGGGCGCGATGCAGGCCAGCTTTTGGACGAGGCGGAAAACAAAGTATTCCAAATCGCCGAAAGTACTGCCAAATCCAAACAAGGCTTCCTTGAGATGCCCGACCTTTGAAAGAAGTGGTCGAGCGCATCGATATGCTTTATTCGCGTGACAATCCTGATGAAGTAACCGGCATATCGACAGGTTTTATCGATCTCGACAAAAAAACATCAGGTCTCCAACCGGGTGATTTGATCATCGTCGCAGGCCGTCCTTCCATGGGTAAAACCGCCTTTTCGATCAATATTGCGGAACACGTTGCCGTAGAAAACAAATTACCTGTCGCCGTATTCTCTATGGAGATGGGCGGTGCACAGCTGGTTATGCGTATGCTGGGTTCAGTCGGACGTTTAGACCAAAGCGTTTTAAAAACCGGCAGATTGCAAGACGAACACTGGGGCCGTCTGAACGAAGCGGTCGTTAAACTCTCCGATGCACCCATGTATATCGATGAAACTCCGGGTTTGACCGCGCTTGAACTGCGCGCACGCGCCCGTCGTCTTGCGCGCCAGTTCAACGGCAAATTGGGCTTGATCGTCATCGACTACCTGCAATTGATGTCAGGCTCCGGCCGTTCTGACAACCGCGCTTCCGAGCTTGGCGAAATTTCCCGCTCCCTCAAAGCATTGGCTAAAGAGTTGCAAGTTCCCGTCATTGCCCTGTCGCAGTTGAGCCGTACCGTTGAACAGCGTACCGACAAACGCCCGATGATGTCCGACTTGCGTGAATCCGGCGCAATCGAACAAGATGCCGACTTGATTATGTTCATGTATCGCGACGAATACTACAACTCAGAATCACCCGCAAAAGGCTTGGCGGAATGTATTATCGGCAAACACCGTAACGGTCCAGTCGGGAAAGTATTCCTCACTTGGATGGGTCAATTTACCAAATTTGATAATGCTGCTTATGTTCCAGAATCTATGTTGATGGAAGATTGAGACAGATTGTCTTAAAAACTAACCGAATTTCATATTTCATTAGTCACGCATTACAAAATCGTTTAAAATAAATCTAATAAAAGCAAAAGCATTGCCACGAGCAAATGCAAAAGCGAAAACGTCAGTTACCCAACACATTACTACCAAAAATCACTCATGTATCAGACACAAAAAGGCTTCACCCTAATTGAGTTGCTGATCGTCATTACTATTGCAGCAGTAATGGCCGTCATCGCACTTCCCAATATGAATCAATGGATCGCCTCCAGACGTGCGGCATCGCAAGCAGAGCAAATTGCTAATCTGCTGCGCTTCGCGCGAAATGAGGCCGTCCGTCTCAATCTTCCCGTTTACATCTGCCCGGTCAAAATCAAATCCGATGGTTCGCCCAATAACGGTTGCGATTCCAAATATGCCGGTAATGGTATGTTGGCCTACGCCGATAAAAACGAAGACTTACGCTATCAAAACGATACCGTCGATTTATCCATCCGCTCCATTATTCTTAATGGGGATACCGACAAAGTGGAATACAGCTTCAACTATATCCCTATCGGCAACGACCGTTCTGCTCTTTCTGCTTCAGCTTCAAAAGAAGTCTGGTGGAGATTTCTGCCCAATGGTACATTTGGCCATTCGACTGATGGTAAGAATTATCAATTTTCAGACGGCCACATCAAAATCAGCCTGACAGATAAATCCGCTGCCGATGCTGAAACCAAGAAAGCCCGTGCTACCGTACTTTTAATTAATGGCAATGGGCATGTCGAAATCTGTACTAAAAACGATGAACGCAAAATGTGCGAATACACTTCCAAATAATAACAACGGTATCTTATGAACATTACTAATCCTACTCATCTCAGATCATTTAAAGGCCGTCTGAAAACAAGCTCATCAAGCTCTACTCCAAAACTTCAATCAGGTATGACCCTGATTGAAGTTTTGATTGCCATGTTTGTCCTTGCTATCGGCGTACTCGCCCTGCTGGCTGTTCAATTGCGTACCGTATCCAACGTACGTGAGTCTGAAAATCAAACCGCAGTCGCTCAAATTACACAAAATCTAATCGAAGGCATGCTCATTAACCCGACGCTCTCTGAAGAAACCGATACTGCAGGCGAAAAAACCTCCCGTTATAAAAAATCCTACGATGCCTATCTAGAACCCGACTCTAAGCAAACTGCAAAATTTGAAGCCAAAATGAGAAAAGACCAACTTGCACAGGCTCAAATTGCACAGTTTAAAACCGATTTAGCCAAAGCCCTTCCCGAAGCCCAAGTATTTTCGACCATCTGCAAAGATTCTTCCGGAGCAGAGCCGACTTACGAAAATGGGTTTAACGCAAAATGCGATGGCAAAGGCGATACAACCATCGTGAAAGTTTTATGGTTGCAAGATGTCGAAGAAGAAAATAGCGCAAAAAATCTCAATAAATCGGGGCATCACGTTGTCTATACCTACCAATCACGCGTAAGAGACTAACAATGAACAATAAACGCTTACTCAACCATATTCCCAATAAAACCGCCATTCGCGGTTTTAGCATCCTTGAATTTTTGGTTGCCAGCCTGCTCAGCATGATCGTCTTAATGGCTGTCAGCTCCACCTACTTTACTGCACGCGGATTAAACAAATCTGCCAACGCCCGTATCGGTATCCAACAAGATTTGCGCAACGCTGCCAATATGATCGTCCGTGATGCGCGTATGGCAGGCAATTTCGGCTGCTTCAATATGTCGAATTTTCCTGCCTCTGCAGTGATAGAAGACAAAAGCTCGGATGAATATGCCTTGAAAACAGCTGGTGTAAATAAGCTGTTACCAGTTAAAGAAATCAATAAATTAGGCTATGCAGGTTTTGCTCAAACCGGCAAAGCCCTGCTGTTTCAATATGGAATCGACAAAGCAAACCCTGCTGCAAAAACTGCTATTATCAGTAGCTGCTCAGGCATTGCAAAGCCTCAAACAGAAATTAAAGATTTAGCTGCGGCAAAATTGGCTTTAAAAATTAACGACTCTGATCAAGACGGCAGTATCGCCATCATGAAACATGAAATGATTGCCTACGCTGTCGGTACGCTTGGCGAAGAGAGCGGTTTGTTCCGTTTCCAATTATCAAATGATGGCTCATGGAGTAATCCGCAGCTGTTGATTAAAGGCATTACAACCATGAATATCCATTATATCTATGCAGAATGTCCTGATTCTGAAAATGCATCTACCAGCGGAGTGAATACAGAATCATTTGATTACAAAAACGCATTGGATATCTCAGCTGAGGCTAAGTCTCCGGCTTCTATCCAAATCGTACTGAATAACGGCAGTATTGACCCATCAAAAGAACAAGACAATAAAGTCGATATCTATAATATTAATGCCACTATCCGCGGAGGAAACGTATGCGCCGACCGATCACTCTAATCAAATCTGACCGGCAGCAGGGCTATGCTTTGTTTATCGTCTTAATGATGATGGTCGTCATCGCCCTGCTCGTGGTTACAGCCACCCAGTCCTACAATACCGAACAGCGTATCAGCACCAATGATGCCGACCGCAAACTGGCAACCACCCTAGCCGAAGCGGCACTGCGTGAAGGTGAAAATCAAATTTTTGATATTGAAGGTAAAAAGACTACTTTTACCGCAAAATGTGAAAAAGGTTTATGTTCCACACCAAACGTAAAATCCAATGGCGATTTTACTGAAGAAGGCAACCCAACCGTAGATGCTTGGAAGCGCAAATGCGACAAAAGCCTGTGTATTGACGCCAATGGTACGGAATATCCTTTAGATAAAAAAAGCGGCATCGCAAACAATCCACGCTACATCATCGAATATTTGGGTAAAACGACAGAGGGTCGAATTACCTATCGCGTTACCGCCAAGGCATGGGGTAAGAATGCCAATACCCAAGTCGTTCTTCAGTCTTACGTTGCCAGCGAATAATATAATGAATACCACCTCTACCAAACAACTAGGCTTTACGCTGGTTGAGATGCTGATTGTCGTTGCTATCATCGGCATCCTCAGTACCATCGCTTACCCTTCCTATATCCATTACATTGAACGCGGCTATCAATCTCAAGCGCATACGGAACTACTTGCTATTAATAATGCCTTGAAAACCAAATTAGTCAAAAATCCTACCCTCAAAATAAAAGATGAAATTGAGGGAGATACAGGATTGGTTAAGACCTACAAAGCTGCGCCCGAGGTCGCTGCCAAATATGACTTTAGCGGTAAAATGAAAAATGAGGACGCTAAAAACAGCAGGGCTTATTATCTTTTCGCCACTCCGAAAAAGGGTACTGATTACAAACTTTCCGTTCGGATGGATAGTTTGGGCAATGCTTACAAATGTACTGATATTAATTCTGCCAAAGATCCCAACAAAACTACAATGACCAATGGAAAAGGTTGCGAATCGGTTTCCAAAAAGAAATCTTCTTAGGCTGGCAAACATAAAAAAGCAGTGTCATCTTACTGACACTGCTTTTTTTATTTTACTGTTTCCAATCATCGTCTCGGCGTTGGCGTTTCAACAAAATCCTGACTGCGCCATCATTGCCTTGTCGAGGCTCGACATAAGCCAACACATCAGGATGCTGCATCAACCAGCGGCGCGTCATATTTTTCAAAACCGGTTTATAGCCTGCGGAACCTAAGCCGCTACCATGGACAATCTCGCCGCAAACACCGCGTTTTTTCGTAAACTCAATAAACTCGTTCAATACCTGCTGCGCTTCTTCCTGCGTATAGCCGTGCAAATCCACATCCGCCACCACAGGATAATGGCCGTTTCGCAAACGCATCAAATCATTTTTACCCTGCCCGTTTTTACTGAATGAAGCCGGCGGTTCTTCCCAGCCGCCGCTGCCCACATAAAAATAATCTTCCTGCTCCAAAGTCGCCATTTCTTTAGGTCGCGGCTTGATAGGTGATTTATCACGGGGCTGTTCATAATAGTTGCCGGCATTTTTTAACGGCGCAACCTTACCAACCGCCTTGCTGAAATCCACATCCTCTACCTGCTTTTTAGCCTTCGCTTCGGCTTCCCGCTCCGCGGCTTCCTTTTTCGCCTGTTTGCCCAAAGCCTTCAGCGTTTCTTGAAAGTTTGCCGTCATGGTTTGTCCTTTCCAAAAAATTGATTGCGCACATTATAGCAAACCTGGCTACAAGGCCGTCTGAAAGACTCTTATCATCGCTTCTTGTTTAGGGTATAGTATTATCGCCTTGTCAGTCTTATAAAAGAGAGAAAATATGTTTAAACGCCCGGAAGAAATCATCGTCTTGATACTTGCCCTATTGTGGGTCGGACTCAGCTACTACATTGCCGCCATCCTGATTTCAGATGCCTACACCATTCTCCTGATTACCGTACTGACTTTCGTTTGGGCAGCCATCTGTTTCCTTTTATGGCAACGCAACTTAAGCCGTCATATTTGGCCGCTGTTCCTCGGCAGCCTGGTTGCCTGCTGGTGGCCATACTTCACTTGGCTTGCAAGCGACGTTCCTGAAGGTACATGGTATTCAGGCTGGACATTCAAATCCATTATCGCCCTGATTCCCGTTGTTGCCGCTTATATCTTTAAGTGGAAACAAAGCCGGAAAAACAAAATTTCCAATACCCTTGCCTGATACCTCGCGCCGTCTTTTTCAGACGGCGTTTTCCATATCTGACATAACGCTCAGACTGTCAACAATCCCAATAAAATGCTATACTCTTCACACGATTTAACACCCTAAAACAGGCCGTCTGAAAGACTTATCAAGATGATCAGCAAACAAGAATACCAAGCCCAAGCCGCACAAGGTTACAACCGCATTCCACTCGTTCAAGAGCTGCTTGCCGACTTGGACACACCGCTCTCAATCTACCTCAAACTTGCCAACAAGCCTTTCACTTACCTGCTCGAATCCGTTGTCGGTGGCGAACGCTTCGGCCGCTATTCCTTTATCGGCCTGCCTTGCAGCCACTATCTCAAAACCAGCGGCAAACATGTCGACGTGTATCAAAACGGCGAAATCGTCGAACAACACGACGGCAATCCACTGCCCTTTATCGAAGCCTTCCACAACCGCTTCAAAACGCCCGAAATCCCAAGCCTGCCGCGCTTTACCGGCGGCCTGGTCGGCTATTTCGGTTATGAAACCATCTACAATTTCGAACATTTTGCCCACCGCCTGAAACATACGGCCAAAGCCGATCCCCTCGGCACGCCTGACATCCTCCTGATGCTCTCGCAAGAGCTTGCCGTAGTGGATAACCTAAGCGGCAAATCTACCTGATTGTTTACGCCGATCCCTCTCAAGCCAACGGCTACGAACGCGCGCGCGAACGTCTTGAAGACATCCGTACCCAGTTACGCCAAAGTTGTGCCATCCCGCTTTCCCTAGGCAGCAAACAAACCCAAGCAGTCAGCGAATTTGGAGAAGAACCTTTCAAAGCCTGCGTCAACAAAATCAAAGACTACATCTTTGCAGGCGACTGTATGCAGGTTGTTCCCAGCCAACGCATGATCATGGAATTTACCGACAATCCGCTTGCCCTCTACCGCGCCCTGCGTACGCTGAACCCATCGCCATACATGTTCTACTACGATTTCGGCGATTTCCATATTGTCGGCTCTTCGCCCGAAATCCTCGTCCGCCGCGAACGAGACGATGTCATCGTCCGCCCTATCGCCGGCACACGCCTGCGCGGCAAAACACCAGCAGAAGACCTCGCCAACGAACAAGACCTGCTGAGTGATGCCAAAGAGATTGCCGAACACGTCATGTTGATTGACTTAGGACGCAACGATGTCGGCCGCATCAGTAAAACCGGCGAAGTCAAAGTCACCGACAAAATGGTGATTGAAAAATATTCCCATGTGATGCACATCGTCTCCAACGTCGAAGGCCGTCTGAAAGACGGTATGACCAACATGGACATCCTCGCCGCCACCTTCCCGGCAGGCACACTTTCCGGCGCACCCAAAGTCCGCGCCATGGAAATCATCGAAGAAGTCGAACCGAGCAAACGCGGCATCTACGGCGGCGCAGTCGGCGTATGGAGTTTCAACAACGACATGGACTTGGCCATTGCCATCCGTACTGCCGTGATTAAAAACAATACCCTCTTCGTCCAAAGCGGCGCAGGCGTAGTTGCCGACTCCGACCCAACCTCCGAATGGCAGGAAACCCAAAACAAAGCCCGCGCAGTAATACGCGCAGCGCAAATGGTGCAGGAAGGGCTGGATAAATAATTTTCAGACGGCCTGCGCTCTGAAATGACTGAACAACAAGATTATGATATTAAACGAAAAACAACTAAAATCCATCAGCAAATTTCTCAGCTTTATCTTACGTCATCATCCCGAGCAAATCGGTATTACTTTGGATAAAGACGGCTGGGTGGATATTGATACCCTACTGACGCAGGCAAACCATCCCGAGCGTGGCTTTACGGGCAATCCGCTGACCTACGAAGTATTGTTGGAAGTGGTCGAGAACAACGATAAAAAACGGTTTACCCTTTCCGAAGATGGTAAACGCATCCGCGCTGCGCAAGGTCATTCGACGGCACAAGTTCAAGTTGAACACAAAGTAGCGACACCTCCACAGATTTGTATCACGGTACGGCTGAGCGGTCTGTTCCATCTATATTGGAACAAGGCCTGCATTCTGCCTCGCGCCATTTTGTCCATCTGTCTACCGATGCCGCAACAGCCGTCAAAGTCGGCTCCCGACACGGCAAGCCGCTTGTATTGACCATCGACACTATCGCCATGCTTGCGGCAGGACATCAATTTTATTTGGCGGACAACGGCGTATGGTTAACTGAAAACGTTCCGCCGCAATTTATCGGCAAACTTTAAAACATCAGGCCGTCTGAAGCCGTAAAACCATGTTCAGACGGCCTGCAAACACCCTACCCAATTTCTTCATAAAGCGATTATCCATGAACACATCCCCTATCCTCCCTCCTGCTATGCTCGGCATTCTTGGCGGCGGACAATTAGGCAGAATGTTTACCGTTGCTGCCAAAACCATGGGCTACAAAGTAACCGTACTCGATCCCGACCCGAATGCGCCGGCGGCGGAATTTGCCGACCGCCATTTGTGCGCGCCGTTTGATGATAAAGCAGCTTTGGAAGAATTGGCAAAATGCGTGGCGGTTACGACCGAGTTTGAAAACGTCAATGCCGATGCGATGCGTTTTCTCGCCAAACATACCAATGTTTCCCCCAGCGGCGACTGCGTTGCCATCGCGCAAAACCGTATTCAGGAAAAGGCATGGATACGCAAAGCAGGCCTGCAAACCGCGCCGTATCAAGCGGTTTGCAAAGCCGAAGACATCACTGAAGAAAGCATACAATTTCTGCCCGGCATCCTGAAAACCGCTACTTTAGGCTACGATGGCAAAGGCCAAATCCGTGTAAAAACATTGGATGAACTCAAAGCCGCGTTTGCCGAACATGGCGGCGTGGATTGCGTTTTAGAGAAAATGGTGGACTTGCGCGGCGAGATTTCCGTTATCGTATGCCGTCTGAACAATGACAACGTGCAAACTTTCGACCCTGCCGAAACATCCACGAAAACGGTATCCTCGCCTACTCCATCGTCCCGGCCCGACTGAGTGCCGACATTCAGCAACAGGCGCGACAAATGGCGCAGCGATTGGCCGATGAATTGAACTACGTCGGCGTATTGGCGGTAGAAATGTTTGTTGTCGGCGATACACATGAATTGGTCGTTAACGAAATCGCGCCACGTCCGCACAATTCCGGCCACCACACCATTGACGCCTGCGCGGCAGACCAATTCCAGCAACAGGTCCGCCTAATGTGCAACCTGCCTCCGGCTGACACCAAATTGCTGAGTTCTTGCTGTATGGCGAATATTTTGGGCGACGTTTGGAAGGAAGACGGCGGTGAACCAGAATGGCTGCCGCTGCAAAGCAACCCGAATGCCCATCTGCATCTTTACGGCAAAAAAGCCGCGCGCAAAGGCCGAAAAATGGGCCACTTTACCGTCTTGGCCAACGATGCGGACAATGCGTTCCAAACCGCACAAACCTTACATCAAAGCCTGTAACCTTACCCACTTTTTCAGACGGCCTTTGATTGCCAAAGGCCGTCTGAAATCAATTTTTCCGACCATCCGCCATGAGCCTTCTGACCATCCTCCGTCCGGCAACCGAAAAAGACTGCCAAGCCATACACAATGCCCATCTGCACGCCGTTCAATACGCCTGCATTCGCAGTTACGATGAAACCATTATGCACACATGGGAAAGTCTGCTCGACATCAACAGCTATTTGGAAACCATCTCTGATAAAAACAAAGCCTTGTGGGTGGTCGAATACAAAGGGCTGATTCAAGGTTTCTTCCAAGTCGATTTCAAAGAAGCGCAACTGGACGCCTTATACGTCCATCCGCTCTTCCACAATCTCGGCTTGGGTACGGCACTGCTCAGCCGCGCCGAAGAAATGGCACGAAATGCAGGCCTCAGCTTTCTCAAACTGTATGCCTCGCTCAATTCCGTGCCTTTCTATCGCCTCAATCGTTATGAATCGCTCGGTACTGCCGTGTTGCAGCTAAATAAAACCGTCCGCGTCGAATGCGAATTGATGCGCAAATACCTGTAATTTTCTCCTTCTACCGTTGCTTTTTGAAAGAAACCGATGTCCCGAATTGCCGCCCTGCCCGACCATCTTGTCAACCAAATCGCCGCCGGCGAAGTGGTCGAACGCCCTGCCAACGCCTTAAAAGAAATTGTTGAAAACAGTATCGATGCAGGCGCTACAACGATTGATGTCGAGCTGGCAGGCGGCGGCATCCGCCTGATTCGCGTCAGTGACAACGGCAGCGGTATCCACCCAGACGACATTGAACTCGCGCTCCACCGCCACGCCACCAGCAAAATCAAAACCTTAAACGATTTGGAACACGTTGCCAGCATGGGCTTTCGCGGCGAAGGTTTGGCCAGTATCGCCTCCGTCAGCCGTCTGACCCTGACCAGCCGTCAAGAAGACAGTTCGCACGCGACACAAGTCAAAGCCGAAGACGGCAAACTCAGCAGCCCTACGGCAGCCGCCCACCCCGTCGGCACCACCATCGAAGCCGCCGAACTCTTCTTCAATACACCGGCGCGGCGCAAGTTCCTCAAATCTGAAAACACCGAATACGCCCACTGCGCCACTATGCTCGAACGCCTTGCACTGGCGCATCCGCACATTGCCTTCTCACTCAAACGCGACGGCAAACAAGTATTCAAACTTCCTGCCCAAAGCTTGCATGAACGTATTGCCGCCATTGTCGGTGATGATTTTCAGACGGCCTCATTGGAAATTGACAGCGGCAATGGTGCGCTGCGGCTCTATGGCGCGATTGCCAAGCCGACTTTTGCCAAAGGAAAAACCGACAAACAATACTGCTTCGTCAACCATCGTTTTGTCCGCGACAAAGTCATGCTCCATGCCGTCAAGCAGGCATACCGCGACGTATTGCACAACGCGCTGACGCCTGCTTTCGTCCTCTTCCTCAACCTTCCGCCCGAAGCCGTGGATGTCAACGTCCACCCGACCAAAACCGAAATCCGCTTCCGCGACAGCCAGCAAGTACACCAACTCGTGTTCCACACGCTCAACAAAGCCCTTGCCGACACGCGCGCCAACTTGACCGAAAGCGTCAGCAATGCAGGAGAAGTGTTGCATGACATTACCGGCGTTGTCTCCACCCCAATGCCGTCTGAAAACGACAGCGAAAATCTGTTTGATAGCGCATCCAACTACCCGACGGGCAACAAACCCGATACACGCAATGCCTTTGGTTCATCAGGCAAAACCGCACCCATGCCTTACCAAGCCGCTCGTGCGCCGCAACAACGCAGCCTGTCTCTGCGCGAAAGCCGCGCAGCCATGAATACTTACGCCGAGCTTTACAAAAAAACCGACGACATCGACCTTGAGTTGAGCCAATTCGAACAGGCACGTTTCGGCAATATGCCGTCTGAAATGCCTACCCAAAAAACAGATACGCCGCTTTCAGACGGCCTTCCCTCCCAATCCGAACTGCCGCCGCTCGGCTTTGCCATTGCCCAATTACTTGGCATCTACATCCTTGCCCAAGCCGAAGACAGCCTGTTGCTCATCGATATGCACGCTGCCGCCGAACGCGTCAACTACGAGAAAATGAAACGCCAACGTCAGGAAAACGGTAACCTGCAAAGCCAGCGACTGCTTATTCCCGTAACCTTTGCCGCGTCCCACGAAGAATGCGCCGCCCTTGCCGATCATGCCGAAACGCTGGCAGGCTTTGGTCTAGAATTGTCTGACATGGGCGGCAATACCCTTGCCGTCCGCGCAGTTCCCGCCATGCTCGGTAAAGCCGACGTTGTTTCGCTGGCCAAAGATGTTTTGGGCGAACTCGCCCAAGTCGGCAGCAGCCAAACCATCGAAGAACACGAAAACCACATCCTTGCCACCATGTCCTGCCACGGCTCCGTCCGCGCCGGCCGCCAGCTTACCCTGCCGGAAATGAATGCGCTCCTGCGCGATATGGAAAACACGCCGCGCAGCAACCAGTGCAACCACGGCCGTCCGACTTGGGTCAAACTGACTTTAAAAGAATTGGATGCGTTGTTTTTACGCGGACAATAATGCCGATAAAAAGGCCGTCTGAAAATGTTTTCAGACGGCCTTTTAACTTATGTTCACACTTAACGAATATCCATAGGCGCAAACGATTTCACGGTTTCATCGATTGCTTTAACACGGATCAGGAAGTCTTCCAATTGCGCAAGCGGCAATGCGCTTGGGCCATCGCATTTGGCTTGGTCGGGATTGGCATGGGATTCGAGGAACAAACCGGCCAATCGGGTTGCCATACCGGCAAGTGCCAAGTCCAATACTTGGGCGCGACGTCCGCCTGATGCAGCGGCACCGGATTCGCGCGTTTGCAGGGAATGGGTTACATCAAAAATCACAGGCAGATTGTTGCAGGTCTTTTTCATCACCCCAAAGCCGAGCATATCGACCACCAAATTGTCGTAGCCGAAGTTTGCGCCGCGTTCGCACAAAATGATTTGCTCGTTGCCTGCTTCTTGGAATTTCTCGACGATGTTTTTCATTTGAGACGGGCTGAGGAATTGCGGTTTTTTAATGTTGATGACATTGCCGGTTTTCGCCATTGCCACCACCAAATCGGTTTGGCGCGCCAAGAAGGCAGGCAGCTGGATGACATCGCAGACTTCTGCAACCGGCTGGCATTGGTAAGGCTCGTGAACATCGGTAATCACGGGAACGTTAAACTCGCGTTTTACCGCTTGAAATCTTCATGCCTTCGTCCAGACCCACACCGCGGAAAGAGTGGATGGAAGAGCGGTTTGCCTTGTCGAAAGAGGCTTTGAACACGTAAGGGATGCCGAGCTTATCGGTTACTTTAACGTATTGCTCACAGGCTTTCAGCGTAGAGTCGAGGTCTTCAAGGACATTGATGCCGCCGAAAAGGGTAAAGGGCGCATCGTTGCTGACGGTGATGTTGTTGATTTGGATATTCACGGCAAAGCCTTTCAGATAAGTTGAATTTGGGAAACAGGCCGTCTGAAACGTTTCAGACGGCCTTTGTTTGAATATTACAACACGGTGTGCGGCGGCTCATAAGAAATCACGTCGCGGATTTTATTGTTCTCATCGACGAGGACGACTTTCGGCTCATGCGCTGCAATTTCGGGTTCGGACAACATAACGTAAGACATGATAATTACGATGTCGCCTTTTTGAACCAAACGCGCGGCCGCACCATTGAGGCAAACGACACCGCTGCCGCGTTCGCCGGGGATGGTGTAGGTTTCAAGGCGTTCGCCGTTGTTATTGTTGACGATGGCGACTTTTTCGTTAACGCAAATACCTGCCGCATCCAGCAGGTCTTGGTCAATGGTAATGCTGCCGACGTAGTTGAGGTCGGCTTCGGTAACGGTGGCACGGTGGATTTTGCCGCCGAGCATGGTACGGAACATGGGTTTCCTTTGATTGTGGGTTGATTTGCGGTTTTAACTCCTGGGAAGTTAAAACCGCTGTTTGTGTGATTAAGGATTAGTTATTGGGAAAGTCTGCTTCGTCAAACTCAGGTTCCGGGTCGCTTTGAAGGACTTTTCCGTTTAATTTCAACTCGCTGTTTTGCAAAGTCAAATGGGTTTTGACATTATTGTCTTCTAAGGTCAGATATTTCTCGCTTGCCATGCTTTTGATGGTGCTGTCTACCATCAGGCGCAAGGTCTCGTTGATATCGTCAATACTGGCGCGGCCTGCGGCTTCATCTTCGGCATTGACGCTAAACAGGCTGCTTGCTTGTTTGACGGCGAGCTGCTCCAACAATTTTTGCGGTACGCTCATGTTGAAGTCGGCTTCGGTTTTCTTCAGCATATCGCCCAAGTTGTTGAGGTCTTTGGCTGCCAAACCTTTAAATGCGAGTTTGCCGCTGACATCGACATCGCCATGAGGCATGGTGAATTTGAAGGTTTTGACGTTTAAAACCGGATTATTGGTAAACAGGCCTGAAGCCTCGTTTTTGGCCGTCTGAATCAAGGAAGCCTGAATTTCTTCTTCGCTCATTTTCTTCACGGACACTTCGGCAATTTTGTTTTTCAATGCCAGAAGTGATGCGGCATCCAAATGCTCGGCAGCAACATTGATGTCCAGAGGGCCGTATTTGTCTTCGCCATAAGTCAGGCTTTCAAATTGGAAGCGGCCTTCGCTGTTGATGAATTTATCGACTTCGCCGGTTTGTGTATCGAAACGCAGTTTGCTGACTTCGATTTTAGACGGAGCAATCGTGCCGGTCGGATTGATGAATGCACCGATTGCAGATTGGTCACAAGGTTGACCAGTTCGTTCAACTTAACGTTGTAATCGATGTTTTCTTTCCATTGCAGCAGGAATTTATCCAGCGTAATGTTGCTCTTGCCCAAAGAAAGCTTGGTCAGGCCGTCTTCCGTTTCGGATTGGAAGCGCAGGTTTTCCAAAGACACATCGCCTTTGTCGGCCAATTTGACTTGTAAAGACGGCGCAAGGTAATCGTGGCGATAGCTTTTGAAGCCTTGGCTGTAATCGGTATTGCCGCCAAAGCCTTTCCAGTTGAGCTTGATACCGGAAAGCTCTTCATAGTCGAAGGCGGGGATATTGAGGCTGAGTTTGCCGTCGCCGGAAAGATAAACCGTATTGGTCATGGTCAACGGCGTTTGCTGGCCGAAGAAGCGGTCCAAAACTTTTTTTGTTTCCGGATGGTATTGGAACTCGGTTTCCACGTGTGCACGCGTGCCGAAACCTCCGGCAAACGGGCCGTGTGTTACGTGGTTGATGACCGTGATCGGCTCTTGCAGGACGGTTTTCAAATTGTCCGGCAGATATTTTTGCGTATTTTGAAGCAGGGTCGGCTTGAGGCGGATGACGGTCGTCTCGGTTGAACTGAACCAGCCGCGATCGTATTGGTGGGACTCAACGGTCAGGAAACCGGACTCCTGCAACAGCTTTTGTTGCTCGGTCAGGCTTTCTTCCGCTTTGACACCAAGATAATAAGGCGTGCCGAGCGCAGCGGCGACAACGACGGCGGCAGTCGGGATAAGATACTTTTTCATCACTTCAAACAGATTAGGTTCAAAGCGTAAAGCATAGCATTTTTTAGCTGTTTTGTCTTATCCGCCGTTTCAGACGGCCTTTAGGTAAAGATTGTGATATTATGCAAACATAAACGATTTTTACACTTTTGGCAGGCCTTACCCTGTCTGCCAAAATGTCATTAAAGGTTTGCAAATGCTTTTATTTATCGACAATTACGACAGCTTCACCTACAACATCGTCCAATACTTTGCCGAATTGGGGCAGGAAGTTTTGGTACGCTGCAACGATGAAATCACCATCGAAGAAATCGAAGCCCTGAAACCGCAATATCTGGTCATCGGCCCGGGCCCTTGCTCCCCTAAAGAAGCAGGCATTTCTGTTGCGGCCATGCAGCACTTTGCCGGCAGGCTGCCCGTCATGGGCGTGTGCCTCGGCCATCAAACCATGGGCGAAGCATTCGGCGGCAATGTCGTGCGCGCGCAAACGATGATGCACGGCAAAGTCTCCCCCCGTTTTCCATCACGGCACAGGCATGTTTAAAGACCTGCCCAATCCGGTCAACTGCACGCGCTACCATAGCCTTGCCATCGACCGCGCCACCCTGCCCGACTGCCTCGAAATTACCGCATGGACGGAAGACGGCGAAATCATGGGCGTACGCCACAAAGAATATGCCGTCGAAGGCGTACAGTTCCACCCCGAAGCCCTGCTGACCGAACACGGCCACGATATGCTGAAAAACTTCTTGGAAGAATTCAAAGACTATCGTCCGCAAAAATCTTAATGAAAGGCCGTCTGAAAGGTGTTTGACAGTGTTCAAACCGCATTTTCAGACGGCCTGAATCACATCGGACACGAACAAAGGAAAAATCATGATTACCCCTCAACAAGCGATTGAACGCCTCATCAGCAACAACGAACTTTTCTACGATGAAATGACCGACCTCATGCGCCAAATCATGAGCGGCCAAGTTCCGCCCGAGCAAATCGCCGCCATTCTGACCGGCCTGCGGATTAAAGTTGAAACCGTTTCCGAGATTACCGCCGCAGCCAGCGTGATGCGCGAATTTGCCACTAAAGTACCGCTGGAAAACGCCGATGATTTGGTCGATATTGTCGGCACAGGCGGCGACGGTGCCAAAACCTTCAATATTTCCACAACTTCCATGTTTGTTGCGGCGGCAGCAGGCGCGAAAGTCGCCAAACACGGCGGCCGCTCCGTTTCTTCATCGAGCGGCGCTGCCGATGTCATGGAACAAATGGGCGCCAACCTCAACCTCAACCCCGAACAGGTTGCCCAAAGCATTCAGCAAACCGGCATCGGCTTTATGTTCGCGCCCAACCATCACAGCGCCATGCGCTATGTCGCCCCTGTCCGCCGTTCGCTCGGCTTCCGCAGCATCTTCAATATCTTGGGCCCGTTGACCAATCCTGCCGGCGCGGCAAACCAACTCTTGGGCGTGTTCCACATCGACTTGTGCGGCATTCTTTCCCGCGTATTGCAACAGCTTGGTTCCAAGCATGTTTTGGTTGTGTGCGGCGAAGGCGGTTTGGATGAAATCACGCTGACCGGCAAAACCCGCGTTGCCGAACTGAAAGACGGCAAAATCACCGAATACGATATCAGCCCGGCCGATTTCGGCATGGAAATCCGCCGCAATTTGGACGAAATCAAAGTCGAAAACGCGCAAGAATCCCTGCAAAAAATGAACGAAGTGCTGGATGGCAAAGTCGGTGCCGCACGCGACATCGTCGTCCTCAATGCAGCCGCCGCGCTCTACGCAGGAAATGTGGTCGCATCGCTGGCGGACGGTGTCAAAGCCGCGCAAGAAGCCATCGACTCCGGCAAAGCCAAAGCCAAAAAAGACGAGTTTATCGAATTTGGCAAACAGTTTGCCTAAACTTTAAAACCATAAACAAAGGCCGTCTGAAAAATCTTTCAGACGGCCTTTTATTCTTTAAATATTAAAATTTGCTTTTAATATCATTAATCAAGCCTTCAGCTTTTTCTTTGGCTTCTTCAGCCAAGTGTGCTACTTTCTCTTTGGCTTCACCGGCTAAATGAGCTGCTTTTTCTTTAGCTTCACCTGCAAAGTTTTCTACTTTTTCTTTAGCCTCGCCTGCGAAGTGCGCCGCTTTTTCTTTGGCTTCACCTGCAAAGTTTTCTGCTTTTTCTTTAGCATCCGCAGCAACTTCTTTTGTCTTACCGACGCCTTGTTGAACTACGCCTTCAGCTTTGAGTTTGGAATCGTCAAGAACTTCGCCGGCTTTCTCTTTTACTTCACCGCTGATTTGATCTAATTTGCCAGTCATCATTTATTCCTTCTTAGTTTCATGTTGATAAGAGTAATCACTATACCCCAATAGATATTGGGTTGCAACTTAAAGTCTGTCTCAATATTAAAAACATAATAAAAATGGATTACGTCAAGTTAGCACAACTGTTTCAATATCGCTTCGGCTACTGCCTCGCCTATCATCTTGCTGCCGAACTCATTGAAATGAAGTCCATCGCACAGCATCACATCGGTCAAATCCTGCTCAAACATCAGACTGTATAAATCATTGACGGTAAAACCATATTGCCTTGCCAAATCCTCCGCCACACGGTTATAGGCCTTCAAGTCGGCCAGATAGCGGCGCGAGGGTTTGACGATATTGTGTACGCTTTCCAAAAACGGCGTACTGCTCGCCCAAATAATTTTTGCCCCTGTCTGTTTCAGATAATCGAAAATTTGAATCAGGTTGCTGCGATAGGTTTTTATATCGGCCACCGGCTCATTACAGCCTTGATTATGGCGGATGTCGTGCAAACCGCAGTTGATGTGGATAATGTCTCCCACAGTCGCGCCCTCTGTCCATTGCCCGATATGCTCTAACACATCATGCGACGAACGGCAGTTTTCCGATGGAGAAACAATTTCCGCCTCAGGCAAAGCTGCACGCGTGTAAGGCTCCGAAGCAAGCCGCACGGAATCGCCGAGTAAGTAAACGGTCATTTTTGTTCTCCTCCCTTTATTTGAACCAACAGCAAGGCCGTCTGAAATATCACTTATATTATTATAAGAGTGCTATTTCAGACGGCCTTAACTTCAATCAAGTTCTATCGTCAAATCATCAATTAACGCTGACTGTTTTTATAAAAATCAATTAATTGCTTGGCCTGCAATATAGGCAGCCCAAAACGGTCGCTCACGGTTTTCCAATCCTTCCATTCCTGACCGGTCAGATTCTGCCCGACCCACTTGAGGTTTTTCCGGATTGCTTTTTGATTTTTCTCAAAAATACGCCTGCTTGCGTTTCCAGTTGCGCGACCACACCAGCAACATGGTAAAAAAATACATAAAACAATCAATACAATATTGGTAAACAACATCATGTCCATACGACATACTCCCGCTTGGGTCTCAAAAATCAGAAAATATGATTAAAGGCCGTCTGAAAAAAACAATGTTTCAGACGGCCTTAGCGTGACGCTCAACGTTGCATTTCCAGCATTAATGCCTGGCAAGCGGATTCGTTTTTCCAAAGCACAAGATTCGCTCAGTTGGTTTAAACGGCTGTCGCGGTCTGGTGTATTGCCTTGCGCCATCTCTGCTTTAGTTTCTTCAAAATTGGTACAGGCATTTTCATAACCGCCTTTACAGGCTCGCTCGTAGAGCTTGACCGCTGCGGCATAATCCATGCCCAAACCGCTGGACGGATTGAGATACAGATTGCCCAAAACATTGCAGCCGCGCATATTGCCGCCATCGCAGGCTTTTTTCAGAAACGGATACGCATGAGCAGGCGCTTCAAGATAATCGCGCATCCAAATGGCCGCAGTGACGCAACTCTCCAGATTGTTCCGATTGCATTCCCGTATCAGCTTATCGTGCTGCTTCTCGCTGTAATCCTCAGCCTGCACGCTAAATGCAGTGGCAACCAATGCTAAACCAAACAATAAACGAAGTGTTTTCATCTGATTATTTCTCCAAAAATATTTGATGACAGGCCGTCTGAAAAAACAATGTTTCAGACGGCCTTTATATTATTACTCAATATTCACCCGTTTCAGGCGCAAGGCATTGCTCAACACGGAAACCGAGCTTGCCGCCATTGCCGCACCTGCGATAATGGGGTTTAAAAAGCCGAGTGCGGCGAGCGGGATGCCTAAAATATTGTAGAAGAAGGCGAAAAACAGGTTTTGCTTGATGTTCTTCAAAGTCGCTTGCGACACCAACAGGGCATCGGCGAGTTGGTTGACCGAATGTTGCATCAACGTGGCGGATGCAGTGTGTTCGGCAACGTCCGCACCGCCTTTCATGGCGAAGCTGACGTTGGCGGCGGCGAGTGCGGGCGCGTCGTTGATACCGTCGCCGACCATCGCCACGGTTTTGCCGGCGGCTTTGAGTTTCTGCACTTCGGCGGCTTTGTCGCGCGGACTCATGTTACCGAAGGCGTGTGTGATGCCCAACTGTTTGGCGACATATTCGACCGTGCCTTGGTTGTCGCCGCTCATGATGTAAACATCGATATTGTGTTTTTCAGACGGCCTATGGCTTCGGCGGTATCGGCTTTCAACGCGTCGGCGAGTGCGAATGCGCCGATGGGTTTGTTATCGACTGAGACTGCAACAATGCTTGCAATGTCCCAAACGCCGTCTGAAAACTTCGGCAAGGTCAGTTCGGCAAATTCGGCTTTGCCTGCTTTCACCAAACCCACGCCTTCTACTTCGGCGGTAATGCCTGCGCCGACAACGGTTTGCGCGTTTTGTGCGGCAGGAATCTCCAAACCGCGAGCTTGGGCAGCGGAAACGATGGCTCGGGCAAGCGGGTGGGCGGCGTTTTGTTCGACGGCGGCGGCGATGCGGTACAAAGCGTCTTCGTTAAAGCCACTGTCGGGAACGCAATAGACGGCGGCAACCTGCGGTTTGCCTTCGGTCAGCGTGCCGGTTTTGTCCAACACGACAGCATCGACGTGGGCGGCTTCTTCCATTGCCGCCGCGTCTTTGAACCAAATGCCGTGTTTCACTGCTTTGCCCATACCGACCATAATCGCGGCAGGGGTTGCCAGACCAAGCGCGCACGGGCAGGCAATCACCAAAACGGCAACGGCGTGCATCAGCGCAACCGTCCAATCGCCTTTAATCAGCCAAGTAACGATAAAGGTCAAAAGCGCGATGCCCACGACGGCAGGCACGAACACCGCCGCCGCTTTATCGGCCACGCGCGCAATCGGTGCTTTACTGCCTTGTGCTTCAGAGAGCGCGTTCATCATGTCGCCGAGCAGGGTTTGGCTGCCGAGCTGAGTGGCGCGGTACACCACGCTGCCTTCGGTCATCAGCGCGCCCGCCAACACTTTGCCGCCCGCCTTTTTCTCTTCGGGGTTGGATTCGCCGGTGAGGTGGCTCTCGTCCGCCCAACCGCTGCCGCTTTCAATGATGCCGTCGGCAGCAATGCGTTCACCGTGGTTGGCGCGGATAAGGTCGCCGATTTGTACTTGGTCGATGGGAAGCTGTTGCCATTCGCCGTTGCGTTGTACGTTGACTTGGGTTGGCGTGAGTTTCAGCAGCAAGCCCAAGCTGTTCAGGCTGGATTTTTTGGTGCGGTGTTCCAAAAATTTGCCCAGCGACACAAAACCGATTACCATCACGCCTACTTCAAAATACACGTGTGCCATGCCGTGCGCCGCGTGCGGGCTGAAAAACAGCATATAAACGGAATACAGGTAAATCGATACCGTGCCGATGGTAACCAACACGTCCATGTTCGCCAATCCGCCCTTAATGCTTGCCCACGCGCTTTTGTAAAACGGCACCGCCAGCCAAAGCTGCACCACGCTTGCCAGCACAAATTGCCATACAGGCGGAATCATCCAATCGTGCCGCCCGATCATCATCCCTGCCATGCCGATAAGGAACGGAATATTGATGGCCAACAAAAGCCACAGCCGCCAGCCGATATGGTGTTCTGCTTCAGGTTGCGGCAATGTATCTTCCGTTTTTTCCTTCGCGCCATAACCGGTTTTCTCAATGATTTTGGCAATGTCGGCTGCGGAGGTTTTACTGTCGTCAAACGTAACCTGAGCCTCCTCGCTGGCAAAGTTCACCCCTGCCGATTCGACAAAATCTTTTTTGTTCAACACTTTTTCAATACGCGAAGCACAGGCCTGACAGGTCATGCCTTCGATTTGAAAACGGACTTTTTGTTGCATGGCAAAGCCTCCTATTGATTGTTTGGCGCATGTTTTTTGTGTTTATGTATTATCAAACGAAAACGACATAATGGCAAAAAGTAAGTGATCAAGAGACAAAGGCCGTCTGAAACGTTTCAGACGGCCTTATATTCAAAAAGACGCTTATCGGTTACAAAGCCACGTCGTAGCCGCCGTCTTCTACGGCATCAATCAGCGCGTCGGCATCTGTCTTGCTTTCATCGAAAGTAATCACTGCATTTTTGTTTTCCAAGCTGACTTCTGCTTTTTCCACGCCTTCTACGCCTTCCAAAAGACGGGTTACGCTTTTCACGCAGCCGCCGCAGGTCATGCCATCGATGTTGAGGGTAACAGTTTGCATTTGTATTTCCTTTCATTCAAACAAATATGGTTGCCAAATACTTTACTCCTTACACAAACAGCTTGCAAATTCTTCATTAAAGGCCGTCTGAAAAATGCAGATAGGCGTACAATAACGCTCTTTGCTTCATCAAACGGACATAATAATGACTTCAACATTCAAACAATGGGTTAGCGTATGCGCGCTGGCGGTGGGGGCGTTTATTTTTCAATACCACCGAATACATTCCGATTGCGCTTTTGAGCGACATCGGTCAGAGCTTTGACAAACCGGCAACGGAAGTGGGCATGATGATTACGGTGTATGCGTGGATTGTTGCGCTCCTATCGCTGCCGCTGATGCTGATGACGAAAAAAACATCGAACGGCGCAAATTATTGCTGATGCTGTTCGCACTGTTTGCGCTGTTTCACGCGCTGTCGTTTTTTTCTTGGAACTTCAACATCCTCTTGGTCAGCCGTATCGGGATTGCGCTGACACACGCGGTATTTTGGTCGATTACGGCTTCTTTGGCGGTACGGCTTGCGCCCACCGGCAAAACCAATCAGGCTTTGGGCTTACTCAGTACGGGTACGGTTTTGGCGATGGTTTTAGGGCATTCCGCTGGGGCGCGTGGTCGGGCAATACTTCGGCTGGCAGCTCAGCTTCCTGCTGATCGGCGTCTGCGCTGCCGGCGTAATGCTGGTGTTGGCTAAAAAAACCCTGCCTGCTTTACCCAGCCAAAATACCGGTTCTTTAAGCAGCCTGCCGAGTTTGTTCAAACGCCGCAACCTGATGCTGCTTTATGCAATGACGGTGTTGATTATTACGGCACATTTCACGGCATACAGCTATATCGAGCCTTTTGTGTTGCAAGTTGGCGGATTTAAGGCTGAACAAGTTACCATCGTTTTGAGCCTGTATGGTTTGGCAGGCTTCGCTGCTTCTTATCTGTTTGGCAAATGGTTTGCCAAATCGCAACGCCTGTTTATGCTTGGCGCGGTGGCGGTCATCCTGCTCTCCGCCCTGCTGCTTCTGCCGTTTGCCTCTTTCCCTTATGCGGTGTACGCGCTGGTGTTTATTTGGGGCGTGGCCATCGTCATCGTCAGCTTGGGCATGGTGTCGAAAGTCTTGGCATTCGCCTCGGATGCAACAGATGTGGCCAACTCGATTTATTCAGGTTTGTACAATGTCGGCATCGGCGGCGGTGCGCTTTTGGGGCATTATGTAACCGTCTGGTTCGGTCTTTCCAATATCGGCATTGCCGGAGCCTTGCTGGCGGCGGCAGGTCTGGCCGTTTGCGGCTTGTTGTTTAAGGAACAAGACAATCTGGCGCAAAACGTTTAAATCCATATAAATCAGGATAGTATTACTGATTCTGCCGTAATTTTGGCAGTTTTACCGATTTGTCCTGATTCTTGTTAACCCACGATGGGTCTTTATTCCGCCGGATAAGCAGTTTTCTTGCTGCTTATCCGGTTTTCATTTCATTTTTAAAAAATAATTTACAATTTGTTTACACTACATTAAATTACAAATATACTGTCGTCTATTAGGCCGTCTGAACGTACGGCTGAAAAGAAAAACCAATCATGTTTCAGAGGAATACATCATGGACTTAAACGCCAAGGATAAGACTCAGCATCCTGAGAACGTCGAGCTTCTCAGTGCGCAGAAGCCGATTACCGACTTTAAAGGATTGCTGACGACCATCATCTCTGCTGTTGTCTGCTTCGGCATTTATTACATCCTTCCCTACAGCACCGATGCCAACAAAGGTATCGCGCTGTTGATTTCGTTGCAGCACTTTGGTTTACCGAAGCCGTACACATTACCGTTACCGCGCTGATGATCCCTATCCTTGCCGTTGTACTCGGCTTCCCGGATATGGACGTCAAAAAAGCGATGGCCGGTTTCTCCGACCCGACGATTTATATCTTCTTCGGCGGCTTCGCGCTTGCAACCGCCCTGCACATGCAGCGTCTCGACCGTAAAATCGCCGTCAGCCTGTTGCGCCTGTCCCGCGGCAATATGAAAGTTGCCGTGTTGATGCTGTTTGCCGTTACCGCCTTCCTGTCTATGTGGATCAGTAACACCGCGACTGCCGCGATGATGCTGCCTTTGGCAATGGGTATGATGAGCCACCTCGATCAAGAAAAAGAACGCAAAACCTACGTTTTCGTCCTGCTCGGTATCGCCTACTGCGCCAGTATCGGCGGCTTGGGCACCGTGGTCGGTTCTCCACCGAACATGATTGCCGCCAAAGCGCTGAACTTGGATTTCGTCGGCTGGATGAAGCTCGGCCTGCCGATGATGCTGTTGATTCTGCCGTTGATGCTGTTCTCCATGTACGTCATCCTCAAACCTAATTTGAACGAGCGCGTGGAAGTTAAAGCCGAATCTATCCCTTGGACTTTGCACCGCGTTATCGCGCTGTTGATTTTCTTGGCCGCTGCCGTTGCTTGGGTATTCAGCTCCAAAATCAAAGCCGCATTCGGTATTTCCAACCCTGATACCGTTATCGCCCTGATTGCCGCCGTTGCCGTCGTTGTATTCGGCGTGGCGCAATGGAAAGAAGTTGCCCGCAATACCGACTGGGGTGTATTGATGCTCTTCGGTGGCGGTATCAGCTTGAGCGCGTTGCTGCAATCTTCCGGCGCATCTGAAGCTCTGGGTCAGCAAGTTGCTTCCACGTTCTCCCATTCTCCTGCATTGCTGGTGATTTTCGTGGTTGCCACCTTCATCATCTTCCTGACCGAGTTCACCAGTAACACGGCTTCCGCCGCCCTGCTTGTGCCTATTTTCGCCAGCATCGCCGCGCAAATGGGTCTGCCAGAACAAGTCTTGGTATTCGTGATCGGCATTGGCGCATCTTGTGCCTTCATGTTGCCGGTTGCCACACCGCCTAACGCGATTGTGTTCGGTACAGGCTTGATTAAGCAACGCGAAATGATGAATGTCGGCTTATTGCTGAACATCCTCTGCGTGGTATTGGTTGCTCTGTGGGCTTATGTTGTACTGATGTAAACCATCGACCCAAACAACAAGGCCGTCTGAAAGAATATTTTTCAGACGGCCTTGAAGTTTGTCGTTCAGACACAATTTAACGAATGATACAAAACCGGATTCTAACGAAAGGAAACCCATGATTATCCTGCACACCAACAAAGGCGACATTAAAATCGAACTCGATTTCGACAAAGCCCCCGTTACTGCTAAAAACTTCGAGCAATACGTTAAAGACGGCTTCTACGACGGCGTAATCTTCCACCGCATCATCAAAGGCTTCATGATTCAAGGCGGCGGCATGGACGAAAACATGAACGAAAAAGAAACCCGCGATCCGATTCAAAACGAAGCGTCCAACGGTTTGCCTAACGAAAAATACACCATCGCCATGGCGCGTACTTCCGATCCTCACTCTGCCAGCGCACAATTCTTCATCAACACTGCCGACAACACTTTCCTGAACTTCCGTTCTAAAGAGCTGTACGGCAAAACCGTTGTCCAAGACTGGGGCTATGCCGTATTCGGTAAAGTCGTTGACGGTTTTGACGTTGTCGATGCCATCGAAGGCGTTTCTACCAAACGTCACGGCTACCACGACGACGTACCAAGCGAGCCTGTCATCATCACTAAAGCCGAAGTGGTTTAATTGATTTGATTTCCCATAAAAACAGCCTGTCCGAATTAAAAACGGACAGGCTGTTTCAATAATGACGCATACCGTCACACATCATAAGTACCGACCACGCATGCCGAATCCAACACATGACCCTGCATGGCAAAATGCAGCTCATTAAAGCGGAAACCGCGCGGTAAATCCAAAACGGTATCCAACGCGTACACAATCAACTCATAACGATGACGGTTGTTCGGTGGCGCCATACCGCCGTAAAAAGAAGCCTCTTCGATTTCAAATTTACCCAACGCGCTCGCCCAAGTGTTCGCGCCCTGCGTAAAATCTGTTGCAGAAATACTCTCATTTTCTGCCACTGAAGTGCGTTTCAAATCCGAAATCAACCAATGCGTCCATACGAAGCCCGATGCCGAAATGGCATCTTTGTCCTCCAACACCACGGCAAACGATTTTGTTCCTTCAGGCGCATCTTCGATCTCAAAAGGAATCGAATAAGAAGGCATACCGCTCGGGCTGAACTGGCTGCCGCGTTTGCCGTATTTGTCTTCAAATTTACCGTTGACAATAGCTTTACTGCTGACTTTCATCTTATATCTCCCAATAGTAGATTTGTTCATTCTAACAAACACCAAGGCCGTCTGAAAGATACTGCCGTTTTCACTTTCCCGATGCCGCATTTTCAGACGGCCTCAAGCAATATTCACAATTCGATCAAACACATTCGACATTCCATAGTATAATCCGCCGCATGAAAACTACACAGGATACGCATTATGGATTGGAAAGGTCGTGAACAAAGCCAAAACGTCGAAGATCGCCGCGGAAGCCGTGGCGGCGGTGGCGGCAAAACGCCGGGCATACTCGGCATTATCGTGGTTTTGGTCGGCGCATATTACGGCGTGGATTTGAGCGGTTTGGTTGGCGGCTCATCTTCAATGGGCATTCCTACCCAGCAAGCTACCCGACTCGACAGCCAACAAGAAGCCGAATTGAACGAAATGTCCCGTGTCGTCCTTGCCGAGACGGAAAAAGCATGGAGCAAATATTTCCAACAACACAGCCAACGCTACACACCGACAACCATGGTGTTGTATGAAGGCGGTACATCCACCGCCTGCGGTACAGGACAATCTGCCATGGGTCCGTTTTACTGCCCAGGCGACCAAAAAGTTTATTTGGACTTGAGCTTTTACGAAGACATGCGCACCAAGCTCGAATCCGCCAGCGATGCCGCGTTTGCCTACGTTATTGCCCACGAAGTCGGCCATCACGTTCAAAACCTGCTCGGCATCCTGCCTAAAGTCCACAAAATGCAGCAGCAAGTCGACAAAAAGAGGCCAATGCCCTTTCCGTCAAACTTGAATTGCAGGCCGACTGTTTCGCCGGCATTTGGGGACACTACGCCGTCAACAACAATATCTTCAAAGCCGAAGACATTCAAAAAGCGATGCTGGCCGCCGAATCCGTCGGTGATGACCGCTTGCAGAAACAGGCCCAGGGCTACGTCGTTCCCGACAGCTTTACCCATGGCTCGTCCGAAGAACGCATGACTTGGCTCAAGCGAGGCTTGGAAAGCGGCGACATTAACCAGTGCAACACTTTCAACAATTGATTCGTCCAAGCAACACTGTTCTTTGATGTAACGACAAAAGGCCGTCTGAATTTCAGACGGCCTTTTAGCCGTGTTAGAATAACGCCTATTATTTTCCCTTAAATTCAAAGGAAATCCACATGGCAAATATCGCCCGCGACATTTTCAAAGCCTACGACATCCGAGGCATCGTCGGTAAAACCCTGACCGACGAAGCTGCCTACTTAATCGGCAAAGCCATTGCCACCAAAGCCTCCGAAAAAGGCATTACCCGCATCGCACTCGGCCGCGATGGCCGTTTGAGCGGTCCCGGCCTGATGGCACAAATTCAACGCGGTTTCACAGACAGCGGCATCGACGTCCTCAACATCGGCATGGTTGCCACCCCCATGCTCTACTTCGCAGCCATCAACGAATGCGGCGGCAGCGGCGTGATGATTACCGGCAGCCACAATCCGCCTGATTACAACGGTTTCAAAATGATGCTCGGTGGCGATACACTCGCAGGCGAAGCCATTCAAGAACTTTTAGCTATTGTTGAGAAAGACGGTTTTGTTGCCGCCGACAAACAAGGCAGCGTAACCGAAAAAGATATCTCCGACGAATACCACAACAACATCGTCGGCCACATCAAGCTCAAACGCCCGATGAAAATCGTGATTGACGCGGGCAACGGTGTCGGCGGCGCATTTGCTGGCAAACTCTACAAAGGTTTGGGCAATGAAGTGACCGAACTTTTCTGCGAAGTGGACGGCAATTTCCCTAATCACCACCCTGATCCTTCAAAACCGAAAAACCTGCAAGACCTCATCGTCGAGCTTAAAAACAGCGATGCCGAAATCGGCTTGGCATTTGACGGCGATGCCGACCGCTTGGGCGTAGTTACCAAAGACGGCAACATCATCTATCCAGACCGCCAACTGATGCTTTTCGCGCAAGACGTGTTGAGCCGCAATCCTAAAGCCAAAGTGATTTTCGACGTCAAATCCACCCGCCTGCTCGCGCCTTGGATTAAAGAACACGGCGGCGAACCTGTGATGGAAAAAACCGGCCACAGCTTCATCAAATCCACCATGAAAAAAACCGGCGCACTAGTTGCCGGCGAAATGAGCGGCCACGTTTTCTTTAAAGAACGCTGGTACGGCTTCGACGACGGTATGTATGCCGGCGCACGCCTCTTGGAAATCCTGTCTGCCTTCGACAATCCGTCCGAAGTGTTGAACAGCCTGCCGCAAAGTATTTCTACTCCGGAACTCAATATCGACCTGCCGGAAGGCAGCAACGGCCACAAAGTGATTGAAGAGCTGGCTGCCAATGCCAAGTTTGAAGGTGCGACCGAAATCATCACCATCGACGGCTTGCGCGTTGAATTCCCTGACGGCTTCGGCCTGATGCGTGCTTCCAATACCACGCCGATTTTGGTATTGCGTTTTGAAGCGGATACGCAAGAAGCGATTGAGCGTATTCAAAACCAATTCAAAGCAGTCATTGAAAGCAATCCTGCATTGAAATGGTCTCTGTAAGGGTTTAGGCTAAAAAAGGCCGTCTGAAAATCATTTCAGACGGCCTTTAATATTAAAACATTGATGATTCCAATGTTTAGGAACCAAGAATATCCCGGCTTTGTTATCCGACTTGTGCCAACTGTTGACGCATTTCATCGATAACGGCTTTGTAATCCGGTTTGCCAAAAATCGCCGAACCGGCCACAAACGTATCCGCACCTGCAGCCGCAATTTCAGCAATATTGTCTGTCTTCACGCCGCCATCGACTTCCAATGCGATATGGCGGCCGCTTTGCCGTTCATACTCGTCCAACATCTCGCGCACTTTGCGGATTTTCACCAGCGTATTCGGAATAAAACTTTGTCCGCCGAAGCCCGGGTTGACCGACATCAGCAACACCATATCCAGTTTGTCCAAACGTTTTCCAGAATATTGACCGGCGTAGCAGGGTTCAATACCAAACCTGCCTGACAGCCGTATTCTTTAATCAAACCCAAGCTGCGGTCGACATGGCGGCTGGCTTCAGGATGAAAAGTAATAATATTGGCACCGGCTTTGGCAAACGCATGAATCAAATCGTCCACTGGCTCAACCATCAAATGCACATCAACCGGCACGGTTGCATACGGTTTCAAAGCCGCGCAAACCATAGGGCCGAAAGTCAGATTCGGCACATAATGATTGTCCATCACGTCAAAATGAATCAAATCCGCACCGGCGCGGATAACTTCGGCAACCTCTTCGCCCAAACGGGCAAAATCGGCAGACAAAATACTGGGTGCAATACGGTAGTCGGTCATGTTTATTCTCCTAAAGTGTGTTCCTTTGTCATTATCGCATTTTTAACCCTATGTTGTATGCTGCCGACAACATCTCTGCCGTCATTTTTATGAATTTACAGTTCATATACATTAATGAAACTTATAATCACATAGTAAGGCTTTGAAAATAAATTATTAGATTACATACATCTGCAAAAAAATCTAACATCATTAACAAAAGTTAACTGCATTGATACTGCCTTTCACACGCTTATCGGTTATATTTCCAAACCTGATGAAACATTAGGAAAACACCGTGTCTGTTGCACTTTCCCGCTATCCGACTTTATTTTCTTAGCACTTGCCCTACTTTGTTCCAGTCTGCCTGCACACGCCGGTCCGTTTCTGGCCACTTTGGACGACTTCCACCCGAATTGCGACATCCGACAGCTTAATTTATCCGCCGACCAACACGCCGCCCTGCGCCGCCTGCGTACCGACTTCAAACAAATCAACGATAAAGCCTACCGTAAAACTGTACGCTCCGACCGCAACCGCCGCCAAACCATCATCAAAATCCTCTCCGGCGACTCATTCGACTCAAACGCCGCCCGCGATTATGTTGAAAACCGCTACCTCTCCAGCATGGACTATGCGGTGGATGAAATGGAAATCCAATACCGCTTCTATCATCTGCTCAATCCGCGCCAACGCCAGCAATGGTTGTCTTCATGCTTGCGCTGATGGATAAATAAAAATACAAAAAGGCCGTCTGAAACCATATTCAGACGGCCTTTGCTTTTTTCAGCCTTAATCCAACACTCTTTCTTCCGGCAACCGGCCTGCCCAGTCGCAGGCAAACTGCCATGCCGAGCGGCCTGAGCGGCTGCCGCGCATTTGCGCCCATTGCAACGCGGCTTGGCGCGCCGTATCGTCAAAAGGCACATTGAAATCGTCCAACCAGTTGGCAACTGCGGTCAAATAATCGTTTTGATCAAAAGGATAAAAACTCAGCCATAAGCCAAAGCGGTCGGAAAGGGAGATTTTCTCCTCGACGGCCTCCTTCTGATGGATTTCGCCGCGAGTGCCCGTAGTACCGCCGTTTCATCCATGTATTCGGGAATTAAATGGCGGCGGTTGGAAGTAGCATAAACCAAAACATTGGTGCAACGTTGCGACAGTCCGCCGTCTAAAGCAGTTTTCAAGGCTTTATAGGTTTCATCGCCGGTTTCAAACGACAAATCATCGCAAAAAACGATAAATTTCTCGGGGCGTTCGGACAACAGCGTCAACAAAGCCGGCAAACTGATTAAATCGCTTTTATCCACCTCAATCAGTCGCAGGCCGCGCTCGGCGTATTCGTGCAACAACGCTTTAACCAAGGAGGATTTACCCGTACCGCGCGCGCCGGTCATCAAGACATTATTTGCAGGACGGCCTGCCAAAAATTGCTCGGTATTGCGTTTCAGCCTGTCGATTTGCGAACCGACTGCCGCCAATCTGCTCAAAGGAAACGTATGCGGACGCGGCAGGCTTTCCAAAATGCCTTTTTTGCCCACGCTGTGCCAACGGTAGGCCAAAGCGCTCCAGTCGGTTTTACCGGCTTCGTCAGGCAGGATTAAATCCAGACGGTTTAAAACGGAATTAGCTTTTTTCAAAAAATTGGATAATTTCATTTCGGCTTTCTTTTTTTCAGACAGCCTTTTGGGCCAATACTCGCATCACGGTATCGACAACGGCTTGGGTTTGCGGATCGATTTCAATATTGATGAGGTCGCCTTCTTTACGGCTGCCAAACAGGGTACGCTCCAAAGTCTCCGGAATCAGGTGTACGCAAAATTCGCTGTCGCTGACTTCGCCTATGGTCAGGCTGCAACCGTCCAAACCGACAAAGCCTTTGGTCAGGATGTAGGGCTTGAGGTTTTCCGGCAGCTCAAACCAAACTGTGCGGTTGAACTCGCTGGATTCGATACGGGAAATTCGGGTAACCGCCATCACATGGCCGCTCATCACATGGCCGCCGATTTCGTCGCCAAACCGTGCCGCGCGTTCCAAATTGACACGATCTCCGACTTTCAAGCTACCAAGATTGGTTTTGCGTAAGGTCTCGTCCATCAAATCAAAGCTGACTTTGTTGCCGTCGATTCGGGTAAGGGTCAGGCAGCAGCCGTTGTTGGCGACAGAGGCGCCAGTTTGCAGATTGTCGGCGATTTCGGGGGGCAGCTCGACAGTGTGGGTACGAAAGTCGGGCGAAGGTTGGGCAATGTCTGTAATTTTGCCCATGCCTTGTACGATGCCTGTAAACATGATGTCTTCTTTCCGATGGTACGATAAGGCGGATATTGTAGCATTTTCCAAGCACAAAGGCCGTCTGAAAGCAGTGATGGCGATGGTTTGGGGTATAATCGGATTTATTTCCGCAGCCCGATCATGCTCAGCTACCGCCACGCCTTCCATGCCGGCAACCATGCCGATATGCTCAAGCACTTTACCCTCTTCCTCGTCCTCGAATATTTCAACCGTAAAGACAAGCCTTATTGGTATATCGATACGCACAGCGGTGCCGGTTTGTATGATTTGAGCGGCGATGAAGCGCAAAAAGTCGGCGAATACAAACAAGGCATTGCGCTCTTGGAACAAGCCGACAAGCTGCCTGCCGAATTGGCCGAATTTGTAGGCCGTCTGAAACAAATACTGCCGCAAGACAACCTTTACTGCGGCTCGCCTTGGCTGGCACAGGCGCTCACGCGCGACAGCGACAAAATGCGCCTCTTTGAGCTGCATCCTGCAGATTTTGTCCATTTGCAAAACAATATGCGCGAAGTCCGTCCGCCGCGCAAAGTGCAAGTCAGCCAAGCAGACGGCTATCAGGGCCTGATTTCACTCTTGCCTCCCCCGCCCCGCCGCGCCGCTGTCTTGATTGATCCGCCCTACGAAGAAAAACAAGACTACCGCCGCGTCGTCCAAGTCTTGAAAGATGCCTTGAAACGTTTTGAAACCGGCTGCTACATGGTTTGGTATCCCTGTTTAAGCCGCGAAGAAAGCCGCAAACTGCCGGACGAACTCAAAAAAATCGCTCCCGACAATTATCTGCACGCCGAGCTTCATGTCCATACGCCGCGCAGCGACGGCTTCGGCATGCACGGCAGCGGTATGTTCGTCATCAACCCGCCCTATATGCTTGCCGAACAGTTGCAAAACAATCTGCCCGAACTTTCCAAAATTTTGGCTCAAGATGCCGGCGCGCATTATGTATTGGAAAGCAAAACGAAATAAACGCTGCCGTCTGAACGTATATCCAAGCGCTTCGATTTTGCCGCCATACCTGTTCAGACGGCCTTAACCCTTTATACTTAAGCCTTTTTCCACTACAATTCACAACATAACAATTAACGGCCGTCCACTCATGAATATACGCACACCCCTAGCCTGCACGCTCCTGCTTTGCGCGTGCAGCGAATCTGCAAAAAACGAATTTAAAGAAGAATTTACCCAAAGTTTCCGCACCGAATTTGTCCGCTCGGCAACCGAAGCCTGCGTAGAAAAAGCCGCAGGGAAAAGCCCGTTTGATTCCGCGACCACTGAAAAAATCTGCCGCTGTATCGGTGAAAAAACAGTTGATAAAATCAGCCCCGAAGAAGCGACCTCACTTTTGGGCGGCAGCAACACCATGAGTGACGAGCTGAAAAAACGCATCAAGGACGCCAGCATCGCCTGCACTAAAGAAGTTTTAGGCATGGCCGAGAGCAAAACCAAATGAACACGCCGTTTTCAGACGGCCTGAAATTGAAATACCCGATTCAAACTTAGGAAAAGAGTGAAACCATGAAGACATTGAACCAATTCTTAGCCCAACACCTGCCCGAACACAAACTGCCGCAAGAGCTGGCCAGCGTACTGGAATCCGTAGCCGCCGCCTGTTTGGACATCAACGCCAAAGTCCGCCTCGGCGCGCTTTCCGGCGTTTTAGGCATGGCCGGTACCGGCAACATCCAAGGCGAAGACCAAAAGAAACTCGATGTCATCGCCAACAACATCATGATTGATTTTTTAAAAGCCAATGCCAACATCGCAGGCCTTGCCAGCGAAGAAGAAGACACCTATGTCGCCACGAACGAAAACGGCGGCTATTTGGTATTGTTTGATCCGCTGGACGGCTCTTCCAATATCGACGTCAACATCTCCGTCGGCACCATTTTCTCCGTCTTGGCCAAACCCGAAGGCGCATTGACTACCGAATCCTTCCTGCAAAAAGGCCGCGACCAAGTGGCCGCAGGTTATGTTTTATACGGTCCGCAAACCCAACTGGTATTGACTGTCGGTCACGGCGTATTTGTCTTCACTCTGGACGATGCCAACCAATTCCTGCTGACCAAAGAAAATCCGCGCGTTCCAGAATCCACTAAAGAATTCGCCATCAATATGTCCAACCAAAGACATTGGTTCGCCCCTGTTCAACAATACATTGACGAATTGCTGGCAGGCGAAACCGGCGTACGCGGCAAAAACTACAATATGCGCTGGGTAGCCAGCATGGTTGCCGAAATCCACCGCATCCTGATGCGTGGCGGCGTATTCATGTATCCGCAAGACAAACGCGACCCATCCAAACCGGGCAAACTGCGCCTGATGTACGAAGCCAACCCGATGAGCCTGATTATGGAACAGGCTGGCGGCGCATCAAACAATGCCATCGAAGCCATGCTCGACATCCAACCTACCGGCCTGCACCAACGTGTTGCCGTATTCATGGGTAGCCGCGAAGAAGTCGAATACGTTTACAATCTGCATCAAAAATAATCAGATGTATTGATTTCAAACCAAAGGCCGTCTGAAATATGATTTTCAGACGGCCTTTCGTTAAAAAATAAAAGAAACAAAAATCAAAAAGGCAGACTCAAATCTGCCCTTTGCCACTTTCCATCTAATCTTTATTTATTGGATTACGCCGAACGAGCCAGCTCTTCCGCCGCTTTTTGCACTATATCCGGTGTCAGTTTGTTCAAACAATCCGTATGCCCCAACGGACATTCGCGTTTAAAACAAGGCGAGCAATCCAAATTCAAGCTGACGATTTTTGCCTTTGGCTTAGAGGCGGCGTATGGTCAGGGCTGGATGAGCCGTAAACCGCAACCAATTTCCGATCAAGCGCAGCCGCAAGGTGCATCAGACCGCTGTCGTTGCACACAACCGTATCGGCGCAAGACAACAAATCAATCGCCTCCGGAAGATTGGTTTTGCCGCAAAGATTGGTACACATGCCGTCTGAAAGTTGGTTGATTTCATCTGCAATCTCGAAATCTTTTTGCGAACCAAACAGCCAAACCTGCCAACCTTCAGCCAAATATCGGCGGCCGAGTTCGGCAAAATGACGCGCAGGCCAACGCTTGGCCGGACCATATTCCGCGCCGGGACAAAATGCCAAAATCGGTTTATCCGTCGCCAAACCATGTTTTGCCAAAGCGGCTTGACGGCTTTCGGGATCAATCGTGAAACACGGATTATCAGAATGCCCGTTAAAATCCGCTTGGGTCGGATGCGCCAGCGCAGTATAGCGGTCGACCATCAGAGGCAATGCGGCCTTATCCAACTTGCGGATATCGTTCAGCAAAAAATAGCGCGATTCGCCGACGTAGCCCGTACGCTGCTTAATGCCCGTAGCCAAGGCAATGATGGCGGATTTGAGCGAACCGGGCAAAACAATCACTTGATCATAGCCTTCTTTTCCCAATTCACGCCCGATACGCCAGCGTTTTTTCAATTCCAACGCACCATGTCCAAACGGGTTTTCTATCACACGGTTGATTTCAGGCATACGCTCAAATACGGCCATCGACCATTTGGGTGCAAAAGCATCAATGGTGCAGCCGGGATGCAGCTCATGCAAACGGCGATAAAGCGGTTGGGTCATGACGCAGTCGCCAATCCAGCTTGGGGTAATAATCAGGATTTTTTTGGACATAATGGAATGTGTTTTTAATTTTGGCTTATTGTAATACGATTTTTAAAAGGCCGTCTGAAACTCGGTTTAATCGCCTAGATTAAAATGTATCAGTTGATAATATTCAATATCTTCCCGAGCTTTTTTGGAAACAGTTAATCCCAAAACAGCCTTACGTGCAGCATTATCTAATCGGGAATAACCGCTGCTTTTGATAATTTTTGCTGTATCGACCTTTCCTCCTGCTACATAAATCTCCATAATGACATAACCCTCTTCTCCATTTTCTGTTGATAGACTGGGATATCTTGGAGGATAAATCTGAGCAATATTCACCATTGCCTGTATCTCAGAAATAATAAAAAATTGGGCAACGCTGGGAATGTTGACTTTGATATTGGCCTGCTCGTCGGATACTTTATGCAAACAATCCAATAAAGGCTTACCTATTAAATCCGATTTAATATACGGATTATCGTTCCATCGTTTAAACCCATCAGGATCAATTGCTGCACATTTTTGTTTCTGTACTTTTAGCAATTTCTCTTGATATCCTGCCAGAGTATGAGCATAAGCCCATTTAGGTTTAAATCGTTTAAATGAAGCAATTTTCTGTTTTGCCAATTTCATAAACTCAGAAGAAACTTCACCCTCCTTGCTCCATACTGCTTTACCGGCCCTACCTTGTTCATCAACAGGAACAACAACCCAAACAAACCCTTTTTGAGCCTCAACAGATACTGCCAAAGTTTGCAGCACATTAAGCGGCCTTTTTTCCAATGCTCTAATGGACTCTGAAAATGCCAAACCTGAAATACCAAGCATAACGGCGGCAAGCAATATTCTCTTCATTTTTAAAACCTTATAAAAACAGAAAGGTCGTCTGAAATATTTTCAGACGACCTTTTTATACTGGTTTAACGATGGTAGTTAGGTGCTTCTTTAGTGATTTGTACGTCGTGAACGTGAGATTCGCTCATACCGGCAGAAGTGATTTCCACAAATTCTGCTTTCTCGTGCATTTCAGCAATATTGGCGCAACCCAAGTAACCCATGCTGGAGCGCAGACCGCCGGTTAGCTGGTGGATGATGTTCACAATCGGGCCTTTGTAAGGCACGCGGCCTTCGATGCCTTCAGGAACATATTTGTCTGTGCTGTCAGTTTTGTCTTGGAAGTAGCGGTCGGCAGAACCTTGACTCATCGCACCCAACGACCCCATGCCGCGGTAAGACTTGTAAGAGCGGCCTTGGTAGAGTTCGATTTCGCCCGGTGCTTCTTCCGTACCGGCAAACATACCGCCGAGCATGACGCTGTATGCACCTGCTGCCAGAGCTTTGGCAATATCGCCGGAGAAGCGGATACCGCCGTCGGCAATCAGGGGAACGCCGGTACCTTTCAAGGCTTCGGAAACATTGTGAATCGCAGTCAGTTGAGGCACGCCCACGCCGGCTACAATACGGGTCGTACAAATCGAGCCCGGGCCGATACCTACTTTAACGGCATCCGCACCTGCAGCGACCAAATCCAAAGCGGCTTTGGCAGTCGCGATGTTACCGCCGATGACTTGGATGTGCGGGTAGGTTTCTTTTACCCAGCGCACACGATCGATAACGCCTTGGCTATGGCCGTGGGCAGTATCGACTACAATCACGTCCACGCCGGCTTCTACCAATGCTTTGACACGCTCTTCGGTATCGCCGCCGGTACCCACCGCGGCACCGACGCGTAGGCGGCCTTCGGCATCTTTGTTGGCATTAGGGAATTCGGTTGTTTTCAGAATATCTTTAACTGTAATCAGACCTTTGAGTTCGTCTTGGTCGTTCAACACCAAAACGCGCTCCACTTTGTGCGCATGCATAATTTCGCGGGCTTCGTCGATGCTGGTACCTTCAGGAACGGTAACCAAACGGTCGCGGGGGGTCATGATGGCAGAAACCGGCAGATCGACACGGTTTTCAAAACGCAGGTCGCGGTTGGTCACGATACCGACCACTTTGCCGTTTTCAACAACAGGCAGACCGGACATTTTGCGTTTGCGTTGTGCGCGCATTTCCAAAACTTCGCGGATCAATGCGGTCGGCGCAACGGTAACGGGATCTTTCACCACGCCGCTCTCATGGCGCTTCACTTTGGAAACGGCACGCGCTTGCAACTCCGGCGTCATGTTTTTATGGATAATGCCGATGCCGCCTTCTTGAGCCATAGAGATGGCCAGACGCGCTTCGGTAACGGTATCCATTGCAGCAGAAAGTAGAGGGAGGTTGAGCGTGATATCGCGGGTGAGTTTGGTTTGAAGTTTGACATCTCGAGGCAGCACGTTTGAGTGCGCTGGAACCAACAAAACGTCGTCGAAAGTATAGGCTTTTTCTACAATACGCATGATGCTCGGTCTTTCAGTTTGTGCAAGATGCACGGCATTATATCACACCGGCTTGATGCTAACATTGGCAATACATGTTTTAACGTTATTTTTTTACATGATTTGATCTGCGGTACAAAAATATGCCAACGCATTGCAGTTTCAAGTAAAATAGGTCGAATGAGAACATCATTTACAAAAGGGAAACCCATGAAATCTTCCGTACTCAAAACCTGTCTGACAGCAGCCCTTCTCTCTTCCGCCGCCCTGACCTGCGCGGCCGAGGTTTACACTTGGAAAGGCGCATCGGGTAACAGCTATTCCGATACGCCAAACCGTCTGCAACCGAAGCGTTCCGGCGTGGTCAACATCCGCACGCACAACGTTAAACCTGCCGTTGCGCCTGCTGTTGCGGCATCTGAGCCGGTTGCCGAGCAGCCTAATGAGCAGGTTGCGGAACAAAACAAACAAATTGAAGAGCGCAATAAAAAAATCGAAGAACAAAACCGCCAAAACAAGCTGGAAAACTGCAAAATCGCCAAAATCAACCGCCAAGTCGCCGAAAGCGCACGCTTGGCCAACCGAGACAGTTTAATTAAACAATACCAAAACGACGTCAATAAATACTGCAATTAAGCTCTCGAATCACAATATCAAAAAGGCCGTCTGAAATTTAATTTCAGACGGCCTTCATTTTTCAACCTATCAATAATACAGTTGAACCAACAACAAACCGATGGCCAAGCTGAATGCCATGCTCAACAGGCCTGGAATCATGAAGCTGTGGTTGAAAATGAATTTGCCGATTTTGGTCGAGCCGGTTGTATCGAAGTCGATAGCGGCAATAATCGGACCGTAGTTCGGAATAAAGAAATAGCCGTTTACCGCAACGAATGTGCCGATAATGATGGGCGCAGGAATACCCAGTTTGATGGCGATCGGGAACAGCGTCGCCACTGTCGCGCCTTGGCTGTTGACCAATACCGACAAGACAAACAGGGCAAAAGCAAAGGTCCACGGTGCAGACTCAACCAAATGACTGACGGTCGATTCCACTTCTGTTAAGTGGCCGTTCATCAAGGTATCGCCCAACCAAGCCACGCCGAACACCGCAATTACGGCACGCATACCGGCATGGAATACCGAACCTCGGGTAATCGCATCGCCATTGGGTTTACATGCCAAAATAATCAGCGCAGAAGCTGACAACATCACGATTTCAATCGTATGCGCCATGCCCATAGGCTTAATTGCACCATCGTGTTCAAAAGCCGGACGCAGCTCAGGCAGCGCACCCATTACCACCACCAGCAATGCCGCAGTCAAGAAAATACCGACCGACAATTTGGCTTTCGGCGAAATGGCGACATCGGATTTTTGCTCCTCCACATCAATGTATTCTTTCACATAGTTCGGGTCTTTCAGCAAAGCCTGATAATGCGGATCGTCTTTCAACTCTTTGCCCAATTTGTTTACAAACACGCAAGCCAAACCGATACCCAAAATCGTGGACGGAACGGTAACTTTCAACACGTCCGCCATCGTGATGTGTTGCGGCTCTAGCATGGTAACGCAGGCAACAACCGCGGCTGCAATCGGGCTGGCAACAATCGCAAATTGGGAAGCGATAACCGCCATTGTCAGCGGACGGGAGGGACGGATGCCATTGCGACGGCTGACTTCGGCAATCACGGGCAAGACCGAGTAAGCCACATGGCCCGTACCTGCCAACACGGTAAAGGTGTAAGTTACCGCCGGCGCGATAAAGGTGATGTATTTCGGATTGCGGTGCAACACGCGCGTGGCAATCTTAATCATATAGTCCAAACCACCACTGGCCTGCATGGCCGCCGCGGCAGACACTACCGCCATAATCATCAGCATCACATCAATCGGCGGGCTGGTCGGCTGAAGATGGAAACCAAAAGACAATACGGCCAAGCCGATACCGCCGAGCACGCCCAAACCAATACCGCCAACCTGCGCACCAATCAGGATACACAGCAGCACAATGGCAAACTGGATAAAAAACATAGTTGACATCACAACTCCCAAAATCCGGCCTTAACCGAAATAAAATTACAAACGGTCAAATTATAGAGCAAACCCTCTGTCCTAACCATACTTTACCGAACTATACATACTGATTTACATCAAATAAATAATATTCTCATTTAATCACTAAGCTTTTAAAAATACAAAAAAGGCCGTCTGAAAATTTTCAGACGGCCTCTATGACTTAAAAAGATGATAAGGCTATTTTCCGGCTACTTCTTCATCTTTTATAAAATCCGATACACCATGAACACAGCGGATTTGCGTTCCGACAAGGTTGCCTCCAACAAGGCATCGTTTTGCGGCAAGGAATCGCGTTCTGCCTCATTGTGCCAGAGGTGGTACGCAATACCAGCAAATTTCAGATTATGGCGTTTCATCCCGTTATGATAGCAACGGACGACAAATTCGCTGTCTTCCCTGCCCCAACCGACAAAGCTATTGTCAAACCCATTGACGGCAAGCGCATCGCTGCGGAAAAAGCCCATATTGCAGGTTTTGATGCCTTTATGTTTGCGGTTGCCTTTTCGGCCTGCCAATTTGGCCAAACAACGGCAACGTAGGGCGGAAAGCCGTTTTTCTATCCCCGAGCTGAACATAGACAAGGCAGGTAAATCGCCTTCGTCCAAAATATCCTGCGTCTTTTCTTCGGTCAAAATCACGCGGGAACCCTGTATCAGACGGCCTTTGCGGGCAATCTTCAAATGATCGGCGATAAAAGACGGATCCAAAACCATATCGCCGTCAATCAACACAATATAATCGCTTTTCGCCTGCGCCAGCGCACGGTTGCGCGATTCGGCGGCACGAAAGCCCCTATCCGGCTGCCATGAATGTTTGACCGGAATGCTTGTCCTACGACGGATAAAATCAACCACTTCGGCGGTTTCCTGCCTTGAGCCGTCATCCGCAACAATAATCTCATCCGGCAGACGGGTTTGCGATAAAGCTGATTTCAACACCAGCTCCAAAGCATCGGGGCGGTTGTAGGTGGTGATGATGAGGGAGACGGTTATCGTGCGGTTGCGCTCGTAGAGTTTGACATATTTGTAATACGAACCTTGCGCATTGGACACTGAAATCGTCAGCCCGTCCGCCCCATAAGCAAAACCGCGTTTAAGCAGATAATTCTTCACAAACGATACGCCGCCATGCAGCAAAGCCTTAAATGGCGAACTGTCTTTCTTGAAGCGGTTTTCTTCCGCATACAGCGAACTGTACTGCTGCATTTTCTGAATCAGCCCTTCGGCGTTTTCAAAAGAATAATGTTTCAGACGGCCATCGAGTTGTCTAACCTTGGCTTCCTGCGGCAACACCAAAGATTCATGCACCTGGCGGTCGGAAAAACGGGTAAATCTGCGATGATAAAGGCGCGGAATAATATCCGGATACCAGCCGCAGCCCTTAATCAGCCTGCCGTGGTAATGGTTCAGACGGGAAAGCGAAAAGATGTGTTCCTTCTCATTTTCCAAAACGGCCGCACGAATGGATTCGATTAAAGCCTCATCCGCCACTTCATCACTGTCTATGCTGAAAATCCAATCGTTTTGCGCCAGTCTGGCCGCCAGATTTTTCATCGGGCCAAACCCGATAAAGTCATGCTTGTAATAGCTGACATTCGGAAAGCCCTTGGCAATTTCAAAAGTACGGTCAGTCGAGCCGTTGTCCAACAGCAGGACTTCGTCAAAGTCTTTCAGCGCACTCAAAACTTCTGAAAGATAACGTTCTGAATTTTTTACCAACATGGCGGCGGTTGCCGGAATTGTGTGCATCATAAAAAGGCCGTCTGAAAAAGGAAGCTGTATTTTAACCGATATACCGCTACAATATGTCCTCCTTTTTTCAGACGACCTGACTCATGCAGCTTATTCTTGCCCCCATGCAGGGGCTGGTGGACGATGTGATGCGCGACCTGTTGACGCGTATTGGCGGATTTGACGAATGCGTCAGCGAATTTGTCCGCATTACGCACACGGTCCACTCACGCACTACTTGGCTTAAATATGTTCCCGAAATCGCCCATGCCAACCGTACGCCGGCCGGCACGCCCTGTACTGTCCAGATTTTGGGCAGCGATGCGGGAAACATGGCCGTCAATGCTTTGGAAGCCGTGCGTTTCGGTGCGGACAAAATCGACCTCAACTTCGGCTGCCCCGCGCCGACGGTCAATAAACACAAAGGCGGTGCGGTCTTGCTCAAAGAGCCGGACTTGATTTACCACATCGTCCACACCCTGCGCCAACGCCTGCCGCAACACATTCCGTTGACTGCCAAGATGCGGCTCGGTTATGAAGACAAAAGTCTGGCATTAGAATGCGCTTCCGCGATTGAAAATGGTGGCGCATGCGCGTTAACCGTCCATGCACGCACCAAAGTCGAGGGCTACGAACCGCCGGCACATTGGGAATGGGTGCGCAAAATCCGCGATGCGGCCAGTATTCCCGTTACTGCTAACGGCGATGTGTTCAGCCTTCAAGACTATCTCGATATTAAAACCGTCAGCGGCTGCGACAGCGTGATGCTCGGGCGCGGCGCGGTTATCCGTCCCGATTTGGCGCGGCAAATCAAGCAATATGAAAACGGCGAAACAGTAAAAGATACCGACTTTGCCGAAGTATCTTCATGGATAGTCCAATTCTTCGACTTATGCCTTGCCAAAGAAGCCAACAACAAATATCCGGTTGCCCGTTTGAAACAGTGGCTGGGCATGATGAAAAAAGAGTTTGAACAGGCGCAGATATTGTTTGACCGCATCCGCGCCGTCAAAGAAGCGGATGAAGTGAAACAGATTCTACTGTCGTTTGAACAAGAGATGCATTCATGATTAAAAAAAGGCCGTCTGAATTTCAGACGGCCTTTGATTTCATCACCTACATACATAATCGGCCAACAGCCTGCCTTTTTCCGCACTGGCTGCATTAGCCATATTTACCTGTCTGGTCTCAGGGCCATTCTTAGATTTCAGGGCTTCGCCATATTTTCTGGCAAATTCTTTATTGGCACTGGTCACCCTTGACTCGGTAGAATCCAACATAAAGCCATCTTGCTCATATTTGCCTTGCGCAGTAATAATCAAGATATTTTCAGGCGAAGGATAATCCGGAAAATCAATATAGTTGGTAACCAGCTTATAGGAAACGCCTTTGCCGTGTTTCATATCCTGACAGATGCCGTTAGGCGCGGTAAAGACTGCATGACCGATCCGGCTACGTCCGAAATCGTAAAAATCGATTCTCTTAGCAGCAGCCAACAGTTTTCTATCGTTGCCGTCATTGATATTTAATGACTTGCCGTTTACCAAAAACAGGGTTGGCAACAAGGGGGTGCCATGATAGGCTTCCAAATTATATGCTTCGCCCAACAGCTTGCCCTGGCGATACACCGTCAAGACAGGCTTTTTCAGACCATTTTCCGGATTACCGGTTTTCTTAAAAGAAATCTTCTGAAGTACATTGCCAAATTCATAATAAGGCCGCGACTGCACGCCTGTTTTCGCATCCTGCAGGGCGCTCCAGTCACCGTCCGTCGTTTGGGCGTATGCAGTCACAGCAGCAAAAAGAATACCCGATAGTAAAACTTTAGAATGTTTCATTCATAAACTCCTTCTTAAGTAAACAAAAGAACGGATGTGTGCCTTTACTGCCTAATTTTATTTCTTTATTAAAATTTTAGAACTATTGTACTAACTTAGCAAGGGATTAAAGAACAGGCCGTCTGAACATTCAGACGGCCTTGATTAACCGCAAATTTTAAGAAGCCAAAACGCGGGGGAAGAAAATTTCATTTTCCAAGTGGATATGATCTTTCAAATCGTCCACCATCTCTTTGGCCAATGTGTACAAACGGGTCCAGCTGCCGCAAGCGCCTTCGGGAAGCTCAAAATTATTGGTCAATTCTTCCAGACGAGCGATGGCTTGGTCGTGTTCTTCATGCTCGTGCATCATCACACTAATGGGCATTGCCGCACCACGGCCCACGCCTTGATTAATCATCGGGAACAACATGCGCTCCTCTTTCATCATGTGCATCAACAGCTCGTTTTGCATATATGCCAACAAATCGGCCACTTCGGCAGGGAAAGTATCGGCATGAACCTGCGCCACTTTTTGCGCCAGCGGTACCAACTCTTCAAACTGGGCGCGGTGAACGTTGTGATAACGTTGCAGGATATGGTCAATCGTAGAATTGAAAGGCGCGGTTTCCCAAAGGGTAAAGTCGGTCATGGCTGTGTTCCTTTAAAGATTTATATTGAATGAATGTTAGGCGTAAGGATACACGCAGCAATCAGCTTTGTATAGTTTTTTAATTGTTTAATTAATTGATAATAAAAGTTATTTTCAAATTTAAAATAACAAACAGGCCGTCTGAAACATAATGCCAACGTTTCAGACGGCCTGCCCTTTTCTTAAATAATCCAACGATATAACGCAATCATTACCGGCATGGTTACCACACAAAGCAAGGTTGTCAGCCCGTAAATCGCGCTGGCTTTTTGGGCATTTTTGCCGTAAACAACCGCCATTTGGGTAACTGTCGCTGCGGCAGGCGAAGTCGTTGCCAAAAAGCTGATTAAAACAACCGTATCCGCATGCGCATCATGATGGGCAAAACCACAAACTTTGACGGCAAAAAGCAATAATATCGGAATCAAAATCAACCTTAAAAAAGCAACAAGATACAGCCTCGGCGTCCACATAATCGAGCGCAGCGGCAAAGAAGCCAAAAGCATGCCCGCCACCAACATGGCAACCGGGCCAATCATGCCACCTACCGTCGCCAAAGTATTATCGACAATATGCGGCAGCTTGATTTGAAAGGTAAACATCAGCAGCCCGACCAGCATGGATAAAATGTTGATATTAGTAAAAATGGTTTTCCAAGCCACATTGCCGCGGCCGCAAATCAACAGACGCAGATGCGTCCAAAACAAAAACGTCTGCACCATGATAAAACCGCTGGTGTAAATCACCCATTCCGCACCAAATACCGACATGACCAAAGGGATAATCAGGTTGCCTGAATTACTGTACACCGTCGCCGCGTGTTCGAGCGCATCGAGTTTGAACAATTGCTTAAACAACCTGCCCAAAACAATCAACACCACATGGAAAAACACCGCCAGCATGACGGAAAGCTTCAGCCCTTCAATAATCTGCGGCGTATTGTCCATCTGAAAAGCATGAATCATGACGGACGGGCTGATCAGGTAAAGCGCAATGACCGAGAGAGTGTAGCTGTTTTCCGATTTCAACAGCCCGGCTTTCACCAAGGCCACGCCCATCAAAACAATCAGCGTCAGCTCGGTAATTTTTCCGGCAAGCAGGAAAGAGGTTTCCATAATAAAAAAAGCGGCAAAAACGCTGATTTTACGCTTCTACCGCTTGGCATGCCAAATTCAGACGGCCTGAAGCCTTTTTTTCCAACAACCCGACATAATTTGCCCTACCGCAAAAGCAAATCAATATAAATCTGTCCGTATATCCGCTATAATCAGCCATTTTCTTCAAACAGGAAACATCATGTCCCCCAGCCGTTTCAATCAAACGGGCCCCAAAAATCGGCCTGAGCGTACGCCTTGCAGAAACCCAAGCTGAAATCGAAGCCGCCCAAAGATTGCGCTATCAGGGTTTTTGCCCAAGAATTGGGGGCGGAAATCGAAAGCGATGACGGCACGCGATGTCGATCCTTATGATGAACATTGCCACCACCTGCTCGCCTTCGACGATGCAACCGGCGAAGTTATCGGCTGCTACCGCCTGATTACCGAAGAAACCGCAAAAAAAGTCGGTGGCTGGTACAGCGAGCATGAATTTGACCTTGAGCCTTTGAAAGACATCCTGCCGCAAACCGTAGAACTCGGCCGCGCCTGCACCCACCCGGACTACCGCAACGGCGGCTTAGTCATGCTGTTGTGGACCGGTTTGGTCAAATTCATGAAAGACGAAAACCTGCGCTTTATGATTGGTTGCGGCAGTATCGAAATGCGCGACGGCGGCAACGATGCGGCCGGCTTGTATCATGCGTTGAAAGACAAATACCTCGCTCCGGAACAATGGCGTGTCAAACCGCTCAACCCACTCAAATGGGACAGTATCACGCCGTCTGAAAATCCGCCTGTACCTGCCCTGATCAAAGGCTATCTCAAAGCAGGCGCGTGGTTCTGCGGCGAGCCTTGCGTCGATGAAGCGTTCAACTGTGCGGATGTTCTGATCATGATGGACATCAGCCACCTTTCCGACCGCTACTTACAGCGTTTCGCCCCTAAAACCGATTCATAATAAAAGGCCGTCTGAAACTTCAGACGGCCTGCCTAATCTTTATAAAAACACACACAATGACCGCCAAAATCCGTTTTATCTTCCGTCTCCTCTGCATTGCCGGCTGCCTTTTGTACGGCATGGCCGAAATGTTTTTTCTGTTTCCCTTTTACAGCAGCAAACGCAAACTGCGCGCGATCCAATTATGGTCGCTACGCGTGCTCGCTTCCTGCGGTATGAAACTGCAAACCTTCGGCACGCCGCCGCAAGAAGATCACGGTCAGCTGATTATCAGCAACCATATTTCATGGTTGGACATTATGGCGGTCAACGGCGCATTTCCCGGCCGTTTTGTGGCTAAAGACGATGTAGCCAAATGGCCGGTAGTCGGTTATCTCGCCACGCAAGCGCAAACGGTTTACGTCTCGCGCAACCGCGGCATCAAAGGCAATTCCGCCAAAATTGCAGGCGTGACCGAAGCACTGAAAAACGGCGATACCGTCACCATTTTCCCCGAAGGTACCAGTACCGAAGGCCGTGAAATCCTGCCGTTCAAACCCAGCTTTTTTCAGACGGCCTATGATGCAGGCGTACCGATTATTCCGGCACTCTGCCGCTATCCGAATCCGGACGGCAGCAGCCCCAATCCGCACACTGCCTACTACGGCGACATCAGCCTCTGGCAATCCATCTGCATGGTCATCAGCCAACCTTCCAGCACGGTCGAGCTGCATTTCCTCGATCCGATTGAAGCGGGAGAAGACCGCTATGCTACCGCGCTTCAAGTACACGCCCTGTTGAGCGAAAAGCAAAAACAGTTGGGCTGATCAAAAAGGCCGTCTGAATGTTCAGACGGCCTTTTTCATTATCTTATGTCTTAAGATGAATATTGCACCGAATCGCTACCGCTTTTCTTTTGAATAAATTCAATTTTGTAGCCGTCCGGATCTTCGACAAATGCAATCACAGTCGTGCCGTGTTTCATTGGGCCGGCTTCGCGTACCACTTTACCGCCCATTTCTTTGACACGCTCGCACGCCGCGTAAGCATCATCGACTTCAATCGCGATGTGGCCGTAAGCATCGCCCAAGTTGTAAGACTCGGTATCCCAGTTGTGGGTCAGTTCCAAAACAGTATGATCCGCTTCATCGCCATAACCGACAAAAGCCAAAGTAAAACGGCCTTCAGGATAATCGCGGCGGCGCAGCAATTGCATGTTCAATACGTTTTGATAGAAATCCAAAGAGCGTTCGAGATTGCCGACACGCAACATAGTATGAAGCAAGCGCATGATTTTGTTCCTTTCTGAATTATGTTTGGTCATGGATTATAACACATCAGGCATTTGCCCCCTCATCTTAGAAAATACCGATACATACACCGTGTAGAAATGAAGCGTATCCTCTATCGCCATTTGAATTTCATGTATTAACAAGCACACCGACTGACTAAATTGCTATAATCGCCACACTTACAACACAACACTTCAAACCGTCATGAAAACCTTTGTTCTTCCAGATACCCGTCCTTATCCGCAGAGCCCTATCAAAAACTACCTTCTGCTCAATGCCTATCAGCTGGCGCACAACTCCTCCTCCGCATCACGCAAACTTTCGGCCGGCCAACTGCAAACCGAAATCCGCACCATGCTCAGCCAAAACCATTACATCAATCTTTCATTGGCGATGACCATGGCGCCCGATGTCGGCACTTACACCAGCCTGATTCAAAGCGTGGGCGAAGTCCTGAAGGCAGAAAACGATAACGAAGCCCAATGGTTTGCCTTGCCTGTCGTTTTGGTCGCCGGTTGCAAAAAAAGAACAAATCCTGCCGCTCACGCTGCCTACCGAAGCCCTCTTCGCCTGCCTGCAAAACTACCCCAACCTACGCGCCCTCACGCAAAACACGCAATGGCTGCCCTACCTCGTCCAATCTACCGATTTGAGCAGCGTTACCCCGGGCGAATGGTTCCAAGCCAAGCAAAACGATGAAACAGCAGGCGCATTCCTGCAAAAATTCGAATACAAACCATTGACGCTGCCCGAAGGCCAATCCGTCCATGTTGTTTACGCGCTGGGCTACGGCAATAAAGACATTCAGACGGCCTTGGGCCTCAACCTGCAACAGGCAGGCCTGCCATTGATGCAGGTTTGGCAAGAGTATCTCGCCCTCGACGGCGTTACCCTCTTTACCAACCCGCTCTCGCCCAATACGCCGCTTGACGCGCTTACCGATGGCAGCCACACCCGCCAACGCATGGCCATGGACGTTTTTGCCACCAACGCCATCCGCGCCATCCGTATGCAAAGCCCGCGCGTCGGCGTTGTCGCCGCAGCGAAAGCAGACGGCAAGCTCCAGTTCAGCTTCAACGCGACAGACAGCGCGTTTGAAATCGTTCCGCAGACCTTCACTTGGGAGCTGGCCTCAACCGACAATATCGCCATCGTGCAGCAAAACTTCCTCGACCTGATGGCAGAATGCCGAATCGAGCATCTCTACCTGCTGCACAACCCACTGGGCGAAAACGAGAACATCCCTACTTATGCCCAAGCGTTGAAACTGGAAGGCCATAATCCTTTCTTCAGCAATGTAAACTAAATTGAAAATGCAACACGCCAAGGCCGTCTGAAACGGTTTAGCGTGTTGCATTGATTTTCAAACCTTACCGCTCATTTTCACGCATATGAAAACCCACAAAATCCTTTTCGTCTGCCTCGGCAACATCTGCCGCTCCCCCATGGCTGAATACGTCCTGCGCCACCGCGCCCGCGAAGCAGGCATGGGCAATGCCGTCATTACAGCCAGCGCAGGCACATCAGGTTGGCACGACGGAGAAGATATGCACGAAGGCACACGCCGCGCGCTCAAGCAACACGGCATCGACCCGTCAGGCTTTACCAGCAGCAAGATCAAACCCAGTGATGCCGAACATTTCGACTACATCATCGTGATGGACGACAACAACCTCAGAGAAACCGAAAAACAGCTCGGTTTTCACCCCGGCAAAATCTTCAAACTGACCGACCTTATCCCCGATTCAGGTTACAACCACGTTCCCGATCCGTGGTACACAGGCGACTTTGACGAAACCTACCGTCTGGTCGATGCCGGCAGTTTGGCCTTGTTGGAAAAATTGAAACAGGCTTAAACCGACTTTAACAATAAAAGGCCGTCTGAACAGGTATCTGCAAAAGCTATGCTTTCGTGATTACCTGTTCAGACGGCCTTTATCTATGACCGCAATCAACCTACGCGATAAAACGCCAGACTGCCTAATAAATTTGGCAGATGTTTGACCTGTCGGTTTCCTGTCATGACCGCACGCTCAAGCACGCGGATTTTGTTTTTGGCGCACAATAAATCGAAGTCTTTGAGGGTACACCAATGGATATTAGGCGTGTCATACCAGTGATACGGCATCCGCTCGGAAACCGGCATATGGCCGCCGATGGCGATTTGAAAGCGGTTGCGCCAGTAGCCGAAATTAGGGAAGCTAACAATCGCCTGCTTGGCCACGCGCATCAGACAACACAGGATTTTTTCCGTGTTCTGCATCGCCTGAATGGTTTGGCTCAAGACAATCACATCAAAACTTTGATCGCCAAACGCCGCCAAGCCCTCTTCCAAATCGGCTTGAATGACGTTCACGCCGCGGGATATGGCGGCAATCACGCTGTCGGTATCGATTTCAACGCCGTAGCCGGTGCAATTTTTATGTTCCACCAACGCGGCCAACAGTTCGCCGTCGCCGCAGCCTAAATCGAGTACGCGGCTGCCTTCGGGTATCCAATCGTAAATGAGTTGCAAATCGTCGCGCAGATTCATTTTTGGCAGTCCTTGTAAACGTTGTTCATGTAAGCGGCAACCGCGCGGATATAGGCTTCGTCTTCCATCAAGAAGGCATCGTGGCCGTGATTGGATTTGACTTCAATGTACTGCACGGATTTTTGCGCAGCGATTAATGCCTTGACCAATTCGTGCGAACGTTGCGGCGAGAAGCGCCAGTCAGTGCTGAAGCTGGCAACAAAAAACTTGGCCTGCACATTCTCCACGGCGCGCGTGAGGTTGTGACCGTAATCGGCAGCCGGGTCGAAGTAGTCGAGTGCCTTAGTCATCAGCAGATAAGTATTGGCATCAAAGCGGCCGACAAACTTGTCGCCTTGATAGCGCAGATAAGATTCCACTTCAAATTCAACGCCATAGCCGTATTGATAGCCGTCTGATTTTAAATCGCGGCCGAATTTTTTACCCAAGCCGTCTTCGGCAAGATAGGTGATGTGCCCCATCATGCGCGCGATACGCAAACCGCGTGAAGGAACGGTATGATGGCTGCGGTAATTGCCTTCATGGAAATCGGGATCGGTCAAAATGGCCTGACGGGCAACATCGTTAAACGCGATGTTTTGCGCGGAAAGTTTAGGTGCAGAAGCGATAACGAGCGCGTGGGCAACGCGTTCAGGCAAAGAAATCGTCCATTGCAATGCCTGCATACCACCCAAACTGCCGCCGACAATGGCCGCCCATTTTTGAATGCCGAGGTAATCGGCGAGCATGGATTGGGACTTCACCCAGTCTTTGACGGTTACAACCGGAAAATCTGCGCCATATTCGCGGCCGGTTTCAGGATTTTCGGATAAAGGGCCGGTACTGCCGTCGCAGCCGCCCAAGTTGTTCAAACCGACAACGAAAAAGCGTTCGGTATCGATAGGTTTGCCGGGACCGACCATATTGTCCCACCAACCGGCGTATTTATCCTCTGCACTATGTTTGCCGGCAACGTGATGATTGCCTGACAGGGCGTGGCAGATAAGAACGGCATTGCTTTTGTCGGCATTGAGTGTGCCGTAGGTTTCAATCATCAGGTCGAAACGGGGTAAGGTTTTGCCGTTTTCCAGAGCAAGCGGTGTGTCAAACGGGATTTTCTGGGGCGTTACAATGCCCACTGAGGCATTTGTTGTCATTTGTAATTTCCAAGTGAAGCGGCAAAAGGGGTATTATAACGTTTCGTTTTTGTTTTGTGCATGAGGCTTCAGACGGCCTGCCCTGATTAAAGGCAATATTTTTGGGAGAATGTGGAATGATTGGCAGGCTTTTGCGATTTTTTTTCTTTTGCGCCATAGCGGCATTGATTGTGAACCGTTTGTTCAGCCGCCAACAAAAGCGCACCATTCGGGAAATCGCCAAAATCAGCGCGTGGGTATTGCTGGGTGCGGCGGTCGCTACACTGTTTTGGTATTTGATGATGCTGTTTTTCAAGCATATTCCCAATTCTTATTGAAATAAAATATAAAAGGCCGTCTGAAAACCTTAATCCAGCTTTTTCAGACGGCCTTTTGATGTTCAAATTTAAAACAGCTCTTCCGGAATCTTGCAAACCGGAATCGGATTGACTTTGTGCTGCATGGCTTTGTGCAATCGGGTATAGATTGCCAAAACTTCGCGCTGTCTGCCCTCTAAATCTTCAGGCTTGTGGCTGTCGTACACGCTCATCGCCCATTCGAGTTCAGGATAAGATGCGCCCATTTGCTCTTCATCGGTACGCTCGGTATCCCAAAGGCCGTCCGTCGGTACAGCTTTTTGAATGTCTTCCGACACGTCCAGCTCGGCTGCCAACGCGTACACTTGAGTTTGGTCAAATCGGCAATCGGGCTGATGTCCACGCCGCCGTCGCCGTATTTGGTAAAGAAACCGACGCCGAAATCTTCAATTTTGTTGCCCGTCCCCGCCACCAGCAAACCATGCAACTGACCGTAATAATAAAGCGTCGTCATACGTAGGCGGCTGCGTGCATTGGCGAGTGCCAGCTGTTTGTTGGGAAATTCGGTTTCGCTGACGTCTACGGTATCGGCAAACGTATCGAACGTTTGGGTCAAATCAACGCTTTGCGCTTTCACATTGGGATAACGCTGTTTCAGACGGCCCATGTGTTCTTGCGCACGGTTGACTTGGTCGGATTTCTGACGAATCGGCATTTCCAACAACAAAACCGACAAACCAGTTTGCGCGGCAAGTGTGGAAACCACGGCAGAATCGATGCCGCCGGATACGCCGACGACAAAACCTTTGGCACGCGCCTGCTCGGCGTAATCTTTGAGCCATTGAACAATATGGCGGATGATGGCTTGTGTTTGCATAGGGATAAATGTTCGCTTCAAATAAAACGAATGATAGCCTGATTTGCACTTGTCTGAAAGACGACAGGGTATAATGCCCTTTTTATTTCTTGCACGCACACCATGTCCAAACCCATCCTTCTGCGCTGGCTCGTTGTCTGCCTGATTCCGCTCGCCACTCTTTTGTGGTTTGCCCTCAACCCGCCCGAAGACAAAACGCAACACCTCATCAACGGCATCATCCTTGCCTGCGAAGCCACATTTCTATTCAAATTCGTCCTCTTTGACGTCATCAAACACCACCTCAAACAAGAGCCTGAATTGAAACGGCAAAGTATTTGGATGTTTATCCCGATTGTTTTGCTGATTGTTTATTTGTTCCACTATTTCGGTGCATTCTGATGTTTTCAGACGGCCTTGGGCATATTTTTCCATGAACACCACCTCACCTTACACCTGCTGGATTTTCTGCAATGTCATCGACAACTTCGGCGACATCGGCGTTTCATGGCGGCTGGCGCGTATTTTGCAACGCGAACTCGGCTGGCAAGTGCATTTATGGACAGACGACTTCCCCTCCCTTCAGGCACTCTGCCCTGACTTGGCCTCACTTCCCAATATCCATCAAGGCATCGGCATTCACGCCTGGCAAGCCGACCATGCCGAAGATACCGATACAGCTCCTACCCCAGATATCGTCATCGAAACCTTCGCCTGCGAACTGCCCGACAACGTTCAAACCATCATCCGCCGACACCGACCGCTTTGGCTCAATTGGGAATACCTCAGCGCGGAAGACAGCAACGAGAGGCTGCACTTAATGCCCTCACCCCAAGCCGGCGGCATACAAAAATATTTTTGGTTTATGGGTTTCAGCGAAAAAAGCGGCGGCCTGCTGCGCGAACGCGATTACGCCGAATCTGCCCGCTTTGATACGGAAGCCTTACGCCGACAACTCAAACTTCCCGCAAAAAATGCGCCCGAATGGCTGCTTTTCGGCTATCAAAGCGATATTTGGGCAAAATGGCTGACCATGTGGCAACAGGTCGGCCAACCCATTACCCTGCTGCTTGCAGGTACACAAATCATCGCCAGCCTGAAGAACAGCGGTCTAGTACCGCAAAATGCCCTGCTTGAAGACGGCGATATGTATCAGAGCGAACACGTTACCCTGATCAAAATCCCTTTGTTCCCCAACAGGATTTCGACAAACTGCTCAACCTTGCCGACGGCGCCGTCATACGCGGCGAAGACAGCTTTGTTCGCGCCCAGCTCGCCGGAAAGCCTTTCTTTTGGTACATCTATCCGCAAGAAGAAAATATCCATCTCGACAAACTGCACGCGTTTTGGGACAAAGCGCATCAGGTTTATCCGGATGTTGTCGCCACGGCACACCGCCGCCTTTCCGACGAGCTCAACAACGGAGAAGCGCTCAGCGACAGCCAGCGCCTGCAGGCATGGCAAACCCTGACGGCACACCAAAACGAATGGCGGCAAAGCGCGGCAAAATGGCGAGATGGACTTTTTGCCCAAAAAAGTGCCGTTGAAAAACTTGCCGCCTTTATTTCAAAGCACAAAAAAATACGCTAAAATAGCGCGTTTTATTACAACCGATTTGATTGGAAAACTACAATGAAAACAGCACAAGAACTGCGCGCCGGCAACGTATTCATGGTCGGCAACGACCCTATGGTTGTTCAAAAAACCGAATACATCAAAGGCGGTCGCTCTTCCGCCAAAGTCAGCATGAAACTGAAAAACCTGCTGACCGGTGCCGCTTCTGAAACCATTTACAAAGCCGACGACAAATTCGACGTCGTGATTTTGGCCCGCAAAAACTGTACTTACAGCTACTTTGCCGACCCAATGTACGTCTTCATGGACGAAGAATTCAACCAATACGAAATCGAAGCCGACAACATCGGCGACGCGTTGAAATTCATCGTTGACGGCATGGAAGACGTATGCGAAGTCACTTTCTACGAAGGCAACCCAATCTCCGTAGAATTGCCTACCATCATCGTTCGCGAAGTTGAATACACCGAGCCTGCCGTTAAAGGCGATACCTCCGGTAAAGTGATGAAAACCGCGCGTCTGGTCGGCGGCACTGAAATCCAAGTGATGTCTTACATCGAAAACGGCGACAAAATCGAAATCGATACCCGTACCGGCGAATTCCGCAAACGTGCTTAATCAGCCCGTAAAACAAAAAGGCCGTCTGAATATTCAGACGGCCTTTTTCTCAATCTGCCTTATTGTTTCTTCAAGCCCTTAGCTTCGACAGTCGCAATTGTACCGTCAATGCCTTTGCTCTTAATCAGCTCGCCAAATTGGTTGCGGTATACTGTTACCAAGCTGGTACCGTCCACGCGGATGTTGTAAATCTTATACGCACCACCGCTTTGGTAAAGCTGGTAGGCCACTTCATACTTAGTGCCTTTTTTGGTCTGAATTTCCGAGAAAACGTCAAACTTATTGCCGTTTGCCGTCATCTTCGGCAACAAGCGCACATTTGCATCCGCCGCACCAATCAGTGCAGAATGCGAGTACATCGCAATCACCATATCCTTGAATGCACGGATAAAATCGGTTTTCTGTTTGGCAGAAAATTCACGCCATGGCGCGCCGACAGCCAAAGCCGAAATACGTTCATAGTCCAAGTAACGGTTGGCATACTGCTCAACCTGTTTCACACGTTGCGCTTCTGTCAAAGATGTGTTACGTGCAATTTTCAACACGGTATCAATGTTCTGCTGCATCTGCTTTTGCGCGGGATGCGTTTCCGCCGCCACATAAGGCGCGGCAATTACCATCGGTGCGGCCACAATCAAAGTCTGAAGAAAACGGTTCATGACGATATCCATTCAAAATAAAACCGCATTGTAAAAACAATCTATTCCAAAAAACTTAATTCTTTGTAAAAGCAGTCATGAGCAATGAAAAATCCTGCAATTAAATTTCAGACGGCCTGATAAAAATAAGATAACATATGAACGCTATTTTAAAAGGAAACAGCTATGCCTTACGTCAATATCAAAGTAACCGGTGGCAGCGAAGCCCCGAGCACAGAGCAAAAAGCCGAATTAATCCGCGGCGTAACCGAATTACTCTCTCGCGTTCTCAACAAAAATCCTGAGACAACCGTCGTCGTCATTGACGAAATCGATATGGACAACTGGGGCATAGGCGGCAAAAGCGTGACGGTTCGCCGTGCCGAAGCGCGCAATAAGTAAGCTTTGGCCGTCTGAAATGCTTTTAATTTACCCGCAAAAAGAGTACATTTACCCCCATTGTTAACAATTTTACGGAACACACATCATGGAGAAATTTCCCAAATCGTCCAAGCTGGATCACGTTTGCTACGACATCCGCGGCCCGGTTCATAAAAAAGCCCTGCAACTGGAAGAAGAAGGCAACAAAATCCTCAAGCTCAATATTGGCAACCCTGCCCCGTTCGGCTTTGAAGCGCCTGATGAAATTTTGGTTGACGTGATCCGCAACCTGCCGACCGCGCAGGGCTATTGCGACTCCAAAGGCCTTTATTCCGCACGCAAAGCCATCGTTCATTACTATCAAACCAAAGGACTGCTCGACGTTACCGTCAACGACGTTTACATCGGCAACGGCGTCTCCGAGCTGATTACCATGTCCATGCAAGCATTGCTCAACGACGGCGATGAAATCCTGATTCCTGCGCCTGACTATCCACTGTGGACCGCCGCCGCAACACTGGCCGGCGGCAATGTGCGTCATTATTTGTGCGACGAAGAAAACGACTGGTTCCCGAATCTAGCCGATATAGAAGCCAAAATTACGCCGAAAACCAAAGCTATCGTCATCATCAACCCCAACAACCCTACCGGCGCAGTGTACAGCAAAGAAATCCTGCTGGAAATCGCCGAACTGGCGCGTAAACATGGCCTGATTATTTTTGCCGACGAAATTTACGACAAAATTCTTTACGATGATGCCGTACACCATCATATTGCCGCCCTCGCCCCCGACTTGCTGACCATTACGTTTAACGGCCTTTCCAAAGCCTACCGCGTGGCCGGTTTCCGCCAAGGCTGGATGGTGCTCAACGGCCCGAAACATCATGCCAAAGGCTATATCGAAGGCCTCGACATGCTCTCCTCCATGCGTCTGTGTGCCAATACGCCGATGCAACACGCCATTCAGACGGCCTTGGGCGGCTATCAAAGCATCAACGAATTTATCCTGCCAGGCGGCCGCCTGTTGGAACAACGCAATAAGGCATGGGAACTGATCAACCAAATCCCCGGTGTTTCCTGCGTCAAACCGATGGGCGCGATGTATATGTTCCCCAAAATCGATACCGAAATGTACGGCATTCATGACGACATGAAATTCGTCTACGATTTGCTTGTGCGTGAAAAAGTCTTGTTCGTCCAAGGCACAGGCTTCAACTGGATACGCCCCGACCACTTCCGTATCGTTACCCTGCCGCCCGTTCATCAAATCGAAGAAGCCATGGACAAACTCAAACGCTTCTTGCAAAACTACCATCAATAAACCTAAGCCAAACAGGCCGTCTGAAAGCAAACTGCTGTTCAAACGGCCTTTTCAATCAATCGACAACTTGGCAAAGCACGCTGACATGCGTATAATCGACTCTTCCTATCTGGGGGCGATCTTGGTTTCGACGGGGGTTGCAAAGCAGATGCGGGCATACCGGGGTCTCAGATTTCCCGTTAAACACTGAATTTAAATAGTCGCAAACGACGAAACTTACGCACTGGCCGCTTAAGGCCTGCCGTTGCAGCAGTTGGTCAATGGGCTGTGTAGCGCAAGCTACCGCAACGTCATTCTACATTGACTGGTTTTCTGTCGGGTTACTTGGCAGGAAACGAGATTTAAGGTAACTGGTTCTCTGAAGGCCTGTTGGTCGGCATGATGGGGACGAGATTCTAAATAGACACAACTAAGTATGTAGAACGCTCTGTAGAGGACTTTCGGACGGGGGTTCGATTCCCCCCGCCTCCACCAGATTTGAAGCGCAAACTTTTGATATAAAAAGGTTTGCGCTTTTTTATAAACTTAAACAGGCCGTCTGAAACTTTTCAGACGGCCTGTTTTTATATCAAATATCTGAATAAAAAAACTTTTTCTTTCGATACATT
>BNJT01001398.1_pt1 | contig 81049 bp, 138 predicted proteins | sample 8540491 | NCBI WGS metagenome assembly BNJT01 (sample SAMD00202455, study PRJDB9452) | human saliva metagenome | host: Homo sapiens | reverse complement strand
GGTGGTCGAGGGTACTGAAATAAACTCCTATTTTCTTCTGCTCGTCATAATTTGGGCAATCAATCATGAGTGAGGTTACTATCGTTCCAGAAAGATTTCCCTGCCCACCTTGAAGGTAAGTTCCGATTATGCTTTCTTTACTTTTTCTTAGCCATTGCATGATAAAAGGAGTATCAAATTTATCGTGAGGTCGAATATCCAAAATAGCCTGATTTATTGCTCCATCAAGCCTTGCAAGTCCAACTTCACCACTTGTAGCACCATATAAAGCGTAAAGAATATCGCCCTTCTTAGTCATCTTCGCAGATGAGTTTTTTAGACCCTCTTCTGTTAAAAACAGTTCCGTTGTATCACTGTTAACCTCGGCTGATCTGATAAATGGAATACCTCCACCATAGTACTCAGTTTTACCTGCTGTAGGTGTACCACCAGAGTATGAATCAGTAATCTCCCCCAACTTACGCTGTTCCCAAGGAAGTGTGAGATTTAACCCAATGATTATATGACTAGTATCTTTATTAAAGCTTAATTACACTTACAGATACAATAAGCTAATTGTAGCCTGAGGAATGTATAATATGTTAAACTTTGACAGAGAAACAGAAAATTGATTAAAAGTTAAGATGAATTTTACTGAGATGGAGGCTTGACGTGAATAAACAACAGTTAGCGGCAAAGATTTGGGAGTCTGCCAATAAAATGCGTTCCAAAAATCGAAGCAAATGAGTATAAGGATTATATCTTGGGATTTATATTTTATAAATTCCTTTCAGAAAAAGGAAGTCAAATATTTGGAATCTACTGATTGGACAGAGGAATATCTTCCAGATTTGACCGAAGAAGATCAAGAAAATGTGGAAAGTATACAACAAAAACATAGGCTACTTTATTGCTTATGAAAATCTCTTTTTCCACTTGGCTTTCAAAGGGCAATGACTTCAGTGTTCAAGATGTCCGTGATGCCCTTTTCAGCATTTACTCGTCTCATCAATCCAACCCATAGGAAGGTATTTGATGGGATTTTTTTGATACCTTACAGACAGGACTCAGTAAATTAGGGGATAGTGCTGCCTCCCAGTCAAAAATCCATTAGAGACCTTATCTATCTGATCAAAGATATCCCGATGGATGGCAAACAAGGCTATGATGTCCTTGGCTTTATTTATGAATATCTGCTAGAGAAATTTTGCAGCCAATGCAGGAAAAAAAGCAGGTGAATTTTATACCCCTCATGAAGTCTCTCTTTTGATGTCTGAAATTGTAGCAACGCATCTAAAAGATAGAGAAAAAATTGAGATTTTTGACCCGACAAGTGGTTCAGCCTCACTTTTAATCAATATTGGTAAAAGTGCGTCTAAATTTATCGAGGGTAGAAACAAAATTAAATATTATGCACAAGAGCTCAAGGCAAATACCTATAACCTCACGCGTATGAATTTGGTGATGCGTGGTATCGAAGCCGATAATATTGTGACGAGAAACGGCGATACACTAGAGGATGATTGGCCATACTTTGATGAAAATGACCCAATAGGCACCTACAGTCCACTTTATGTGGATGCAGTGGTTTCCAATCCTCCATATTCACAAGCTTGGAATCCTGATGATAAGGAAACCGACCCTCGCTATACAGGCTATGGCTTGGCACCAAAGGGAAAAGCAGACTATGCTTTTTTGCTTCATGACCTCTATCATATCAAGCCAGATGGGATTATGACGATTGTTTTGTCTCATGGTGTTTTATTTCGTGGTGGCGAAGAAGGGGAAATTCGTAAAAATCTAATCGAAAAAAATAAAATAGACGCCATTATCGGCTTGCCAGCAAATATCTTTTATGGTACAGGGATTCCAACCATTGTTATGGTGTTGAAGCAAAAGCGAACCAATACAGATGTACTGATTATTGATGCTTCCAAGGGATTCACCAAAGAGGGTAAGAATAACAAGCTTCGGGCATCGGATATTAAAAAAATCGTTGATGTTGTCACCCATCGAGAAAGTATTGATAAATTTTCAAGAGTGGTGAGCCGTGATGAAGTAAGAGCAAACGACTACAACCTCAATATCCCGAGATATGTGGACGTCTCAGAAAATGCAGAGTCTTGGGATATATTTGCCTCAATGTTTAGTGGGATTCCTGTTTCTGAAATTGAAAATTTAAAAGCCTACTGGGAGGCGTTCCCGACACTAAAGAAAGCTTTATTTGAAAAGACCTCTTCTGACTATTGCAAGCTGGCTTGCGATGATGTAAAAAACAACAGTCAAAGCACATGGCGATATTGCAGCCTTTGAAAATCGTTTCAAAGAGGCTTTTTAAAAAAACTTTGATGCCTATTTGTATGATGAACTTATCACAAAAATGGCACAGATTACGCTCTCTCAAACTGAGGAGAAACTTGCCAAGAATGTCTTTGAAAGACTAGAGGGTATTCCTCTTGTCAATCGATACGAAGCTTATCAGCTACTGGACGATGACTGGGTGGAAGTGGCAGTTGATTTGGAAATGATTCAGACAGAAGGCTTTGAGGCAACAAGAGCGGTTGACCCTAATATGGTAATCAAGAAAAAAAGGATGGTAAGGACCAAGAGACACAGGAGGGTTGGAAAGGGCGTATTCTACCCTTTGAAATGGTTCAAAGCCGTTTCTTGACTCAGGCGTTAAACGATTTAGGGATTGATGAGGAGAGGGTCGCAGAAATCAGTGCAGAATATACTGAACTGCTTGATGCACTATCAGAAGATGACAAACAGAAACTATTAAACGATGATGATACAGCCTTTGTGCCAAAAGAAATCGCAATCGCTTTTAAGGAAATTATGGATGGGCTATCTACTTCTGAAACAAAGGTGCTTGAAGCCTATCTTGCGCTATCCAAAGCAAAAAGAAAAAAATTGGATTTTGTCCTTGAACATCCTGAAATTCACTGGAGCAGGATGACTCAAAGCAAAAAAATGGAACCTATAGTAAGGCAGAAATCAATAAGTATGTAAAAGAACTAAAGGCTCAAATTCACTTTGAGGAAGGCACCTACGAGTACATTGTGAGTCGAGTCAATAGTCTGATGGCTGAAGAAAAGAGCTTAAAGAAAGAAGTGAAGGAAAAAGCAGATAGGCTTCACTTAGAAACAAAAGAAACAATTGAAAACCTCTCTGATGAACAAGTCATAATGCTTTTAAGAGACAAGTGGATAACACCATTAATTGAGAACCTGATGAAATTACCGGAAAGCATTGTATCGGAATTGGTTGCTAAAAATTGAGACTCTGGCAAAGAAGTATGATGGTACCTTATCCGAGATAGAAAGTGAGATAGAAGAGACGCAGAAGCAACTCTCTGCTATGATTGATGACTTAGAGGGCAATGAATTTGATATGCTTGGGCTTGGTGAGCTTAAAAAAGCTTCTTGGAGGGGAATAAAATGGCAGAAAACACAAAAAAACCAGCCATTCGATTTGCCGGTTTTACCGAAGCTTGGGAACAGCGTAAGTTGGGGGAGATTACTGATTCATACTCTGGTGGTACACCTACAGCAGGTAAAACTGAGTACTATGGTGGAGGTATTCCATTTATCAGATCAGCCGAGGTTAACAGTGATACAACGGAACTGTTTTTAACAGAAGAGGGTCTAAAAAACTCATCTGCGAAGATGACTAAGAAGGGCGATATTCTTTACGCTTTATATGGTGCTACAAGTGGTGAAGTTGGACTTGCAAGGCTTGATGGAGCAATAAATCAGGCTATTTTTGGATATTCGACCTCACGATAAATTTGATACTCCTTTTTATCATGCAATGGCTAAGAAAAAAAGTAAAGAAAGCATAATCGGAACTTACCTTCAAGGTGGGCAGGGAAATCTTTCTGGAACGATAGTAACCTCACTCATGATTGATTGCCCAAATTATGACGAGCAGAAGAAAATAGGAGTTTATTTCAGTACCCTCGACCACCTTATCACCCTTCATCAGCGTAAGTGATAAGACTCAATTCAAGCTAGATAAAGAACGCATAATTAAATCGATATCTTTGTTTTCTAACTCCTTAATAATATGAAGATAGGTTTTTTTGTGGTGGTCATACTAGAATGCCCCAGCCTTTGTGCCACGCTTGCCATAGAGACACCTGCAAACAAAAGCAAAGAAGCATGTGTATGTCTCAAACCATGAATAGAAATAACAGGTATTCCAATATTTTTTTGCAATGTCTAGCAAGAATATCATTTGCAGTAGAATTGTAGACATTGCCTGAAACAAAAATAGGTTCATCTTGTGGTAAGTTTTTAAGCAGTGTTGAAAATTGGATAATCAACTGCCAATCTATTTGGATTTTCCGGATTGAAGATTGATTTTTGGTTGGCATGAAGCCACCTCCACCCTTATAATCCCAAGTTTTGTTAATGGACAAAGATTGTTTAGAAAAAGTCAAAAATCATTGGGTGTAATGGCTAAAGCCTCTGAAAAATCGCATGCCTGTTTTAGCCACTAAAAGAATAAACCAATCCCAGTTCAATGTTTGATCCAAATTAAGATTGGACAAGAGTTTATGCAACTCAAATTGGTTAAGATACTTGATTTTCTTGTTGCCTGGTTTTTTTACCTTTAATAATGGCTTTTCGTGTGGGGTCTCTATCGATGAGACCTTCATCAACAGCATCCAAAAACAGCACCCTTTAATTGATGATGAAAAATCCATGGTCGTCTGTCTTTCGTGCAACTCGGCATAATCATTTAAAAAGCTTTTGATAGGTCATCCTAGACAAATCACCTACCTTCAAATCAGGTGCTAATTTTTTAATCCATGACTGTGTCAAAATATATTTATTCATTGTAATCTTTCTGATTGCACCCTCTTTGTATACAGTAATCCATTCAGCATAATAGTCATAAAAACAAATCATTTTTTTATTTAAATCACTCAACATAAGATCCTCCAATTGAATAATAATGTTATACTGATGAAGGCTGATAAAATGGTCATTTAGAAAAACGCCCTTATAAAGTAAATCACCTCTTTGTCCTTGTCACATCACCTTCATTTTTTTATTACATTTATATTGTCTATGTACTAAATTTCTATTACTATCTAAACTAAGTAAACTAAGCTAGAGCCTTAAAAAAATATGCAATGATACCATCTTAAAAAAATCAAAAATTTTAAAAAAAGACAAGGTGATACCAATGAGAACAAGTGGATTATTATTTACCCATTATCCTGACAGCTCTGCGAGCTTAGGTTATGAGGATTATGGGGTAGAAATTTTTGGCAGTGCTGATTATGAGGTCCCTTATCTTTTGGATAAAGCAAACTTCAATAAGTTATTGAACTAGCTTGGCACCTCCATAGATAAAAAAACACAAAAAAACGCCTTAATAGAAAGATTTGGTGAAAGATTTGATTCCAATCAGTTTGAACAATTTTGCCAGTCTCATGAGATCGTCTTTGGATGAAATATTCATATTAGCTAAAAATATCATCCTTTTCAAAAACACAGTCTAATCGACTCTTATAGCAATAAATATTTGAAGAAATAACCTACTAGACTATCACCATCGGATTAGAAAAAGGCACATCGCTAAAAGTTAGTTAAACCTTTAGCGATGTGCCTTTTTATAAGATTTAATATTTACAGAAACTATAACGCTACCTTTCAATTTATGCTCTAAATAGCCCTATCACTCTTCAAATTAGTGAATCATAAGTGATAAAAATCAAAGTAATAATCGCAAGACCACCTTGCATAAAAAAATTATTTTTTTGGATTGCTCGTTATCGAACCATAAAGCGCAACAAGAATAATATAGCCCATCAAAAATCATAACTGCGGTTTGACTACTAAATACAAAAAAACTGCTAACAAGATCAACACACCCAACAAGCCATTATAAATACCTTGATTTTTTTAAATAACGTATTGACTGATTGCCTTGCCAACTCTTCTTTGGACATACCAAACACCTTTGAAGTTCTATCAGAAGTTGTGGCAAAAGTTTCCAAATACATGATAAACAAAAATTCTAAAGCCACTAAAGTCGCAAATAGTTGGATCACGATACTCATACGATGTCTCCTCAAAAATAATCCGCTTTCCTCGATAAATTTATACTATTATATTTTTTTAGAAAAATCAAAATGATTATTTTACTACCTATTCTATTTATAGCCAACAAAAAAAGCCTCTCATCACAATGATGAGGGGCTTTTTCAATACTGTATCTAAATTTCATGATAGACCTACCAACCTAAAATTCATCACCATAAATACCACAGCCACCTGCATGAGCATCATCACTGGAATACCTACCGTAAAAATACGCCACCCTCGTCTTATGCCTTAATAGATACATCCCGAGCAAAGCACCTACTGAACCTCCTATAAAGACCAGTCCCAGCAAAGTGAGTATTCTAATTCTTGACTTGCCTAAGATGGCGTTCATCTTATCAATCGCAAAGGCGGCAAAAGTAATCAAATTGATGATTCCCAGATACACCATAAGTGTCTTATGTTCACCAAAAAACGTCCAAAAGGCAAAATTCAACGCTTCCCTATGAAAGCCTTTCATAAACAGGACAACGATTATCTGAATAATCAGCGCACAAAGGATAAGCACCCGAGACATCATATTTTCCTTGACCGATTTTTCTATCAAAAAGAACCATGAAGGCAACGATTCCCAGTGAGCCACCAGCCAGTGCCAAGAGTGTTAAAACCTTGTTCAAGTGAACAAAATGGGTCAATTTATAGACCAAAAAATGGAGAGCATAACCAAAAAAGCCTATGATATTGATAATAAATAGATATTTTTTTCTAAGGTGCTCATCTTATGCTCCATTCCATCACTTTTTAAGCCTTTATCAGCTATTGGATAAATCCTTTCTGTACTTCTTTTGAAATGCATCAAGATACTTTAGATTTTTTCCAAATACATAGCATCGATAGGCTGTTCTTCCCTCTAGATCAAAGTTTGGAATATCATTTCGTTTAAAAAGCAATAAACATTTCCTGCAATTCTTTTTCAGCTGCTTCTATCTCCTTACTATCCCAGGTCCATGCCACTAGATGCGAATTGTCAAAACGACAGTCATAAATTTGTTTAAAGACATACTTGACGGCATCTTCTTCACTTTCAAAGCGCTTTTCTACCTGTCTATGGCCTCTTTCTGAAGTGCCAAAGACATAGCCTTGCCCATCCTTATCTAAAAATAATTCTTCTGTAACCTGATATTTTTCCACAGAAAATAAGGTCATATCATAATATTCACGTTCCATAAATTCTACCAACTTGTCGATGGTCTTTGTTCTATTTGATATACGATTGACTAAAAATACGGCTGATATAATTGCCTTTATTCCTACTGATACAGGCAGTGGCATTAGAGCAAGGGAGATGTGCTTACCTTATCATAGGGATCCATCAAAGCCGGCATAGAATAATAAACATTTTTTTCTTATTTTTTTCAAATCTATGACCCACTTGCCACCGAGATATTTTCTAAAGGTCTCCCCTATATATATGCCCAAACGGTCTAACATCTTGGCATCGGCGATTAAGTCATAGGCATCAGCATAATGCTCTAAAATCCATTTTTCCAAGTCATCCAAGGAATCCATCGTATAATCAAGGATGAGGTGATTCTCTTGGGCGAACGTGTCTGTAAATTCATCCATTTTATCAGAGATGAAAAAAATATCCATTCCTGAAAAATCCTCTTGTGTGTATGCCATTTTTGCCTCCTTATTTGAAATAATAGTCTATCTCTATTTTCTAAAACATTCCGGCACTTTAGAGTACACTTCTTTTGTATAATCTAGCTGAGATTGCTTGATGTATGCTTCCATGTCTTCAGAAAGCACAACCCCGCTGTCCATTACAAAGCCCATCCCTTTTGCCCTATCATTCATCTTGACCAACAAATCAGCAAAAAGGCTCGTTGAGCTCATCATCACAGTACTCAGGCGCACCAAATTCATCGTAATAATAATCAGGTGCAGAGAGCCAATAAATCATCTGTGCTGTTTCAATGGCACAATTGGGACTAGTGACAATTTGCTCTAACAAAAAAAGTACCATCGTCATAATTATGGCACTCTACCATAAAATGCAAGTCTTCAGGCAAGGTAATTTTTCTGAATCTCGGTTCTAATGTCATTGGCATAATTTTTCCAATCCTATTTTTTTCTTTGTTTTGCAAATTCTTGGTAAACTAGCCAAGCTTCATCTGGGTCAATTTCTTCTCGAAAATTCTTCTTCTGACAGATTAAAAACAATCATCACTACCGGCAACACTGGCTTTAAAGACTAAGTCTTCTAAAAAAACTGTTTTCTTTCATTTTCAATCATAATACGCATCCCCGTAAATTGTAAATTTGTCCTTTTTTTCACTATACCATTTCTTGCCTATCCTTTATAGTAGGGATTTTTGCTATCTCACGATTATCAGAAGGGAAATGGATTATCCTCATGCGAAACGTCATATGCTGGCCCTTCATATCTTTTTAAATTGGTCGTTACTCTCCCAATCTAACCATTCTTCATCTGCTGCTTGTAAATAGTACCATACGTCACTATCAGGATCTTTTGATATCAAGATAAAAGCTCTTCATTAGAAATAAACCAATCATCATAGCTATCTCGAATCCACATTACTTTTTTTCTTTTTACACCATTTTTCCCAACAAAATTTAGAAATATAGACGTAATTTTCCTCAACCAAATACCATTCTGTTTTTATTTGATAACTCAAGAAGTTTCTTTATTGCTTGAATAGGATAATTCCATCTAGTGCAAAAACAATATGGCATATTTATCACTATCTATCGGATAATAGGAAAAAAATTATAAGCATAATCTATTGTTGTACCTACTTTTTCTCTATAGTCTTGTAAAGACTTCATACCAAAAGATTTTTATTAAATGTGATATATGGCTTTTTCTATAATTTCATCACCAAACGGATTATTGTCAATAAAGTATTTCTCTAAGGTTGCCTTGTCACATATCACTTTGTTCCATACATAATTTGACATTACTCTCCTCCTATCTATACTGTTCAGTTTAATAATTTCCAAAATTTCATGGATTACGATTGTGATAAAAGCCCTCCATCATTTTGATGGAGGGCTTTTATTGTCTTTATCTCAGTTTAATATTTTTTTTATTTCTATCTTATATATAGATTATTTAAAAAAATATGTTGTAGCATAAATTTTTTTATTCTATACCACCCTCATATACTCACATACTTCCTTTAATAAGTTTTATATTAAGCTATTTATTGAATCTAAGGTTCGCAAAAAAATTACTAAAAATTAACTTCATTGTAATGCTCCATAATGTACTTTGAAAATACATGTTTTTCCAAAAATATTTTTTTCAGAATCATTTTCTAGATTTCTACAGAATTTTTTTCCATTAATAGTTACATTTAAAAACCTCTTGTTGATATAAATCTTCGATTTCACACTCCTTTAAATCATTAACAAGTGGAATTGTCTGCAAAAAAATAAGTTAGCTTTTTAAGTTCTTAAGAATTTGCCCATCATCCATCTTAACATCTGAATATGTTAAGAATGTCTTTAGTGGTTTCTTGGTTTCTTGCTCATTATCAAATAATAGAATCACAGGATTAACTTTATTTGAAGACTCAGTTTGGCTCTTTATTCTTATATATTCATATATGTTTTTCATAACTATTCTTTCCAGTATAAAAAGTTCCAAATATTTTTTTCATTGTATCAGCACCATCACTTGAAATGCCGAAAAAAATAATTTAATCGTTTTGTTCTGCTTAAAAAAATATATTTTAAAATTATATTTTTCCATCTGTATTCTTGCTAATAAGCTTTGGATATCTATCACAATACTTCATTAAAAGCAGCTTTAGTATGTAGAATATCTGTTTTCCCTTCTGTCACAATAGTTGGTTTTAATTGGTCTAAAAAAATATTTATAAAAACAAAAAAATACCGATATTGCTTTTCTCTAGCATTTAAACATGAAATGAATTTCTTTTTTTGTTTTTTTCTTTTTTTTATTTTATATTCTAATTTATTATTAAACGAATCTAATTGATTTATAAAAGATAATCGTCCTTCTAATTGATTTATAGTTCCATCTTCCCCATTTATTTGAAAAACTATTGGTTTTATATAATTGATTAGCCATAGCTCTAGTTTGGTTGATAAAAGTTCTACTAGCATTTATCTTATTGTTCACAGTTAATCCAGTCACTTCTTGTCTTGAAGAGTAGTATGCCAATCTAGTTTTATTTTTGATTAATTCTAAACCCATTTCTCCCCAGAAGGTCTGATAACTCTTGTATAAAATTAAAAATATTCTTTTTTTCAAATACTTTGTTATTAGTTGAAAAAAACTCATATCGTCAGCATATCTTGTATAATTCAATTTATATTTTTTTTACTAATGCTAAAAATCTGTAAATCCACAATATTAAAAAAATCAAATTCGAGATTATAGGAGAAGTTGGTGCCCCTTGAGGTAATTTTTCCTTATAACAAACCAACTGTACAATTATTGTAGCAACTTGTTCTGAAAAACATAAATTCTTGGCTTTTATAGAAATAACCCTGCACTCTGCCAAAAATTAAACGACGAAAAAGAAATCCGAAATATCTATATTTAATAAATATTTTTTTTATTTTTTTATGCCTATAAGCATTTGTTATTATACTTTTTATTTTTTTTCAAAGCCATGAGATACACTTGTTTTTTTATCTTGTTTTTGAATCATATAGTTAATATGAATTTCATATAACTTTATACTTAATTTTCTTTGAATCCATTTTAGCCTATCATTAGGTGTGTCAATAACTCTAGATTCTCCATTTTTTTCTTTGGAATCTCAAATGATGTATATGAGTTTTCTATTCTTATTTTATACAACACATAAGTAATCTCTTTAACATCAACACCTATCATTCTAGCTAATTCTTCTCGTGCAATTTTATAATCATTCATAACAATAAAAAAAGCGTGTGGTTACTCTTTACGTCAAAAATATACAAAAAAATCATATACACATAGATCACATACATATATGAAATGAATTTTCGAGCGAGACAAGTAGGTCTCACATTTAAATCAACACTTGTGAAACACAAGCAAAAAAACTCTAACCACACGCTATCCCAATATACCTCCTTTTTTTTAAGATTTATCAATAATTCTTTATTAGAATTATTGATAAATCTTATTTATTATACTACATATTTTAAATCTAAAAAAAGTAAAGTTGTGTTATTCCCAGATATTTTTTTCTAAGCACTTTATCAATTTTATCCATACCAATTACAATATAATCATATTTTTATAATAATAGTTTCCCTGTATCATTAAGGAAAAAGTATAATTTTTTTGATGTAATTATATCCGTATATTTTTTTATTCTAATATATCTTATTATCGCATTTTGACGTTTTAATCCGCAAAAAAACTAAGCACTTTCTTTTAATACTGAAACCTTCATTTTTTTAAATTAAGTACCTAAAAGAAAATCATTTACTATAAAAAGAAATGCTATGGGTCCTAACCATAGCATTTTTAAATACAAAAATTACCTAAATAATTACTCTTCAGATAATCTATTTTTTTAAATTCTACTGCTAAAATCTACAAGTATTTTTGCAAACACAAATATCGCAAAAACAGCTATTTATAAGGCTTTATAACCTATTTTTTTCTTATTCCAACTCTTCATATAAAAGCCTGCTACCTATTATAAAAACAAGCATTTGCAAGGTTCTTATTTGCACATATTCTATATTTTCATCATTTTTTTATATGCTTTTTCGAGCAAAATACTTCAAAAAGTGCTTCACCATCACATTCTAATATGTCATTTCAAAGTTCTTTTTGGAATTTGTCAAATATACATCATCTGTCAGGCGCCCTTTATATATTTCATCTGCTAAATATGATAATAACTCTTTTTGAGCCTTTAAATCTTCTGGGAATACAATCTTATTTTCTCCATTCGTTTGAAACTGTAATCCCAATTCTTTGGCATCTTGAAGTATAAAAATCTATTGAATTCGTCTCTAATACCTTCGTATCAAGAATATAAGCAATCTTTTTTTCTCGTCCAATTGTTGCTGGCACTAACCAGAGAATCTAAATCATTAACATAAAAAAACAACTACTTTGACAAAAATGTTCTAATATCCTCATCTGTAGCTTGTCTATAATATTTGTTTAAATTTAATATCTGATTCGCCAAAATAATATGATTTGAAATAAAGAGTTCCATTTTCATAATACGCATCTATGCTATCGGTAATAACAACCCCCGGTTTTTGTAGAAATGAATGTATCCTTATTCCAAAAATAAGGTTATCCTTCCTCCTAATAACAATTGTCTTTTTCTGCGTCCTTTGAAAAAAACGATTCTTCCCTCTTCTCCATCATCTAATGTTAAAAAAATACTGCACGTATATTAAGGTCATTATCTGTTGCAATTAGTTTCTCTACACCTAACGGATTATTTATTGCCTCTTTTATTTCATCCGGTAGATCAAAGTGTTCAATTTTCAAACTCTCATCTTCATCAGGTTTATAAGAGCCATCAAAGTTTACAGAATTTGCCTTATATTTTTTTCTGTGTCAACTGATAAAAATTCCATTGATGCTAATAACGGTACTGTTATCAGTCTCCAATTTTTTTATAGATACTTTATTATCATCTATTATAAATACTCCACTCATTTCAAGTCTCCATAACATAATATTCAAAAAAATCCTAAGAACTTTATCTATAGCTTTTTTTATTTCTTATATCTCGTTTACTAATCAAAGTCATATCTATTCCATGATCAGTTTCGATAGAATAAACCTTGTACCCGAGAACACTTAAAACAGGATTATTTGTCGTCCTTTTTACTTAAAAATCAGTATTATTATGCCTATTACAACCAGTATCCAATTGGTAAAATTAAAAATTCTTTCCAAAGCTACTTTCTATGAAAGGCACAAAATATGAGACATATATCGCTAATACCCAGCTTTCTTTCTCTTGACTTATCTTTGAGATATTTATCCTTTGTGGGACAATATTTTTTTAGCAGTTCTTAGTATTATTACTTGTATAGCCGCTAGACCAAATGATATAACCGTTATAGTAAGACCCGTTTTAAAGTTTTTTTCGATAAAAAGTTTTACTAAGTCCAATCGCTAAAAATAAACGGCATTAAGATCGAACTATTAAACAACATATGAATAAACCTATTATACATACTTTTTCTCCATATATCTTTAACTATACTTCTTAAAAATTCTCAGCTTGCTCCATTACCTTATCAAAGACTTCTTCATTCCATTCTGGAGGATATCCGTTTTTTTGTAAAGTAATACAGTTAGATCCATGTTTAATTCACTTTTTACATCGTTTCTCGTTGACCAGTCTGCATATTTTGCCTTATCATCAACCAGTTCTTTTTATTTTTCTTAGCAAGAACCAAACATTTATCATCAGGATATACAAAACCATGATCATCTCTTACTTTTTATGAGAATGTCATAAAAAGATTTTTTTCCTCATAAGTTATCCCTAATTTTTTTCAAAAAGATATTTTTGTCATCCTTTAAATCATTTAAAAATCCTTATAATTTCATCGGATAAACCATTGATAAAAATCACTTACAACTTCACTAGTAAACACAAGTTTATCTCTATTATTGTACTTTTTCTACTACCGTTTTTTTAACCTCTCATCAAACTCCAATGCTTTCACTTTGTTTGTTTTACTATAAGCACTTATTGCTTTTTCTTAGTAACTTCAAAAGGGCATTGAACTTTGTAATAGGGAGTTTTACAGTATCAAGTTCCTCCAAAAAAACTCATCACTGAATAGATCAACTTGTTTTTTTATCATCCACTATATTCTCAATACCCGTACAAGTTATTGCATTCTTAACCATTTCTTCTACAACTATATTCATAGTTTCAGCATCAGGAGCATCACCTATGGTTTGTTTATAGATTATAGAGCGAATTGCCAGATAAAACTGTGCCTTTACCGTTTCTTCTTCAGTAAGCTCCCCGGATGGAAAAACAAATATTATATGCACTTTTTTTAATCTTCTCGTTAATCCCATAAACCGAACTTGGGTTTCTTTTACTTATCTGAATATGCTCCGCTGCTAAACCTAAGCAATTCAACCTTTCCAGAGGTGTTCCAACAAAAGAATTTTTGTAGCATCAAAAATCAATCATTAAATCGTCAACAAGAGATAAATGATTTTCGAAACACATCTAAGGTGATATTAATTTCGTCAATCGGGGTATCACTTTCAGAACCATATTTTTTTTAACTGCTTCAAGCATATCATTTTTTTAATACCAATATAGTCAACAACCAAGCCCTTATCCTTGCCATCAAATACACGATTCACACGTGATATCGTTTGAATTAAGGTATGTTTCTGCAACGGTTTGTCGATATACATAACTGCAAGAGATGGTACATCAAATCCTGTAATCCACATATCGACAACAACTGCAATTTTGAAATTAGAATTAGTATTTTTTTGAACTGTTTATCAAGCATTTTTACGATAATCTTTGCTTCCACAAGCGTCATATAACTCTTCCGGATCATTTTGCCCACGGGTTGCTACAAGATTAATTTTTCGGTAACGAAACTAAGCTTTCAAGTTCTTCTTTGAAATCACATTTTCATTCTCTGCTTTCTTGCTTTCCTTCCAATCCGGACGAATTCTTATAATTTCATTTATAACTTGAAAAGCTATCATCCGATCAGCACATACAATCATCGCTTTTTTTACAATACCCGGATTTTTCATCACAAAGAGTTTCATAATGCCTAACAATATCCTCTGCAAGCCTTCTAAGTCTATCCGGATGTGATAATATCGCAGACATCTTTGACATTGCCTTTTTGACTTTCTTCAACTTGTTCTGTTGTAGAACCCTCCAAAAGCACAGGAATCATAATATTTTTTTGAATTTCTTTTCGCTTGATCTTCTGAAAGAATCACTCTGGCTAGCCTAGGCTCATATTGAATCCTAACAGTAATTCCGTCATCGCTGGACTCCTTCATGGTATATCTATCCACCACATGCCCAAATACTGCAAGTGTTTCATCAATTGGAGTACCTGTAAAAGCCACAATATGTCGCATTTGGAAAAACTTGAACGAAGATAGTACCCGAAACCGTAGGTTGTAAATACTCCTTCTTCCGTTTTCTTCAATTTGCTGCCCGTACTTGTTTGAGTCCTATGTGCCCTCATCCGAGATACAAATAATATTATTGCGTTCAGATAATAGCCCTGTACTTTCACAAAACTTTTGTATTGTAGTGATATAGACACCACCGCTAGGTTTGTTTTTTAGGGTTTTCTCTAAATCATCACGACTTTCAATACTTCTAACATCTTCTTCATGCAAATATTTTTTTTGCTGTTACAAAGAGTTCGGATGTTTGCGTATTTAAATCTTCCCTATCTACCAGGATAATAATCGTAGGATTCTTAAAAGCTTTGATTATCTCTTAATGTCATTAAACGTGATAAAAAAAGCATGATATAGGTTTTACCACAACCTGTTGCCCCAAAGTATGTTCCGCCTTTTCCGTCTCCTTCCGGCTTCATATGAACTTTGATATTTTGTAGCATTTTATTGGCAGCAAAATACTGTGGATATCTACAAATAATTGCAGTATCTGATTTGCTATCATCAGGATAAAATATAAAGTCTCGAAGAATTGATAACACTCTCTCTTTTTCAAATGCACCTTTAATCAATGTAAAAAGAGAACTTACCCCATTTTTTACGGTATCATGTTCATTTGCTTTTATTCCACGCATAATAAAAATCGATAAGGCGTGAAAACTGTTCCAAGTCTTGAATTTGCACCATCCGAAATAATGGACATCATTGTATATTTCATCAATTTTGGGATATCGCGTTTGTACCTGATATGGATTTGTTCCCATGCATCGTAGATCGTTGTATCTTCCTTTATTGCCGACTTATATTCAAAAATTCCAAGAGGAATGCCATTGATAAATAGAAGCATATCCGGTCTTCTCGTTTTTTTATCAGAAACAGTATACTGATTAACTACCTTAAAAAAATATTGTTCTCAGGGTGATCAAAAATCCACATAATCAACATGTAGAGCTATTTTACTTGAATCTTCTCTGGTTAAATCAAATCCCTCTGAAATTAACCAAAAGGTCTCTCTATTTCCCGAATAGATTGGGTTGGAGGGAATAAGCTTGATGGTATTTATAATTTTTTTCATCTCTAAATCGGTTAAATCAGCGTTTCTATAGCGATTGTACAAGAATCGAATAAGATCCTCTTCAATTAGGACTTTTTCAAAAGTTCTGTGCATAGAGGAGCCGGATACATAATCATATCCCAGATTTCGAAATAACTCGATAAAGGCATTTTCAAGTTCTGATTCTGTAAATTTCCCTATCTCAAATGAATAATCCATACTAACCCTCCGAAAGTGCTTTTTGCTTCTTCAATCGAACCTTTAATTAAAAATAGGACAAATATCCTTAATTTGCTTTTTTTCAGCTTCTCATTAATCTCTTTTCGTTTTTTTGTAGACTTTATAAATATTGGCAATTGATTTTTTTGAATTGTGATATCTGGGATTGGGATTTTCATTTCTCTGAATCTATCCAAATCAAGATTAGCTCTAATACTTGAGTCACTAACAAACCACCCGAGTCTGTCTGTTTCAATCCTAGAAAACCAAATCATTAAATATTCGGCTATGCATTTTGGATTGTTCACATAGAAAACAGAATAAGCCGGTGAAATAATTATAGGTTCTTCTCTATCGTGCAAAGATATCCTTATACATTTATCCCGTCCTGTTTGCATACCGCTAAAAAGCAAACTGATTCTGACTCACAATTTTATAGTTTTTTTTATATTAACATCCGAATCATTTGAAGAAGATAGAATAAACTCTTTATTAATATTAAGCCCTTTAATGTCTTTTTATTTCTTCGTTTTTCGTTTCTTCTGTCAATTTCTTCTAAAAATTCTAGAAACCAAAAATCCTACTTGCCGAATTTTTTTGATTACATCAATTGCAGAAAAAAACAGTATTTTTTTCAAATCTTCCAACCCGCGCTCATAGCTTTGCTGGTTTTTAAGTAGTCCGTTATAAATTGCTACATACTTTTTCTTGAATTGGAAGAGGCGGAAGATCAATATCAATATCACACATGTCACTCCAATCAAAAGTTTCTCTAGCACTTCCCCAAGAATTAAACCTTGCATATCTATCAAATTCAGGTCTATTGAAATACATAAACAAGTACTCTGATGACAATAACTCTGGCATATTAACTCTAAAGACTGTCGAAATTGAAGAAACTATAAATGTCCTTTTTTTATTATTAAATGCCAAAGATATCTTATCTCCTCTTCTAGAAGTATCAGCAACATATGCAAAATAATTCTGCGGAAACACTTTATATGATGACATTTTCACTCCTTCTAAATCCGCTTTTAGTTTCTATCATCATTTTTTTGAGTTGACAAACCTACAACGTCATCAGAAGTAAAGACATCGTCTTTATTTCTTTCATCAGATTGTTCTATTAACTCTCCTAGCTTGTATCTAGTCAATTTCATATCCGATACCTCTAAAAAGCTTCCAGGAGCATTTGTTGTGACTCTTTTTTTCGTCCTTCATCACTTCTTTTCATCTCATTTTGGATACGTAGCATCTCTGAATTGTAGTCAATATCTAAATCATGGTCAATAAATTCAATGTACTTACTTGGGGCAAGAGAATAGTTATTATCTATAATCTCTGACAAAGTTACTGATCGACAAAACTCAGGCTCATCCTTATATAGAAAAGAATCCTCGCTTTGCCAATGCGTATATACTTCTTTCACTTTTGCTATTTGAGTTTCTGTAAGTACAACCTTCTTCTTTTTCTTTCCTTTATCAATAACAATTTCTTCTATATTAGAATCCCATGTTCTAAGATCTATAAATAAAATCTCGCCGGTTCTATCTCTCAAACTTTTTGCTGTTCTTACTACAAGATTTCTTATTCATATTGACAATCCACAGAGTTACGGATATATCAGTTGTATAAAAACATATCCCTCGGCAAGACAATAATCGCTTCCACTTTATCATTTTTCAATCAATTTTTTTTCTTATTTCTAAATCATCCTGATCATTTAAAAGCCCCGTTAGCAAGTAAAAAAATCCGGCAATGCCATGAGAAACATCCAATTTTGATATCATATGCAGTATCCAAGCATAATTTGCATTAGAAACACGTGGTGTGGCATAGCCATTCCACCTCGGATCTTTTGTCAATTCATCTTCATTTCTCCAGTCTTTTTAAATTAAAAGGTGGATTCGCCATGATAAAATCAACTTTCCTATCCTTATGAAGATCTTCAGTAAATGTGGAAGCGTTTTTTTATCTCCTAAATTGTGTGAAATCCCTCGAATAGCCAAATTCATTTTGCACAATCTCCATGTATCAGGCTTACTCTCTTGCCCAACAATAGAAATGTCTTTTTTTATTACCGTGATGTGCTTCTACAAACTTCACACTCTGAACAAACATTCCACCACTACCCTCTCGTGTCAAGCGACTGACACAAAAATATATTGTCTATTTTTAGACAGCAAAAAGAGTGATTTCTCACTCCCTCTTGTGTCTATTTCCATATGATTTTTTTGAACTACACTACCCTCACAGATAACGGACTCAACATACTTTTTCCATAAGTTCCCGTGTAAGTTCATTATCTGTTACTACTTCTGTTTCATTAGAAGATAGTTTTTATCTTTTCTTCAAGTTTCTCGATTTCCTTATCTATCTGGCTTTTTACTTTCTACAAACTTAACTTTCGTCATTTTACCAAGCTTATATTTTTTTCAAAAATCAGCCATCTTCTTCGCCTGAAGCTTTTTCTATCTTTTTCTCTATATCTTTAATGCTTATTTTTTTTCTTTGGGCTTTACTTCTGATTCGCCATATTTCTCTTTAATAAGTGTAAGCACCTGCTTCTCTAACTTATCTACTCTTGAATTTTTTTATGTTCTACATTATTACACTTGCAAATCCTACAATGAAAAATACTTGTGTATTCTCATACTTCCATCTGGTCGCTTAAACTTTGATTGAGTAAGTCCAAGAATATGATTACAAGTAGGACATCTTGCAAATCCTTGTAATGGCGATTTTGTCCTCCAAGGATAATCGGTATTCTTTCCTTTTTAAGAAGCTATTCTTCTCTTTAATTTCTTGAACCTTATAAAACTCTTTTCTTGAGATAATAGCTTCATGATGATTATAAACTCTACCCCATTCTTCTTTAGGATTAAATTTAAAACTACCAGGAGTCAATAACGACTTTTTCTTGCATATTGAAGACATAAGTGCCTGTATAATTTTCATTGGATAAAAATATCTACTACTGTACCATTTGTCCATGTTGGTGCATCTCTTGTATCTGATGACACTATGTTATATTCGTAATCCATATTGGTAAGTTCTTTTTTACGCTCGTTTGGTGTTGGTATATTCTCTTCATTCATAACTGCTGCAATCTTTCTTGATGCAAGTCCTGTAAGTGCTAAGTCATATACCTTCCTCACAATCCAAGCTGTCTTTTTTCATCGATAATGATGTTGTGCTTATCATCCGGATCTTTCATATAACCAAATGGTGGACTCCAAGCAAGAAACTTTCCTTGCTTCTTAAGTTCAGTAGTAACTGCTTTTACTTTCTGCGAAATATCTTTTGTATAAAAGTCATATAGCAAACCTTTAAACTGGATATCAAGATCTGTCCCATTTCCTTTTTTTCCTTAGCACTGTCATAGCCATCATTAATAGCAATAAATCTAATACCAAGAAACGGAAATATATTCTCCAGATAATCACCAAGGGTAATATAATCTCTCATAAACCTCGACAAGTCTTTTTACAATTATAGCATTGATTTTACCATTCTTAACTTCTTCAAGCATTCTTTGAAAAAGATGGTCTTTTTCTCACTTGTCCCTGTATATCCATCGTCAACATATTCTTCTCTTTTTGAAGCTTTTTAAATTCGTCATTTCTATCAAGAAAAATCATTTAGGAAATACCTTTGGTTGATGATACTTTCGCTTTCATCTTTTTTTCATCTGGTCTTCTACAGATAATCTGATATAAAGGGCAATCTTACTCATACTTTTACACCTCCCGTCAAACTATCCATGTTAAATTTAAAGATGATTTCAAAGTTATGATTGCCATAAACAATTATCTTTTCCACTAAGCTATGAATTAAATCAAATGGCAATTTTTTTCAATCTTTTTTTGCCGAAAAATACGTCCTTAATCCACTTAATAGATGTTTTCTTATCCCTTTCAAGGCCTTTTTACAACCTTTTTCAATAGCAATAACTTCGTTATTGATTGTTGCAATATGGCTAAGAGCAATCTCTCTTTTTAAGGCTATATACTTCCCTATCAATCTTGCCTAAGCTATATTCTTCATAAGCTTTTTGAATTAGGAATTCTTCCTTCTCCGTCTTAATTTTTAAGCTTTGAAATATCTTCGTTTTAGCTTATCTATACTTTCAAAAAAACCCTAGCAGACACTCTTTCTATTAGCTTTTGCCTTGCTTGTAGCCTTAGTAATAAACTCTGCTACCTTTTCAGACATTGCCTTATCAAGCTCTCTTTCCATAATAAATACTCTTACTTCGTTATCTATCTTGCCTGTGCAAGTATCGTTTTTGAAAAAGAGTAATAAAGCCTATCATGGTTTGTCCCGTAAATTCTGGTTCTTCGATAAAGTTCCTTACCTGTTGCATTATTAAAAAAATCAAGCCCTTATATCTATTCTCATAATCTCTATCAAAGTTATGCATCTCTGCACCAAAAGCATTGTTCTTTAATCTATTTGCTCGCCCTTGCAGCACTTTTTCAAAAGTCTTCTTTTTGAGATAATAGGTTCATGAGCATTTTCATATATAATATGCTGGCTTTCATCTACAAATTGTCGCTTCATTCCTTTTGCAAGATTTTGTTGCTTAACGCCTTGCACCAAAGTTCCTGTATAAGTTCTATTAGTAAGCATTTTTGGAAATAGTACCTTTATTCCACTGCGGATCACCATCCTGTCTATAAATTCTACCTGTTTTGTAATAGACCATTCCTGTAGCATAACCCATAGTATTAAAGTGCTTTTGCAACCTTATACTGGCTTTTTCCCCTCAAGTGTTAATCGAAACATTTCTTCAATAATGAACCTAACATTTTCATCAACTTCTAACTTCTGTCCCTCTTTTAATTTCACTACCTTATACCCATATGGCGGAACAGAACCAATAAAAATATCCATTTCTTGCCCTATTGTGCTTACTTGTTTTTATTTTTTTACCGAAATGTCTTTAGCATACATATCGTTGACGATATTCTTAAGAGTTACTTCAAATGACTTCTTAGAATCTAAATCCTTTACGGTATCAACCTTATCATTAACAGAAATAAACCTTACTCCCAAGAATGGAAATACCTTGTCTATAAGTCTTCCCATCTCAAGATATTCTCTTCCAAGTCTTGATAAGTCTCTTATAATAATACAATTAATTCTTCTTTCACGAATATCTTGCATCATCTCCTGAAACTGTGGTCTTTCAAAGTTTGTTCCACTATATTCATAGTCTGTGTAGATATTTACGACTTTGATATTTTCCTTTAAAAGCATACCCTTTGCAACAAAGCACCTGTGTTTCGATAGACGATGATTTCTCACGCCATTCTTCTTTTCTTTCACTGGATAATCTTGTATATACTCCAGCTTTATAAAAATACCTTTTGTACTTGTTCTTCGTTTTTTTTCTTATATATCTTTTGGAAGTCCTTGCCATTAACAAACACCTCCAACTGCAAGTTTAGGTTCAGCTCTTTCTAAATGCTCATCAAATAACTTGCCCATTGATATTAATCTTGCCTTATGTGTGTTCTTAGCTTCAACCTTATCACTATCCACAATCGCTTGAAGCAGATTCACTGTTTCAATATTGTTGAATACAAAGTTAATTGCATTATCCTCTCCAATCTCAATACGGTCTATAAAAAGAGACTAAAGATAGTCGATTTAATTCATCACTTTCAGGATTAGGAACTATCTCAGAAACAAAACTACCTTTATCGTTTATCTTCATTTTCAGTTCATCTACGATATTTTGCTTTGTAATAATTTGTTTCTCAATTTCTCTAATCTTGATAAGATAATTTTTTTCTAAATCGTTCAAATTCCTCAGTCGTTATAAGTTCTTCTTCTAAATCCATATAAAGAGATTGTCTAAGTCTTTCATACTTCCTTTTTTTTCTGCATTTAATGACTCAAAAATCAACCTTTAATGTAAACTTTGAAACATCTATTTCGCTAACTTTTTTTAAGCAGCTCATTGTACTTAGATAGGTATTCATTTAATGCATGAATGGTTGCATGAGTAACATAGTCTTCTTTTTATACTGTGTCTTGAACACTCTCCAGTATTGTTATATTCAGAACAAATGTAGAAAAACCTTATCTCTTACTTTTCGCCTAACCATAGGACTTCCACAATCTTTACAATAAAGCATACCTGATAGTATATAAGACTTATCTTTAGATTGTTTCACATCACGAAGTAACATTTTTATTTGCAAGCGCAAATATAGATTTTTGATACTATGCTTTCATGAGCATTTTTCTATTGCTATCCAGTCTTCTTTTTGAAACATCTACTTCATGCTTTGATTTATAATTTAATTTTGTGGTTTTTCCTTGTTCTAGGACACCAATATAAACCTTATTTGAAATAATACGGTTTACCATCTTAGCATCCCACTTTGCTTTTTTTCACAACAAAACCAGTATTGAAGTTATCACCATTATTTTCCTTATGCTTGGATGGTGTAACTGTTCCAATACTGTTTAGAAAAGTCGGCAATAGCCTTTGAGGAATAACCCTCTATTTTTCATATTAAATATTCGTTCAATAATATGAGCTACTTCTGTATCAACTACAAGCTGATGTTTGTTCCTATCATCTTTCTTATAGCCAAAAAGGAGCAAAATGATCCAATAAACTCGCCATTCTTCCTTTTTAACTTCTTTTTGATGATTTTACTTTCATAGAAATATCTCGACAATAACTGTCATTGATAAAAATTTCTAATAGGAAGTATTAAATGTGTATCGCTAACATCCGCATTATCACTATCATAGTTATCATTTACAGATATAAAGCGAATACCTTTTTCAGGAAATATCTTTTGCAGATACTTCCCAGACTCAATATAATCTCTGCCGAAACGAGATAAGTCTTTTTACCATAATGATGGAAAAACTTTCCTTTATTCAGGTCATCAATCATATTCTTAAAATTTGGACGCTCAAAATTAGAACCACTATATCCATCATCTACATATTCATAAAAATAGATCTATGTTCTTTTTCTTTAGCGTAAGATTTGATTATTTGTCTTTGATTTGAAATAGAGTTACTTTCATTGCTGTCTCCATCTTCTCTTGAAAGACGAAGATACATACACGCAGTATTTCTCATAACAATCCTCCTAAAATGATATTTTTGGCAAATAGTCATTTCGGAAGATTACTTCTACCACCTATATTTTACCGCACCCTATTTCTCTTTGTCAGCCCCTCAAATCCTGACACAGGATTTTGCATAGATACATCTCAACAATATCAAGTAAATCAAGCTTTTCACTTTCGCTTGTAGAGTAGGTTATTTTCTTAGAATAATCATCTGCTATTTGCTTCTTATCCTTATCTTTTTTTAACTTCTTTTTTTCTTATTCATAGTCTTAACCTCACTATTTTTTTATAATAAGTTTTTTTGACATTGGTAGGTGCATTGGCTGCTACATTGGAATCTCACCACCGCCCCTTATTAAGACGAGCCGGCTTAAACTATTGAAGTATCATTATCACCATTCGTATCACAGAGATAGATTGCCACACCTATCCTTTATGTATTCCTATTTATCGCTCTTTTTCTTTTTATCCTTGGCACTTACCAGTATTCATTTAAACCAATTTCTCAGCAGAAAAAGTCTTGGCGTAGGTCATAATTCTCCACAAATGGATAACGTCCCACCTTGGTCTATTCAGTTGTCAAAGAACGATTGCCTAATGGCTGTAAGAGAGAGCATTCCTTTTTAAATATCTTGAATTTTATTTCCTATCTTCTAAAAATTAAAGAGGACAGATCTCCCTTCACTTTATAAAGGAAAAATCTGCCCCCTGCTACAAGGTACTTAATCCAATAATTCTTCCAAAAAGTTTCTTTAACTTCTTCAATATATTGTTTTTTTCTCCACTGTATGGCTTGATAGCTCACTTTCTTTTCAGTTGCAACACTTGATAGAGTTTCATCATTGAAATACAAGCGTTCAATAACATCTCTTTCTTCTGCATTGAGCCTTGATATAGCATTTCTGACTGCTTCAATCATCATCTGTGTTTCCACAATCTTTTTCTACATCAACACTTTCATCAACAATATTATTCACAAAGTGTCCGTCATGATCCAATGATGAAAAAAAGAGCAAGTGGTTTTTTTCTTGTCCACCTGCTCTAAATACTTTTCGTGTTCTTTTTCTCGCCAGTAGACTTCATATATCTGCTCGCTGACTTTAACCCTTTGTCCGTTGACATAAAGGTAATATTCTTTTTGGCATTTTATTTCCTCCATTTCTTTTTTTGTCTGCGTTTTTTTAGACAAAAAGGAGGACTTCTGCACATAGGCATAATAAGTCCTCTAAAAATGAAAGAAACTTGCTCTTTCTCTATATTTTAAATTTGTTTTTTTACGATAATTACCAGTATCAAAAAAAGGGCTATTATTTTTTTCTATATGAATAACAGACCCTAAATAATACATAGCAATTACCTCCATTATTTAATCCATTTTTTTCCCCTCATAAACAAAGATTGATTAAATCACTCCTGCTTTTTTTCAAAAATGTTTTTTTAAGTATCCTTGTTGCAACGAATGCTCCTATGCAGGCAAGAACAAAAAGTAGCAAGTCCAAAAGCCTACTGCCCACGAAACTTTGAAATAAGATAATGCTTCATTTATTTGTGCTTCGCTCATTTTTCCATTTTGATGCTCTTTCCACAAAAAGAAGCTGTCCCGAATAAAAATCACAGGAATTACTGTCCCTAAAAAAATCTGCTAATGCAAATGTTCCATATCCAATAATCATTCGCCCCTTGCTCTCATAATTTCCTATAATTAAATCACATATAATTCCACCGATTACAGCAAAAGACTGCATGAGGGCAAATGTCCTCCTGACAATGCAATTAAACCAAGAAGCGTTCCTGATATTGTAAATACGCCCTTCTTTTTTTAACTTTCAAAGCCATAAGGATATAAACGGTAGCAGCTACCATAAAGCTAACTCCTGAAGCAATAAATCCTCCAATCACTGTTGTTGCCATAGCAAATGCAACCGCCATGTATATGACAATTCCAATTGCATTAAAGATTCCGATTGTAATAAAAATCACGACCATTTAATTTGTTTTTTTCATAAAAGTCCTCCTAATAAATTTTTCTGTATTACTATCACAAGAGCAATCATCAAAGCTCCTAATAGTCCAATCAACAAATCCGTTGTTCTAAACCTCAATTTTGTTAATGTAACCCTGTTCTCATCACTATCAAGTCCTCTAATGAGTGCTGAAGCTGACAGTTCATCTGAAATCTTAATCATTCTCATTAAAAAGCGGAACAAGCGTATATTCAATATATTTAATTGGATGTAGCAACGGGAAAAAAATCTACTTGTTACGATTCCTCGAATCTTCATATTCTCTTTTAATGCCTTGAGTTCTATTTTTTTATAGTTGGTACAAACCTAAGCAAAACACTAAAAGGTATACCAATGCTTCTTGGTACTTTCATTCTATTTAATGCTTCAAGCATTTCACTTACACTTGTAGTCTTTGTTATATATCCACCAAACATAGCAATTAAGGTCATCCTTGATGCAAAGTAAATAAACATATATATTGCAAATACGATACTTGCTTCACAAAAACTTTCCAAGCCATAACTCTATGCAGTATAAAAACACAAAAAAACAAAATAAAGCGTAATGCTCTTTTTCCACATACTACTGAATACATACAGAAAAAAAGGCAAAGACAATCAGTCCAAAAAGTAGAATCGTATCGCTTATAAAAAAAGCTCGTAAATCCAACAATTGGAAGTAGAGTAAGTTTTATTCTCGGATCGACTGTTTTTTTCTATCTATCAAGCTCTCTACCTCCTCTCATCTTGTCCAATATGAGAAATTTATTACTTTCACTCATATTCAAAAACACTTTCTATTTTTTTCCATCTCCCATTACCCAGAGCTTACTCACTGTGTTTGCTAAAAACTCAAAAATCATGACTTATTACCAAAACTGTTATCCCTTTTTTTAATTGTTCTTCAATCAGTTTTTGCGACTGAAAGCATTGAGTCTTTATCACAACCTGATGTTGGTTCATCATAGATGAAAAACTTTTTGCCTGTTTCATCATTCCACAAGCTATTGTCAGTCTTTGTTTTTTTCTCCTCTTGATAAAGCAAACGGATGCTTGTCTATATATTTATCTAAGCCAAGTACATTCAAAATAAACTTTGCCTTTTGGGTATTTTCTTTTTTTAGTTTTACTTGAAATACCAAGTAGCATTTCATCAAGTACACTTTCCGAAAAACAACTGATAGTCTGAATCTTGAAAGACAAAAATATGACATATCCATTAAATCTATGTGATTAAGCGACTTATCTTTTCCCGCCCATATTGTCCCCTCTTTTTATCTTCTCAAGTCCTGAAATCACTCTTGCAAAGGTAGTTTTCCCAGTACCATTTAAGCCGATAAGACCAATAGCTTTTCCGCACTCCATATTGAAATCAAGATGATTTAAAAATGTACTGTTTTTTTGCTTCTTTCCATTCTTAACTACATTCGAATAGCAAAAATTTCAAGTCTTTTTCCGCTGATACTTTCATCCTTTAATTGATATGAATCTTTCTTCTCACTTATCCTGTATTCTTCTAATTCAAGAGTTCTTAGTCCATTCTCATCCCAAAACTCCCCTTCAAGATGAATAACTTCTTCCCTGACTCAAGTCCAGTGCAATTTCTCCATCTTTCACCAAAAAGAAAACGGTCAAATAAAGATTTTACATAGTACAAACGATGTTCAATTAGAACAACTGTTGTTCCTTTTTTTCTTTAATTTTTTTCCAAAAATTAAAAAAATAGGTCAAATGTTGCTTTCATATCCAAATTTGCTGAAGGTTCATCTAAAATTAAAACTTTCGGATTCATCGCATAGATACTTGCAATAGCTATCTTTTTGTTTCTGTCCGCTTGATAATTCAAAAACAGATTTTCCTTTCAGTTCCTCAATATCCAGTTCTGCATATACTTCTTCTACTCTCTGTTTTATTTCATCTCTTGATTTGCAGATGGTTTGAAGCCCAAAAAGCTATTTCTTCATCTGTCGTTGTCGTAAAAAAATTGACTTCTTGGATCTTGAAATACAGTCCCTACAATATGCCCTATTTCATGAAGCGATAATTTGCTTATATCTTTTTCCGGACGCAAAGGCTTCCCTTGCATTTTGCCTTTGTAATAATGTGGAATAAGACCATTCATCACACTTCCAAGAGTGCTTTTTACCACTTCCACTTTTCCCTGAAATTAAAAACAAATTCACCTTTTTCTAATTTCAAGATTGACATTTTTTTAAAGCAGTTCGTCCATCTTCCCATTCATAATAAACATTTTTTTAGCAAAATCATGGTTATACCTCATACTGAGCTTTCCATAATTTTGTGTAGTAACCATTTTTTTGCAAGAAGTTCGCCATGCTTTCCTTTTTCAAGTAAATTTCCTTTTTTTGAAATACGAGAATTTGGTCAGCTTTTTGAATTGTTTTTTTAAAATGATGAGCCACTACAAGTACGGTTCTATTCTTTTGCAAGTTCTGTAATCGCATCTTGTATCAAAGATTCATTTACAGGATCTACATTACTTGTCATTTCATCAAGAATTAAAAATCGGTGCATCTTTTTAGAAAAAGCTCTTGCAATAGATATTCTTTTGTCTTTGTCCACCTGAAAGAAGCCCACCATTTTCTCCAATATCAGTTTCATAACCTTTTGGTAAACTCATAATGAAATCATGTATCCTTGCCTTCTTCGCAGCTTTAATGATTTCCTCTTTTTGTAGCTCCTTTTTTTACCTACTCTGATATTTTCTTCAATCGTGTTATCAAACAATTGAACATTCTGCATGACAATACTGATACGATCTAAAAAGCTCATCATAAGGAATATCCCTTATATCAATTCCTCCGAGTGTAATTTTTTTCCTTTATTCACATCATAAAATCTTAAAAAGCAAGTTGGTTATCGTAGTCTTTCCACTACCTGATTCCCCAACTAAGGCTGTCACCCGTTTTTTTCAGCAATAGAAAAGCTCAATTTTTTTCCATTTTAAATTCATCTTTTTCATAAGAAAAATCTATGTTTTCAAAAAGCTATATCATTATCTTCCGGAACAATTCCATTCACTTTATCCGGGATTACATCTGCATATAAAATTCTTGAAAGTCTTTCGTAACTATCCACTGCCGAAACATAGTACATATAGTGTTGTTCCATAGAAGCGAACGGCTTATAAAAACTCTTTTTGAAATTACCGCAAAGATAATAAAATTAAGCACATCGAGATTTCCCTTTATAACAAGTATTGCTCCAGAGGTTAAAAAGAACTAAATATCCAATATCCAGTAAAAAACCAAATATAGATAACTGTTTTTGCCTTAAATCTTGAAGCTGCTTTGCTTGTTTCTCCAAACTTTTTTTGTCTTGTTCATAAGCTCATTATCCAAGCTCTTATTGTTTGAAAAAAACTCTTTAGTACAGGTATTCCTCTAACATATTCAACAAATAAGCTAACCATATCAAGAAGTGCTGAATTATTCTGATTCTCTATTCTTTCAGATTGCCTAATTGTCAGATATAGAAAGACAAGTGCAATCGGAACAGATACAGCCATTAGAATAGCAAGTTTGAAATCAATACTTGCAAGACCAATAAATACAACCGCACCTATCAAAAAAATCACCAAACATTCTTGACCACATGTGTCCTACAACAAGGGACATATTATCAACATCTTTGTGTAAAAATTGTATTGATCTCGCCCAGTCTTTCGTTGGTATAAAAATCCCAAGCTGAATTTTTTTCAATTTAATAATCATGCGTTCTCTGATTTGCTGAACAATATCAAAACCTGCACTATGTTTTTTTCATATCTGCAACCATATTACAAATGCCTTTGAAGACTACAAGTAATCCAATCGCAATAAAATATTTATAAAGCATATCTAAACTCGTCCCATCAAATATCTGAAACAGTATAGAAAAATACGATCACAATCATAGCTATGGAGCTTAATCCATAAAGGGCAAAGAATACACTTGATATAATCAAATCTATCTTGCCGGTTTTTTTGTAAGTAGTTTTAACATTTCTCTAAACATTTTCTGTTACCACCTCTTTCAAATTCCATCTATCTACCTTGTTCTGTGCTTCAACCATATCCTTATAGAACTCACATCTTTTCATCAGTTCTTCATGGCTTCCTGTATCAAGAACAACACCCTTATCCATAACTATAATTTGGTCTGAATCTCTAATTGTGTTTAGATGATGAGCAATTGTAATAATGGTTTTATCCTTGCTTAAATCGTCAATTGCTTCGCCGATTAGTCTTTCATTTTCACTATCAACAGCTGCCATTGCTTCATCTAATATTAAAAATCGGTGCATTTTTTTAAGTATCATTCTTGCTATAGAGATTCTTTGTTTTTCTCCACCGGATAACTTAACTCCCATTTCACCTACTCGTGTTTCATATCCATTTGGCAATGCTGAAATAAAAATCATGGCATCTTGCTTTTTTTAGCAGCTTCTATGACTTCTTCTTTTTGTTGCATTTAGTTTTCCAATTGCTATATTTTTCAAAAAAATACTTAAATCAAAAAGGATAACTTCTTGTTGCACACTACCAATCAGCATTGAGATATTTTTCTTGACTATATTCTTTTTATATCTTTTCCATTTATCAGTATTTGTCCTTCATCTGCATTCCAAAAATCCCATAAGCAAATTAGATACCGTACTCTTTCCACAACCGCTTGCTCCTACAAAGGCATTCAAACTATTTTTTTCTTAAAAAGTTAAATTGATATTTTTTTTAGCTCAAAACTATCTTTTTCCGTATGCAAAATTCACATCTTTAAATTCTATATTTCCAAATTCTAAACCTTGTTCTCTTTTTTTCTTTGGAAGCGGAACTGTTAAAACTTTTCCAATCGCCTTTAGTGCTTCCTTAAACACAATAGAAAAAAATGTTGCAATGTAGCTGTCTTACTTATAGATGCAGTAAAAGCATACGATAAAAATAATGGCAAGTATAAAAATTAGGGGTTGTGATATTTCCATAGTAAAGAAATATACTTCCCAAAAATCATGACAATAACTACTCCAATTTCCATAAATATGTCAATAAGTCCCATTGGAATCGTAATTGCTCCCATGCTCTTTTTAACCCAGTAAATATATTCTCTTGCAGTTTTTTTAATGTTCTTTCACTAATCTCCTCTTCTTTAGCAAAAAGCCTTAATCACAGAAATATTTTTTTTACATATTCCATTAGCTCTTCTCTCATCTTATTTTCATGGTTAAAGTAAATAGCAAAGTTTTTTTATCCATTGTTTTCTGTGAAAGAACTTTTACCAAATACATGAGTGGAACTCCGGCAATCATTCCAAGAGCAAGACGCCAATCAACAAAAAAATCATAGCTACAAAAAAATAATGGTAGGCAGAAGTGTAACTGACATTATTTCAGGAAGACCATGAGCAAGGTATACTTCCACTTGCTCTACATCATGTTGAACAATGTTGGTAAGCTCTCCTGTATTATGTTCTTTAAAGAATCCCAAACTTAGTTTTTTTCAGATGACCGATAATATCTAACCTAAGTTCTGTTAATTTTTTTCGTATGCTTTCTCATGGGCAACCTTTGTTGCAAAAATAATAAAACACTCCTTTTAATACAAACGATATAAAGATTCCCAAGAATATATACTTTAAATTACCTTCGTTAATATTGTTTGTGATTAAAGAACTAATCAAATATACGAGTAAGATTTGTGGTATCAAATCAAATACTATTTTTTTAAAAGCAAGAAGTGAATTGGATAAGCCGTTTTTTTCCCAATCACTTTTTTTCTTAATTCTTTTTTTCCGGCATGAACAACTCTCCTTTCAAAATTGAATAATATTGAATTTTAATTCAGTATTAAGGTTTAAAAGTAAGACTTTGCTGATTACGCAAAGTCTATTTTTTTTAGTGCTGATTATAGGGATTCCACTCCCTTGTAATAACACCTTGCAATAAGTTTTAGCATATCTTTTTGCCCACTTTTCACTTTTGATAGTGCCTTGCTATTTCAAGAAGCCCCTCTGTAAAGTTACTGGCTAAAAATATGGGCAAGCATTGGATCATATTCTTTTTTTCTGATTGTCTTTTTAGGCTCACTTCAATATGAATCTGCATTTGCGATATAAGTTTTTTTGTTTTGCTTCTGTATGCTTTGTACCTGAGCTTTTTATCCATTAAAATAATTAACTTCTTACGCTCTTTTTAAAAGTTCATGAATATAATTTTTCTCCAACCTCATCAAACCTTTCAGAAGCAGAGCCTTTTTTTCCAAAGATTCTTCCTCATTAAAAGCTGACTCAAAAATTTATATAAACAGAACTTACCACTGCATCAAACAAAAACCTCCTTATTTTTTTGAAATAGGTATAGATGAGTGCCACAGGTATATTCGCTTCTTTTTGCAATTTCTGTTAATTTGGCACCTCTATAATCCTTTTTTTATAAAAATACTTTTTTTCTGCTGATTCGAGTATTCTATTTTTTTGACTTCTTCTTTTTAGTACTTGTGCCATAGCACACCTCTTTCTATTTTAATACTGAATTTATATTTAATAATAAATCATAATTCAATATTTGTCAAGATAGCTGTAGAAAAAAACCACTACTTTTTGTGTTATAATTTATTTAATATTTAAAAACTTGCTTAACGCTTGTATTACAAATCATTTTTTTGTAGCTTTTGTAGCTTTTTGTAGCAAGCACAGTAAGTGTGTACCCACTTACGAAAAAAATCGATGAAGCAGCCCCTCGTGGAGTTGCTTCTTTTTTTATCAATTTTAGCTTGTTAGGGAGTACCCTAAGACCCCAGATTTTATGAAAGGAAATAACAAATATGGCAAATAGAATTAGAAATATACAACTTAAAAATCAACTTGACGGAAAAAGAAAAAGGCACTCTTTGAAAAAGAAAAATGAAGATGGCAAAGTGCAAGACCATGAACCATTTTTTTAAGAAAAAGTAGTATCTGAAACAGATATTTATGTTGTTGATTTACAGCCCTTTAGAGAAATTCAGGGACTACTTTTTTTCGATACGCAAGTAGCGTAAATCAAATTGCTAAACGAGTTAATTCAACAGGAATTGTCTATAGAGATGACATTAAAGATATGCAAAAATCAGATTGAACATTTATCAAAAAGAGATATGGCAAATCCATTCCCTACTACTTGGAAGAACTAAAGAAAAAAAGGAGATGATGTATAAGTGGCAATTACAAAAAAATACACCCTATAAAAATCTACACTTAATCTTGCTATTGATTATATTACCAACGAAGAAAAAAACCGATGAAAAGATTTTTGGTAAGCACTCACAACTGCTTTGCTTTCTACTGCTCATACATCTTTTTTTAAAGACAAGAGAAGATAACAAAGTGAGTGGTTCTGTACTTGCAAGACACCTTATTCAATCTTTTCTACCCGGTGAAGCAACGCCAGAAATGGCACATCAAATCGGTCTTGAACTGTGTAAAAAAAGATATTAAAGGACGAATACGAATTTGTCTTATCTACTCACATAGATAAAGGGCATATCCACAATCACATCATATTCAATAATGTCAATATGGTTAGTGGCAAGTGCTATCAGTCCAACAAGAAAAAGCTACCATCAAATCAGGTATCAAAGCGATAAGCTATGCAAAGAAAAACAACCTATCTGTGATTGATGGGTTCTACGAAAGCTATAAGAGAAAGTACAAAAACGAATGGCAAATCATGGTATGAAAATGAGCAATCTAAGAAAGGTACTTCTTGGAAAAAGTAAGCTACAATTTGACATTGATAGAATGATAAAACAGTCTAAGTCTTGGGAAGAATTTCTAAAGAAGATGGTTGAACTTGGTTATGAAATAAAAGCATGGCAAACACATCGCCTTTAAGCATAAAGACAAAGAAAGATTTACAAGAGCTAAGACGATTGGTGAAGATTATATAGAAGATAGACTAAAAAGAACGCATTGTAGAAAAATGCTACTCAAAGAATCTATGCTGTTAAAAAAACGTATCGGAAATATTATAGATATTGCAAATAATGAAAAAGATAAAAATCAAGCAAAAGGCTACGAGTATTGGGCTACAAAACATAATTTAAAAAAACTGCAGCCAATACTGTGGTTTTGATGCGTGAAAAAAAGGATTTAAGTCTATCTCCCAGCTTGATGAATACATTAAAAAAGAGTGCATTAAAAAAAGACAAGATTTACAGGATCAAATCAAAGTTATTGATAAGAAAAATTTCAGCTATATCAAATACTATGGAACAAGTTCATACCGTAAAAATCGTATCGCCAAATCTATCTGGAATACAAGAAAGATCCATCAGATAAGGCTTTTTTTGAAGAACACAAATCAGAAATAACACTATATGAAAAATGCCCTTTCAGACCTAAAAAAATCTTACTCAAAACTTCCAAACTCCAAGTATATTTTTGAAAGAGCTTGATTCATTGCATGAAAAAAAGAATACCCTAATGCAAGAGTATTCTTCTGCAAAAATCCGATATGAAAGAAATGTATAAAAATCAGAAAAAAATTATGAGAAGTATATGGGTAAGGAGATAGAGAGGTAGTATTTAACTCCTTGCTCTTTATAATTTAGCTACAAATCAATTTTACTGGAACTGAAAAATGTATCATTACAAAAAAATCACGAGTTCCTCCTAATACAACCTTCATCTCTGGAGAAATCTTATTAAAAATCAACCCCTGGTTGAACTAGAAATATATGCATTTTTTTGTTTGTTTATTCAACATTTTTTTCTGGATAATATTCAGCTCTTCCATGTTCCCAAATTCAAATCTGCTAACGCCATTATTCCCTAATCGTTTCGCTTCTCTATACTTCATTCGTTTAATTAATTCAATTCCATCAGATTTCCAAAAAAACAGACTTTTTCAGCTTGACCGCACACTTCATATAGGTCTGTTATTCTTGCACCTGGTGTTTTACCGCCAGAAAAATTTACAATGATACAATTCCACTATAATCTCATCATTGCTTTCTTTAATAGCTACTATATCTGCTATTTCACCAGAACCATCATCGTCAAAAAAATAATAGAATATTCTTTTGCTCTGTTTTAAAAAAATTCAATTGTTGCAAATTGTATAGAATTTGTCTTTTTGCTCCAATCACTATTTAACTGCGACTCGCTTTGGATATCAACATTCATTGATTTCCAATCCCATATTATAAAAATTCCTATCTGGAAAAAAAGCTGTCTTTTTTTGTTAGTGCTTTCAACATAACATTCCCTTGTAACGAGGACATACCAACATACCAAATAATAGGAGGGTTATCGTAAAAAAATATTTTTGATAATCTAATTGGTGGTCTTCCATTTTTAATTATTTCTGGTTCTGCTTTTATCTGTATCCGAAAAAAATAAAAATCTATATTGTTCATCTTTTTATAAGCAAATAAAAAAATTAAATTCTTCATCAGAACATATCAATTTGAAGAACTGTTTATTTTTCAATACACATTCCTATTTGCAATTCACAGTCTTGTATATTATATGATTTAAATGAAGATGAAATTGAAATATTGTTTGTTGACATTAGTATGCCTTCTTCAAAAATCAATTCTATAAGCCACCATATCTTTAGGAACTTCAGATATTACTTCTGGAACTAATACATTTTTCAAGTATTCTAGAATCATTATTTTCATCTAATATTTTTCTCCATGATTTTTATTGCACCAATTTTTTTCCAAAAAAAGAAATATTTTTCTACCCACCTAGACCAAATTTTTCCCTTTATATGAACAACCGATACTTATGCGTCCATCACCTTCGTATCCTATACCAAATATATTTGATTTATAGCAATTATTTTTTTATTAGATTCACTTATACCTTCTGCGACGTCAACACCCTGCAAAACATTTTTGTAACGAACAGGTCCATCTATTGCAGAATTTAATCCAACTGAAGCAAACACAAGTCTCTTAACATCAGCCAAACACCTAAAAAACAACCTCTGAACGAACAGGAATTAGCTCTTCTCCAAAAAATATGTTTAAGCAGCTCATTTCCTTTTTTTGATGATCTGAAGCATTTATGCAAACATATTTTCTATTCTCATTCCAATAGATAACGTAAAAAAATTCCAATTTAAACTTTTTAATATTTCTTTGCGTTGTCCATGCCTGATATGAACTAAAGGGCTCTACTAATACCATTATTTTATCTGCATTATTAATGTAGCTTCTACAGGTACTTTCATCTAATACATTAATCCATTCATCTGGAGTCCAATCAATACTTTCTTTATAAATATACGCTTTCATGCTTACTTTCGGTTTTTATCTGTTTTAAGTCTATATCAGACTCTTTATTATCAAAAACCAGATATCAACTCTTGCAAAGTTAATTTGTCTTGTATACTTTTTTTCAGATTTTATTGGCAATAATTTATTCCAATCAGCATCTTTTTTTCATAAAGTTCTTTCAACGAGTCCATTATATCTACATCAGCAATATTAGCTATTACTTTTTGCAGTACCTAAATCTTTTTTTACTTCTAGCAAATCTACCTATGAATTGAAGTGTAATTGGCAATGATTTATATTTATCGTGTAAAGCTGCAATTTTTTTAAGTTTGGTATATCTATTCCTTCTCCAAACATATCTACACAAACAACAATTTTGCTTTCACAATTTCTTATCATTGTTAAAAGCTTCTCTTTTTATCAACCACTTTAACCCTACTTGTAATAATCACAGGATTAAATTCCTTATATTTAGAATATATATTGTTATATAAAAAAATTCGGCTCTATCAATTGTATTTGCTCTGACTAAAAGAATATGATTAAAACCATTCTTTATGTCCAATTTCAAATTAGAAACTGCACAATCAGCTATGCATTTATCAACTAAATTTTTCATCATACTCCTCTATTGCTATAAAAATCTATAGGTTTAAAGTAATCTTGTTCAATTGCCATATGCATCGGGAAATTATAGATTATATTTCCATCAACTAGTTTTTCCATCTTGTCTATATGGTGTTGCTGTGAATTGAAGGATTTTTTTCTTTAAAAAAATTGTTTTTTTGAAGTTATGCCATGTTTTTGAAGAAATATGATGAGCTTCATCAACTATGAGCAAATCACACTTTTTCCGATAGAAGTCCGACTTGTTCTTCGTTCATTCTATTTATCAAAGACATAGTAGAAATAATGATATTTGATTTTTTTCTATCATCACTTTAAAAATTCTCAATATTTGCAAAGCTTGATTTTAAGCATAATGTATTTGGATTTAAAACACTGTTATCAACACAACCTATTTCTCTTAGAATCCCCAATTTCTTTGCTCTATCATAAGTTTGATCTCTTAACAACTTATTTGGAACAATTATAAGAGTTCTTTCTATTTTCTCAGAAACAACTGTAGCAAGCATGGTTTCTGATTTTTCCTGTTCCAGTCGAGCAATACAATTGTAATAGCATCATTCTTTATAGTCCAATTGGCTCTTATTGAGCATAATGCTCCGTATTGAGGTTTTCTAAGTCCTACACTCTCATTAGATTCAACCACATCTTTAAATCCATCATTGTAACTACTCACCACTTCAGCTGATGTGAAAAAAATTCTCCGTTACATTTTTTTCTTGAAATGAACAGTTATACTCTCTACTATGCATTTCTTTTTAATTCCAAATATATCACCCCCAATATTATAGTTCTAAATAAGTTTTATACATTTCTTCACATGGTTTCAAAATGACATCTATATCATGAAGTCGAATATCCCCTAAGCCATAAAAATATATCCATGCTTGCCGTTCCTACTTTCTTTTCTTCTTTTTCCGTCGGTCGGCATAATAAAAAGCATTTGAATCAATTACCAAATTATTTTCCTTAGCAAAAATCTTTATATGCTAGTTCGTATAAATATTGCTTTGTTATATCTCCTACTCCCGGTTGTTTATCAACACCTTTATCATCTAGTCTGATTTTTGTAATATTTAGCATCATATATAGATAACTTATTACCATGTATCGTAACAATATCAGGAATCAATGTTTTATTTGCTACATGAATATTTCCAGAAATATTATGCTTCCACTTTGGTTTTAGCAATTATATCTGATAGTAATGCAGACTGTTTTGGATTCTTAGAATAGCCTAAACCAAGTTCTTTGATAGATTTATTTATACAATCATCCATCACTTCAGAGCATACATCTTCCCACACTAAGTTAAAGCTGTTTGTTCCAACAAAAGAAATATTTGTAGATGAATTTTTTTGCCAGAATCCTCTTCAATATACTTTTTTTAACAAATTCAAAAATATTTTTGCTTAAATGTGACAAACTGCGAAGATAGCTCTTGATTTATACGATACGAAATATACTCGCTATTACCAAAAATGCTCTCTTTTCTCTGAGCTTATATTTATAGTATCTATATCAAGTATACGTAAAAATATCTTTGAGCTTTTCACATACTTCAGACAAAAATAAATGCATGTAATCTTCGGAAATAATCCTGCTCATTATTTTCTTGATTAACTGTAAATGTATCTAGATATATCGGTAATCCATTCGAAAAAAATAAGCTGTGCTTTCATTAATAGTTTTTCTCCCATAAAAATCTCCCCGAATCCATTTTGTTCAATAATTTGTTTATCATTACTATAAAGTCCATGATCGTAATAGCTATAAATCAGTTCTAATGCAATTGATAACAAATTAAAATTATCGACATCTACTTGACTATTAAAAACCTATTTTTTTGTACTTTTTGATTGATACTTTCTAATTACGGATATTAATTGCTTAAGTTTTTTTGAAAATTATTTATTGAATCGTTTAAATAAGAAACTGCATATTTAGGGTAAATAAGTAAACACACATTTCCTATAGCAAGCATTCCAACATACTTAAACACATACATATTTCTTTCTAGCTCAGTATTAAGTTTTTTTCTAAACTATCTGTTTCCAGCAATTCCTCTAATTCTACTTTCGATACATCTTTTGATAACTTTTTTTACAATATTCATCAAAGATAGGGACTTTAATATATTCTTTAGTTCTTCTTCACTCGTGTGAAATTCATTTTGTAGGTCAAAAAAATGAATATGGCTTTAATTCTTGCATTGTTGCTATATACATAAATTCCCCCTACACTAAGATTCGTGCTCTACCTCATCTTCTGCAGCAATAGATACCTCATCTGTTTTACTGTAATCGTATACTTGGTTCGTCTCAATTGATTGGGATTCTATTTCAATATTTCCTTTAAATAAGTTTAAAGCATTATCATCAAAATATTTGCAAACACTTGAGTAGGTAGCGTATTTACCTTCTGCAAACAATGATGGTCTATACGCTTTAGCTGCATCTTCATATAGATACATCAAAACTTTATTCTTAATGGTTTCTGTTAGCCTATCTAGATCAGAATCTTCTAAAAATCGCTTTAGACACAAAAATACGGCCCAATCAGTTTATCCTCAGGAATGTTAAGTAAAGACAGCTTCTTATTTAACTCTCTTCTAAACAAATCCCAATTAACCACTTCAGAAGAATTTATTTTGAATTTATATCTTTCAAAATCTTCTTTATTTGATTCAGCTGCATCATCAATTCCTAAATATCTAAATTCCCATCTTCTTCTAAATGCTGTATCCATAGGCATAACCCCTTGATCAGCACTATTCATTGTTGCCCAAATATATAGATTATTCGGTAAATATAATCTTCCAAAAATCTTCGCCTAATTTTTTTCTTTGATCTTTTTTTCTAAATCGCAATCATCAAATTCTTTTTTTAGAAATTCTTGTAGTTCCTTTGATGTTGCAATAAAAATACTCACTCTCCCCAGACCCATCTCTATCTAATAATTGAAAAAAACATCACCAAACACAGCAGCAACATTCGCTCTATTTATTTCTTCTATTAAAAAGTAAATAGTTTTTGTGTTGGACATTTAAAAAGCTTTAACAAGCTGTCTCATAAGCACACCAGGGATATACTCATATGTTATTGATTCTTGAATATTTCCATCTTCATCTTTCTTGATAGTTCCATCACTATTTTTTTAAAACCTTAGGAAATGGTTTAAAGGCACCGACAAAATTTCCATACATGTAATTTGGATGGAAAGTTACACGTTCATAATTATCTCCAAAGTATTCTTTTTGCTTCTTTGTTTAATTCATAACTCTTTCCAGTACCAGGAGCACCAAAGAATATTCTTTGATAGGGCTCGCTAATCTTATTAGTATTAATAGAGGCATCATTTAACTGAATATCTGGAGTCTTTTTAGTTTCAATCAGAGAAAGATCAACATTTAGTAAATCAAAATGCTTAGATATTCTATCTGAATAGTTTTTTTCAATTCTTCCAATGTTACTGTGTCAGATGATTCAACAAATTTTGAGTTTTTATCATACTTTTTTTAATAAAATAATTCAGTTCTTCTTTTAATATGGTTGCTAGAATTCTCAAAGCCACCCATATTTTCTTTATAATCATTAAGTAACACTGGTTCATTTTTTTCATTAGCGAGTTCTCTATACACACCACCCATATTGAACTTAATATCTTTTTTTATCATCTATCCTTAAACGATAAATTGCTTCATCTGAAAGTATTGTAAACAACTTTACTAAATCACTCTTTTCGCCACTACTTTCATCAATTAACCAACTAAAAAAATAGTCTTTAAATACTCTTTCTCGTTTTTGTTTAACAAGTAAATCCAATATATCAATATCTCTCGAATATTTTATTTTCTTAGTATATCTAACAATTTTTACCTGCAACTTTTGCTCGTTCTGAACTAAAACTTAATTCTTCATCTAAAAAAAGCTAAATTCTGATATTTTTCCACACTAATTCAAATGCAACTTTCAACGCTTCTATCTGCGAATTCATTATTGGATTTGAATTTATTTTTGTAAAAACAAATTCCTCACTATATGATTCCATTAAGCCATGCTTCTTGAAAAAGGTTAAAAAAGTCGATCTTTTATCTCATCTCTTATAGTTAATATCTTATTTCCATCTGCATCTTCAATTTGTCTACAGTATTCTAATTTTGAAGGTTTTTCCTTCAGATAGCCACATAAAATAAATGAGCGATAGAGTCATCTTTATTTTTAGGTAAAGATGACTTTATACCTAATTTTAAATCCAATGTTTTATTCAAAATAACCTGTGATGGTATTCTATTCATTTCTTTCCATATCCTTTCTTATCTGTTTTTGCTATAGCCTTAGCTAATAATGGTGGTACAGCATTACCAACTTGTTTCATTTGAGATGTCTTAGTTCCATAAAATACATAATTATCTGGAAAGCTCTGTATTCTTGCTGCTTCTCTAACAGTTATGGCTCTATTCAAATAAGGGTGCATGAACCTACCAGAAGCTGGTGTATCAAACCTTGTGGTAATAGTAACGCTCAATTCATCTTTGTTAATTCTTGACCACGTTCCACTAAAAAAATAGATTTAGTTAAATGTTCTTGTGGTAAGTCCGCTCTGCTACCATTTACAGGTATCATTTTCATTCTTTGAATAGCAATATCGCTATGTCTTGTCGCTTGATGGTTATATAATGCTTTAGAATTTTCTCTCATTATTCTTTGATATTCTGTATTTGGTGAAATTCTATATTTGCTAATTTGTTCTCCTTCACCAGAATTTAGATAAGCCAAATCACTAATAGAATCCCATACAGTAGTTTTTTTATCAATTATTGCTGGCATATCAACTTTCTCAGTACCGTACTTACCAATAATTATGGCTCTTCTCCTATTCTGAGGAACTCCATAATCGGCTGCGTTTAATACACTACTATTTAAAGTATATCCTATATTTTCAAAAAAAGCTTATATATCTCTTTTTTTAAAGCTCCCCCATTTGCAGTAAGTATATTAGGCACATTTTCTATAACAAAAATACTTCGGTTTTACGAATTTAACTACATCAAAGAAATATTTAAATAGATAATTTCTTGGATCATCTATAATATTCCTTCTTCCTTTTTTTGAGAAAAATCCCTGGCAAGGAGCCCTCCAATTACAACAGACACTCCAATATATTTTTGAAAATACCTCTTCTATTCTTAACTTAGTGATATCTTCATTAATCACCGTTACGCCAGGATGGTTTTCTTTATAAGCATAAGCAATAGACTCATCTATTTCATTTGCTAACACAGGTGAAAATCCCTCTAACTCAAACCCCTTAGATAATCCACCAACCCCAGAGAATAAGTCTATTACACTATTTAACATCTTCTATCCTCTTCCTTGCAATTTCACAATAATCGCTATTTAATTCAATACCTATATAATTTCTTCTATATGCTTTTTGCAGCAACTGCTGAACTTCCACTGCCCATAAAAAGGATCTACAATAAAATCTCCTTCATTTGTAAGCAAATCAATAAAAATATTCAAATAGTTTTATTGGTTTTTGCGTAGGATGTTTGCCATACTTTTTTTCTCACTAATAGGAGTAACAGAAGTTTCTATGAAATCCAATTCAAAGCTTACTATTATTAAATGTGCCTGTTCTTTTTATCTTTAATGAGATAAATCCAACACTCATTTGAATTTACAAAATGCAAATTCATATTTCTGGGCATTGGATTTGTTTTTATGCCATATCCCTGTCGTTTTATAATAGAATCCGTATTCTTCAGCTAAACTAACTAATGTTTCAATTTTTCAATATAGACATAAAAAAACAATCATAGAACCACCTTTTTTTAGAATCCTAGCTGATTCCTTAAAAAATTCTCCATGTGCAATTTCCAAGAATCATAATCTAAATCATCCCAGCCTGCTACACCAAAAAAATTTTTCTCATTTTTTTGATAGATTTGTATCTCTGTTGTTCATAAATTCCCCTAAATTATAAGGTGGATCAGTTATTATTAAATCAACAGATTCACTTGAAATCTCTTTTTATTTTTTTCTCACAATCACCATTCCAAATTTCAATCATTTATTATTCTCTCCACAATCTCCGAAATATCACATTCTAATACATCACATATCCTTAGCAATACGTCAGTAGTAATATTTTCGCCATTTTTTTATTTTGTAGAATGTACTCTTACTTATATGAGCTTTTTCCATAAGCTCAGTATTCTTCATTTCTATATCTATTAATTTCTTAAATAATTTTTTTATAGCTTAATTTCGACATGATTATCCTCCAGTCTTATCCATCTTAACATCACATCAGTTCTATTATAACATAATAATAGAACTTTTAGTAGTATTATCTTCTTTTTTTCTCGAACTGATTTTATAATAAAAATAATCGGTGCAGTCCGAAGACCACACCGACATATTCTATCTCTCAGTTTCCTTTGAAGCTTCTTTTCTTCTCAATGGGTTTTGCTTTTTTTCTTCAGCCTTATATTTCTCTATTGCCCCAAGTACAGATTCTTTCTTTTTCTTCTTGGTTTTTCATCTGTTCCTTTGCTTTTTAAAAAGCTTAGACGATAGGATTCTAACATTAGTATGCTCTTTTCCATTATCGTCAATGGATGTTCTTACCTGACCAAAAAAATTTTTTTACAAAGTCACCTTGCTTAAAATTCTTTTGGTATATCTCCCTATCTCCATAAGCCGAAAAAAATTTGTATAAGTCTTATTTCCCTCATCATCTTTTTGACACAACCGAGAAATTAACTACTTTAAAGGCTTCTCCATTTTTGTTTTCTCTTTCAATTGTTTCAATCTCACCTACGACATTCCCAACAATGTTCACCAGATTATTATCTTCTTTTTCGATTGCTGCACTTTCTTTAATCTGTCCATTTTCTCTAAGTTCATCAATCAAATAATCAAACTCATCATTAAGTAAGCTCATACTGTCATTATCCATATACTCCTGGTATAACTTGTCCAAGGCATCTTTATCATTGATTCCTTTTTCAAAACTAATTAGTGCCTTTGCAAAATCTTCGTGATTTTCGTTTGCCATTTGTTCTAGTTCATTTCTCAATTCTTTGTAGTTCATAATATACCTCCATAGTTTCTACAAAAGCGAAAAAGGAGCTTGTAATAAGCCCCTTAGCGTTCATCGTGTTCTTTTGATTTATTTTCTCTTGTTTCTGTTTGTTTTTCTTCCGACTGATATGACTTAATCTGTCCTAGGATAGACGGCTTTTCAGATACCTTTTCTTTACTTTCTGACCTTGTGTGAATATTATCCTCTACATCATAAGTAGTTTCAAAGTAGTCACTGTCTCTAAAGTCATTATCGTATCTATCTGGCACACCATCATTATCCAAATCTTTTGCAAGTGGATCATAGATATTACCATCGTCATCTCTTTTCAAGACCTAATGCTTTTTTTAAGGTCATTATCATCAATAGATACAAACTCTCCAAAGTCTCCATATTCCATTTCTTGTTTTAAAAAAATTCCAATGCCTTTTTCTTCACTTCCAAGGTCTTTGAGATAATCAATCTTTGTAATTGGTTCTCCATTGATATATTGAGTAGCTGTAAAAATCTTCTAAGCTAATTTCATATTGAATTTCATGCTTTTCATCTGGTGTAGTAGTATATGCAATTCCAATATGAGCAATGTCAGGAAATAGATTACTAAAAATTTTTCATAGGTATAACTATCATCTTCATATTCCCTTTTGCAAAAAAATCTACAATAGCCCTCTTTACATCTTCAAGTAATGGATTAGGATTTTCTTTTTTTCTTCTACTTCTCCCATATCAAGTAGCTTGTTTAATTCTGCAAGTCTTAATACTTTTTGTCTTTAGCTCATCTGCTTTTTTTCAAAAAGGCTTTTGTTAATTCTTCTTTTTGCATTTTCCAGTTGTTCCTTTGTGCTAACGAGTTTTTTTCTTCAAGACGATTTAACCTTTCAGGCATTTTATCAATAGAATTATCCAGTCTTGTAATGTTACCATCTGCACTTGTACCAAGCTCTCCTGAATGGTTTGTAGCACCTCTTAAAGTAAAATTATGTTCATTGGTGAAGAAATTATAGCTTACCTCTAAGTCCATATTTCGGTACTGTCCTATAACCTTACTTTCATTAATTTTTTTATGCCTTTAATCGCTTCTAAGAGCTTTTTCTCCAGCTATCTTTTTATCTCGAATTATCTCACCATTAATCATGATAGAAGTGAATTTATTTTCACCACTTCCTTGTGGTTCAACATTTTCAATATCTTTTTTTCACTGCTTCAATTAGCTTTTCAGTCCTTGCTATTTCTTCAGGATATGTCTTTGCAACCTTATCCTCTAATCTATATCGATTGGACTTGTAGTTTGCTTCAAGCATTTTAAGTTTCGTGACTTCATTATCCAAATCCATCTTTTCTTTTTATCTTTGGATCACCAGTAGCAAGTGCCTTAATCTCAGCATAGTTAAGACTACTTTCATCCACATCTTCTGCAACACGAACAGGAGTCTTTGAAGTCATAATCTGTGAAATAAATTTCTGCTTATTCTCTATCGTCTGCCAAAGATACGCATCAAAGGTATTCTCAGTGATGTAACGATAAATATTAACCTCTTTATTTTTCATTGCCTTGGCGAACAATTCTACCACTTCTCTGCTCAAGGTCAGCAGGTCTCCATGGTACATCTAAATCGTGCATTGCAATTAGTTTATTTTTGCACATTTGTACCAGCACCCATTTTCTGAGTAGAACCCATTAAAATACGAATTTCTCCTTTTTCTTACCTTTGCAAAGAGTTCATCTTTTTGTTTTATCAGTATTGGCTTCATGGATAAAAAGCAATTTCTTCCTTTGGTATTCCTAAATCTACAAGTTTATCTCTAATATCATCATAGATATTAAAACTACCATCACCTTTTTGGTGTAGACATATCTGAAAATAGAAGTTGTGTTGATTTTTTTCTTCTTTTGTCTTATCCCAAATAGAAAATACATTTTTTTAACACATACATTAACTTTTGAATTTTTCATCATCTGGTAGTAATGGATTGATTAAACGCTGATCTAAGGCAAGTTTCTTACCATCATTAGTAATCTTAAGCATATTATCTTCTTCAGGCTCTACGGACTTATTACGCACCTTATCAGCCCTTTCAGACAAGCTCTTTAGTATTTCTTTTTTTGCTCTTCACTTGGCTCAGTCTTAATGACCTTAAAAATGAGCTTCAGGAACAGGAAGATTAAGCATATCTGCAGTTTGAATATCGGCTACTTCCTTAAACATACTCATAAGCTCAGGTAGGTTATAAAAACTTAGAAAAAAACGAGTCTTCACTCTGTAGCCTGTTCCCTCTGGAGATAATTCAAAAAGCAGATTGTGTTTCTCCAAAAAGTTGAAGCCCACGAATCAAAATGCTCTAGTCCATTCTTTTTCAGAGTGTCATACTGTAAATATCTTTGCATAGTATAAAGCTCTGTCATTGAGTTTGATACTGGAGTGCCTGTCGCAAATACAATTCCTTTGCCACCAGTCATTTCATCCATGTATCGGCATTTCATAAACATATCTGATGACTTAAAAAGCCTCTGATTGCCCAATACCTGCAACATTTCTCATTTTTGTATAAAGATATAGGTTCTTATAGTTATGTGTCCTCATCAACAATCAGCTTATCTACGCCAAGCTCTTCGAAAGTAATAACATCATCCTTTTTGAAATCATCATTTAACTTTTCAAGCCTTGTTTCTAATTTCTTTCTGGTTTTTTGAAGCTCTTTTACTGTAAAATTTTGATTTCTATCATGCTTGTACTCTTCTACATAATTTATAATCTCATCAATCTGGTCTTGAATGTGCTTTTGTTGATATTCCTTAGACATTGGAATCTTTTCAAATTGACTATGCCCAATAATAACTGCATCATATTCGCCTGTTGCAATCTTTCCAATAAATCTCTTTCGATTCTTTGGTTCAAAGTCTTTTTTTATCGGCCACCATAATATTAGCTGATGGGTATAGTTGCATAAACTCACGACCAATTTGCCCTGTAAGATGATTTGGCACAACAAACAATGACTTAGTACACATTCCAAGTTTCTTAGCTTCCATTGAGCTTGCCACCATTTCAAAAAGTCTTGCCGGCCCCTACTACATGAGCAAGTAAGCTATTACCACCATAAAGTATTCTAGCAATTGCGTTCTTTTGATGTGGACGAAGCGAAATATCTGTACTCATTCCATCAAAGCTTAAATTTGATCCGTCATATTCTCGATTACGGATAGAATTAAATTTTTTTCATTATAGGCTTTTACAAGTCTATTTCTTCTATCCTGATCGTTAAATATCCAATTCTTAAACTCTTCTTTTTATAAGTTCTTGTTTCTGCCCCGCAAGCATAGTTTCTTTTTTATTTAGTACCGAAGTCTTTGAACCATCTGGATTGAGAATTTGGTCAAACACCTTTGTTTCTTTTAGGTTTAGAGCATCTTCAATAAGCTTATAGGCACTTACTCTGCTTGTACCATAAGTCATTTCTGCAAGGTCATTTCCCTGTCTTTGCTCTTACCTTCAACATTCCATTCACTGGTTAAATGTGAAAAATTTGACTTTAATATCCCATCTTGCATATCCTGGAGTCTTTAATGTTTCAAATATGAATCTTTCAATATCTTTAGGTGGAATCCATGTTGCACCAAGCCTTACATTGATTTCACTGGCTTCAAGTTCTTTTGGCATTACTCTTTGAAGTTCTGCTTTTTGATATTCCAGTCTGCTTAGTTCGTTTTACAAGTGTTTTTCTTTCGTTTTCACTTTCTTCTGGAAGCATCTCGTTCCACTTGTCGTAACCTATTGATATAACTATCTACAATACCTATTTTTTTCTCTAATGTTGCCACTTAAATACTCATCTTTTTGTTACATAGGCATACTTGAAAGAATTGCTTTCATCACTGCAAGCAAATGGCAAATCTCCATCTTCTATGTTAAAAGATAGCTTCTGATTAAACTTAGTATTTTCTTCTCTGATATTTAGAAAAAAATCTCACCTCTTAGTTCTTCTATAAGAGTATTTCTATCCTTATCGGTTAGATTTGTCATGTAATCAAAATCTACATAGCCTTTTTGTGAAATAGATAATACCAATGCTTCAAGTGAAGAATCTACATGGTCAATAACTTTCGCTTTTGTAATGGTTCTTTTCGAGAATATATCTCCCTTTGCCTTAAAAGTTTTCTTCTTCATCCAATATCTCAATAGAAGATACAAGTGGGAAGTTACTATCTTCTCGTAAAGCTCTAGTATTACTCAGGTTATTTACAAAGCCGTGCTTCTTAGAAAAAAACTGTCATAGACTTCGTTTAATTTATCCTGAGATTCTTTGATTTCAGCTTCACTAAAGTCTTCTTTTTGATTGTATATTACATCCTTTAGTGCATCATTTAATTCGAGATAATCCTTAATCTTTTCCTTGTTTTTTTGTCCGATACTTCTTTCTTAACAAAAAGTGAATTTTTCCTGTAATATACCTCCTCATCTATGATTGTGTAGGAAAAGTTTTTTTTACATCATCTGTTGCTGGGATTGCTGTTACTTCATCATCTAACAACTCTATCTCTTCATACTTCGCATCTTTTTGATATTCTTTTCACCTGCAGCTTCAATACGATCTTTTAAAGAAGACATATTTATTTCATGAGGTAAAAAAATGCTATTGGCTCACAAGTAAGAGTTTTTCCAAATCTTCCGCTTACCTCTTTCATGTTTCCAAGAACTTGTTCTGGATGGTCTGCAAAATATTTATTATATACAAGACCATTTTCATCTTCTGCTAAATGAACCCAGTCATCGTCACGCTCAAGTACACTATCTCTTTTCTTCAGGAAAATAATATCGCTTGTCACCTCAGTTCCGGCAACACCCTTAAAGGTATCGTTAGGAAGTCTTATTGCACCTAAAAAAACTCTGCTCTTGCATTTATATATTTACGGATACTTTCGTCTTTCTTGTCCATAGTTCCAGATGATGTGATGAAGGCTATGACACCACCATTTCTCACCTTATCAATGGATTTAGCAAAGAAATAGTCATGAATTAGGAAGTTATTACGATTATATTCCCTATCATTAACCTTAAATTCTCCAAAACGGAACATTACCAATTGCCACATCAAAGAAGTTGTTTGAAAAAAACTAGTTTCTTCAAAAGCCTTTAACTTGCACATCACTTTCAGGATAAAGAAGTTTTTGCAATTCTGCCACTAACAGAATCAAGCTCAACCCCATAAAACTTTGACCTGTTCATTTCATCTGGAAGATTACCGATAAAATTCCCAACTCCCATCGATGGTTCTAAGATATTTCCACTCTTAAATCCCATTTCCGAAAGTGTCTCATATACTCCATCAATTACAATTTTAGGCGTATAAAAAGCTGTTAAGGTAGATTCCTTAGCAGCCTCATATTCTGATGATGATAAATTTTCTTTTAAGAAAGCTCTTGCTTCTTTCCATTGTCCGTCTTTACTTTCATCAAAGACATCAGCAAGTCCACCCCAACCAACATATTTAGATAAAGTTTCCTGTGCTGTAATATCTAAATCCCTTTCACCTTTTTTTCTACTCTGTTAAGCATTGAAATGGCTCCAAGATTATTATTTAACCTTTCGCTTGGAGTAAGTTTATCAGGGAAAATATCTTCTTTAATTCTAAAGTTTGATACTTTCTCTTGTTTCTTTTCCTCAAGTCCAAAAAGTCTTTCTAAGCCACTTTCTAATCTATAAGGAATAACTTCTGAACCCGTAATCATTCCTCCAAGATACTCAACATTATCTTTTTATTGTAACAGTCTTAAGAGCACCACCCATCTCGTCAAAAGCGAGTTATAGTGTAATCTTTATCTTTATAGTGAACTTCGTCTCCAACAAGTAGCTTAGGTCTATCAAAAAACTAATCTTTTCTAATAACTCTTTATCATCTGCAAAAACTTACTATAGGCATCATATGATTGCCATTTCTTAGAGGAGCAAGTCTTAAGTCATTCTTTTTTTAGAATCTCATTAAAGCTCACTTCATCATCAATTTTATATGTCTCATGATCCATGTAGACGGTTTTTTTCCAATGGATAAGTCTAATGATTTTTCTTTATCTTCTTCTGGATTAAGGTAATCAAAAAAAGTGTCTCTTGTTTTTACTTCAACTTGACTAACTTCTACAACATGATCAGCAATCTTATATACTTCATATTTTCCGTTATCAACTAAAGCATCAACCTTTGTGCTTTCCTTAAAATCTACTCCTCGATTAAGTGAATATTCCACTCCATCAACTTCTACTTTTCTTCCAGTATCTTCAAGGCTAATATCTAAGCTATCTTGTTTACTTGCAAGTATAAATTCATTGCCGACTTTAACTACTACTTTTTCATTTTGATTGTTATGTGCGTAGTCTTTAAGGCTATCAACAAACTCGCTCATGGTGACAAAGTCAATATTATCCTTGAATTCTTCAATCTGGCTTATGCTTACTTCATCATTCATTAGATAACCTTTAAGGACATTAAACTTAGCAAGTTCATGTCTAACTCTTTCAGATATTTTATCTTTTCTGATGTAACACCATCCAGACCTTTGTTCCAATCATCAATAAGCCATTTTTAAATGTTCCATCTTCCATACAGGAAGTTTAGGATCTGCAATCTCAGTAATTTCATTTCCATAAAAAGTCATACTCTTTTATAGCACTCATAATCTGTTCTAATTGTTCAAAAATTAAAAATCATCAATCCCAATGTTTGTTCCTTGAAGAGCTTCTTCTAATTTACTAGTGGCAAGTCTGCTAATTGCAACATCTCTTTCTACTTCGTATTCTTCCATAATAGAGCCAACTTCTTCCAGCAAAAATTAGGGCTTAATTCTTCTTCAAATTTATCTATTACTTGATTGCTAGCTTCTTTAGGGAATTACTTGATCTTCAAAAACTGAGTTCCCCATTAAAGACCGTTTGAAGCTCATGTTCATCCATCTGTTTTTTTAATTCTCTATCTTTAAGTTCTCTAAAAGTCTTTGGAAAATCTTCTAAAAATAAGTCTTTGAGCATTCAGTTCTTCAAGCTCATGAATATTAAAAATATCCCCACTCTGGTTCAATTCCTAAAAACAAGACCAAATGCATCGCCTGTTTCCCTATCATATTCCGTCATATACCATGTCCAATTGCTTCTAAATGGAATGATATATGCTGCATGAACCTGAGTATCTGCCAGATCAGTATGTTCTTGGTCATAAAGTTTTGGAACACGCTCAAGCATTTCATCAGTCATTAAATTGTATGGATCTTCTTTAGAATAGAAAAAGGAAGCATTTTCTGCTCCCTCGTTTGTTTTTTTCAATGCTATTTTCTAAGCTTCCACTATTTCTTTGATTGTCATCTCTTTCAAGGCTGAAATCATTGCCTTGTATTCTGGATTCGTTTCGCTCTCTATTTTCCATGCTTCCATCATCTTCGGCTTTTTCCTTCCTCATAAAGTCGATGGATCTCTTTTGAACTTCCATCAAGTGTTTCACTAGGCTCTTCTCTTTGTAAAGGTCTATTAGCATTTGATAGTGTTTCTCCTCGCTGCTCTCTGTTAGAAAGTCCAATCTCATCACTGCGTAAATCGGATTCGGAAATTCTTCCATGAACTTCTTCTCTTCCTCCAGATTGTTCAAAGTCTTCTCTTTGATTATCAAAAATTATCTCGTCCGTATTCTCCATCCCTGAAAAATTCGGTTTCTGTCATTATCATCTCTTTTCGTCATTTGATCGAATAGCATTCTCCATACCTCCTAATTCTTTATTATTTTCGTTAAGCTTATTATAATCGGCACCTATACTCTTTGTCAGGTCGTAATTGACAGATAAATTTCTTGTTCTAACCATCGTAGCTTCAATAATATTGCTACAAGCATTGGAAATACAGTTACCAACACTCATTAAAGAAATTCTATCTAGGTACTTAAAAATTTTTCTTGTAAGTTATCCATTGGAATAGGATAGTCCAGATTAAATCTATTTGAAATTGCAAAGCTAATAGAATTTCTCATAAAATTTTGCAAATGAGTTTCTATCTTCATCAGCAATCCTCAGATTATTCGCAAGCTCATATATGCTTTCATCTGCGTATATTCTGCTAAGAGAATATAGATTCTCTGATAGGTTTTCACTTGAAGCATACCCTTGCAGCTCAATCATATTTTTTTAATGCATTTTCATGCTTTTCTCTATCAAAAGACCATAGTTCCACTTCATTAACATTTCTATCCATCGATACCGTCTGACTAATATCGAAGATATATCCTACCTTTTGGAAAGCATTACTGTCATTTAGAATAGGTATCCCTTTTTGCCCTCTCATAACAGTTCGATTAAATCTTTCTCTCCACATATCAAAGCTTGCACAAGCAGTTGCATTGGGATTTTTTTATCATAGATACTAAGTTGACTTAAAAAAAGTCATATCTTTGATTATTTCCAATGACCTTTAAGAGTTTTAGATATTCTCTTTCACTATCTAAAAACATCTCTTTTTACAAGCTCAATTATGTTGTAAAAAAATCATTCGTCCTCATCTTTACCTCCTATTTTTTTGTACTAAAAAAAGACGATAGAAATTTTATCCATCGTCTTTCGAAAAAAATTAAATATTTTTTTATAAATGATTTTTAAATCTAATGCACTATATCTTGTACTTTTTTTAATTGGTTCTGTCGAGTAAACATAATTAATAAATTCATTCCAATAAAAAAACTCTTTGTTTTATCAATTACTCTATCAATTATATCTTTATCATTATCAGTTAAATCATCATATAACAACTCTTCTTTATCTCTTTTTAGGTTTTTACAATATATTTAACTGTCCCAAAATTTGATATTGTGCTATTGATACTTACAGCTTTATCTTCATCTGCTTCATCAAGTACGTCCGAAACATATGGACCATAGTGATCAAAAATACCATTCTATATTTGTAATTTGGCTACCATATTCTTTTTACATTCTCCCAATCAATCAAATATACCAGCTTTGTTATTCTAGTTTTTTTGTTAAATCATCAGGATAAGGATAGTTCTTAACAATGTATCTCATAACACTTCTTAACTTATTATTCATTAGAACTTCCTCCTTTCAATTTATTGCTTACATCTAAGAATGTAGACATATGTGGTATACTTAATTCTTCTAATTTAGTATTTAATTCATTTACATCCATAGGTAGTGTTGGATTCATGCTTTCTATAACTAAAAATTCCTACATTTTTTTATTATGCCTATCCTTAATTACTCTAGTAAAATAGGGTTCTACTTTTCATAGAAAGATTATTTATTTCATCTTTATTCATTCCTGTATCTTTTGAAACAGCTTCTACATATTTACTCAATTTCTTAGGTAATTTTTTTCTTTAACATAATAAGAATTCCCATTATTATTTCCAAGACACTTAGATATATAGCCACAATCAGACGGATATTCACATCTGCCATTCCTGTCATAATTTGGATTTTCACTATATCTTCCAATAATACGAAATTTTTTTCACCATCTAGTACATACAACGAAATTCTCTCGCTATTTTTTTCAAATCAAGAAATTCTGATACATTTCTTAAAAAAATTCTTTAGGTAAATTTTTCAAGAAATAATCCTATACTTTCAGAATAGCCCTCTAAATTAGAACATATTTTCTCTAAACTTTTATTTTCTTCTTTTTATTTTAGTTACTTCAAGATCATTTTTCATTAATTCAATAGTTTTTCATAAATTCATTAAATAAAAAAATAATATTACTAGCAATATTATTACATATACAAATTTACCAACAATATATTTATTAAGTTTTGGCTCTATTACAATAAATGGAATTAAATATAAAAATTAAATTAGATATATACAATTTCCAATTTTTTTCTTATATTAGTGTGCCATAATTTAAATCTATATGAGTTATTTTTTTCATAATTTGGTTTCTCTTCATTCACAATCAATCCACTCCAAAAAAAGATAAATTATTACTTATATATTATACATTTTTTTGGAGTTTTTTTCAATTACAAGTAACCTCTCTATGATAATAGCTCATTATTTAAATTAAATTCTTAACGCTAGCAAATAATCTTTATCTCCTTTCTGATAAACTTCTACTATATTATTTCTTTTATTATATTTTTTTTCTTTTATTCGATTATTTCCACAATGCTATATGTTGTTAATCTTCTTATCTTTAATCTCCTCTAAAATTTCTTTTTAATATTGCTTCTAACACGTTCACTACAATGCTATTTCCAGCTTGTTTATACAGTATTGACGATAATTTTTCCTTTTCTTCCTGGATAAATAGCTTTTTAGCTTATTAAAGTCTTCATCATCAAAACCCATAAGTCTAAAAACACTCTCGCTCAGTTAAATATCTATATTTGCCATTACCTAAATCAATAATTCCTGAATTAGGAATACGCACTTGCTTGGTGGAAATTGTGTAGGCAAACTTATCTATCATTTTAAGTCTTCCTCTAAAATTATTATTCTTAGGCTCTCCTCTTATATATCGAAGCATTGACTCTTGCCTTACTTCATAAAGATTTGAAGTATCTTTTTCAAGAAATTCAGATATATCCCTTGCTTGTGTTTTTTTCTAGTTTGACAAAAATCAAAAGGATTATTTTTCCAAAATACTCACAACAAAGATACGCTCTCTTTTCTGTGGTATTCCTAAATCCATAGCATTTAGAATTTCATATTTGTTCTCATATCCTAGTCTCTCCATTTCTTTTAAGTAATGAAAAAAAGGAAGCTCTCAAATTTCTATCGAGAACTCCCTTTACATTTTCCCAAAACACAACCTTGGGCTTTATATTCATTTCTTCTATTATTCGTATTGTTTCAAAAAGAAGACTACTTCTTGTACCGCTACCTTTTGTGCCACCTTTCTTTAAGCCACTTCGACTAAAAATCTTGACATGGACTACCGTGCATTAGTAAATCTATTTTTTTCATCTGGTGGATGATAATCTACTATACTCTTAGGCTCAAATTCTTCGCCATAAAGTGCATTATAACTTTTTAACACAATTCTTATCTATCTCTACATAATCCACCGTCTTATGAGATATTTTTTTGCCTTATTAAAAGCTTTTCTAATGGCACCTATACCACCAAACAGTTCTAATACATTTTAGCTCATCTATTTTTAATCACCTCCAATAAACTAAGGGAACAAGATTAGCTCTCATTCCCCTAAAAAAATTATTTTACGATATATCCCTACTGTTTCTCTTATTTCATTCTCAATACATTTTTAAGAAATCATCCTTATTCGCCTTTCCATTAGCAATATCAGATAGTTTCATTTCCCATTCAGCAGTAGTTTCTGCCGATTTAAAAAGTATCTGAAAACAATGGTCACCAAACTAATTCCTTTATTGGTTGCAATTAGATTCTTTTTATCTCTTTCGATAAAACCTTTGAAAAATCAAGTTTTCAATAATACCTGCACGAGTTGCCGGTGTACCAAGTCCTTTTCTTTCTACCTCAATGCCTTTTTTTCTAAAGGCGTCATTACCCGCTACTTCCATAGCCTTTAAAAGTGTATCTTCCGTAAAATGCTTAGGTGGTGATGTATATTTCTCTTTTACTTCTTTATTTCTTATCTCAAATACTTCGCCTACCTTTACACCTGGTAGTAATGTATCTTCAGTTTTCTTAGTTTTATATTCTTTTTAAAATACTTAGTGAATCCCTCATCAATAATCACTTTGCCACTACTACTAAATTCAAAAACCATCAAACTCAGCAACAATTTTTTTGTAGTATTTTTCTACTAAAGGGTATCCAACACTTGCGTGAAGTTTATTTTGTTATAAGTCTATATACCTTTGCTTCACTTTCTGGAAGAGTTAAAATATCTTCTTTTAATGAGCTGATTGTTGGTATAATCGCATGGTGATCCGTAACTTTTTAGAATTAAACACTATCTTAATTCTTTCAGTATCAAAGTCATTCTTGCCTAAGATATTATTAATGACGCTTGTAATCATATCTTCAGTCAGGCATCTGCTGTCAGTTCTTGGGTATGTGATAAGTTTCTTCTCATAAAGACTTTGAGCATAATCAAGTGTCTGTTTCGCACTATATCCAAAAATACTTGTTGCATTCTCTTTGAAGTGTTGTAAGGTCAAAAAGGTAACTCAGGCTTTGTTATCTTTTCTTTTTGAAAAAAACATCAGTAATTTCTATGGAATTACCTACTAAATTGATTAGCTGCTCTGTGGTAGTCTTGTCATCAATTCTGTCTGTAGAAAGTGAAAAATCCATCTAAAGAAAGCTCTACTGTATAGTATTTTTTTCTTTCTTGAAATTATTAATTTCATCATCTCTATTTACAATCATTGCAAGTGTAGGTGTTTGTACTCTTCCCACACTATAATTTTTGCTTATACAAGCAAGAATAAAAGCCTACTAATATTCATTCCGACTAGCCAGTCAGCAATCGCTCTTGCCTTAGCAGATTCAAATAAATCATCATAGTAACTTCCATCTTTTTAAGTTTCTAAAACCATCTTTTATTGCACTATCTTCCATTGATGAAATCCAAAGTCGTTTCATCTTCTTTTTACAATTTGCTTGATTGTAAACAAGTCTAAAAATACTTTCCCCTCACGACCTGCATCACAAGCATTTACTACATTTTCTACTTCTTTATCATTCAATAGTTTCTTCAAGATACTAAATTGTTTCTTAGTGGATTTTTGAAACCTCATACTTATATTCACTCGGAATAATCGGTAAATCTTCCATATTCCACTTAGCATACTTTTTCATCGTAGCTATCAGGATTTGCCATCTGAATCAGATGACCCACACACCAGGATACCCTATATCCATTTCCCTCGTAGTATCCATCTTTCTTTTTTTGTAGCTCCCTATTACCTTTTGTAATTGATATAGCTACGCTCGGTTTTTTTCTGCAATAACTAAATCCATATTATCTCCAATCTTTCAAATAAAAATAAGGCGAAAGATAATACTCTCTCGCCTTTAACTTGCACCAAAAAATCATACAATTTATGATGCATTTTATTCTTCATCTTCTTCAATTTCTTCAACCTCTATTTCTGATGTTTCTTCACTTTCATCAGCTTCTGAGAAAAAATCATCGTCATCATCTTCTAACGCTTCAAGTTCTTCATTCTCTTTCTTTTTAACAACCTTAAAGTAATAACCTGCACCTAATGCTCCAGCTACTACAAGAATCAGAATTAAGTATGTTCCTATATTGCTACTCTCTTCTTTTTTCACTGGTTTAATCTCTTCTTTTATTGGTTCTTCCTTTACAATCTCCTTTTGTGTTTCCTTCTTTTCAACCATATTTAATAAATCATCTTCCGAAACTTCTGTTAAAAAGCATTACATTTTCGCTATCTTCATCATGGTTAATGATTAGATGAAAAAGTCTTTCCATTTTTTTAGTTGTAAAAGTTACAAACTGTCTTGCGTCTGCTGAATACATATCCGTAGACTTATTATCTTTACCATCGTTGTGGTGAATTGGATAATCTTTGTTTGCATTATCCTTATTCTCTGTAACAGATCCTCTTGCCTTTGATGGTGCTGACGCTACTCCTTTATTTGTATTTGCAGGCTTGCTTGTTCCATCCATAGAAGACGTATCTCCATTACTTGAAGTCTGTTTAGGTGTTAGCTTATTCGGATAACGGATTTCCTGTTTCTCATCTTTTTATTTGACTTAGTTTCCACCTTATTTTCTGTCTTAGATGTTGGCGTTGAAACATTACCAGAAGCATCGCTACCTTTTCCTGTATTTATAGGCGTGCTTGGAATAAAACTACTAAATGATCCACTGTTTTTAGGTACTGGATTTGAAATAGTTGGATTAACATTAGTCCCTATCTTATTTACAGAATTAAGCTTTTTCCTGTAGTTCCTTAGTCTTCTTTTTCTAACTCTTCAATAGATTTTTTTAGCTCAATATTTTCCTTTGATGAATCAATAGAATCCTTTATCCTTTTTGATTTTCTTTTCCAAAGCTTCAATTTCATCTTCAAGATTTTTTTGATTTTATCTTTTTGCTTATCACTTAGCTTATCTTTTATCCTTAAGTTCCTTGCTAAGATTATCTACCTTTTCTTTTTAAGTCCTTAGACTCCTTATCCATCTTATCTAAATCATTTTTTTAGTAATATCAGTTTGAGCTGATGAATCTTTCTTAGGTTCTTCTGTTTGAGTGGCTTTTATCTTGTTTTTGCTTCGTCAGACTTCTTTTCTTTATCTTTATCATTTTCAGTCTGAGTTGCTTCATCTTTTACAATCTTTTTCTACCTTACGGATAATCTCATCTTTCCCATCGCCTTTTACTTCATAATAAAGAAAAATCATCAATGAATTTCATATCGTCAGGTAACATTGGCAAGTCACCACTATCAAGGATTTGTCCTTTATCTGCCTTTTACAACCTCTTCCTTAAATACTTTCTCGTCTGAAAAATACATACTTAATCTTTACTTCAAATTTCTCTTCCGTTTCTGCAAGAGCTCCAATCGGATTAAGAATTGAAAGTACAGTTCCATCTTTTGCAAATACAATCTGCTTATTTACAGTCATCACACATATAACTGAAACCAAAAAGTAATGCTACTCCAATAAGTGCGGCCAATACTTTCTTATTCTTCAATTTGCTTTTTCATTACTATATTTCTCCTTTTCTTTTTTTCTCTTTAAACATCTTCACTAATTCCTCAAGAGTGATATTATTCTCTACAAATCACTACATACTCTTGGTCTAATAGTTCATCTTTACGAATAAATAAAGGCTCTAAATCTTTATCGATCTGAGCCTTCTTATCTAATAACTTTTGAATTTTTTTATTAACAGTATTCAGTTCCCTATTCACATTTTTCCGCTCCTTTCTACCTTTGTACATTTGGTGGAAATCCAAAAGCCTACTGGATGATGTTTACAGAATGTTTGCAATCCAATCATCTAAGGTCGTAACTCTTACTACTCCAATATTATCCATTACCTTACCATCACCAATATAGATACCGACATGACCATAAGTAAGTCCAGCTTGTCCACCACTACTGCTACTTTCAACAGCTACAAGCATTCCTACTTTTTAACTTTGATCTATCAGAAGTAAAAAGTATAGTTTCGATACATATCATTAGCATTTCCTCCGATATATCCAAGACCTGCATTCTGATAAACTTGTGAAACCCACATTGCACACCAACCAGCTCCAGGTGACGGAGTAATATATGCTGCATTTACAATTTTCTTTTGAATATCAGAGGATGCTTCGTATTCTTTTCCTCCACCTATGCCACCATTTGCAGTAATGAGATTCGTGTTGCCAAACATTTCGCCCATATTCCCCTGTGCAAGGAATAGTGCTTCATAATGCTTTTAAATTGTCTGGATACTTGGCGAAGACTTCTCGAACCACGCTATCCATTTCTCTTTTTACTTAAAGTAACAATAAGCTTTCTATATTCATAAGGTTCTTCGTGGCTCTCGGTGTATTCATTCCCCTCTTCATCGGTGTAAGTTTCAGTTACAGTCTTATACCTTATCTCTATCTCCTCTTTATAATCGACATGGTACATAGTCTTAAATAAGTCATCTAAAATATTACTAACTTCAGATAATTTTTTTACTTCACCACATCTTGAAGTGATATAGGATAAAAGCTCATGAACATTATGACCAATATCTCCATTTTTTCTTACGATATATTCATCGTATCCTGGATTATTCTTTTCTACATTTTCAAGCTCACTATATAAGTCATTTTCCTTGTTTGAAAAAACTTTGATTAATCTCAGTTAAAAACATTTGGTCTTGATAAATATGATGTTGTTAAAACACTGCTCGTAGAATTAGCAAATCCACCCATTGTCATGCTTGCAAAGTTAAATACAAAAAGTTCCAAAAATAATTATGGCAGCCATTATGATTGCTACCACTTTTTGCTTTTTCTTATGATGAAGTCTTTAGATACCTTGAATGTATCCATCAGTGTCTTTTTTTAACTCTATCTCTAATTCTTGTCTTATTTTTGTTTATAGATAGCTGACTTCATCTGTTTCTTCTTTTGAAACTTTTTATAAGCATTTGCTTTTTTTATATTGGTCGGTCTTCTCAACCTCGTCCATGCTTTTTCTAAACTGAAGCTTAGATTTTCTACTTTGGATTTTCCTATCGCTCTTTTTCTAAATCATATAGCTTCTTACTTTTTCTCTTGTCCGAATAATTCTTTACACCATGAATAAGTTTAGAGGAACTCCCTAAGCCTTTTTTTCAGCAGCTTCAACCGATGCATTTTCATCACTACCAGATGATAGATAAGTACTTGTAACCTCACCAAGTTTTGCAGCTCTAATCACACTTCCACCGACTAAGGTTTCCTTGTTATACCTTTTTATAAAGCTGATTTTTCTTTTTCCCTATCTCTGATGGCTTCTTTACCAGTTTTAGAAGCTTTAGTGTTATCTTCCTTTTTCTTATCCACCCCTTTTTCTTATAAAGAGCTTATCAGAATAGTTCTTTCTTTTAAGTGACCTTTTCTGCTTTTCATGAAGTTTGGATTTTTATTACCTAAAGGCTCATATGATACATCACTGTCTCTAAAATCATTATCGTATCTGTCAATAACTCCATCACCATCTTGGTCTTTTTGCTAAAGGATCATAGATACGATTTTCTTTAACCTCTGTTTGATAATCTGACTTGGCTACTTCGGCTTGAAAACTGTTACTTCGAATATTTCTTTTTTTATAGCATTTTTTTGCTCTTGTTACTTGTTTCTATTTCACTAGTAATATCCGTTCTTTTTACTTATCTTCTCATGAATTTTATCTTGAAACCTATTTTCTTCTTTTAACTACCTTATCCCTGTAATCATCTCCAGCTTTTTCTTTTATAATCTAGGACATCATCTGTTTCAGATTTTTGTGATGATTTTTCTCTTCTCTTGCCCTTAACTTTTCATTCAAATCTCGCTTTCTTTTTACTCATAAGACGCTACCTCACTTCTTCAGGTTTTTGTAGTCATCTTTTTGATATAGGATTGTGTCTTTAGGGAAGTTATCTACAAATGGAACAATGGTATTTCCAAAAGAAAAATCAAACCTTCACCTGCTCTTGAATTGGTAACGAATTTTTCCTGATCCTTTGAGATTTTTAAGCTTTACAACAAAGCCAATCTCTATCACCTGTTGCTTGATTAAGCATTAGAATAAAAATCCGTATTGTCGAAAAATATTTTCAATTTCTTTACTTGCAAGTAGATCTTTGACATTTTGTGTAATTCCTGTTGGAATACCTCCCCATTTTCTAAATCTCTTCCAGATTTCCACCGAATACTGTGAAGTCTGTTCATCCTTTAAAAAGCAAGTGAAACTCGTCAATGTAATACCTTGTACTTTTTGCCGGTATTTCTATTTTGAGAAACCTTATTCCAAACCTGGTCTTGAATAACAAGCATACCTATCTTCTTAAGCTGCGTTCCAAGTTCTTTAATATCAAAAGCAAATAAGCTGTTTATTTAAATCTACATTTGACTGATGATTGAAGACATTAAGACTTCCTGAAACATAGATTTCCATTTCTGTTGCAAGTTTCTTTCCCACCTTTTCTTCTTGCCCTCTTAACATATTATAAAGGTCTTGAAGTATAGGCATATTCTCTGGAATTGGATTTTCAAAATACTTTTCATAAATTCTAGGTAAACACCTATCTATAACAGACTTTTCTTCTGCCGTAAGTCCACTACCACCAACCACAAGTTCAAGCATAGACATAATAAAAATTTGCCTTTATCCTTAAGTGGTGCATCACCATCTCCATAATTCATATTTATATCCAGTGGATTGAGATAGTCTTTACTCTTTGCACTAACCTTTATGACTTCCCCCTTGAACTGTTTAATAAGATTGCCATATTCACCCTCTGGATCACAGATAATGACATCATCATCGGTTGTAAGAATAGCATTTGCCATTTCACGCTTGGCAGAAAATGACTTACCAGAACCAGGCGTACCTAAAATTAAGCCATTTGGATTTTTAAGCATTTTTCTATCAGCCATAATAAGATTATGGCTTAAGGCATTTAATCCATAGTACAAGCTATTTGATGAGTTTATGAAAAGCTCCTCTGTTGTAAATGGTAAAAAGACTGCTGTAGATGATGAGGTTAACCCTCTATCTATTTCAATCTTATTTACGCCAAGAGGTAATACACTGATAAAACCTTGCTCTTGGCTATGATCTAAGCGTTTAATCTTGCAATTATGCTTACTTGCAATAGATGAAATCTGAGAAATAGTCGTATCTAGCTTTTGTACTGTCCTTGCAAAATTCATAAAGACAATCGTTACGATAAACATACGCTCATCCCTTGTCTGGAGGTCTTTTTAAAAAGCATCTTGATATTATCTCCATAGGTAATCAAATCACTTGGTAAGATATCCATGTCATAGCCACTTCTAACTGCCTTTTTTTATTTTCCTCAATCTTCATCTTATCAATATCTGTATTTTTTTCTTTTCACCATTTTAATAGCTTCTGTCTGCTCAACTGCTTTGATATGAAAAAGAAATATTGATGTTGTCATCTATATCTAAAAAAATTCTGCAAGCATTCTATCCGATAGCTCACTTGCAAGTATTTGAAGATGACTTACTGCTCAATATATTTTCCAAACTTAAAAATACTTACTTGGCACGAAGTTAAAAAGAATCTGGTGCAATAACAGTCTTTGTACTTTCTCTTGGTTTTTAAGTCTTTATAGGAAAAAGAAAAGAGCTTATCTGGATTTAAAAATATCATGCAATACCTTTAATCTTTCTTCTCCAGTTAAGCCCTCAGCACGAACTCCCATGCTCTTTAGATTTGATAATATATCAATCTCAAGTCGCTCAAGTTTTGCAGTCGCTTGCTCCAAACTATCCGCTTCCACTCCAAAGGTGATATACTTCGATTTCTTTAAACCATTATTTCCCTTTGCAAGCTGACTTTTTAACATCTCACGAAACTCTAATCGAATATCATCATAACCATCATTTTTTTATCCGGTATCTGAATAGCTGCTTTTTAATTCATTATTTCTTCCAAGCTGATTGATATATGAAAACTCAATATCTACACTTGGATCAAAAGAGTTTAAGACATTCGCAAATTGATTGAAAATCAAATCCTTATCTTCTTCTAAGGCAAGCTGATAGTTTATATCCTGAAATGCAATACACTTATTATAGTGCTTTTCATCAAGCTGGCATATTCCACTTTTTAGCATTCTCAGATAAGGTATTGTGCCTTCAACAGTATATCTCTTAGGCTCTTTCTTAAATATTAAGTCGATTAGAGAAGCTTTTTTCTTCTGCTTAGTCAGCTTTTCTTTTTTCAGGTTTCTTTTGTTTTCCTTTAATACCTTTTGATTTTTTTCTAACTGAATTTGCTGTATTTTTCTTTTCTTGTTCAAGGTAAACCTCCTTTCTCACTCGCTTCTGTGGTTGATAAAACTTGTGTAGATATATGTGCTTAAAATATTTCTCAAAGGTAAGTCCATCTTTTTCAAATAGTGTTACAAAGAAGATTGGAAGCGTTGATACAATTAAAAACAGTATCGCTATATCATTTGGCATAAACTTTCTCATAAATAAATAGACTGGTATACCAACCAGTCCAGCAAGTGTAAATCCAATTAATTGTCTTCTTGTAAGATTAAAGGCTACCTTTGTTTTTACCTTTTTTAAATCTTTGGGAATTGGTACATAGCCCATAACTTACCTCCCATCTTCTTTTTCCTTTGAAAATGCTTCAAAATGCTCATAGCATGAAGCAACTTCATTTCTCATCTCTTCTAATTCTGACTCAATGAATGCATTTTTTTCTGCTCTTGATAACAAAGAATAGATTTCACATCATCTCTTGTACTTTTTTTACTTCATCTTCTAAATTCTTTAATTTGTTCCTGTTGAAAATTGAGATAGCAATTGCTCCAATCCCTACTACAATAATTGAAACAGGAAACAACTTTTTTTCTTTACTTCTATCATTAAAAATCCTCCTTAATGTGCATTTAATACACTCTTTGCAAGCGTTCCACTCTTTAGCATCATTAGACCAAGAAGTAATGCATAGCCTAATATCATAAAGGTACTTGCATGAATGTCCGTTATCTTTATCGTCTTTACTAAAACTGCATAAATACCCAAGCATATAATCAAGAATAAGCCTTGAAGTCCAATAGCAAATAGACCTTTGATATAGTTTGTTCCAATTTGTCCCCACTCCTTATTTCCCATAGTGGCAAATGGAATTGCTGAAACTGAACAATAAACATATATCTCAAACATTCTGCCATAGACAACTAGCATAATGACTACCGACATAACCTGTATTGCAACTTTAACAAGCGAGGTTTCAAAGAGTATCATCACCAGTTCTCCAAGTCCTTTGTCTTTTAATCCCTCAACCATCTGAACAATTTGATCACCTGAAACGGCAGCAGAAGTATTGATTACTCCTGCCGCCTGATTTACAAGGTGTTGTGCAACATCAAATACTGCCATTGAGAATGTAAAGGCATGAGATACTAGCCATACCGCTATCCACATCTTTATCATGTATTTAAAAAACTCAAAGGTATCTGTATCGTGCATATTATTCTTTTGCATAACCATATTTATCAGTTCAATACATAAAACTGCTGTAATGATTAAACCTGCAATTGGAATAATGACACTATCATTGATACTCTTAATAAAGTTAAATACCTCTGAGTTCCATCCCATTGGTGTCTTGCCTATATCGGTTGCAACTGCTCCGACTTTATCATTAATGTCGATAAACATTGACTCAAGATTTGCTTGGATACCTCCGAGAAGAAGCTCTTTAAAAAAATTCCTCTATCTTATCGAAAATACCAAACATAAGCTACTCTCCTTACTTCAATACATTTGAAAGTAGCGGAATTAGTTTTAGACCGATAAGGACAATACCGCCTCCAGCCATTAGCTGTTTAATACCTTGAGATTTTGCTCCAGGATTATCATTACCATATCCCTCCATAAGGTTGATAACACCCCATGCTCCAAGACCAGCACCCACTGCCATTACCAAAAATCTTTAATACATTAACTGCTTGTACGAAAAAAATCCATTATTTATTCCTCCTCGTTTTCTTCTTTCTTTTTCAATTTTGTTCATAGACATAACTACAAAAATTCTTATATGTCTTTCCATTTTTTTAGTTCGTTTATTGAAATAGCCATATACATGAATGAAATCACCTTCTGAAAAATTCCTTAGCCACTTCAGATTTATTGCCATAGGCTGCACAGTTGATATACTCTCTACCTTTTCCATATCCTTTCGAAAGAGCAAAATTTACAACTTGAATCTCTTCACCACCTCTTGTAAAAGTTCCAAAAAGTAGGTTCTTTTAACAGGTTGGCATTGATATTAATCATTTCTTTATCCATTTTTTTCCTCCAATAAAAAAAGCGACTGAAAAGTTGATTCCAATCGCCAAGTATTTGTATATTTAGTTGTCTATTAAGTAGGGCTTCTTATCCTTATCATCTTTTCTCCTTTACTTTCTGTAACATATTTAAGGGAATTAGCATTTTGTCGTGTATATATTAGTGAGAGCATTTGAAATACTAGTTAGCTTCTCTGCGAGTTTTTCCCTATTTATTGATCGCAATATAAATTGAAAATAGGGCATGAAAAAAAGACGATAGACTTTTTGCGTTCTATCGTCTTTGAGATCTTATTCTTCTTAAAAAAACTCAATATTTTCAATATCTAATAAACTTTATAAATTTACTTCTCCAGTTCTAAAAGTACTTCATCAAGTTTATTGAGTAAATACTCTGAAGGATTCTCCTCATCATTTTTCATTTTTTTATCATCTCTAATAAGTCCTTATTTGTAAGTAATAATATGAGCTTTCCATTCTCTCTCAAACATCCTTTTTGCCGCCCAAAAAGCATTTGTATCATAATCCTTTGGAGTTATTATTATTCCAACAGATCTCAAAGCTTTGGAATATAAATATCTTTCTGTTGTATATATTTCTTTTTGAGTAACTACGTCCGAATAATTCTTAAATTCAAAAAAATAACATATTTTGATTTGAAATAATTTTTCAATAATTGACCAAAAATGTTCTCTTATTATCATCCTTGATTCTGCATAATAAATCAAATCTATACAAATCGTTGTTTGATTTTTTTCTTGTTTCTTCCATAAAGCCAAATCTTCTGAGAATAGCAGTTGCAATATCTTATAGCAAACATCTTCGTAGACACTAAAAAGATTTTTTTCCAGGTTGGCACAACTCCAATTCCTTAATCAGTGATTCTGTATAATTATTATGGTATAAGAAGCCTATATCTATAAAAAGATTTTTTTGTGGAGAAATATCTTCTATAGAAAAAAAGGTAACATTGAAATCAATTCATACTTAAGTATATCTGTATCTTTGACAACATAGAGTAAATTAGAAATGTCAATTATTTCTAGTTTTGGGTATTTATCTTTATATATACATTTTTTTCTTTCTCTTTAACTTCATATGCTGTAACAATAACAGGTATCATATCCGTACCACTTATATATCTATAGACTTGTTCAATTGTTTTTTTCTGAAATTCTTGAAAAATTTTTACTTCAACACAATAAACTTCTTCTTTTTTTAACAATTATATCTGCTCTTCTATATGATGAATTTGATATATCATCTTTTATTTGAACCTCATCTTCAATTTCATATCCAAGTTCAATAAATAAATTTGATACAAATTTTTTTCAAATTCATACTCTGGTCTTACAATTTCATTATTCATCACACTTAATTCCTCCTTTACATCAATTTTTTTGTTATATCAATAAGTATACCAAATATACCCATGTCACATATAGCTATAACAGAAATATTACAATCTTGTAATCACAGTATTTCTATTAAGCTTTAACTTTGCCTTTTCTCTTGATATAGTCTTCAATATCAAACACATTCTTTTTATCATAATCTTCAAGTAGCTTATAATTTTTTTATGCTTTGTAATATCGAATTTGTCCGACAAAAATGGTCTGACACCTCGAAGCTGAAAAAAATACATTTACTGCCATCCATAACTGTTATCTCATCTTGGCTCATTAGCTCCTTCCCTGTCTTTTGATAATTTAGTCCATAGCTATTGGCATTGGAGCGTGTTTCAGAAGTGTTATACAAATCTATGGTTTCCTTTACCCAGTGTTTCAGATAGTTCTTTAAGTGTTGTCTTTTCCTTTCCACCAAGAAACAAGGTACTATCACAGTTACCTACAATGGTATCTGCATTATCCTTGTAGATTGCCTTTAGCTGAGATTGTGCCTGTAAGATAATACTTGCTGAAATCTCTCTACTTCTAATTGTTGCAATCAATTTCTCGAATTTGGGAATTAAGCCGATATTTGCAAACTCGTCAAGCAAGCACCTTACATGAACAGGTAATCTTCCTCCATACTCATCATCTGCCTTATCACAAAGTAAGTTAAATAGCTGTGAGTACATAATAGACACCACAAAGTTAAAAAGTATCATCTGTATCAGAGATAATAACAAAAAAAGTGCTGTCTTTCTATCTCCAAGAGTATCAAGCTCAAGCTCATCTTCTTTCATCAAGTCCCTAAGCTCTTGAATATCAAAAAGGAGCAAGCCTTGCCCCACATGAAATAAGAATAGACTTTGCTGTTTTTTTCCTGCAGCAAGTTTGTATTTTTTTATATTGCTTTTACTGCAAAGTGCGAGGGCTCTTTCTTTTCCAATGCTTCAAATAGTCTATCAATAGGATTCATATATGTTTCATCATCTTCTCTAACTTCTGAAGCATCTATCATATCAAGTAATGTTGCAAAAGTTCTTTTTCCTCTCTTGGAGCTTCATAGAAAATATATCCGATAAGAGCCGTATAGTAGAGTTTTTTTCGGCTTTTAATCCAAAAAAATCCTCACCTGATTTTTTTCGCCCTCTCCCTTAGTGTTTGCTATAATTGTTTGCACTAATTTGAGGATGTCTTTTTCACTTCTGAGATAGGCAAAGGGATTGTACTTCATGCTCTTTTTGAAGTTGATGGTATTTAAGATTTTTTTATCTCATAGCCATTATCTTCAAGCATTTTTGCCACACTCAATTACTATCGTTCCTTTCGGATCAGTTACGCAATATGACGAGTGCATTTGCATTAGGTTCGGCTTTACATAAAATCTCGTCTTTCCGGAGCCGGAACCTCCAATAACAAGCACATTCTTATTTCTTGCATACTTTGGATTTGCCGGTCTGCCATTCATGGTTAATCGCTCAGTTTGAGTAAGCAAGATATTATTTTGAAACTTTTCATCCATATACGGCTCTATATCTTTTTCTCGTTCCCCATCTTGCTGAGCCATACTCTTTCCCCTGTCTGAACTTTTTTTGCGTTTTTTTACCTTTGGTATAGACAATAAATTTAATTAAAGCTGCTACTCCCACGCCCATTAAAATATCAGCCACATGAATACTTGGCAGTAAGCTCATGGTGTTAAGTTCCAATATTCCTTGAAAGATTTTTATCTATCACATCGCCGCCAGTATAGGCTCGTACATGATGAGAAAAAGATATTGCCTACATAGAAAAAAATGCAAGATAGGGAATGTTCTGTTTTAGAAACTTTGCCTTATCTTGCACTTTGAATAAGCCTTTGATGTCTTTTTAGTATCTTATCTATCATAGGCTCTGCTCCTTTTTGCTTATTCTTGACTTTATCTTTAGAAATAGTATTTTTTTAGCTAGTTCTTTAAATTTCTTTATATTCTTGTGAATTGACTCCTTATTTTTTTCTTTTTTTTCTCAATATTTGATAGCACATTTTGAAAAGCTTTATTCATAACTTTTTGTATCTTTTTGCTTGGAAGAATACTGAATGTGTCCCAGTCTCCTTATCTTTCATCACTGAGAATTTAACACCATGTTTATTCAATTCTTTTTTTAGTTCTTTTAATTCACCATCTTTAACATTGATTTCTTCAAGCTGACCTTTCTTAACCATATCTTTGAGTTTGACTTCATTTCCCTCAGCCTTGATAAGTTTATCTAAGCCACCATGTTGTTTTTGATCTCTGTTGTAACTTCTTTACTTGGCTTAAGATTTCTTGATATGTTGCCTTTAAGACATTAACTTCAATATTAACTACTCTATTAGAAATTTCTTCATTTATCATTAGTAACCTCCTTCCCTCATATCATAACTAACAAGTGCTGTATAATAGGCATCCATATTGCTTGGTGCATTATATGCTGCCGTTAAGATAAATGCTCTTACATTTCTTATTTTTTTGATTCGTTCTCTGATAAAGCATTTACAAGATACTCCATATGCGAAGAATCTAATTCTCTAAATCTCTCTTGAATAACATATGCTGGTAATTTCGTTTGATTTATTGTGACTGTATCTTCCGCATTTAATACCATAACATCAGCTAAAACTTTAATTATTTCATCAAAGGTTTTAGCAATAATCTTATTGCCCAGTTTCATATGTTCGTTGTATCCTGTGCTTTCTCTTAATTCTTCTAAACAAGATTTATATGATTTTTATTTGTTTACGTCCTTCCTCCATTCCGTCCCCTGAATAAAAACAGATCTCTTTCATAGATGGGTAGGTGGGAGGAATTCTCTGTAGAAATATCTGAAGTGATCTTTGATGAATTATTTGTAGTAATCTCTGGTAATGGTTCATGCAAGTTGCCATAATGCACTGGTAGATTTTCATCAAATGCATCGGTGCTAAATGTCCCTCATTGCATTGGTTGATTTTTGCCCTCTTCCATTGGTGCATTTTGCCATAATGCATTAGGCATAGCACTTTTTACTTACTTGTTCTAATATTTCTCTTTCTTTCTCTTGTTTTCTTTGATTTAGTTCAAGATAAAGTTTTTTTCTAATTTCTTGTCATTTATTGTGTACCACTTCGTTTTTATCTCTAGGATCTTTATTATAGTTTCCAACTAAAAAGATAGCCCGCTTTTTCAAGCTTAGAAAAAGTTCTCTTTACTGTATCAACACTTAAATAATCAAAATCTTTTTTTCTTGCCATGCTCGTATTGAGTTATATGTCCAATACTTGCCATCATGATAATTGTTACCAGACTTCTTATTTATCTCAATCCAGTAATTTATTTGTTGAAACACAAGAGCTTCATTTAAGCCTAATTCTCTGGCTAATGCTTTATTAGCCAGTATAGGTTGTTCATCAAATAAATACATACTCATATCATCGCCTCCTTTCTCTGAAATTTAGGCATAGAAAAAGACGATAGATTTATATTCCATCGTCTTAACTCTCTCTTATATTTCCTTTAATGTATCTTTCGCTACTTCAAGATATGCTGTGATCCAAAGTGCAATTTTAGGTAGCCCATAAGGACTGATCAAGAATGCCAGTAGTAATGCTGCTATTCCTGTTGCCATATCTTTTTGTATAAAGCAAGCTACTGCTCCAATAAATACTAGGAAAGATATTATACCTAAAAATCATTCCACTAACTTTTTATAATAAATTTTAGAAAAAGCAATTAGTATCGACAAGATCAATATTATTGGAAATAAGATAATTTTCAATGCCCATCTCATAACAGACCTCTCTATTTCTTTGATTTATCCTCTAAACTCTTAATACCTGTATTGTTCAACTTTTCAATTGACATCAGCTGAGTTCTGGCAAGCTTTCTAAGTTCTATCATTCTTTCTTTTTGATCCATACCTTTACCAATAAGAATTGCATTATAGCTTTCCATATTTGCAAGAACAAGTAATTCATTCAGACTTGCATAGTCTCTCATATTACCCTTTAACTCAGGATTTTCTTCACGCCACTGTTTAGCTCTCTTGTTAAACAAGGCTACATTGAGCATATCTGCTTCACTTGCATACTTGTAAGACAACTGTTCGTTGGTAAGATCTTTTAAGAGATATTCTTTGATTGCGTCTGTATGAATTTTTGTAGTTAATCTTGGAAATTTCTCTATTCAAATTCCAACCTAATGATAGCTTAGAGTTTTCATCTGACTTAAGTCTTTTTGTAATCCTGAATTACATACATCTTAAATTCAGCAGAAATCCATGAAGCAAATTCAAAGGCAATATCTGTATGTGCAAATGCACCACCGTATCTTCCTCCTTTTGAGATAATTCCGATTGCGTCTGTTTTTTCTACCCATTTCTTAGGGGACAGTGTAAAGGAATTATATCCAGCTTCCGATTTAATTCGGTCGAATTCGACCGAATTGAAATTCATGTTGTTTAAGCTTTCCCATAAACCAAGAAATTCAATTGTATCTTTTCTTCTCATCCAATTTTTAATTACATCACTTGGTTCATCGCTTTTATATCTAGCAATATCCGTTAGACTTATATAGTCGTTTTGAAAGTCTTCAGTATAAATTTGAATAGCAAATCCTTTTTGCTTCAATCGTCTCTTTTTTTCACCTTAGACATATGAGTTCCTCCTTTTATGCTGATGTACTGTTTACAACATTTATTTTTCGTAATAACTGCTCTAAACAGCACACCAACGATTCATTTTTTTGATTTTAAACTTTGGTAGAAGCTCTAAAACCCTTGTATTTACTTGACTATTTGCCTGTGTCATTATTATGACACGAAACCCACAACAAGGGTCATAAACCACACCGCTATAAGGTTCTATCATCTCCGCTATCAATTTTTACGATACTAGAAGGTGTATAAAATTCTCCTTCTTCTTTCGTTCCGGATGCCGCATAAATCTGGAGAAAAATATTCATAAACTCTTCCTATCAAATCTTCTTCATGAAAGATGGTTGGATCGATCTTGTTGATATTATCTATGAGATTCTTTATTTTTAGATTTATCTGCCCCAAGAGTAGCAAATAAATTCAATGACAGAGTGCCTTTTTAATGATGGATTCATTTCTTCTATATCTGCCATAGCTTGATCAATAATAACTGCTATATCATTTGCTCCTGCATTCTCTACAATATATGACCACCTTGAAGTTTCTTTTTAAATAAAAAAACATTTTTTTGCATTATAAAAAGATGGTTTTTCACAAACCATAGGAATATCCCCATATTCACTTTTTAATTTCTTCTCTACGTTTTTTTCAAACTTATCTCCGGCAAATTTTAGAAACACCAAAGAAATAACAGCGTCCCTATTCTTCTCGGTCGTTCCTACTCCTCTAAGAGCTACTCTGCAATCCCATAGAACACTTTCTAAATTGACAGTTTCTTCTTTTTTTAGTTTTTCTTCGCCAACTCAGTCACTCGCCTTTCATTTTCTATCTTCAAACTCCATAATATCATCTAAGCTACAATCTAATACCTTACAGATCTTCCCAAGGACTTCCACAGTAACATTCTCATTTTTTTATTGAGCTTATTGATTGTATATGTACTGACCCCCGCAAGTTCTGCCAATTCCTTCTTCTTCATATTCCTGTCGAGCAGAATATGCCACAGTTTTTTTATAATTAGCTTTCATAATGAACCTACCTTCCACGAATATAAAAAAACCTTTTTACATTATAACATAAATTCAAATTAAAACATAGCGATAACTCTATTTATCCCCAAAAATATTGAGACTAAATCCTCAAAAAAAGAATGCACATGACAAATTTTCATTCACCATGTGCATTACCTCTATCGTTCCATATCCTTTGTTCGAGAATTTGATTTTTACTTCCGGAGATTTATCAGATTCTCTTTTGATCTGCTGAAGAATGCTTTTCTTAGGCTCCTCGTTTCGTCCGAGGTACTGATCGATGTTTGCTTTAAGCTTCCCAAGTTCGCTACGCTTCTCCTGTAACTTATCATGTTCTTCTACAAGTTCTTTCTGTATGTCGTGTAAGCTCTTAGAATGTTGATTTAGTTCTTTAAAGATCGACTTTCCAGCGCCTCGTTTTAGTCCTTCCATTATTTCTTTCTTTAGATGCGGAAATTGTTTTATAAAAATCTCTACTTCCGAATAAGCTTCCTTGTAAGCTTCTACATCCTTCTTATTCATCATCATGTAGATTTTATCATTCGGATTTTTTTCTATATCCATCGTAATGAGCTTTTTTTATTGATGCAGATTTGCAGTTGTTTCGTAATTTCCTTGATTCGCTTTAGTTCAAATTCCTTATCTCTAAACTTTTTTCTGAGTTGATTTGTTCGGGATGATAATCTCTTAATCTCAGATTCTAACTCCGTCATCGAATTAAATCCCCTTTCTCTAATTTCAATAAGTGTAGAAGCTGCCGTTTTAAGGTTATGTTTCGTAGCCCAGCGCTCATATCCTTTGCTTGACTTCACTTTTTTTCATTGTTCTTGATGTCGATGATATTGCCAAGTTCTTTCTCTTTATTCAGGATCCTATCTTTGATTTTTTTTCTTCAGTATAATTCGCTCCAATGGTCTTTGCTCGGGTAAATCTCTGCTGATTTTTTTACTTCTAAAAAGCGATGTGTTTACCAAACTTAATTTCATACCCATACCGTTCCATTTTAGATAAGAAGTCCTGCCAGTTGACGGACTGCTGAATACTTCTATCAATATCAAACTGAAGCCTTGATTTGTAGCTACTGCCTTTTTTATCCTCATTCCAATCATGCCAACTTACAAATTTTCTTCGCTTAATCTCATTGATTTCCCTCTGTGTTTCTTGGTCGATGACTGACAAATTATGCTCCTTGCAAAGCTTGTCGCTCTGATTTCGGATATTCATATAAGAGCCGTAATAGGAATGATAAACCTTACCTTCATCCACATCTATGGAATTAAAAAAATGATGTGATTGTGGATATGGTCTTTGTCGATATGCGTTGCTAAGACATATTCATATTTTCCCTCTAAAATCTTTTCACAAAGTTCAATTCCTACTTGATGTGCTTCTTCAAAGCTTACTTCTTCCGGAACAAAAGATTGAATCAAATGGTGTGCTAATGTCTTTGTTCTTGAGCTAAATTGTTTCTTGGTAAGTTCAAACTCTTTATGAGCATTTTCTCTACTGCATAGGTGAGTTGTAACATAGATTTCATTGTCCGTTTTGTCTCCGTTACAGATATAGTCTATTGCTTTTTTCAGCGTTGTTTTAATCGGATGTATCTTTGTAACAGCCATTAACCTACAACCTCATTGATAATATAGTCCGAAACTTTTTCTCTAAATTCTGACAAAAAAAGTAGTTCGCCTTGCAAAGCTTTCTTAATGCTTTCAATATCATCTTTATAAATAATTCCTGTGCTGTTTACTGCTTTTTGCAATTTGATTAAGGTTTGCTGAGTTACGACTTACAAGAGAAGATAATTCCCTCAGTTCTTTTCTGAAGGCTCCGGAAATATCAATGCTGATAATTCTGTTCTTAAAAAAATACTGTCCCTATAAAAATTCTCTCTTGTTCTTAAAATTGGTCAATGCAAATCTTCGATTTAATTCTTTCATATCTTCTTCGTTAACCATAAAGTGAATGGTACAATTATTTTTTTACGACTAACTGTCTTTGACATTTTTTTATCACTCCTTTCTCATTCGGGGTCTTAGGGTTCTCCCTAAAATTGATTAAGCTGAATTCCCAGCTTACAAGCCTACTTTTTGGACTGTGGTCAAAAAGTATATGCTACTATCTCTCTGAACATACTCTTTTTATAGAAATAAGCTCTATTCTCTTATGACTATCACAGAAGAATAAGGGTATCCCGTAGCCAAGAGGGATAACGCTCATTCTGTCCAATTTCTGTTTTATAGAAGTTTGAAAGTTATCGCTACCACTACCTCACTACCTTTGAAGTCGGTAGTAAAGTAGCGGTAGCGGACTTTTTCAAAACTCTTAGAACGGTATTTCCGAGGCTTCTACTCCCACAAAGTCTGTAGTTATTGTCCTTTTGTAGAATTTCTTACTGACTCGAACCACTCCGTCAATCCTCACCTTCTTGCTTTTTACATTTGCTTCTAAGATCCATTCTCCTGCCATCTCATTTGCCATAAGTTCTGAAAAACACTTTTTTTCATTTGTTTCAGGATACTTGCTTGTAAATTCTGCAGAACATAATAAATTAGGAGTATCAGACTTCGTTATCTTCCATTCCATAAAGTCCAGGAAGTTTTGGACATGTCGGTTTTCACTTTTATGAGTTTGAATGACAAGGTTCAGATCGTTTCTCAATTCTTTCGGTAAATAGAAATCGTGCAATTTGTTTTCGTAAAGATATACGGCTTCTGCAATGGCTCCTTCGAAATCATTTCTTACCATTTCCTCATGCTCTTTTCTTGTGATAGTTTCCAATACAGGAAATTTTTCAGGATCATACATGAGCGGCATCTGTATTTTCTCCATATCCACTTTTACCGGCAAGTATCTTCGCTCTCCTGAAAAATCCCCCAAGAATGTCGCATCGTTTGTGGTCGCAATCAAAATGCAAGTTCGTTTTACATCTCTTGAAAACCGCTCATACGGAAGTCTTACTGTGCTTGTTCTTGCAGAAATAAATAGCTTCGCTTCATCGGCACTCTTTGCATTTCTAAGTGCCACAAATTCCTCCAGTTCTACTACGACTTTCCCCACCAAATTGCTGACTGCATCTTTGCCTTTGATGTTATTAAGCGAGCAATACCATTCGGGGAACAGTGCCAGCTTTTTCAATAAAGGATGTCTTTCCCACTCCTTGAGAACCTGTTAAGACCATAAGTTCATCAAACTTGCATCCCGGATGAAATACCCGTTTCACCATTCCGACCAGGGTATGCTCCATGATCCAAGAATTCAACTCCGTTTCTTCCGCTCCAAGGTATTTTGAAAGCAATTTTGAAATGTGTTCCTTGCCATCATAAGTCAAGGATTTCATATACATTGCAGGCAAATTTATCGTTCTTTTATGTGCGACAAAAGTGATTGCATCTTCCATACGGCTTTTGGAATATTTGATGCCAAACTCTCTCTCGATTTCAACACCGAGGATATTTGTCATATGGTCATTCCATTTTCGAATTTCCAAATCAGAACTTTTTTCACCCCTCAGCCATCCATAAAACTGAATTGTCATGCTGCAAGTATCGAAAAATATATAACCGGATAAAATCTCTCTGCTCTTACAAAAATAGGGATTGACCAACACAGTGATAAGATTGGTGGTTGTGCTTTTGACTTGTCCTTTTTCTGTGATTTCAAGCTCACGATTCAAGTAATCAGAAAGCTCCATATCATCAAATGTAAGCCAGTTATTCAAGCGAATATCCTCCTTTCCTTCTGTGATAGTTATAATCCCAATATCTGTGATTGCCTCCCTGCAATGCTTTTTCTAATACTCTCATCCAAATATCTCAGATAGCCTGCTTCCGATCTTCTTTTGCTTTTATCTCCCATTCGATTAAGTGCAGATCTCAGGAAGATTTCTTTCATCATTTCTGCATTTCCGTGCGTAAAACTGTTTAGGAAAAAGGATGAGAAGAAAGTCATCTTTACTTGGATCTCCGCTTGTGTTCGAGCCTTCAAACAAAGCTTTTTTGCCCTCGCATTATGTCTGCACATTATCTCTATAACTTCGTTGCAATCAGGAAGGCGATCATCCATCCTTTGATAGTTTCTAATCGCTTCTTTGATGCTATCTTTCGGAGCAAATAATTTATAATATTTATCCAGTTCTTTTTTTGTTTTTGGCTCGATGGTTTTGACAGACACATTCCCAAACTTTCGGATATTTCCTGTCATAGCAATGCACCTGTTTTTCCTGATACATCTCCACTTTTTCGATTTGATTATTGAAGTTTTTTTGCAATCACACCTTTAGCAAAGATATGAACACCTCTCCCGGATTGTGAGACTTCTCGATAGGTGTCATTGAAGTCATTTAGAAAAATTCCCAAAGCTATCATCAACTCGATCTAAGTCGATACAAACAAATGGATCATCTTTGCTTAGTGCAAAAGACAATCCATCCGAGCCACTACTTTCTAAATTTTTAACTGCCGTTTCAAAATCTGTCCAATGCTTTTTTTATCATTCCAACCATCTGATTTTAATGTGATTGGGCTGATGGGTATTTTTGGAAATTTTTTTTCTTTTTCCCCTTTTGTCCACTTTTTACAATTCTCTTAAACCACAGCCATTGCTTGTATTGCCTTAATTCCTGCGGAATTTTTTTGTAGATAGTTCTCCTTGTTTATCATGGTAACCTCCTAAAATTTTTATTGAGAATGGAAGTACAACCTGATAAAATAGTCTTGTCAGGGATGAAATACCAAGTTGTACTTTCATCTTGCCTTTGGTCTTTTGGCTAAAGGCTTTTATTTTTGCATAAGCTCTATAATGGTGCTTAATTCCTCCACAAGCACAGAATCCAATTCTTTTTTCTTCAGCACACTTTTGATCATCATTTCAATTTCGACCAATCGCTCTTCAATTTTTTTAATCGCAATAGTACTACCAAGAAACTGAACATTTGAAAATAAAAAGGGACTGTATAATAAAAATCCTGTTTTAATAAACCGCTCATTACAACTCTGTCTTCAAATAGTCTTCGCTCCTCATCGCTCATCCTAAAAGCAATCGTATTTGGTCTTTTTCTATTCTTCTCTTTTTTCTTGAGCTTATCTAAACGCTCTTTTTCCGTTCTTTTAGCCATTTGTCGCATTGTCTCTCTTGATGACTTGCTTCTAAACATTTTCTATAACCTCCTCCAACATTTCTCTCATTTCTTTTTTTGTTTATTAGGAAACATATGGGCATATCTGAAAGTGATTTCTGATGATTCGTGCCCAACCCTGTTACCAATATCCACAACACTGAATCCTTTTTCTATCAACAGTGATATTGCAGAATGCCTTAACACATGAACCTTTATCTTTTTCACTCCTGTAGCTTTGCATCCTCTTTTCATCTCGTGATGTAGAAATGATTTGCTGAAAGTAAATACCCTATCTTCTTTTCCAACTCCATAAGTGCAAGCGATTAAGTTCTGAGCCTCTTCCATAACAGTCTTGGGCATTGAAACTACTCTTACCGCTTTTGGTGTCTTAGGTGTTGTGATAATATCTTTTTGATCAATTCTCTGATAAGACTTGTTGATATTGATCGTATTATCGTCAAAGTTGAAGTCTTTTACTGTCAACGCCAACATTTCTCCTAATCTAAGTCCTCCCCAAAAAAGAATTCTAAATGCCAAGCTTGAATGCGGTTTATCTTCAACGGCTACTACGAATTGATTAAATTCTTCAACTGTCCAAAACTCTACCTCCTCACTCTCTTCTTTTCCCATGTTTCCAACAATTCTTGCCGGATTCTTTGGAAGATTATAGAATCTACAGGCATGATTGAATATAGCACTCAATTGATTGTGTATAGTTTTGAGATAGGTCATGCTGTAGCTTCTGCCTTCATCATCTCTCTCATCTAATAAAATATTTTGCCAAGCAGTTATCATAGCCGGAGTAATCTCATTCATTCTCCTGTCCTCAAAGAATGGCAAGATATGAAAAAGTAAATATCTGGTCTTTCGTTCTTACTGTATTTATTTTAAGACGCTTTTCGCAGTACTCTAAATACAACTTGTAAAAACTCATTAAACCCCATATCTAATTCGTGTGATTCTCTCAGCTTAAACTGGCTCTCCCAATTCTGTGCCTCTTTTTTTAGTAGCAAACCCTCTTTTTGTTTTACTTCTGGATTTACCACTCCAATCCTTATATTTAAAAACTGGAATACCAAGTATTTCTTTCTTTATCTTTATAAGCCGGCATTATCATCTAACCCTTTCCATAAAATCTCTCTTCAAAAATAGTCCTTATTGATTTTTTTCCTTGTAAGACGTAAAAATCCTTTTTTTCTTTGAGTTCAGCATTAAGACTACGAATAATCTCGTAGGCTTTTTGCCTGAGAAACTTGTAGAATTTTTTTGCACGTCTTTTTGCACTTAACATTGTAATCCGAGACAAATAATCCTCCTTTCTATCAATCTTGACTATATTCCTATCTCTTGACATTATATTACCGCACCCCTTTTTATTTGTCAAGAGATTGTATTGAGTTTTTTTGTTATTTTGTGTTATGATTTATTAGAAAGATTGAGAAAAGGAGGTTTTTACATTGTTTTCATATAACGATATTATCAGCTCAAAAATTACTCCAGAGTTCATTTTATACTCTGAATCAAAGTAAAGAAGGGATCTATTTTTGAGTATTTACCAACGGATTTCAACGAAATTATGGAACAGAATATGATTTATGAAAGTGAGGAGTTCTCTTTACTCCTAAACTTGTTCGGTTTAGATGTTACATCAGAAAAACTTCCTTTTTCAGAAATTAGAAAACTACTCTTTATTGAGAAGGAAGAGGATGAAATCAATGAATTGGATTTGGATGAGAGCGACTTTGATTTGACAAAAGACACCAAGAAGTTTATTAGTTCTTACTTGAAGTTCTTCAATGAGCTTACAGAGGTATATCCTATTTTATATATTTTGTTTGGCGATGTTTGGACAATTCTTCGTTATTTGGTCTGTAAAGAAGGTTTGTATGACGGAAAATATAAAATTGACTTTGATTCGGCAAGTACCGCCTATGTAAATCTTTATAACGATATCTGCTATATACTCACACACAGAGAGCAAATGAAGCAGGAACTTCTTGACATTTTTTTAATATCTCCTCCGAGTATAAAGTAAAGCTACCAACATCAGAAATTGCATTGATTTATCAAGCATACAATCAAAAACAGAGGATATGATCTTATTTTTAAATGAGCTGAATCCCTATATAAAAAGATGGTGAAAATCAACTAATGAACTCATGGGAAGATATTATAAAGATTCTACCAAGCAAGTTGAATGAGGAATTATCTTTTCCAACCTGTGATAGTTTGACGAAGTTTGTAAAACAGATGGTTCAAGTATTGATTCATAAGGAACAGACTCTTCGTAAATGCAAAAAAACTGTGATAGATTTTTTTCGTTGCAAGATACTCAAGTCTTGCAGAATACTGTACAAGAAAAGTTGCCGGCACTAACTCAACGTGCCAAGAATATGCCAGCAAAAAGATATACAAGAAAAAGCAAGCTGAAAAACCCTTTGTATCAAGCATTTACAACTTACTATAATCGAATCTATGGAAGAATAAGACGTGGAAGCTTAGATAAAGATACGACTCTACTTGACGATATTAAATTACTTCACCAAGAGTTTTTCTTCTAAATATGATACCTCAAATGATAGTGAGTCCAAAGAAAAAAATTATTGAGTCATTTATCATAGAGGCAGATAAACTGCTAAGTTAGGAGGATTAGACGGATGCACAATGAAATTATTATATAAAAAAATGGTGAATTAGAACTTCCTGTAGAAGTAACGCCGGATAAAGAAACCGTATGGCTAAATAGAAACCAACTGGCAGCTTTTGTTTGATAGGGATGTAAAAAAACGATAGGAAAAACACATAAACAACGCTCTTAAAGAAGAACTTGATTCTTCAGTTGTCGCAAAATTTGCGACAACTGCCTCTGATGGCAAAAACTTATAAGGTTGATTACTACAATCTCGACATGATAATCTCCGTTGGATATAGAGTAAAATCAGCACGAGGAGTTGAATTTAGACGCTGGGCTAATAAAAATTTTAAAAAGACTATATTGTACAAGGGTACGCAATAAATGAGAGAAGATTAGCTGCACTCAACAGAGTAGTGGAAATACAGTCAAATATCATAGCAGGTGTACTTGATCTTGATGCCGAAAAGGTTCTTGAAGTCGTGAAGAGATATTCACTTGCTTTAGAAATGCTCGATGACTATGATCACCAAACTATCACCAAAACCGAAGATAAGTTCCGATGAGGTATATAAACTTACTTATGAAGAGTGCAGAAATCTAATCTCCAAAATGTCCTATTCGGAAACATCTGATATCTTTGGAAAAAGAAAAAAAGGAAAAAGGTCTATTAAAGGGAATCATCGACTCCATCTATCAAAGTGCTTTTTGGAGAAGAGACTTTATCCGTCAATAGAAGAAAAAAAGCAGCAAACCTTCTTTACTTTATTATCAAAGATCATCCTTTTGTAGATGGATGCAAAAGAATTGCAGCTACAACATTTTTTTATATTTCTTGGATATGAACCGAATTCTCTATAAAAAAACAATAAGAAAAATACTATCAGACAGCACCTTAGTTGCCCTAACGCTTCTTATAGCGGAATCAAAGCCCCAGGAAAAAAGAAACCATGATCAACATCGTAATGAATTTCTTAACATGGTAAATTGTACTTTCTTAAACCATTTACGCAGATAGAAAAAAAGCCAGCAGAATTTACACTCTGTTGGCTTAATTATTTTCTCTTAAAAAGTGGCTTACCACTTTTTTTTCTTATAAAAAAATTACTTCAAAAATACTTCAGCTAACCACCTGAAACCTTAGAATAGTAAGTATTACCAATGGTTTCAATCAGTGCTTAGGCTACTCCCACCA